>Ga0207086_1198_pt1 | contig 11880 bp, 10 predicted proteins | sample Alteio_BWMinHeat_54_FD_153540 | JGI IMG/M metagenome (GOLD analysis project Ga0207086, IMG submission 153540) | Enriched cells from forest soil in Barre Woods Harvard Forest LTER site, Petersham, Massachusetts, United States -... | ecosystem: Environmental > Terrestrial > Soil > Temperate forest >... | reverse complement strand
GTCGTCAACAATCACAACGGGGAAGGCTGTTGAAGAAACGATCCAGGAGGTTCGCTGGATTTCTGGTAATACCAATACGATCTACGTGACATTCCTCAACGGGAAGGCAAGATGTAAGAGTGAAGCCGGATTCTCTAACTAGTTATCGAGCCGAATTGAGAGAATGGCAGTCGAAGAGATCGATGCCGGCGAAATGTCACGAAGAATAGCGGCGCACTCGCCGGTGGCCTGAGCCGCCGGGAGATTGCCGCAAGGAGTCACGACGAATCGTTGACCCATTTGCCGAGCGTTACTCCGAGACCAATGTCCAGGTTGTGCCCGAAGCGTCGGTCACTTTGAAGACCTTGAACGGGTTGTAGCCGGCAGCCCAACTGATGCCGCTCCCGGCCACGAGTGCCCCGACCAGTAGCGCCGCCGCCAGAGCAGCCCGTCGTAAGCGCCTTGGCTTATTGCGCCGTTCCAGTTCGTTCATGAGCTTGCACTCCAAATCAGAATTGAATGCCAATCCTTTCGAATCGGCCTTTAGTAACTCGAACGCTTGTTCGAGAGGATCCTTACGATTCACGACTCACCATCACTTTCGTTGAGAAGTTCGCGGAGCATCTTTCGACCCCGGTAAAGCCGGGATTTCACGGTCCCCTCCGCGCATCCGAGGATCTCGGCGACGCGCTGGACGCTCATTTCCTCCAGATAGTGCAATGACAACACGCTTTGAAATCGAACCGGCAGGGTCAACAGCGCAGCCCGGACGCCCGACAGATCCGATTTGCGATCCGGATTTTCTCGAGCCGGGACATCCTGAAGCTGCCGAAACACTCGCCACCGCCGCCACCTCGCCCAACGGTTGACCCGATTGGTCGCCAGCCGATAGAGCCAGGCCCGGAACGGAGTCTCGCCGACACGATAGCGCGGCAGATATCGGACCATCGACAGAAAGACATCGGCGACCAGATCTTCCGCGATGCTACTCTGGCCGACGCGCCGCAAGACATAGCGAGCGATGGCCTCATGGTGCTGGCGATAGAGCATCGCGACTGCTTTCGGATCGCTGGCCGCGGCTCGAATCAATCGATGCTCGACATCCCGATCCCGCGCGGGCTCTTCTTGTCGCTCGGCCAAACTGGCCTCCGTCAGCAGCATGGCGAACATGCCTTTCCATCCTCAGAACGAATTTCGCAAGCCACTATCCATAAGCCGCGAGATGGAAAAAGGTTCCCGACGGCGGCAAGTTTTCTCGTAACCCGGCGGGACGCTCGTTGTGTTGGAAGAATTTGGGCCAATGGACATTGAAAAAGAGCAAAGCTTACTCGGAGACGCGATTTCAGAATGTCGCTGACGTCGTACCCCCCACACTCGTTGTGGACTGATCTCCCTCGTTGTGGACTGGTCTCCCGACCACTGCTGTAAACATCTTGGCTAAGAGTCCGGCTTATGTTTGTTGGTGTGTTTGGCGCGTTCCTTTTGTAGTAGTCGGTGCACGGAATCATGCGTTCGTTGCCGCAAGCGTCGTGTGGGCGCTCGGCGGTTTTGTTTTGGCGATTTCCACCAAGTTTCGCTCCATACCCCGCTGAGCAGTCGTTGCAATTGTTGCGACAGCCGGGCGCTGGTCGGTGCGTCGGAGAAACAGGCCACAGTCTGCTGCGGAGTGAACAACACCGTCCACGCCGTCAGATGCCTCGCCACATCATCGAATAGCTTCTCCGTCGAGATTTCCTCCACTGCGCATGGTTTGGCTTCGGCGATCAACGCCCGCACCACTTGCATCAAGTTGTATAACAGCAGGCAAAACGCAAACTGAAAGATGCAGGCCTGCGGTGTTCCGCCAATGAGCCGCTCCAAGCGGAACACCTCCGTCACTTGCTGAAACATCCGTTCGATGCCCCAGCGTTGTCGGTACAGCCACAGTAAATCGGCCACTAGATACCGGCGCTCGTCCACCAGATCGGTCACCAACACGAGATCGTCCTTTTCCTCCGATCGCTCCAAGTGAATCCGACGGACATAGCGCCGGCGCTTGTTATAGACGCTGCCGAACCAGCCCCAGGCTTCGACATAGCGGCGGCCATCGGCGTCGGTCCCGCTTTGCTCCGGACGACTCGGATCGGCCTGAAAGACAGCCCCGCTATGCGCTCGCAGCAAAAAATGATCGCCAGGCTGCGCCGTCAGATGAGCCGCCTGCACCAAGTCGCCAAAGAAGCGGTCGGCGACAAACAGTCGCGGGCCTTCCGTGTTCTGCCGCGTCCGTGGCGTCAGCACCCCGACCAACGGCTTCTCGCTGGCATCCCCGTCCGGGTCGGCTTGCAGCGACACGACCAATCCGGTCTTCCATTCCTGCATGACCAACGCCTTGCCGCCCAACAACCCGCCGGCAGAGCGACGCAATGGCTTCAGACGTTTCGCCACGTTCTTGATGGTCTTACCGTCCAGCACCAACACATTGAATTCCTGCAAACTATCGGGCAGCCGTTGTACCGTGGCCGACGGGATCAATTCCCGAAGTGCCCGCACGCCCTCTTCCAGAAGTGCTTGGCTGACGGAAATCGGCAGCCGCCCGAGTTTCTTAAATGCCGCCTGAACGCTGGCGTTCAACTGTCCGGCTTCGATGTTCTTCTCGAAGCTGCGCCGGCCGCTGCCTTGATGCACGACCAGGGCATCCCAAACCAATTCGATCATGGTGGCGAAGGTGATGATCTTTTCGTAGCAGCGGCCACGATGCTGGTCCCAAATGGACTGCAGCCGCGGGCTGTCAAAGACGAACTGCCACACCGACAACGCCGCCTCCGCCAAAGGCAGTCGCTGCAGCGCTGCGACCAACACCAACATCGACCCTGTCCCAGACGCGTTCCCGTCAGCCATCGCGGCATCCCTGCACACCTACTTCCGTTCCGCTGAATTATCCTTATTTGATTAGGCTTTGTGATAGACCAAGATGTTTACAGCAGTGGTCTCCCGACCATCGATATCTACGCAAGTTGTCCGGATGCAGCCGCGGAGCGGCGACCGATGGTAGCCTGGGGTGGAGGCTTTGCGGAACCCCAGGAATGCGAATCCCTCCCAATCCTCTTCGGAGCCCCCGGAGGGGGCGATTGATCTTCGCCCCGCGATGTCGCGCCGCGACACGAAAACCAAATCACTCGAGATACCGCTCATCGAATTCGATTTCATGCCGCGTCAACAACGCCCGGAGCTCCTCCGTAAACAACATCTTCCGATGATGCTCTTCTTGATTTGCGATGTACTCCTTAACGGAATCCACCGATGAATGGCTCACCGTAAACGCGCCGTAACCTCTTTGCCAACGAAATTCGCCCACATCGGCAAATGCCGCATTCACCCAGCCCGAGGACGCGGCCTTCAATTCGCGCATGAAATCCGCAAGGGCGATGTTTTGATGAAGCGTCACCAGCAAATGGACGTGATCGTCGGTGCCACCAATCTGGATGGGAATGCCGTTTGCGCTACGAACGACGCCGCCAAGGTATTCGTGGAGGCGTGAATTGATCGCGGGGGTGATGGAGCGGACCCGGTTTTTCGTCGTAAAGACGAGATGGTAATGGAGGCAGGTGAAGGTTTCCGGCATGGGGAAGGCCTTTCAATCGCCCCCTCCGGGGGCTCCGAAGAAATAAGGGGCGTCGTCGTACCTGGGGTTCCGCAAAGCTCTTGGCCCAAGAACCCCAGGCTACCATCGGTCGCCGCTCCGCGGCCGCCGTCGCAGCACTTGTGCAGACATCATAGGTCGGAGACCAGACCACAACGAAAGTTGCTTACGGTTGTCGATAGGCAATTACCGGCTCATCGCCGGGAACTTCGCGCGGACACAACTCGCGCTCTTCAAGAACTGCCGCCACGTTGTCGAGCCTTTCGCTATCCCATTCCTTATTCGCGTCCCATTTCCCGTTCGGAGCGTCGCAATCCCACCAAAGGTGAATCTGGATTTCGGAGATGATCTCGATCATCTCTTCGCGCGATAGGTCCTTCAACGGTCGCATCGTGACACTCCTGCTCGCTGCCACGCCCAACTCTGTTTTGGACTGGTCTCTCGGCCAGTCCACTTTTCTGACCGTTGGTTTCCTCTTCTTCCGAGTATCCACAAATAGAAAAGACGAGACCTACGGTCGATTGCCGTGTGTGTTCGGTCATTTGCACGTTGTTGTTTGACATCGACGCCGAGCACTGACACAATAGCCGGCACCACTCGAATGAGGCCCAAGAAATGCTGAGCAAAAATGCTTGCCTGAAAGCAGTTAAGGCGTTTACGGCAAAACACGGACTCGACACGGCCGATGAGAACGTAATCGCCTGCATCCATTTGATGAATACACACTCGGTCGATGCGCACGCCGCGCTCGATCAAAGCTCTCGCAGTGGCAATGATCATGGAATCGACGCATGGCATTATGATGAAGGCAATCGAAGCCTTTATGTCTACCAAAGCAAATTGGCCGATAGCAAGGTCCTCGCACTGAAGGGATTGTCAGACCTCGTCAGGGCACGCCAATGGCTTGAAGAAGTCATCGTCACAGGAGCCGTCGAGAGAATTCCGAATGACAACCATTGCTTGTTCAATCTCTATACTCGTTTATCGGCGGTTCGCGAATCCGTCCGAACCGTACATTTCGCGCTGCTTTCGCTCTTCGATGCCAACGGTCTGGAAGACTCGGCAGAATACCATGAGTTCGAGCAAGACGTAATAAAATCACAGCTCAACGCGTTCATTCGCCGTAATCCAGATGGCAAGCTCGCGATTCACTTGACGCAGTACAATCTCGAGCAAAGTGTCCCGGAGAAGGTGAAAGTCTATCCAATTCCGAAAATACCCGATGCTCGGGTCTCTCTTCGAAAGAAAGCTCACCTTGATCTTGCCTACGTTTCCCTGCATAGCCTCGTCGAGCTCTACCGTCAGCGCGGCGACATTTTGTTTGACAAGAATGTCCGCTTGTCACTCATGAACACAAAGGAGGGGCGCGACCGATTAGTCCATCCGATGGAGAGCACATTAGATCTGATCACCTCCGGAAAGTTGAGTCCTAGCATTTTTCCGTTTTACCACATTGGCGTCACAATCGCCGCTTCGGCGCTGGGCGATGATGACTCGAATCTGCTTAACCTCGAAGCGCCCAGTATCATCAACGGCTGCCAAACAATCGTCATTACCAACCAGTTTCTTCAGAAGTTAGAGCGAGCAAAGAACGAGTCGGCCATCAGTCTTTTCAAGCAAATCAAAGTCGTTGCCAAAGTCGTCGTTGGCACGACGAATGAGGAACTAAAGGAAATCACCAATTCGAATAACCGTCAGAACCCAATCGAAAACTGGCAGCTGTTTTCCAACGAACCGATCCACGTCGAAATTGAAGCGACGCTTAAGGATTTAGGGGTTTTCTACGAGCGTCAAAAGGGCAAATTCGACTCCGTAATGAAAACCACCGAAAATGCGAAGCACTACTTCAACACGAATGGTACATACATCAATATCGTTGACCTTGGGCAAACAATTGCATTGTCTCGCCAACTTCTGCAATGGGCCGCGAAGTCGTCGGAAATCTTTCTGAACAAGGGAAACCATGACAAGATCTTTGATGGTCAAGTGCCGAAGTACGGAAGGGATGCGATATTCGTGTCAAACTTATACAAAGCAGCGAAGCGGGGCCTCAACAAGTACCTCGAATTGCCGGTCCACGCCAATAGCAACGCCCCGATCATCTTCAGGAAGCAAATCGTGCGAGCTCATGTGTTCTACCTGGCACTTCTGCATTTTTATCAGCACGCTAACAGGGAATCGGCTCGCGCGAATTTTTGTGTTTCCCTTTGCAAAAAGGCCGCTCCGACACTCGTAGACGAGGTACAAGGCTTCTATCAGAAGATAATCACAAAGATCAAGAATTGGTACACGGAGGAATCGAAGGATCTGACAGTCGAGGTTTCGAGGAAAAAACTCGACGGTTATTTTGCGAATTTAGCTACTGAGCTTGGGATTGACGTTGAAGGAAATATTCCATTCACGGAGGCGGCAATCGATTGGTCAGAATACGAAAATGGTTAGCGAATCGAACGGCAAGGGCGTGTGCATGGCTTCCGAGCCTTCATGCCAGTGCGCGCGCCGACGCCGGATTGGCCAACCTACAATGTGCCCCGGCCTTCCGACGAGGAAAGTCGGTGGCGGACGATTCGCTGGTTTGTTCAATCACCCGAAACTAGCTAAAAATGCGATTTGCGACCGGATTCATTTCGGCCGACCACTTTCGGTACCCGGCAGTTCGATACCGCGGTCGAAACTGGCACATTCTCTTCGGCCCACAAAGTGTGGGAATTCCGACGATCAATTCCCATGTCGGTAGACGAGTCATCCCGGCGAAGGAAGTCTTCATCACCGCTAAATCAGAAAGGATCGCCCGAGCAGTCGCATCGAACATCGTGGGTGCAATGGTACTTTTGCAAGGTTCGTCCGTTCTGATTCCCGAATTGACTGATGCTATCGAGCTGCACGAAATTGCTGGCCTAAGGGGAATGGATGAGGTACGGAGCGCGGCGGCAGAAGTAAGGCGACTATATGTTGGACACTGGTCGACGGACGACTTCCCGTTGGCTTGTCGGATCGCTTCTCGAGTGACACATAGTCTCAGCCTTCAATACGCTGTTTCCAAGTTCAGGCTGAGCACTGAATCTGCGTCCTTCCACTTTGCTGATCTCGACCCCAACAATTCCGATATCATCCCTCGTTGGCACCGAGCTGAGGATCATGTTCGGCTCGCAACGGCTATCGTGCTCGCCTACTCGGTGATTGAAGAATTAGGACTCGAAGTCCGAGCTTCCAACCAAAAGCCCAGTTCTATCAATGGCCACTGGAATCCTGACGTTAAGCACGAATTGGAGATTCGTCTGGCGCGAGCTGGGATTGATTTTTCCAATCCGGTCGTGTGGAGTATTCGTGGTGGTAGGTCGCGGTTGGAAGCCGCTCGACCAGGACACCTGTTCGCGACGACAAAGCGCACGCCTTGGACAAGGTGGAATGTCCGCGACCGGCTTGTTGATGTAGTCGATGCGATCGGCCACGCGAGCTTCCTACGAAGCAGAGTTTCCTCGCACCGGCTGCGGCCAGACCTTGCGCGTATGTTGTCGGCATATGACGTGTCAAATGTCCAACTACTTGCCCGGCGGCTTTTTCTTGCGAAACTCGGCTACTGGCCTCAGTACACGATGCTGAAAAGGGCCTATCAGCCGAAAGCACATTGAATTTCAAATCGGTCAAGGAATGGATGTATTTCCACGCCAAGCTCGTCCGGCGCATAGACCGCATGAATTCGACAAGACATGCGAGTAACCTCGCGGCGCACTGCAGTGTCAAGCAGTTGGAGTGCGAAAAGCTGACGATACCATTAGCCAAAACGAGGGCTGACCTCGGCATCCGCCATTTGGGAGCAGAAAACATGGAATCCGGCGAGCAACAATCATTTGACCTTCGCAACGAGCCACTGGAGGCAGCCGCGCAGCGGGCGGGGGCGATGTTTGTCGAAATTTATCGCGGCCTCGAACAGCGGCGGGTGGCGCCGGGGGTAGAGCGCGGGACACTGCGCGGCCAGTTCGAAGGAACATTGGCCGACGAGGGCGTCGGGCTGCTCAAGACTCTGGAGGAGTTTCGGGAGAAGGTGTTGCCGGCGTCGATGGGGACGCCGCATCCGCTGTACTTGGGGCTTGTCAATTCGTCGCCGATGCCGGGGGCGGCGCTCGCGGACTTGCTCGTGTCGTCGCTCAACAACAACGGCGGGGCGTTTCATCAAAGTCCGGCCATGACGGCGTGTGAGACGGAAGTCGTGCGCTCGTTTGTGCGGCTGTTTGAGTTGCCGGCGACGGCCGAGGGAATGATTCTGCCGGGCGGCACGTGGGCCACGCTGCAGGGACTCGTCCTGGCCCGGGCGCGGGCGATCGGGCGGCGAGCACCGGGGCCCGGACTTCGCATTTACACTTCCGACGCCTCGCATTTTTCGGTCGCCCGGTCGGCGTTTGTCGTCGGGATCGGCGAGGACGACGTCGTTTCGTTGCCGACGATCGGACGCGGCGAACTCGACGTGCGGCATCTCGCCGATGCCATCGCTCGCGACCGGCGCGACGGCAAGACGCCGCTGGCCGTCGTCGCCACCGCGGGCACGACCGGCACCGGCGCGGTCGATCGCGTCGCCGACATTGCCGACATTTGCCAATCGAACAACCTCTGGCTGCACGTGGACGCTTGCTATGGCGGGGCGATCGCGCTCGTTCCGGAACTGCGCGAACTAATTGCCGGCGTGGGGCGGGCTGATTCGATCGCCGTCGATCCGCACAAGTGGTTTTTCATTCCGGTGACGGCCGCGTTGCTTCTGGTTCGCGAGGCGGGCTTGGCGGCTCGCTATTTCGACACAGCCCACGGTTCCTACATCCCCAACGACGGCGAGGTCGATGCCTGGCGGCGCGGCATTCCGACGACGCGGCGATCGTCGGGGTTTGCGGTGTGGGCTGGGATTCGAGCGCATGGCTGGCGGACGATCCGCGACGCGGTGCGGCGGAATATCGAGTTGACGCGATTATTGGAACGATTGCTCGCCGAACGCGGCTTCCTAGTGCTGCGGGACGGCAAGCTCTCGATCGCGTGCGCTCGCTGGGAGCCGGCGGGTGTGGTTGGCGAGGCGAGCGACCGGCTTCAGGAGGAGATTGTGCGGCGCGTGGTGGCGACGGGCCGGGCGTGGTTCTCGGTGGTGCGGCACGGCGGCCGAATTTGGATGCGGTTCAACATGGTAAACCTCTACACGCGCGAGAAACACATTCGGGAACTGGCCGATTTGCTGCGCGAGACGGCACGCGAGGTTGGTTGACCGGCGAGCCGGGTTTCTGCGCAAGACGGCACGCGAGGTGGGTTAAAGGGCAAGCGGATTCATCGGGGGCGCGGCTGTGTTTTCATCCCGAAGGGATGGTAGAAAGTAGCCGGGGGTCGAGTCTTCGATGACCCCCGGAAGACTGGAGATAGGCTTCGGGATCGCGCAGCGATCCAAGAATTTGCGCGACATCTCTTGGATCGCTGCGCGATCCCGCTTAGATGGGAAATTTCGTCCGGGGGTCTGCGCAAAGCCTTGACCCCCGGCTACTCTCTACCATCCCTTCGGGATGAAGAAAACAAAGTCCGGGGGTCTGCGCAAAGCCTTGACCCCCGGCTACTCTCTACCATCCCTTCGGGATGAAGAAAACAAAGTTGCGACTGACCAAACTCACGCGCCCAATGACGATAAAGACGATTTTGGCGATTTTGTACATTTGTTCACTTCTGACCTTGACTTGGGCTGCGCGCTCCGAATACGATGGCTCGGTGATCGGAGGAGTCGTTGAAGGAGTCCGATATCGATGGGACGCCGAGGGAGATGGTGCGCGAGTCGCATGTGGTGTGCTCTGACTTGGGGATGGGTGTTGAGGCAGGGCTGACCCCCCCCCAAAAAGCGCCTCAAAGTGTCTCAAAGCGCCTCAAAGTGTCTCACCGCGTTGAAGCCTGAGTAGCTGGAAAGAAACGTCGCGCCAAGCCGCCAAGAGATTCACGGAGTCAACGGGTGTCGCGAAGAAGTCGGGGCGGTGAATCATGGGGAGGGGAGGTAAAACCGATCAAAACCGATCACGATGTGCGAGTGGGTGGGATCAGGTGAATCTGGCAATGATGAGCAGCTTGGAGAGAGGCGAATGACATTGAACGCGCAGGACTCCTGCTTGGCGAACGGGAGCGTCCGAAAGGATGGTCTTGGTCGCTCCTCGCGCGGGTGCGTGAGCCTGGATTGCGGTCTCGGCGCCGGCGCTCGGAGCGAGTTTTTTCAAAAAGCCGCCAATTCCCGCCAATTCCCGCCAATCGCGCGCGGGTCTAGCGAAATCGCGATGTCCGAAGCCGCCAAATCCCGCCAATCGGTCTGCCAATTCCCGCCAATTCCCGCCAAAAGGCGACAAATCCCGCCACGAGTCGGGTGGGGTTATGTCACCGCGTCGCGGGGGCCGATTTGGATGATCTTGCCGCGGCGGCGGGCGCGGAATGAGCCGGGGAGGTCGACGGTGGGACGTTCGCCAGCGGCGATGGCGGCCACGCGGTCCCAGTCCGAACGGCGCATCGCGTCGCGCGGCCAGCCCTCGCGCTGCCACAGTTGCCGCAACGCCTCCCGACACAGATTTCGCGAGGCGGCGGCGAGCGTCGCGGCATCAAGGATTCGAATCGCGCCCGCCGCGGGGCGTTCGGCGGCGAGCAATAGCTCCAGGGCTTGCCGGCGCAGGTCTACGAATAGCTCCGCCGATTGATCGGCCAGCCGGCAAAGCGCCTGTACGATGGCGGGATTGAAACTGGCCGATAGCTTCGGCAGCAGTTCGTGACGGATGCGGTTGCGGGTCATGCGCCGGTCGGCGTTGCTGCGGTCTTCGCGGAAAGTTTGATTGATCCGCGCGAGAAACGTCAGTACGGCCAGCCGCGATGCGTTAAGCATGGGCCGAACCAAGATCAGTCCTGGTCGCACGACGCGCTGGCGGGCGATGCCGCGCAGTCCCTGCAAGCCGGTGCCGCGGAGCAAGCGCAGCAGCACGGTTTCGGCCTGGTCGTTGGCCGTGTGTGCAGTGACGATGCGGCCGACGCCGTGTTTGCTCGCGGCTTCGGCGAAGAAGTGATAACGCTCGTGGCGCGCGACCGCCTCGAGGTTCGCCTTCGCCTTTTTCGCGAGGCGCGCAATGTCCACGCGGCGCACTTCCAGGTGCAAGTCGCGTTCATCATCGAGCGACAGTCGGGCGTGCAGGGAGCGGACGAATTGTTCGTCCTGGTCGCTCTCGGTGCCGCGGAGTCCATGATTGAGATGGGCGATCACGACCGGCCCGATGGGCTGATCGCGCCGAAGGAGAAGGACGGCACGCAATAGCGCGATGCTGTCCGCGCCGCCGGAAACAGCCACGACCAGTCCGGCGGGTCCTGCGTGTGCTTGGCTCAGAGGCTTTCGAATCAGGTCGGGCAGAGGCATGGCGTCGCCATTGTAATGGGCGCGAGTTGCGGCAGCGGCTACTTGGCGTGCGCTTCCCGAACGGCCGCCTCTTCGCTATTGGCCATGGCGAACAGCCGGGAGCCACCCATGAGCTCGACGGACGGCACGATCTCGTGGCGGAAGCAGCAGAGGCAAATGCGGCCGTCGCGGGCAAGGACTTGCTGACGCGCGCGCATCATGAGTTGGAAGAACGACGTGGGGAAGCGCTCGACCAGGCCGAAGTTGAAGATTATTTGTCCGCCCTGCGGCATTTTTTCCAGGATTGCCGAAATCTCGCGCAAGAGGATGTTGCTATCCTCGACAATCGGGTCCAATTGTCTGCGCAAATCCGGCTTAACGAAGCGAATGACTTGCACCTTCGGAGCGACTTCCTGATGAATCAGATATGCATCCTCGAGGTCTGTCATGTCATCAACTCCAAATTTGCCAATCGAGAAAGGCGATAGGGGGCAATCGTCGTTGTCCAGCAGTCTGTCAGTCGCCGCCCCAATCAATGACACCAGCTTACCGGAACGGGTGATGGGCTGACAAGGTTTAGACGCAGGGAAAAGGGCGGCCGTTTCGCGAGCGCTTTGAATTCCTTTTGGCGGTGTCGGTGTCGCTGGAGGGCGGTACCTTGTCGTCTGTTCGATATTGGGACAAAATGTCCAGAGTCACTCCGCACTCGTTCCACATCACTGGAGGCTCGATCGATGAAGAACCTGGTCCGTGTCGCCGTCGCAGTTTTGGCGCTCGGCATGTTGCTCCGAACGGCTCGGGCTGACCTGCCGCGGGAAGGGGAACCAGCCCCATCCGTCCAACTCCCCGCTGCGTTCGCCGGCAAGCTTATGTCGGGCAAGAAGGACGGTGAGGCGCTCGGTCT
>Ga0207086_1185_pt2 | contig 11941 bp, 11 predicted proteins | sample Alteio_BWMinHeat_54_FD_153540 | JGI IMG/M metagenome (GOLD analysis project Ga0207086, IMG submission 153540) | Enriched cells from forest soil in Barre Woods Harvard Forest LTER site, Petersham, Massachusetts, United States -... | ecosystem: Environmental > Terrestrial > Soil > Temperate forest >... | reverse complement strand
CCTTGATTCCGGCTTTTCAGGAATTGCTTTCCGCCGTCTGCCGACAGGGAACGATTTGCCGCATTGGCCGCACTGGCAGACGTGATCTTTCAATGGCCTTCGGCGTCGCGTCGCAAGCACTTTTGCTGTCAGACGGCAGTCGTTGGAACAGAATCGGCTCTTGGCACGTGCCCCACAGACCGCGCAAGCGCAAGGCGGTGGGCTTTGTGCCTTCGGCAATTGCTCAGGTTTTAGTTCGATCACGCTCATACCGATTGTGAGAGTGTCAGATGAAGTTCTGTACGACTAGGCAGAAACAGCGGGGCTAGCCTATTTCTCTGTAGTGAGAAATAGCGTGGCTAGCTTATTTCTCGGTAGTGACCAGAGATGAGCTTGTTGGCAGCCTTCAAATGGTCGCGCACCTTGTAAAGTGCGGATTGTGCGGGGAGGTTCGGAAAAACTAGTCTCGCAATTTCAACATTGCGCCTGCCTTCTTTTTTGAGGTCCCAGATTCTAAGGTGAAGAACGTAATCCTCAAATCGGCGTCGGCTCTTTGGGAGTCTGGACCCATTTGCTTCCATCGCCCGCCTGTAATTCCCCTGAGCCCATCTCAGGGTGAGACGCGTATGGTCCAACAAATCTTTCAATGGCGAGTTCAGATCAACTTGCATCAGCAGTAGATTTTCGTAGTGCCTCGTGACGTTGCCCGCGCCCAGGAAACCCATTCTCTTGAGCTCACCGGTCGAGGGAACATCCCCTTCGATGGAACTCGAAATCCTCGTTGGAGGGAATGGTGCCCCCTCGCCTTTGCCGTCGCTTTCGTCAATTTGACGCCACTGTTCCAGCCCGAATTCGGGAGGGAAGAGGTCAGAAAGTTGCCATTTTCGACAAAGCTGAGTTAGGGCGGGTTCAATCTTAGTCCGGAAATATTTCTGTTCCGATTTCGTCCAGTTTGCACGGTCCATTTCGCTTGGAGGCCAACGGCGGCCCTTGCGTTTCAACCGAGCTCCAAAGGAGTGCATGAACTCGTTGTAGTCAGCGCAGTATTCCGGATTACGACGAAGAAACTCCCACCTGTACCGAGCGGCTTCGAACATACTGCCATGGGAAAAGAAGGTCGTATAGAAGAGTCTTTTGGGGGGCGCTGGCTTCATGCTGGCAAAACCATCGTAAAACATTCTCAGCCGATCAAATGGTCCCTGTCAAAATCCAGGTCGAAACGAGCAACGGGCAAAGCAAGGTCATCTGAGATCGCAAGGAGATTGTTTAGCAACTCCAACGAGGGCGCGCGCGTGCGGATGTGTGGTCCCCGGCCCAAAAGCCAGCCGGGCATCGAGACTGCTGCCCCGCACGTGCGCACGTATGGGGCAGCAGTCCAATCGGTCCTGTCGAGATGCTAAATAGGGATACAACCCGTTTTCCGCACGTGCGGATGTATGTTCTGGGACCAAAGGCCCACGGACCCGGAGAATAGTGCGCCACGCGCGCGCGTGTGCGGACTCTTTAGAGCAGTAGTTTTGCTCTTTAAGGAGAGGCAACGAAAGACGTGTTGCCCCACGTGGGGGCACCGAGAGTTTCCGCCCGTGGGACACTTGCAGCCCACGGATTAGATTGGCCGCTTCTCGAAATTCTCCACACGCCCGCGCGCGTGGGCTGTTTATCCATGAGGGCGCATCGTGGTTGCATGGAGGTTCCAGAATCAGGTTTTGTCCCACGTGGGCACGTGTGAGGCTTTGTCATTCCCAGGGTGCACGCTGCCAACGGACCGAACAGGACTGTTCATGCGAACGAGTTCCCCACATGAGGGGTGTATTTCGCCGCCCTGATTTGAAGTATCCTTCGTCAGGGAATCTTATGTACATTAAGCAACTTCGAATTCGGCAGCTGCGCTGCTTTGCTGATGCCAGTCTTAACTTGAGGTACCCGACTGAGGATCGGTCGCCAGTCCACGACCTGAGTTTCCCGAACGTAAATCTTCTTTTGGGCGACAACGGCGCTGGGAAGACGACCGTTTTAAAGGCCATCGCTATTGCTGTCCTGGCCCCAATCATTAAGGAGTCCGGGTTTCGATCGGTCTATCTCGTGCGTCGAACCCCTAGGATCACTCGAGCAGTGATCGAGACAACGGTCATTCTCCACGCACAGGATCTCCACCCTGCTGCTAAGTCCTGGAAGTCATTGCGATCACCGCGCGCCAGGTTCAACGCATCGATCGTTCGAAGAGGAGACTATGAGTCTGTCTTGTCCACGGCAAGATCTGCTTTCGGATCAGGTGAGAATCTTTATCGTGATCGAAGCCCAGCATTTTTCCTTAGTGGTTACGGCGCAAGTCGACGAGTTGACGATTCAATTGAATTCACGCACTCGGAGAGCAGAGAGAGTCGTACCCAGCGCTATCAACGAGTAGCTGGTTTGTTCGATACTCAGGCGTCCTTGGTGCCACTTTTCACATGGTTGCCAGAAATCAAAGCTAAGAACAAGGGCCGGTACGCGGAGATTTGTGGGCTTTTGGCGAAGCTCCTCCCGGAACAAGCAAGGTTTACAGGCAACACTGACAATAAGGATTTTGTGTTTCAAGTCCACAGTCAGTCGGTTCCTTTCGGAGCAATGTCTGACGGATATCGGGCCTATGTCGGCTGGGTTTGTGACCTCTTATATCAAGTAGTTACAACCTGTCCGGCACGAATTAAGTTAGCGGAGATGAGAGGGGTCGTGCTTGTTGATGAAATTGATCTGCATCTTCATCCGAATTGGCAGCGCAGTGTCATCGAGCTTGTTTCTCGGGCACTTCCGAGTATGCAGTTCATATTTACCACGCACAGCCCAATCGTCGCTGCCTCAATTGCAAAAGAAAATATTTTCGTGATGGATTCAGACCAGAAAGGGAAATCCACCGTTCGCCAATCTGAGGAAAGAATTTTTGGTTTGAGCGCGGATCAAGCCCTAGAGAGTCATTATTTCGGCCTTCAAAGCACGCGAACGAAGGGTTTTCTGGAGGAGGTACAAGAGCTGACCAAGCAAACCAAAACCAAAAATCCGGGCGCGGCACTTCAGCTGATGGATCGCATATCAGGAGTAGATTCGAAGAAAGCGGCCGGAACCGACCAAAAGGATGTGAGACGACGGATCGATGATTAGATACAGGGCACCGCTCCAATTCATAGAAAGCAAAATCAGGGTCGTCAATCCCGGTTGGTTGAGGGATGCGAGGCGAAGAACCGCGCGATTTCGAAGCATTCGTACTTATCGAGAGAAAAAACCGACCTGGTCGACCGTGAAGCCAGTCTACATGGCAATTCAACAAGCCAAATGCGCTTATTGCGAACGGACATTGGAGTCTAACGCGCGGGGCAAGATCGAATGGGATGTTGAACACTATCGACCCAAAAAAGGTGTTGAGGAATGGCCCGATGCTCAGTCCACCAAAAAGAATTCCTATAAATTTTCAACCGGCAGAAAATCCGATAAAGGTTATTACCTTCTGGCTTATAACCTCATCAACCTAATCGGTTCCTGCAAAGTGTGCAACTCTTCGTACAAGCGCAACTACTTCCCGATTGGAGCTTCCAAGCGTTCCTTGTCTGCCGCAAGTCCAAAGCTATTGCTTCGAGAAAGGCCCTTCATTCCGTATCCGTTAGGAACCTTCGATGATGACCCCGAGACTCTTTTGACCTTTTGTGGGTTCGTTTGCGTCCCAGCAATTGGTAAAGGGCACAGGCGAAACCGTGCCTTAATAACGATCGAACTCTTGGGGCTAAACGATAGAGATATCTTGATCGAGCAAAGGGCCCAGCTTATCGTTTCAACTTGGGCGATGCTTGAGCGACTACGCGTCGCGCCGCACGATCCACTGGCGAACAATTGGATTCAGAGAGTTACTTCAGCTCAAAGCAATCACACAAATTGTGCCCGTAGTTTTGTTGCCGAGTATCATAGAGATCGCGCATTGGCGCGTGTTTACGTCGGCAAGGCGGATCGATATTTGGCATCAAAAGCCAGTTGATCCACTTGATGCCTAAACCGCTACATCTGGTGTTTTCCCCGCATGGTACCCCAAAATCGTAGGCCCTTATCTCAACATGGTATAGTAGGGGGAGTAATTTCCCCATGCATTACTAGGAACACTATGTCGACCAGTTCCGAGGTTATTGAAGCGAAAGGTATTTGTGACAGCCGCTCCCTTCCAGACAAAGACTTCGGAAGCCTGTGGGATGCGGTAATCGTTGACCCATCCATTAAAGATCGACTTCTCGGGCAGGCCGTTCTCAATTTTACCGTCCGTCCCAAATTGAATCGGGCGGAACTTCCGCTCCACGGAATCATCTTACTAGTCGGGCCACCAGGGACGGGAAAAACATCACTGGCGCGAGGTCTCGCTTCCCGAACCGCGGAAGCGGTGAAGGGGAAATTTCGTTATCTCGAAGTCGAACCACATGCTCTCGCGAGCGCGGCACTTGGCCGCAGCCAGCAAGCCGTCAAACATCTTCTTAGCTCCGTCGTCGCCGAACACGCTGGTATTGGTCCTCTCATTGTGGTCTTGGATGAAGTCGAAACACTCGCCGCGGACCGTTCGAAGATGAGCATGGAAGCCAACCCCATCGACGTGCATCGCGCCACCGATGCGGTGCTCGCTCAGCTAGACCAGCTCGCCACTCATTTTCTCCAGTTGCTCTTTATCGCGACGAGTAACTTCGAACGCGCTATCGATTCAGCCTTTCTTTCTCGCGCAGACTTAATCGAAACGATCGGGCCCCCGAATGAAAGCGCCTGTGAACAGATTCTTCACGCCAGCCTAACCGCTCTGGCCCAGTCGTTTCCTAAGGTCGAGGAAATCCTCAGTACGCCGGAATTCAGGCGTGCGGCGCAACGCTGTGTCGGACTCGATGGACGACGGATTCGCAAAGTGCCGATCGCAGCATGCGCCCGTGACAAGAGCGTTGCCATGGATCCTAATCGTTTGACCGGGCGTGACCTTCTCGCAGCGGTTGAACACGCCCAGGCCGAGCTCGCTCGTCGAAATGGTGACCGCCGATGACCGTCATCGTCAGACGCATTGTGGCGGCGCCCGTGCGGTCCGCTACGAACACGTGGGCCTTCATAGTGGACCTACTGGCACCAGGTAATGGCAACGCGCGCAAAGATCTACATGCCGTCAGCGGCGTCGCGTCCGCGTTGATCGCGTCTGAAGCGCCAAAGGCCGATCCCATAGTCATTTGGGGGCAGGGTCCGCGGATTAGAATTTACTGCCTCTTCGGGGAGGATGCGATCGCCCCCGATGACAAAGACGAAGACTCTTTTGCGATGTGTCCCACAAACGGTGATTGGCACATTTCGTTTCCCAGCTCTGATGAAGATCTCGCCTGGGTCCAGGAAGAGCTGAAGCGCATTGGGACCCGTTTCTCGGTTCGAAAGTTTGGCGAATCGGCGCAAGACACCGAGAACGCAGATCAAACCGCTCAGAACCTTCAAATCAATACGGATGCTTTTTTCCGCCCATGAGCACCGCCAGTTACGTTGACACGTCCGTTTATTCGGTAACCTATGTCACGGAGAAGCTCCTCTTTTCAATAAAAGAAATCATAGTTAAGAGCGGATTGAGTCCCGCCAAGATGACGAGCCAATGGGCCAGCCTCGAACAAGGTATCTCGACCTGGATTGCCTCCAAGCACTTGCGTCAAGTCTATCTGGAAATCTTTGATCCCGTTAAGCAGAATCTCGTTTGCCGCTGGGACCTCGACATTATTTATGGATACGCCGGTGACGGAGAATTCTGGGCCGACACGGAGGCAATCAAGTACCACATCCAAAAGGCTGGGGCGATCCCCGCGATCTGTGAATATCGCATTTGCCTTAGCAACGCGCCTAACGCCCCGAGTGTGGATGGATGGTCGACTTGTACTCTTTATTCAACGGAGGGACTTTCACGCTATAGCGTTGGAACCACCATCGGCACCAGCGGCATCGGCGCTGGACTCGCGTACTGGGGGAAGTGATGCTAACGGTGGCCGAAGCGTTTCGGAAATTTCGCAGTAAGCTCGAACTCACACAGAGAGAACAAGACGACGCGTCCCGACGGCAAAGGGACATCCGTGCCTTCATGGACGATTGCTTTCACATCGACCGTGATTTTCTCAGTGGCTCGTACAAGCGCTGGACAAAAACAAAACCACTGAAGGACGTCGACATCTTTTGCGTTTTGGGTGAGGACGAACGCAAATACCGGTCCCAGGCTCCCGGCGTTCTTCTCGCCACGATCGACAAGAAACTCGCCACGGAATACGGACGGGAGAGCGTCACCACCCAACACCGCTCCGTTTCCGTGAACTTCGGCGTCACGGGCGAGGAAGAACGCGTGATGAGCTTTGACGTTGTGCCCGCTTTTGACAAGGGACACCACTTCGAGATTCCTGATACGAAGACGAAGAGTGGCTGGACGGAAACTGACCCCGAAATTCACGCAGAGAAAGCCAAGGCGGCGAACGACGCATTTAGCGGTGAGTGGAAGGGGATGGTGCGGATGATAAAGCGCTGGAACAACGAGAATGGAAAGAGCGTTAAGCCATCTTTTTTTTTGGAAGTCATGGCGCTCGACCTTCTTCGCCCGCCCTTTCGCGGGGACTATCCATACGAATTCATGGCATTCTTCGCTTCTGCTGCGGACCGCATCCACCAGGAATGGCCAGAACCTGCGCGGCTTGGGCCACCAGTAAGCGACGGTATGACGACAGCCGAGAAAGCAGCGGCAAGATTGAGCCTCGTAGCCGCAAGTAATTCCATCCGTACGGCAATCAACCTTTCGAGTCGCGGCCAAAACGGGGACGCGCTGCGCGAGTACCGCAAGCTTTTCGGAGAATTCTTTCCGCTTTCCTAGAAACCATGGCCAATCAAGTCATACCGAGACTGACTGGAGACGACTACCAACATCTTTATTCCTGGTACCACACACTATCTATTCTGCGCCCTCAAGACGGTGTGAAACGCGTTCGCGTTGAAGACGGAGACGCGGGTTCAATCGACGACGTCACTCTCTTCCACGAAGTCGACACGGACAACCGCGTTGACGTCTACGAATTCTTTTTTCAGGTGAAATATCACGAGAATCAGAAGCATTCTTACTCAACGGATGCTCTGCTTGAAAGCGAAGGAAGAAGCCGGAGCCTTCTTCAGAAATTCTGGGACACGTGGAAGCGCTTGCGAGCCGACGACCCCCGCCGTCGCATCGAATTGTACCTCGTCAGCAACTGGTCCTGGGACTCGACTGCAGACAAGATCGGCCAGTGCATCAGCGGCCAAGACGACCGACTGACTACCACGTTTTTCGACTCAGGCCCCAAAAGCGATGTCGGCAAAGAACGCGAGCGCTGGCGCAAGCATTTGGGTGCGGACGCCGGAGACTTTACGGCTTTTGCCAAAACCCTCAATTTCCGCCTCGGAGAGGGTTCCTGGCGGCAACTAAAGGAACTAGTGGCGCAACGTATGGAGCACTTGCGGCTCAGGCACGACGAGAATGCACTGGCCATTTCCGCCGCTATTGTTCGCGATTGGATCCGGACCAAGCACGGCGACATCACCATCGATACGCTGGAAAGGGTTCTGAAGGAGCGAGATCTCTACGCTCCGCATTCCACGGAAGCGTGCGCCACCGTTTACTTGAATACAATCAAGGAGCGCATGTTTGACCTGCGCCCGGATTTCGTTCTCGATTGGCGAAAATACTTTGTCGGCACTTCAGATAATAAGGGGCATCAACTCGAAGATCCGGGCAACTGGAACGCCGCTTTACTTCCCGATCTCCAGTCAGTCGCTCGTCAAATCGCCACTACAACCCCCTGCCGCCTCATCCGCGCACGCGGACTCGCTCGACTATCGGCTTGGTTCGCGTTCGGCTTTGTCTTCTCCGAGGTGTCGGGGTTCGTCATCGAAGTACAACAGCAGGACGTTCATTGGCGTACCGATGTTGCGCCTTCGACTGATTTCCGATTGGTCGCCACGGAAGAGACCATTCAGTCGAAAGGCGCAACGGCGGCTGCTGGACATACCTCCGTTGCCTGTGGCATCAGCATAACGGGCTCGCTGGAAGAAGATGTGCGGAAGCACATTGCGACAGCGTCAGAATTAGGTGCTTCGGCACTCCTATTGCTCCGGCCAGAGCGAGAACTGGGCCGAACGGCGCTGCAAAGCGCGGGCGACGCCGTGGCGCTGGCGCGGCAGGCCAAAACGCAAATGCGCGAATTCACCAAACGCTGGAGCGCGAGACGGTTGCTCTTGTATTACTTCGGACCTTTGAGTGGAGCGTGTTTCATCGGTCACTCACTCAACGCCGTATGTCGCTCGGTTCAAATCATGGAAGATCAACAACCTGGATACGCTGTCTCGTTTTTGCTTGAGTAGGCCTTATATCGCCAACGCCGAGTTATAGAATTCTGCAAGCCTTTGGCAGCTCTTCAGCGAACCGTTCAGAACTGACACCATTTGACACCAATTGAAAAGAAGGGCAGCGGCGCTACGCCTTTGACAACTCAGGACTTGTGAAAGTAGATTCAATTTTCGATCCCCACCGCCCCTACCAAAAGTCCTGTTGAGTCTGTTGCCTTTGCCTCCCGAGAACCCCAGATTGGGGCCTAAAAGGCCCTAGTTTTGGCCCCAAGTTGGCCCCAAATTTCTGGGGTGAACCCCTAAGATGGCACAAATTGATTGGGCCATGGGACACCAAAAATCTAGGACACCCGAGAAGTCCAAGCTACCTCGACGCTGTCCCTGGCCTGTGACGGGCACATGTCCGAGTACGACTTATTCAGGGCGTATGTGGCTTCTCTGTTCTGTGAAGTCCAGATTCCTTGGCCGGTCCCTGCGTTTTTTTGTTATCCGTTAGTTGATTCTCCCGTCGGATCTGAGGATGATCAAGGATCATCTGGCCAGCACTCTTTATTTGAAGGTCTCCAATTTATTCTGCCAAGTCTTTCTGAAGTCGGTTGCGACACGCTCGAATAAGTTGAGCATGGCTTCGATGTGTTTTCTATCCGTCCCATTGATCACGACCTCGAACTGGAAACTCACATCTTCATTAAACATTCCGTCAAAGAGACCGCTTGCACGTCTTTTCTCGACGGGTCCGGTAAACTCGCATTTCTTAGTCTTCATGCCCGTGTCCTTCGGTGGGTCGACAAAGCGCAAGTGAATCGCGCCGCCGGGTCGCTCTTCTTCAGTCACGAAGTCCGACAAAACGGATTTGGGGTCCTGTCCGGGCCATAGCCAATTTACGAAATGGACATGAGAGCCTTCCTTCCAGTGGTTTCCGGTGGTCTCCAAATCACGTTGATCGAAGCAGAAAAAATGCCACTGCGAATAGTCGGGTTCAAAAAACAAGTGGCCTACGAGATATCGCCGTTCGATGAAACTCTGCGACATCTTGCTCACCGCTTTGGCTGCCTCCCCCTTCAAATCACTTCCCGCAGGAGTGCTTTCCAATGCAGCAATCTCAGAATCGGAGGGCACAAGATGGTCCGGCAGTCGATCTCGATAGTCGATCTGGTGATTGAATGGTCGGCCTGACATTTTGCACGCCAACACTAGAGTGACGAAGTCACCCGAGGAGATCGTGAGGTCGCGACAATATTTCACAAGGTCTTGTTTTTTTCTTGAAGGAGAAAATTTTAATCAAACTGTTAAGGCTGGGTTGGCTCATATGAAAAACTATACCAGAACGAATCGTCTGCAATAGCAGCGGCAGGGCGCGCTTTACATCCACGCAGTCGCAAATCAAGCCGACCATTAGAAGGATGAAATGGCCTAGCTTTCGCGCCAGGAATTTCGCCTGTGTGTAGTGAGCGGTCATGCTTGCTGATGCGTGTCCCATCTGCTGGCGAATCACTGCTGCCGATACGCGAGCAAGTTCCCAACGACGGTTCCGTAAGCCCGTCCATACGTTCAAAGTTACGGGTTTCCCGCCGTCGGGGGACGGGGCTCGGTACTCAACTTTCGCGCGTGATGCCGAGTCTCTTTCATTTCCGTTTAAGTTCCCTAGGGAAGCTCAAACCCAGGATAAGATTTGCGTCATGAAGAAGGAATCCAACGACGTGAATGCTAAACCGGTAGGTTCATCCGAATATGGCGAGGCAAATAAGCCCGCTATGACAATCCCTGACTCAGAACTCCCTTGGGGTTACACGAGCGACCAGGTACACCAACACGAGCATGGACACATCATGGCATACACAGCAGAGGGGCTCGACCCACTGAGGTACATCAGCCACGAACACATGGATGCGATATTACAGAACGCACCGGGAGCGGTTCAAGTTGCCGCTGGAGGAGTGAGACCAGGGCTGGATGGCATCAAACAACGCGTCACGGGTCTGATGGGGGGCGCCGCCAATGAAGTCCATGACAAAATTCCGCGATTCGGCGCCGACGGGAGTGCCCTTGGAATCGCAAGAGATGATTTCGTTCAGACGAGGGACATCCTGGCGGAGCAAGGCATCGAAGGTGAAGAGGTAGAAATTCTGATAGACGAGGCATATCAACGAGCTCGACAGCACGTTTCAAACTTCGAAGCGGTGGCCGTGATGAAAGCCAACATCGGTCTGCGTGAAGAGAATCTGCCATCCACGCTTCACATTAGCGACGAGCGTATGAAGAATTACGTTGAAATCTTAAACCGGAGTTTACGATGAGCGTTCAGTTCGTATCGGATGGAAAGGCCGTATCACCTTTGGAGTACGAGAAGGTGCTGGCAGCAAGAATGTCACCGCAAGAAAAGGCGGCTCTGCGTGAGGAACTGAAAACGCAATATAGCACCGACACGACCACAATCACCACAATGCCGCCCGCGACAACGGACCACATAACCCCGTACACTACATAGTTACCTCACTACGCAAATTGCATGATTCCCCGCCCGTAGTCGCATGGCCGGGAAACCCACAATAGAAATCGGAGCACCGGATGAACGCGAGCGCCGCAGCAATACTGGACATCTTCCAAAACAAAGCACGACTCGAAGTCCCACTCTTCCAACGACAATACGTCTGGAGCCGAATAACACAGTGGGAGCCCCTCTGGGAAGACATCAGCAGAAAATTCACGGAACACCTCGACGGCCGACAAGACGCACCAATCCACTTCCTCGGGGCAATGGTCCTCGACCAAAAACTCACGCCAACGACGCACGTCCCACGACGCCAAGTCATCGACGGACAACAACGCCTCACCACACTCCAAATATTCCTCGCCGCCTTCCGCGACAACTGCACCGCAAACAACTGCAACGAACTCGCCGAGGAGTGCACAAAATACCTCTTGAACACCGGCATGATGAACGACCGCGCCGTCGAACAATTCAAAGTCTGGCCCACGCAAAGCGACCGCGAACAATTCAGCGACGTCATCACCAGTGCATCAAAGGCAGCACTAGAGAAGAAATACCCCCTCATCAAACGCAAGTACGCACGATCCTATGACCCTCGACCGCGTATGGTCGAAGCCTACCTTTACTTCCACCAAGCACTCCATGAATACTTCATCGGCACAACCGCCGAACCACCACTCGCCGCAACCACTCCACTCGCGGAACGACTCCTCCTCTGCTTCACTGCACTCAAGAGCAGCCTCAAAGTCGTCATCATCGACCTCGAACGCGACGATGACGCACAAGTCATCTTCGAAACCCTCAACGCCCGCGGAGAGCCACTACTCCCCGCAGACCTCCTGCGCAACTACATCTTCTTGCGGGCCGCACGGCAAGAGCTCAACCCCGAAGCACTCTACAACACCTACTGGAAGCCCTTCGACGACCCATTCTGGCGCACCGAAACACGACAAGGACGACTCTTCCGCCCACGAAGCGACCTCTTCCTCCAACACTTCCTCACCAGCAAACAAGCCATCGACATCCCCATCAAACACCTCGACGTTCGCGTAGGGTTTTTGGCGTTCGATCCAAGCTTTGTACTCGACGAAGAGG
>Ga0207086_1196_pt1 | contig 12103 bp, 10 predicted proteins | sample Alteio_BWMinHeat_54_FD_153540 | JGI IMG/M metagenome (GOLD analysis project Ga0207086, IMG submission 153540) | Enriched cells from forest soil in Barre Woods Harvard Forest LTER site, Petersham, Massachusetts, United States -... | ecosystem: Environmental > Terrestrial > Soil > Temperate forest >... | reverse complement strand
TTCTTTGTACGCAAACGGAAATGGAGACGCGGTTGCTGACTTTGCGGACAAGATTGTTTGGTTGCTGAACAATCCTGAGCAGAGACAGCGAATGAGAGAGTTTGGCAGGAAAAGGGTTGAGCGCGAGCTAGCCTGGGACTATTCGGTCGCAAACCTTCTCGCTGCTTACGAAAGAGCTTTTCAGAAGTGAGTGGCGGTTAATCACGGTTTGCAATGCGAATACCCATTGTTTGAGCAGGCTGGACTCCGTTCGCGAGCTGCAAGATGATAGAGTCGGGATTAATGATTCAGTGAAGGATCTGTCGTACGTTCTCGTCACTGCAGCACACAACGAAGAGCGTTTTGTTCGTGCGACCTTGGAGTCGGTGCTTTCTCAGACTTTGCATCCGCGCAAGTGGGTGATTGTCAGCGACGGGTCCACGGATCGTACGGCAGACATTGTCTCCGGGTACGCCGTTAACTACCCGATCATTCAACTGCTCCGCAACGAAAGAAAACAGGGACGTAGCTTCAAGGCACAGGCTGTTGCGATCCGCGCTGGGTATCTGGAACTACAGCAGCTTGACTATGGGTTTATCGGGAATCTCGACGCTGATATAACCTTGGAACCCGATTATTTTTTCAGACTGCTGAAGCATTTCGCGATCGAGCCCCGTCTCGGGCTCGCGGGAGGATTTATCACCGAGGAAGACAACGGCGTGTTTCGGAACCGCCGATATAACAGCGTTCGCTCCGTAGCCCATGCCGTGCAACTCTTCCGTCGGGAATGCTTTGAAGAAATCGGGGGATACGCTCCTCTTGAGCATGGCGGCCCAGATTGGCACGCAGAAGTCCTAGCCCGAATGAAAGGTTGGGAGGTCCGGTGCTTTCCGGATCTTCCCGTCCGTCATCATCGACGCACCGGCTCAGCGGAAAGCTTGCTGAGAGATAGGATCGGCCGTGGGAAGACGGACTATTCTCTTGGGTCGCATCCCGTTTTCGAGATGTTGAAGTGCCTCCGCCGAATTCCGCAAACCCCGAGGTTTTGGGGGGCGCTGGCGACTTTTTGTGCCTTTGCTTGGTGCTACATAGCCAGAAAAGAGAGACAGGTATCACCAGATTTCCTGCATTTTTTGCGGCGAGAGCAAATGAGCCGAGTACGCGCAGCTTTCGCCGAAGGAGTATCCAGGCTTACAAAGATCGGTTTTAAATAGCAGGAGGAATTTAGAGAGCAGAAGGAAAAGAAGGCGCAAGAATTCGAGTGACGCAGCTGTGACACCAATGGCCTAGGCGCCGAGTCGCGGTCTATAACCTATAACAATGCCGCTTTTCGCACACTGAAATTCTCTTCGAAAAATGAACCCGAAAATACTAGTCGCGACAACAGTTCCCTGGCCAGGACCGGCATGGCTGGCCATAGCCCTCAGGAATGCTGGATGTATGGTGGAGGCTATGTGTCCCCCGCGTCACGCGCTCTGGCAGACGGACTCGGTCAGAAGGATGCATGTATACCGCGGCCTGGCTCCGCTGGGATCGCTGGTCAGCGCCATTTCAAACGCAGAACCGGACTTGATCGTTCCCGGCGACGACCTTTGTGTCTGGCACCTCCACGAGATTCATCGTCGCAGTCGGAAATTCAAGAATGGCAGCGAGCTTCGCACTCTCATTGAGCGCTCGTTGGGTGCGCCCGAGAGTTTTGATGTAGTTTCCGCAAGAACTCCCTTCATGGACATTGCTCGCCAGGAGGGAATCCGCGTTCCGAAGACAATGGTGATCAATGACACCGGAGATCTGGAACGATGGATATCTCAGACAGGGTTGCCTACGGTCTTGAAAGCGGATCGTACGTGTGGTGGTGTAGGCGTGAGTATCGTTAACAGTCTTGGAGAGGCCGAACGAGCCCGCCGAGCATTGCAGGCGCCCCCACGTTTCACCAGAGCAGTGAAACGTTCTTTAATCGACCAAGATCGGAGCTTAGTCTGGCCTTCGCTACTCCGTCGTAGCCACGCCGTGAACGCGCAAGAATTCATTGCCGGAAAAGAAGCGACTAGCACTGTGCTGTGCTGGAGGGGATCCGTTCTCGCCAGCCTCCACTTTCAGGTACTCAAGAAGCGTGGTTCTGCGGGGCCATCCAGTGTTCTACGCTTGTTTGATCATCCTGACGTTACCACTGCGGTCGAAAAAATAGCGATGCGATTGAATCTTTCGGGGATCGTTGGATTCGATTTCATGATTGAAGCCTCCACTGGCAATCCCTACTTGATCGAAATCAATCCGCGGGCTACTCAAGTTGGCCATTTGTCTTTGGGACCAGGCCGGGATATTCCCGCTGCCCTGCACGCCTGTGTATCTGGACAATCCATTCGACTTCCGCAGAAGGCTACAGAGAACGACACCATCGCACTCTTTCCGCAGGAATGGATGAGGGATCCGCAAAGCCCATTCCTACGATCGGCGTACCACGATGTTCCTTGGGAAGAGCCCAGACTGGTCCATGCATTCCTTGTCCCAATGGGCAAGAAAAATGGTTGGTTTTCTAAAAACAGTCAAGTCCAGGTGTTGTCAACCGCTCGCGTGCCTCGCTGATCAGCTGATCAGTGGAGCGGTTCAATCCGGGAAAATATCGTTCTCCAGAAAAAACTAGCATGGATTACCCATCACAGAAGATGACCTCCGAGGCAAAGACGCCAGCGACGTCTTCGCAAACCTTCGCCGCGGAGGATGAAACGACGAGACAGCTTACCCTCATCTGGCGAGAACTGCTCGGGGTAGCGTCGATCGGACCGGATGAGAATTACTTTGATTTGGGCGGGGACTCGATTCTTGCAGTTCAGCTGTTTGCTCAGATTGAACACACGCTGGGAGCCAAGTTGCCATTAGCCACATTGTTCGATGCGCCCACTATCCGGGATCTTGCACGGGTTGTCCGCAGCGAGGCACCGACATCGAGCTGGTCATCACTCGTTCCAATTCAGCCGCACGGTTCGCGCCTGCCCTTCTTTTGTATGCACGGAGCCGGCGGCAACGTCATGATCTATAGAAATCTTGCGCGCCATCTGGGCACCGACCAACCATTCTATGGCTTACAAGCACAAGGACTCGATGGCCAGACCAACTCCATGACGACCATCGAGGACATGGCGATGGTCTATGTTAAGGAAATACAGAGACTGCGCGAGCACGGTCCATATCTCCTCGGAGGGTATTGTGGCGGGGGGACGATTGCATATGAAGTGGCTCAGCAGCTCCGTTCCAAAGGTGAAGAAGTGGCGCTGCTGGCGTTGTTTGACAGCATGAACTGGTCCAAAATCTCTCGTCGCTCGTTCTGGGCCATGACCTACATGTATGCCGAACGGCTCCTGTTCCATGCAGCTAACCTTTGCCGGCTCGATTCGCGAAGCCGAAGTGAGTTCATGCGCGACAAGTTCATGACGCTGCGACATCGAATTCCTGTGTGGCGTGGGATGTTGCTGGCGGGCCTAGGTAGGAGGCCGGGGAGCGCACGATCCGAATCAGAGCTGCTCGGGCGGATTTGGCAGGCGAATGATCGCGCCTGCGAAGAATACGTGCCAAAACCATATCCAGGCGTGGTTACAGACTTCCGTCCGTTAGCTCAATATCGCCGTCTGAGCGCACCTGGTGCCAAATGGGGAGAGTTGGCCCTGAGTGGACAGGAAGTAATCATTCTGCCAGTCTACCCGGCCGGCATGCTGGCCGAGCCCTTCGTAAAACATCTGGCGGCTGCATTGAAGAAGTGTCTGGATAGAACGACAGGCCAGATTTCTAGTTAAAGACCTTGCCGCCAGTTGGTCTATGTATTCGTCCTGCCGATAATCATCATGCGGAAGAAGGTTCCTCAACTCGACGCCGTTCGGGGACTGGCGGTTCTGGTAGTGGTTCTCCACAACGTCAACGAAACATTCCCATCGCTTCACTTGCAGCCGATCTTTCGCGACGGTTGGATGGGAGTGGATCTCTTTTTCGTGTTGTCTGGATTCCTGATAACTGGGATCCTTGTCGACACTCGAGAATCGAAGGATTACTTCAAGAATTTTTATGCTCGCAGGTGTCTTAGGATATGGCCGCTATATTTTTCTCTTATTTTTTTCATGTTCATCATCGTTCCTTTCTTGCGGCCGTCGGAAGCTCATGCCATTTTTCAAAAGTCATCGCCGTGGTGGGCTTACCTCCTGTTCTTACAAAATTTTCTGATTGCTGTACCGACTAGTGCTGTAGGTCCACTTGGTGTCACCTGGTCGCTCGCTGTGGAGGAGCAGTTCTATTTGGTTTGGCCACTGGTCCTGCGATATTGCTCTCTAGCCGCGGTACGCCGTTGCGCCTTTGCAGTCGTTTGCCTGTCGCCACTCATTCGCTATTATCTGCAATCGCATGGTGTTGTTATCTATTCAAATTTTTTCTGCAGGTTAGACGGTCTAATGCTGGGAGCAATTCTGGCCTTGCTAGCGCGTTCTATCGACTTTGTTCCTGCCAAATACACAAAGAATGCCTGGATTCTGTTGCTGACAGCGACGCCGCTCGCACTGGCAGTCGAAGCATTCAATTTAACGTGGATAGTGTTCTCATTTTCGGCATTAGCCTCCTTCGCGTTCGTATATCTCGCCCTCTTCGCTCCACAAGGATGGCTGCAGAGGATCCTAATCAATCGGTTTCTCGTCTACACCGGGACGATCAGCTATGGGCTCTACCTGCTCCACAAGCTTCCGTTTGATGCTGTGAAGGCAATTCACCTTAGCCGGTATCCTCTTCTTGTTCTGCCGGTCGCATTGTTGGTCGCATACACGCTGGCAGTCCTCTCCTGGTGCCTGCTCGAACGTCAATTTCTTGCGTTGAAGCGGTTCTTTGAGCCCGGGACGCCCGGCCGATCTGAAAAGGAACTAGCGGTGGTTGCTGGCGGTTAGAAACTTGAAATTGTTCACTAATGTGAGAAGCGAAGGCGTGGATTCGAGAACTGCAAGCTCCTGAACGCACACTCCGCCGACAGGTCTCCTGCTCAAAGATTTTGCGCAGGCGCTGGGACCAGACTCCGATCCGGACTCGTGCGGACGCTCTGAAACGTGTTACCATCCCGAAAGTTTTCCCTCACCTTTGTCGGAAAAAATCAATTCTGGAAGCTACTTACCAACCTATGCTGAATGTTGCAATCGTGGGCGCAGGACCATATGGGCTTTCAATCGCTGCGCACTTTCGACATCACGGTATTCCATTCCGGATTTTCGGCCGCCCGATGGATAGTTGGCTTGCGCACATGCCCAAGGGCATGCTGCTCAAGTCAGACGGGTTTGCGTCAAATATCTATGATCCATCCGGGCAATTTACATTGAAACAGTTTTGTGCGGAACAAGGCATCAAGTACTCTGACGCCGGCATTCCTGTGCGCCTTGATACCTTTACATCGTATGGACTTGCGTTCGGGGAACGCATGGTGCGCGAGTTGGACGAACGTCTAGTATTGCATCTTGATCGCGTGACTAACGGTTTTCGTCTGCAGCTCGAGGATGGTGAAACGCTTCTTGCTCGTAGGGTGGTGCTGGCGATAGGGATTTCTCATTTCCAACACGTACCCACGAACCTGGCCAACCTTCCTTCGGAGTTTTTGTCCCACAGCTTTGATCATGGCGACCCAGGACGATTCGCAGGCAGCAAGGTCGTCGTTCTCGGTGGCGGTTCGTCAGCTATGGATCTGGCAGCGTTGCTCCATCAGGCGGGGGCGAAAGTTCAGCTGGTTGCCCGTCAGGGATCATTAAAGTTCCACGGAGCGCCAGGTACCGAACCACGCTCGTTATGGAAACGGATTCGCCATCCGAAGTCGGGACTTGGTCCGGGGTTGCAATCGTTTTTTTACGCCAATGCTCCTCAGCTATTTCATTATTTACCCCAAGACTTGCGCCTGAAGATCGTGCGCACAGCATTGGGGCCATCGGGTGGCTGGTTTGTCAAAGACAGGGTACTGGGTCGAGTACCCCTCATGCTCGGGTTTACTCCTGAGGGTGCTCAGATAAAGGATCGAGAGATAGAACTGCGTTTGAGATCGACTGATGGTAGCGTACGCGATATCCGGGCCGATCACATCATTGCCGCTACTGGATATAAAGTCGATATCAAGAAGTTAAGATTCTTGAGCGAGGGGCTTCGCTCGAGCCTTAAAGTTCTGGAGGGCACGCCAGTTCTTTCGTCGAGTTTTGAATCCTCAGTCTCGGGTCTCTACTTTGTTGGAATAGCAGCCGCTAACTCCTTCGGGCCTGTGATGCGATTCGCTTTGGGAGCTGGCTTCGCTGCTGGCCGAGTAACTCGATGCATTAGGAAGGCGCTGGCAGAGGACCCAGCACCAACTCCTGAAGACCGGGATCGCGGCGTCCGCAGAGTGATTGAGTCAAAGCTACGTTCAAGAACCGATGAGATCCGTTCTTCATAGAGACGATTCTACATTTCGAGTCCAACGTAGCTTCCGTTGCGCACGTATAGCGTTGAAAAGTGAAATTTCGATTCGATGAGAGACACAATTTTCGCGGTGGAAGTGATACGGGTGACACGCCAAAGAACCACTCTGGAGAGGGTGGCTCAACTCCAACCCCACCGCTCAAAGTTCTCGACATTCAGGCGTTACATCGTCAGTTGCTGTTGGTTCTTCCGATAAGGTGCTCCTACATTGAGCGGATAGTGCGCCCAGCGTGCCGGTCTGATCTCAGATCAAAGGGACGGAACTCCATGTTTCTTCTCGACGCCCGGTCGATTCGCATCTGGACTCAGCTTTTCCTGTACTTTGCCATAACGTGTGCAAACAATTGCAACCGACCTCCCCATCCTAAGCTAAGCCCTTTGTAATCAATCGCCGGTATGGCAGCAGAGATGCTAGTAGGTGACGGGGACTTGGTCCGTCTGTCGCTGGGGACCTCAACGGACGCCCAATAGGTTCCATGAAAATCAAGACCATCGCAATCCTCACAGGCCACGGCAATCCCACGACTAGTGCGGTCGCAGTGCCCATTTACCAAACGGTTGCCTTCGAATTTGAAAGCGCAGAGCATGGCGCAGCCTTGTTCAATGTCGAAGTTCACGGAAACATCTACACCCGCATTGGCAACCCGACCAATAGGATCCTGGAAAAACGCGTCGCTGCCCTTGAAGGCGTGGGTGACGCGGTCAGCGTTAGCTCAGGAACGGCTGCGATTCACTATGCGGCAGTGAATATCGCCGAGCTGGGTAAACAACATTGTTTCAACTCCGCAGCTCTACGGCGTCACATACAGCCTGTTTGCCCACACTCTGTCTGAGGCGGGGGGGTGGATGTTCGATTTGCTAAAACGGCGATTTCCTCCGCCGTCCCGGTTCGGGACGAAAGGTCATAGCAAGACTCATCTAGAGCCCCGCATGCAGCCCGCTATCCGCAACATCTGCGACACCGCCCGTTGGGTGGCCTTCTTTCGAGCTCTCGAAACGCGCCGACCCGATGCGCTTTTCCGCGATCCTTACGCGGAGCGGCTGGCAGGCGAGCGTGGACTTCAGATCGCCGGCGCTTTGGTGGACGGCAGCAAGCACCAGTGGGCCTGGGTGTCTCGCACCTACCTTTTCGATACGTTTCTTTCTCGCGAGATTCAGAATGGGGCAGAGGTAGTCCTAAACCTCGCGGCCGGGCTTGATGCGCGGCCATACCGCATGGATCTCTCACCCTCGCTTGAGTGGGTAGAAGTAGATCTGCCCGAAATCATTTCTCATAAACGAAGCATTCTCGATGGTGAAAGTCCGCGTTGCAAATTAACGCGCTACGATCTCGACTTGGCGGACACTGAGCAGCGCCGGGCGCTGTTCACAGAATTGGATTCACGTGGAAAGAAAGTAGTAGTTGCCAGTGAGGGCCTTCTGATCTATCTCTCGGACGCTGAAGTTGGCGCATTGGCCGCCGATCTTTCCGCAACCACAAACTTCCGAAGTTGGATCGTTGATCTGGCATCTCCGGGACAGCTTAAGCTGATGCAACGGACCACGGGCAAGCAGCTCAGCGAGGCCGGCGCTCCGTTCAAGTTTGGGCCGCCCGCAGGGGCGAACTTCTTCGTTGAGTACGGATGGAAGCCGCAAGCAGTAGAAGGATTGCTGAAGACAGCGGCTCGATTCAATCGGCATCCGGCGGAACTGGAATCGCTGTTGCCGGAACCGAAGGGAGTTCTGGGCAATTATCCCTGGACCGGTGTTTGCCTCCTCGAGAGAGCTTCGGGTTCTTCGCGGTAACCGATGGCGACCGCGAAAGCGTCTCGAGAACTCTTGGGTGAAGGCTCTTTGTTTTTCCTTCCCCATGTTGCATGATGCAAGGATCAACTTCGTTTCTGGAGATCATCGCTTGGCCAAATCGATCGTAATGACGGATCCGACAACCGTAGAGTTGGAGCCGGAGCCGATTCCCTCAGAATGGATTCTGAGCGGAAATCCCGAAGCCCGAAGCAAGACATTGGTGCGGAGCCATGACTGGGCCTCTCATCTAGTCGTGTGGGATTGCACTGCCGGACGTTTCCGTTGGCATTACGGCTCCGATGAAGTGCTCCTTGTCATCTCCGGAGAGGCTTTCCTCCTCAAGGAGAATGGCGAGGAACGCCGATTCGGTCCAGGTGACCTAGGCTTTTTTCCGGCTGGAACGTCTTGTACCTGGCGAGTTGCCGGGCAAATCAGGAAGGTGGCAGTGCTGCGCGAACCAATGTGGCGCCCACTTGGTTTTGGGCTGAAGGTCTGGAACAAGATGCTGCGATTGACAGGATTAAGGCGGCAGTCAGCCTTGACGTTTGCTCTCGTTTCGTTCTTGCTGCAAAGCCCCGCGGTTTCGAACCTGAAGTAAGCGCATAGGATCAGGTTTTTGAGTTAGGGACGAGGCTTGGTGGCTTAGACGTTTGAAGAGCAAATAGATTAGGTACTCATAGGAAAGAGCCAATGGCATCAAACACAGTAGTGATCGTAGGGGCTGGTCCGTACGGTCTAAGCGCAGCTGCACACATGCTCCACGCGGGCCTCAAGCCCTATGTCATAGGCAGGCCGATGGCATTCTGGAAAGAACAGATGCCGAAGAAAATGATTCTGCGATCGAAGCAGGAAGCATCGAACATCGCGGCTCCTCAGAAGCATCTGTCGCTAGAGGCTTACCGGAAGGTCTTAGGACGCAGGCTCCCAGACCCCTTGCCGATTGAGGAGTTTATCGCTTACGGGGAGTGGTTTCAGAAACAGGTTTGTCCGGATGTGGATACGCGGTTGGTTCGTCAGCTTTCCCAAGTCGACGATGGGTTTGGCCTCCGATTTGAAGACGGAGACTTCCTACATGCGCGCTCGGTTGTTCTCGCTCTGGGCATCGGTCCTTTCCGCTACCGTCCCGAGCAATTCCAGGAAGTAACTTGCGAACTAGCGCCTCATTCCTCCGATCTGAACGATCTCTCCGAATTTCGAGGTAAGCGGGTTGCGGTAGTTGGTAGCGGACAAAGCGCGCTGGAATATGCGGCCATCCTTCATGAGCAAGGGGCTCGCGTAGAGTTACTTACACGTTCGGCGAGCGTGAAGTTTCGTCCGTTCGCCTGGCGCAAGCATCTTTTTCGACAACTGACCCCCGGACCTTTGCGCGGCCTTTCATACTTTGTGCTGCCACCCACGGATCTAGGGGACATTCGCACAGCAAGGAAAATGGCGGATCCGGAAAAATTCAGGCAACAATCACCAGAAATACAGGAAAAGCTGATCAACGACTGTACCAAGCCCGTAGGTGCTCATTGGCTGGCACCTCGATTGCGATCTGTACCGGTGAAAACCAAAGTAACCGTCACCTCGGCATCCGTAACGGGCGACGAGTTGAAGCTTACCTTGAGTAACGGGGAAATAAGTAAAGTGGATCGAGTGGTATTGGCCACAGGGTATCGCATCGACGTGTCCAAATATGGGATTCTGGACGCTTTTTTGCGACGACAGATCGTAACCACACCAGATGGCTATCCGGAGCTTACTGCCGGTCTTGAGACGTCAGTCAGCGGGTTGTTCATGGCCGGAGTTGTCGGCGAAAAGGTTCTTGGCCCGACGTTGAGATTTGTGACAGGGACTTCCAACGCCGGCCCGCGATTGGCGGCCGCGGTGGCCGGCCGCTCGAATCATCCAACTCGCCAGAAATGGAAAAATGAGACTTACGCGGCCTCGCTTGAATCTGTCTAATAACACGCCAGGAGCAATCGTACTGGGAGGAAATTTTCTTGGTTTGGCAGTCGTAAGAGCTCTGGCTGCTCAAGGCGTTCCCACATGGGTAATCGATGCCGACCCCTCGAAGTGCATAGCGCAGTTTTCAAGGTATACACGGCGATTCCTTGTCGCCGATCAGAACGTCCACGACATTCTGATATCGGAAGGGAGAAAACGTCACCTTTACGACTGGGTGCTATTTCCAGTAAATGACGAGTATGTGGAGGTTGTAGCCCGTAACCATCAATCTCTAAGTTCCATTTTTCGTCTAACCACCCCGCCAATTGAGGTGACGCGGTTTGCATTAGACAAGCGCCTAACGTACCGCAGAGCAGCTGAGCTGGGAATCGCAACTCCCTGGACTTCTACAGGCGACAACCTGGACAATCTTGATCTGGAAAAACTTCCGTATCCTGCCATCTTAAAGCCAGCCGTCAATCATCACTTCTTTCCTCACACAAACATTAAAGCGTTGCCTGTCTCCGGGCCTTCAGAAATGCAATCCCGCCACTCCCAGATGGCAAAGTACATTCCAAGTGAGGAGATACTCATTCAGGAACGCATTCCGGGTGGAGGTGAACGTCAGTTTTCGTTTTGCGCTCTCTTCCGAGCTGGGAAGACGATCGCCTCGTTGGTTGCCCGACGCCAAAGACAGTATCCTGTCGAGTTCGGCAACGCGAGCACATTCGTTGAAACAACCAGTGTTCCCGAAGTAGAGGACGCGGGACGAAGATTCCTGGAGAGTATCGGGTTTGATGGTATTGCCGAGATTGAATTCAAATTCGATTCGCGCGATTCTAAGTACAAAATTCTTGACGTAAACTCTCGGGCTTGGGGCTGGCACAGCCTAGGCAAGGCCGCTGGTATCGACTTCGCCTACCTGCTTTGGCAGCAAGCACTCGGGCGGAAACTTACTCTCACCCCTCATCAGCATAGAGCGGCTGCATGGATGCGAGAGATTACCGATGTAATCGCGATCGCGAAGTCGCGCAATCCGATATCGGAAATGCAGAAACTGGCTCGGGCCATGACGACGGGAAGGCTCACATTTGCGACCTTCGATCTGCTGGATCCCGTGCCTTTCTTTGCCGAGGTTTTCTTATGGATGTCGGCGGGCTTATCTCGGCGAAAAAAGGCTAAGGAAATGCTCCAATTCGACCCGCTCTCGGCAGAATGATCTTCCCACCAAGATCATCTGATTCTAAGATCAACTTCTAGAGTGGCTCCGTTCATGCAGGCAGCAGTTTCGCAATTGTTTCCCGGCGATCTGGTGGAAGTGCGCTCTCCCGATGAGATCATGGTAAGTCTCGACGCGGATGGGACTTTGGCGGATCTTCCCTTCATGCCAGAGATGCTTGATTGTTGTGGGAAGCGATTTCGCGTTTCCAGCCGCGCTAGCAAAACGTGCTGTTCCACCCGCACTGGCACGAACATGCGTGTATTTGGGACCAGCGATGTGGTCCTGCTGGATGGCCTTCGCTGTTCCGGGGCCGCTCATGACGGTTGCCAGAAGGGCTGCATGATTTTCTGGCGAGCAGCCTGGCTAAAAAAGGTTGCCGCCGAAAGCATAACCTCGAGTATTGATCCCGAGAGCGCGACTCGGCTCCGGTCCCGGCTGAAGACATTCTCGGCTCCCGGCGTTTACTTCTGCCAGGCAAGCCAACTGCTGAAGGCGACGGACCACATGTCACGCTGGCAACGCCTTGCGACTTGCCTCAGTGACGTCCACACGGGGAATTGCTCCGCTCTCGAAATGGCGCGCCGCGTCTCGATCTGGCTGTTCTGGAGGATTCGCAGAGTGTTTTTGGGGCAGTATGCGCGGGGTGTTCTTAAGTCTACGCCAGTTGAAAGCTTGAATCTGCAGCCGGGTGAATGGGTCGAGGTGAAGCCGATTGAGACGATCGTTTCA
>Ga0207086_1193_pt1 | contig 12181 bp, 8 predicted proteins | sample Alteio_BWMinHeat_54_FD_153540 | JGI IMG/M metagenome (GOLD analysis project Ga0207086, IMG submission 153540) | Enriched cells from forest soil in Barre Woods Harvard Forest LTER site, Petersham, Massachusetts, United States -... | ecosystem: Environmental > Terrestrial > Soil > Temperate forest >... | reverse complement strand
AGATTCAAGAAGTGGTGTTGCGCGCTATGGCGCGGAAGATTACGTGGTGGCAAGCAGCGGAGATTCTGGGTTTCAGCGACCGGCATCTGCGGCGCATTCGCGAACGCTATGAGCAGTTTGGCTATGAAAGTACGTTTGATAAGCGCCGCGGCCAGCCCTCACCCAAGCGTGTACCCTACGCCACCGTGGAGCAGGTGCTAGCCCTATATCGGGAGAAGTATTTCGATTTGAACGTGCGGCATTTTCACGAAAAACTGCGCGAGCAGCATCAGATTGGTCTCAGCTACACCTGGGTGAAGTCAGTCTTACAAGGGGCAGGGATGGTAGCACGGCAACGACAGCGCGGGGTCCATCGCAAGCGCCGGCCGCGGCGTCCCTTGCCGGGCATGCTGCTGCACATCGACGGCAGCCGTCATCAGTGGTTCCAGGACGAGCGCTGGTATGACCTGATCGTGATCCTGGACGATGCCACCAGCGAGATTTACTACGCGCAGCTCACCGAGGAAGAGTCGACGTTGACGGTGATGGCTGGGCTGAAGGAAGTGATCGAGCGTAAGGGAGTTTTTTGCGCTTTGTACAGCGATCGCGGCAGTCATTTCTGGCACACGCCGAAGGCCGGAGGCAAGATCGATCCGCATCGGCTGACGCAAATCGGTCGAGCGCTGCGCGAGTTGGGAGTACAGATGATTCCGGCTTATTCTCCGCAGGCCCGCGGTCGTTCGGAACGCAACTTCAGCACCTGGCAGGGGCGCTTGCCCCAGGAGCTGCGGCTGCGCGGGATCCGCAGCTTGGAAGCGGCCAATGGTTTTCTGCGCGAGCACTATATCGCCGAGTTCAATGCTCGCTTTCAGGTGCCAGCGGCGCAACGTGGCCATGCGTTTGTGCGCCGCTCGAGCCGAGATCTCGATCTGATTTTTGCCCTGCAGTTCGAACGTACCGTCAACCGCGACAACACGGTCAGCATTCAGAACCTGCGCTTGCAGATTGAACCAATACGCTGGCGCGCCACCTTGGCCGGCTGTTCGGTCACCGTGCACCAGCATCTGGACGGAACCTTCACGATTGCACACGGCCCCCAACGTGTGGGGCACTTCAGTGCGGAAGGGGTGGACTTGGAAAACGAAAAAATCGGCGCGCGTGGGGCTGTGGAAAAGACGCGAGGCGGAAAAGTCAAAAAACCGACTTTCCCGCCTCGCTTGGGAATCCCGCAAACACCGCGGGATTCCCACTTTCCCCCAGCCTCGGCTGCTGCTGTCTTAGCAACCTAAACCGGACATTTCACTTGCTACGAAAACCGGACATTTTAATTTGCTACGGACAGGGCCAGGAACAGCGAGGACAGCCAGGAAGAGCAAACAAGCTCACTAAGTGCCGAAGGCAAGGTCACGAAGAAACCGCCGGACAAATCGGCTTTGGTTGCTTCGTGACTCTAGTATTTCCGTTGTGACAGTCGTGTTCGCTCTACTCGATACTCTTGCCCCAATAGCGAGTACAGGTTGCTAGACGACGCGCTTCCCATTCTTACGACAGTCTTCGCATACTCCATAGATCTGGAAAGTATGGCGCGTAGTGTCGTAGTGGTGTTTCCGGCCGATCTCCTGCTCCAGCCGGTCTACTTCCGGAGAGAAGAACTCGACCGAGCCTCCGCAATCGGTGCAGACCATGTGGTGATGGCTGCGGCGGTTGTGCTGATGCTCGTAGCGGGCGATGCCGTCGTGGAAGGCAACCTCACTCGCCAATCCACACTCGGCCAGAAGCTTGAGCGTGCGGTAAACCGTCGTGAATCCAATGCGGGGGTCACGTTTCCGAACAAGCTGGTGCAGTTGTTCAGTAGAGAGATGCTCGTGGGTCTCAATGAAGGTGAGAAGGATGGTGTCGCGCTGCTCGGTCTGCTTGAGACCGACCCGCTTCAGATGCTGGTGAAAGCGCTCCTGTGCCTCGCGGAGAGATTCCCGCGAAATCGATGTGTGGTCATCAATGCGCTTCTGAAGCATGGGAAATCCGCACTTCAGAATAACACCAACCCCATTTTTCACCAGGGAGACAGAGAGGGCACGGAGCACAGAGGAAACCGGGGTTGAACACGAAGGACACGAAGGTCGGGAAGAAGGTCGGGGGGATGAGGTCCGCTATCTCAGAAGCCAGGATTTACACAGGCTGCCAGCAGTTGCCCTCAAAAAATCCCTGGCTTACGGACTCCTTCCTGTCCTCACGTGTTCGATCTTGACTGTTCTCCGTGTGCTGCGTGTCTCCGTGGTGAAATCTTCTTCGGCTAGAATCGAACTTCATGGCCACGACAACCATCGCTCCGCCTAAGCGGCGAACTCGAACCACCGCTCTGCGATGGATTGCTGCGGCGTTCACTCTGGTCGTTTTGGTCATCGCCGGATTCGGTCTCTGGGTTTATGTGACAGAGCGGGCTGAGTTGCCGCAGGTGGATGGCTCGATTGCCGTGAATGGGCTCTCTGGTCCGGTGACCGTGATTCGCGACAAGCTGGGGGTGCCGCACATTCGCGCGTCGACCTATGAAGATCTCTACTTTGCTCAGGGCTTTGTTACAGCGCAAGACCGTCTCTGGCAAATGGACGCCAGCCGACGCTACGCGGCTGGAGAGCTTTCGGAGCTTCTTGGCCCAAGCCTGCTGCCGCACGACCGCCGTCAACGTTATCTGCAAATTCGCGCGGCATGCGAACGAGCGGCGGCGCAGCTCGAACCGCAGCAACATCACATGCTCGAGGCCTACGCGCGCGGCGTGAATGCTTTCATCGAACGCACTCGCGACCATCTTCCTCTCGAATTCAGGCTCCTTCATTACCGGCCTGCCCCGTGGCGCGTCGAGGATTCGCTGCTAATCGGCGCCAACATGGCGCAGATGCTCAACACGCAATATGATCTTGAACTTAAGCGCGAAAAGGTCATGCGTCACTTGAATGCGCAACAGATCGCGGATTTGTATCCGACAACTTCGTGGCGCGATCTTCCTCCAGCGCAACAGGCGAATCCATCGGTGAATGAAGAGGCTCCGATGAAGCAAAATCCCGATCGCGAAGAAGAAGACGAGGAGGGTGGCGCCAAGGTTCACACTTCCGAGCTGCTGCCGGCTTTCGATCCAGGTTGCGAGATGTGTGTGCCCGGATCCAACAATTGGGTCGTATCCGGCGAGCACACTGTAAGTGGAAAGCCGCTTCTCGCCAACGATATGCACCTCGGGCACTCGATCCCGGACATCTGGTACGAAGCTCACCTCACTAAGGGCGACGGCCAGCAATACGACGTTGCCGGTGTAACCCTGCCCGGATTGCCCTTCGTAATCGTCGGGCACAATCGGCGCATCGCGTGGGGATTTACGAACCTAGGCCCGGACGTACAGGATCTCTTCATCGAGCAGTTCAACTCCGCCGGACAAGTTGCGACTCCACGGGGCTGGCAGGCGCCGCAGAGAGTTCACGAGGTCATTCGCGTGAAAGGCAAGCCGGATGAGGCCTTCGAAGTGATTGTCACGCGGCATGGTCCGATCATTACTCCTATCGTTCCCGACGAAACCCGCCAGCTCGCGCTGCAGTGGACGATTTACGACGGCACGGTTCTCGGTGTGCCGTTCCGGGAAATCAATTCCGCTCAGAACTGGCAGGAGTTCCGCGCGGCGTTTTCCAAGTTCGCCGGCCCGTCGCAGAATGTGGTCTATGCCGACGTGGATGGTCATATCGGATATCAGGCGACCGGCAAAATCCCGATCCGGGCATCCGGCGACGGCCTTTCGCCCCAATCCGGAGCCGATGCCGAGCATGACTGGACGGGATACGTCCCCTTCGACCAGCTTCCCAGCGTGTACGATCCGCCATCGGGAATTCTGGCCACGGCCAACGGACGTATTACTCCGAACGGCTATACGCACCTGCTGGCGAATAACTGGGAATCGCCCTATCGTCAATCGCGTATCTTCCATCTTCTGGACGAAGGCGAGCAGTTCAAGCCGGCGGACATGCTCGCGATCCAGACCGACATCACCTCGGAGCTGGAGCGATTCTTTTGCGACCGCTTCGTCTACGCCATCGATCACGCCAAGAACGTGACTCCGCGCGTGAAGCAGGCCGCCGAGACCATGCGCGGCTGGGATGGACGCATGGAGAAGAACAGCGCGGCCGCCTCGCTGGCGTTTTGGAGTCGCTGGAACCTCGGGCGAATCCTGCTTCTGCCCAAATTGGGCGACGACTTAATGAACTACGACTGGGGCCTCCGTTCGCCTGCGCTTGAAAACATCGTTACTCACAAGCTGCCGCGCTGGCTGCCGTCGGGCTACAGCTCCTACGACGATGTGCTGGTCGCGGCGGTGCAAAAGGCGGTCGATTCGAAGCGCGCGCCGAAGGATCTGAGCACCTGGCGCTGGGGCAATCAGTTTCCGATTGAGGTCCAGCATCCGGTTCTGGGATCGATTCCCGTTCTGAGCCGTTTCAGCGGGACTGGATCGCATTTGCAATCCGGGAGTGGGAGCACGGTAAAGCAGGTGGGGGCTGACTTCGGACCCTCCGAACGCTTGACCGTGGACTTTTCCAATCTCGACCATTCGACCCTGAACATCGTGATCGGACAATCGGGACACCTGCTAAGTCCGCACTACAAAGATCAGTTCGCGGCGTGGTACGGTGAGTCTACCTTCCTACTGCTTTTCAGCGAAGCGGCAGTCAATGCGGCGGCAGAGCATCGGTTGACGTTGGAGCCTTTGCGGTGAGGGGATGGAGATGGGCATGCCCGTAATCCCGTGGTTCCGGGCCGGAAACCACGAGGGCTTGGGCGCCCGACGCAGGAAGAAACCTTGGCTGACGGACCCGGGTACTGGAGAAGCACATCAAGAAGAACAATTTCGGGTTTAATAGTAAAAGCATTACTTAACCAGCTGAGCTAACGCTCCGCGCATTCAAAAAAGGGGAACACCATGTTTGAAGGATTATTTCAGCCCATGCACCTGCTGGTGCTGATGTTTGTTGCTTTATTGGTCTTCGGACCTAAGAAGGTCGCCGATTTGGGAAAGGGTCTCGGAGAAGGCATCAAGGGATTTAAGGAGGCCATCAAGGAGCAGCCTACGGTGCAGCAACAGGCTACGCCGCAGATTAGCTCCGGCAGCGCTGCTTCAGAGGCGCACGTCCCGGAACGGCCGATTCAAGGCTGAGGGGACCGTTGTCGGAAAACCTGGCCCCTGCAGGTTTTCTAGTTCGCGGTCTAGACAGAAATTCCCGATTGATTCCCTGTTCGGTGGAAGTAATTTCCTGCTCTGCGGGGTAGCAACACGCGTCAGTTTGCTTTTTCGGGGGCTCGGAGAATTATCCAGACGAGAACGCAAAATAACGCGATGGCTGCGAGGACGCTAAATGCAACGAAAGGCCTCATCCCTCGCCGATGCTGGATTAGGGTAATCGGCCCTATTCGGGTCTATTTTGTCGGCTTTGTTGGCAAGGTCAAGGAGCAGGAGTGGGCCGTTATCCATTGGTGCGAATACTCCAGGCACGGCAAGCGGCTTCTACCACGGCCATCGCTTCACGCGACTGGTCCTAGTTTCATGACCCATGATTCCAGCTCTGTGCTCGATTGTCCAAATGTGACTGCTCAACCCGAAAATTCGGGTGAATTGCCTGCGCTTTCAATTCCCCCTACAATTCTACAAGTAAGTTTTTACTTACTTTCTGAATCTTGGGCCAAGCTGCCCGAATCAATGTCCTAGTCCGTGAAGACCTGGCCTGATAAGCCGCGCATGTTAAGCGGCGCAATGTGTCTGGAAACACCCTAGCTGTTTTTCAGACATCTATATGAGCGCGTTCTGCCGCGCTGAGTTAAGCCTTCTAGCGCGGTTCGATTCCCATGAATTTTCCCGGAGGACGCATGAGGGGTTGGGGTTCTATTTTTTTGCAAGTTGGTAGAGCCACTCTTGCTATGTCCGCAGTTCTGATCGGTATCGGCATCCAGGCGCACGCCCAATTCGCCCAGCCGCAACAGCCGACGACCTCGGCCGGGAGCGTTCAGTCGTCAATCTCTCCGAGCCCAACCGGAACGGCTCAGATCCCCAGCTCCCCGAATGCACAGGACCCATTCAGCGGCAGCGTGGTCAGAGAGAAGGCCACCGACGAGACCATAAGTCTGTCTCTCAAAGACGCCATCAACCGCGGATTAAAGGCGAACCTAGGTGCTCTGCTGACCGAGCAAGGAATCACGAGTGCGCGGGCGCAGCGCTGGCGCGCGTTGCAGGCCATGCTTCCGGATCTGACAGGGCGCGTTGGCGAAAGCGAACAACAGATCAATCTCGCGGCCCAGGGAATCCGATTTCCCGGCGTCCCGGCCATCATCGGTCCATTTTCAAATTTCGATGTGCGCGCCTACTTAACCGCGAGGGCCGGCTTTTCCGAGTACGGGAGCATTCGTTCTTCGGTCGAGAACCTGAAGGCGGCGCAATTCTCGTATCAGAACGCCCTGGAACTGGTGGTTTTCTCTGTAAGTAATGCCTACCTGCAGGTGCTCACCTCGGCCGCCAATGTTGTGAACGCTCAGGCACAGGTTGAGACGGCGCAGGCGATCCTGAATCAGGCTGAGCAGATGCACCAGGCCGGAGTGACCGCCAAGATCGATGGCCTGCGCGCCACCGTCGAACTGCAAGCCAGGAAGCAAGACCTGATAGTGGCGCGGAACAATCTCGATAAATCCCGGATCGCTCTGGCTCGGGTGATTGGGCTTTCTCTCGACCAGAAGTACGAAATCAACGACACGTTGCAGTACATTCCGGCCCCAGTCATGACGCAGGAAGAAGCATTGCATCGCGCATATCAATTGCGGGCCGACCACCGTCAGGCGCAGGCTCAGGTGCGGGCGGCGGAATTGACAGAGCGGGCTGCGCATTCCGAGCGCTTGCCAAACCTCGCTTTCAGCGGCAACTACGGCGATATCGGTATCAGTCCCGGAAGCTCGCACGGAACATTTGTAGCCGCCGGCGGAATCGAGATTCCGATCTTCGAGGAAGGCCGCATTCGCGGAGACATTTACCAGGCGCAAGCCGGCCTGAAGCAAAGCAAAGACCAGCTCTCCGATCTCGAAGGACGCATCGACGCCGAAGTAAGAACCGCTTTTCTCGACGTCAATGCCGCGGCCGAGCAAGTTGAACTTGGCCAGTCAACGGTGAAGCTGGCGCAGGAGGAGCTGTCTGAGGCGCGGGAACGATTTGCCGCCGGCGTGACCGACAATCTTGAAGTCGTACAGGCGGAGGGATCGCTAGTGGGGGCGCAGAATCAGTTGGTTTCGAACCTCTACGTCCACAATCTCGCAAAACTCAGTCTCGCCCGATCGTTAGGCGAGGCCCGGCAAAACGCCGCAAGTTATCTGGGAGGAAAGTAATGGCCACAACCGACAGGCCAATTGACACGACGACCATCACCGCCGACGAAGCTCCCTCAGGTAACGACGAGCGCCGGCGGCGAGCCGAAGCAGAAGACCGCGCTGCTCGCAGCGCAGAAACCCAACCTTCAACTCCACCGGAGGACCAGGAAAAATCTCGCGAGGAGGAAGACGCTGCGGCGCGCACCGCGCAACGCAAGGGCCGGGTAAAGAAACTCGCTCCCTTCGTAGTGTTGATCGTGGTTGTGGGAGCCCTGCTCTGGTGGTTGCACGCTCGTCAGTACGAAGACACCGACGACGCTGAAATCGACGGCCACATCAGCCAGATCGGATCGCGAATTAGTGGCTACGTAACCAGCGTGCACGTCGAAGACAACCAGGAGGTAAAGCCCGGAGACCCGCTGGTAGAAATCGACCCTCGCGACTACGAAGTTTCGCTGGCAAGAGCTCAAGCCGACTACGCAGATTCACAGGCTCAGGCTGTCGCCGCCAAGTACAACATCCCCATTACTTCAATCGCGACTTCGAGCCAAACCGAATCGGCTCGCGCAGACGTAGAAAACGCCCAAGCTGCGGTCGCGGCCGCACTCAAGAATCTCGATGCGGCGCGCGCGAAGGAGCAGTCGACGGTCGCGACGAATACCAAGGCACAAGCTGATGTTCAGCGCTACAAACCTCTGGTGGAACGCGACGTAATCTCGAAGCAACAATATGACGCGGCGGTAGCGGCCGCCGACAGCGCTGCCGCAGATGTTCGGAGTGCCCAGGCCAATGTGATCGCCGCGCAGGAAGCAGTAAAAGAGGCGCAAGCACGAGTACTGCAGGCGCAAGCCAATCTTCGCAATGCCTCCACCGGTCCGCGGCAGGTCAGTGTGACCGAGGCCCGGGCCAACTCGGCGGAATCGACCGCGGCAAAGAACAAAGCGGAGCTGGAACAGGCTCAGCTCAATCTTCAATACACCAGGATCGCTTCCCCTGTTCACGGGATCGTCGGTCACCGAACCGCGGAAGTGGGCCAGTATGTTCAGGCCGGCCAGGCGCTGATGTCATTGGTCGACGTGGGCGATATCTGGATCACCGCCAACTTCAAAGAGACACAACTAAGAAACATGAAGGCCGGGCAGCCAGTGGAGATCAAGGTTGACGCGACCGGCCGCACCTACAAAGGCAAAGTCCTGGCTGTGGGCGGCGCAAGCGGCGCAAAGTTCAGCCTCTTTCCCCCCGAGAACGCTACCGGCAACTACGTAAAAGTTGTGCAGCGAATTCCCGTGCGTATCCTGCTGGATGAAGGCGAGAACAAAGATCAACTGCTGCGGCCTGGTATGTCAGTGGAACCGCAGGTAAAAGTCCGGTAGATCCTAGATGCCGGCAGCTACTGAGAACCTGGAAATCCGCGATTTTGCTGCCCCTAAGCAGCATCAACCGTGGCGGCCCAAGCACAATGAGTGGGCCATCGCTCTCACTGTAACCATGGCGACATTCATGGAGGTGCTCGACACGAGCATCGCCAACGTCGCTCTGCCCCATATCGCGGGCAGTCTCTCGGCAGCCACCGACGAGAGCACCTGGGTGCTTACCTCGTATCTCGTGTCCAACGCGGTGGTGCTGCCTATCAGCGGCTGGGCGTCGGACATGATGGGACGCAAGCGTTTCTACATGACCTGCGTCGCACTGTTCGGCATCAGTTCCCTGCTTTGCGGACTGGCCCCGACTCTGCCGCTGCTGATCTTCTTCCGCGTGCTGCAGGGCGTGGGAGGCGGCGGATTGGCTCCAAGCGAACAAGCCATCCTCGCCGATACCTTCGAGCCCCGCAAACGTGGCGTGGCCTTTGCGATGTATGGCATGGCGGTCGTGCTCGCGCCTGCAATCGGCCCAACCCTGGGCGGATGGATCACCGACAACTACAACTGGCGCTGGATTTTCTTTATCAACGTTCCGGTTGCGATTCTGTCGCTATTTCTCACTCACCGTCTTGTCGAGGATCCGCCTGAATTGGCGGAGAGGCGCAACGCCGGCATCAAAATCGACTACATCGGCTTGGCGCTGATCGGAGTCGGGCTCGGCAGCCTGCAGGTCGTCCTCGACAAGGGCCAGCGCGACGACTGGTTGCAATCCGACTTCATCCTCAGCTTCACCATCATTGCAGCCGCAACCATCGTGATCGGAATCATTTGGGAGTACTTCCAGAAAGATCCTGTCGTCGACGTTCGCATGTTCAAGAATCGCAACTTCGCGATTTCCTTCGTCATGATGATCATGCTGGGCTTTGCCCTGTTCGGGAGCACGGTGTTGATCCCGCAGTATCTTCAGACTCTGATCGGATACACCGCCGAACGCGCGGGCATGGCCCTCTCTCCCGGCGGGCTGACGGTGATGGCGATGATGCCGCTGGTGGGCTTCCTGGTTTCCCGGTACGACGCCCGATGGCTGATTGCGATTGGCTTTCTCGCGTGCTCGACAGCGCTGTTTCACATGCTGGAGTTGAACCTCGGCATCAGCTTCGGAGAAGCCGTGAAACTCAGGATTTTCCAGGCTGCCGGAATCGCATTCCTCTTTGTGCCGATCAACACGATGTCGTATGTCGGGGTGCCTCGAAACAAGAACAACCAAGTTTCCGGCATGGTTAACCTGGCACGCAACGTGGGCGGTAGCGTCGGAATCTCCATCGTGGAAACGCTGCTGTCTCAGCGCTCCCAGAAGCACCAAAGCGACCTGGCGTCGCATCTTACTCCTACAAGCCCGGCTTTCCAGAGCCAGCTGGGCAAGATGACGGAGATGCTGACGCGCGCGGGATACAGCGCTGCCGATGCCTCGCAGCGCGCCTACCAGATAGTCTACAACCGGGTGCAGCAGCAGGCGGCGGCGCTGGCGTATAACGACGTGATTTTTGTATTTGCCGTCGCTTGTGCCATCATGGTGCCACTCGCATTCCTGATGGAAAAGAATACTCACGCTGGTGGCCCTAAGGGAATGCACTAGGCCATTTCGGATCGAATCCGGAATGGGAGGTTCGGCAAATGATCCGCAACATCACCATCGACCGCGAAGTCGGGTGTGGAGGGGTGGAGATCGCCGCCCAGATCGCCCGCCGTCTGGATTGGAAGCTCATCGACAAGTGTCTTATCTTTGACATCGCCAAGATGGCGAACGTCGATGTGGAAGCGGTGAAGAAGCTGGACGAGCAGCCCGATCCTTTTCTCGCCCGCATCAGCCGTCTCTTCTGGGGAGGAGGCGCCGAACGCGGCGTCCTGAATACCGATCAGTTCGACTGCAACAAAATGACTGAACTGACTCACTCAGTGTTCCTCAAGGCTGCGGAGGAGGGACATCGAGTAATCGTCGGCCGTGGCGCTCCATACCACTTGGCCGGACGCGAAGATACCTTCCACGTCTTCCTTTATGCTCCCCGCGACTACAAGATCCAGCGCGTCCGCCAATACTGCACCTGTGACGATCATGCCGAGCAGGTCATCGATACCGCCGACCGGGAACGCGCCGCGTTCATCCGCCAACACTTCCATATCGAATGGCCGGAAAGGCACGTGTATCACATGATGGTGAACACAGCCGTCGGTGAAAACGCGGTAGTGGAAACCATCCTGCAGGGCGCCAAACTGTTGCAGCCGGAGCCCGCCCTAGCCGGTTAGCTTTGCAGTTGCGAATCGAGCATTTTCCCCATACACTCCCCGGATGCAAAAATCCCTGCTGCTTCGCGGGCTTCTTGCGCCGGTTTTGTGTCTCGCGGCATTGAATGCCCAAACCTCGTCCGGCCAGACCTCCGGCACAAGCGACAAGCCCGACAGCCGCAGCAAGCAGCTTGAGGAGAAGGCGCTGGATCTTGCCATCGATTTGCCTGCAGCGCTCATCATTGATGGCCGCGATACCAAAGTCACGCCGCTAAGCACAGCGCAAAAGTTCACGGTCGTCGAAAAGAGTTTCTTCAACCCGTTCACCTTTCTTGGCACCGGATTTGAGGCGGCCGTGGATCAGGCGTCCAACGTGCATCAGGGCTATGGACAAGGCGCAAACGGATACGGAAAGCGATATGGTGCGGACATCGCGGACAACGGGATTGACCAATTGTTTTCCATTGGAGTCTATCCATCGCTCTTCCACACCGATCCGCGCTATTTTCGCGTGGGAAAAGGCAATTTCTTCTCACGCGGCATTTACGCCTCTTCACGAGTGTTCGTGACTCGTACCGATTCGGGAGGCCACGTCTTTAATGCTCCCGAGATCCTTGGCGCGGCTACTTCCAGCGCCATAAGCCGCACATACTACCCATCGGACGAGCGCAACGCCGGCGACTTCGCGTATTCGATGGGGTCACGGATTGCGTTCGATGCCGCTTACAATCTGGCGAAAGAGTTTTGGCCCGACGTCCGGCGACATTTGTTCGGCCCTCACAAATAAGCTGTCACGAAGTCGCAGTCTCCAAATCCGACGAAAAGCACACTACCCATGAGCGATCCAAAACAGGAAATCTGGCTGATGCGTCACGGCGAGACAGAATGGTCCGTCTCCGGCGCGCATACCTCGCGAACCAACTTGCCGCTTCTGCCCGAAGGCATCAAGCAGGCCGAGGAGCTGGCCCCAAAGCTCCACGGGCACAAATTCGCGCTTGTCCTCTGCAGTCCCATGCAGCGGGCTCGCGACACTTGTCGCTTGGCCGGCTTGGCTGAGCACGCCGAGATCACCGACGATCTTATGGAATGGGACTACGGAGCATACGAAGGCCGCAGCACCCATGACATTCAGAAGGATCGCCCGAACTGGTGCCTCTGGCGGGACGGTGTCCTTGATGGCG
>Ga0207086_1164_pt2 | contig 12188 bp, 9 predicted proteins | sample Alteio_BWMinHeat_54_FD_153540 | JGI IMG/M metagenome (GOLD analysis project Ga0207086, IMG submission 153540) | Enriched cells from forest soil in Barre Woods Harvard Forest LTER site, Petersham, Massachusetts, United States -... | ecosystem: Environmental > Terrestrial > Soil > Temperate forest >... | reverse complement strand
TCGTGTAGGTACCGTGCAGGGAGGAAGACAGCAACGCAAAGCGAATGCTGCTGCCAAAGATCAGGCCGTCGGCGCAGGCAGGATCGCAGGTGCAACAGCAGTACCAGAGCCAGAAAGCTGCGTATGACCAGCAGATGAATACCTTCAAACGGGGGTTCTCAGCCTGCATGGATGCGCGAGGCTATTCGGTCAAATAGGTGTCGGAACGTCGCAACTTCGATATGTTCTGACTGGCCCCTGAGGTTTGCCACAGCTCCGTCGACTGTGGAGCTTGCCTAGAGTGGTCGCGCAGGTTATTGAAAGGAAGTAGAGGCCACGGACAGGGATCGAACCGACGCATCACGTTTTCTCATCATCCTTTAAAATGCGAATCTCAGGGCCAATTGTCCGACGCGAGCACTTACGGAGGTGCTGCTGATAACGCCGAGCGCAGGCGACGCAAAGTTGCTGTCGGGATCTGCGAATTGCGGATGGTTCAGTAAGTTGAAAAATTCAGCGCGAAATTGAAGGCTGCTGTTCTCACGAGGCCAGCGAATCGGCACACTTTTTGAAAGCGCAAGGTCCAGGTTTTCCTGTCCCGGACCGTCCGCGATCCAGTCGCGCTGTTTCCAAATGCTGTTCCGATGCCGGCCGCGCCGATGACTGGTGGACCTGTAAAACAGGATGGAATGAAATAACTGTTCAGTTTCGACTCGACTGAGCCTCCTCTAACCAGGAGGCCTTTCGAGCATGTGCTACTCAGCTGCGCGCGATCTTCGCTTATTCCAAATACATTGGTGGAATTCGTATTCGCGATGGTGAGAGCGCTGCCGGACTGAATGGTGGCTATTGCAGAGAAAAACCAATTGGAGAAGACTGATCGCGACATACCACGCTTCGGACCCGGATGCGCCCAGGTAGCGCTGAAAATAAACCGATGTGTGCGATCGAAACTGGCCCGTCCCCAGCGCTGACGCGGAAAATTCTGATCGCCTAAAGTCAGTGCATTCCCTGATGGCGTTGAATTGATGTCGGTGCCATCTGTACCTATGTCAATTGTGGGAAGATAGAGTCGATCAGGAAGTGCTACCATTGCCGCGTGTTTAACCGAGTAGGCCAAAAACGCTGGTCCAATGGATGGCCCACATCGTGGTGGGCATCATCGCATTATTTCTTGTCTGGTGGATGGTACGGGTCTACGTTCTTTGACCTGCCTGGGGAAGCGGTTTCCGAAGCCGCGCAAAGACGAAAAGTTCAGTTCACGTCTGTACGCAACTCCAGACCCACGCTTATCGGTCGGGCTTCAACTGGGCATCAATGTCAGCGCGGGCTGTAGCTGTCAGCCGACCGGCACCAACCCATCATCGCTCGACTCGCGTTCCTTTACATCTTGTCTGGCCAAGGACAGTTGCTTACCAGGACTAATCCCGCCGTCGAAGCCGGATAGCTTCGCTTAGCTGACCATCCGGGAGCACATGGACGAGATGCGCGCTATCGCAACACGAACCAGGAGGGAGGCGCTATATCACTGCCAGCCGTCGCCAACCAGATTATGACCGGACCAGAGAAATTGCTCTGAGCTTAGAATCAGTCTGCAATGAAATTCTGCTGAGAGAGGTAATCCCCGCGTACGGATCGCTTCGCGCGGCGAACGTTGACATGGGTCACATTCATGAACTCGCGAAGAGCTGGGAATCAAGCTTGCTGAGCATCTTGCGCAGCTTTGCGATGCTTTCATTGGTTGTCCTTTCCCCGATAACTGCCATCTCATCAGCCCGAGTGAATTCCGATATATCAAAGGAGGTCACGTTAGGAGCGACCACAAAGTCTGCCGGCTGCACCCCAACGGAGGTCATCTTGAAGTCTTGAATCATGTTCTGTCGCATGATCACCTGAATTGTCGAGAAGAAGCGGCTGTTGCGCGAATTCCCGTTGGAGCGAATTCCCAGGAAGTCTTTTTCCAACTCTGCCGTCACGCTCGATGCGATAACAAAGTTGCAGCCCTTCGCAACAAGCACGTTGGCAGGGATATTGTTGAGCAACCCGCCGTCCACTAGTGCTCGGTTTGATTGAAAGATAGGAAGCGAAAGGGGAGGAAGATTGATGCTTTCCAGGATACTCATCGTCGCGTCGCCAACCTCGCTAACGACGGGCTCTCCTTCGAAGAGATCGACGGCCACCGTAAACATCGGAAGATGCAATTGTTCCATCCTGGTTCTGCCTATGTATTTCCGCAGCATGGAATCGAACTTATTTCGTCTGTACTTGAAGAGCAGATACCAGTAGCCGCCACCGGGCAGCTGTCGAAATATCCACGGTGGCTGTAAATCGGCCTTAAAGGCCTGAGTAACATACTCGGGATCTAAGCCAGCCGCGTAGATGGTGCCGGTCATCGCCCCTGCGCTCGTACCCGCCAACATGTCGACATATATGCCATGCTGCTCAAGCGCTTTGAGCACACCAAGATGAGCCATGCCCCGAGCTGCGCCGCCTCCCAGTGCCAAACCAATCTGAACACCTCGCAAATGATGAACGATGCGTTCAAATCCATGCTGAAGCAAACTTCCCTGATGTGCTCCAGGAGCCTCCATTGAAAGCTTAAAGTCTCGTTTGGCGAGTTCATACAGCTCCGGTACATAGGGAGCGATTGGAATGTTGTTGTCGAGTAGCCACACAATCCTGATCTTGTCCCGCCATCCGGGTACACTCTTCACCAGTGAGTCGAGCAGAAGTACCGCTGCAGGCGCATCCTGCGGCTGAACACACCAAAGTACTATGTCGACGTAACTCATAAAACGCTTCATTACCTCTTCTGAATGATCCGCACGAATATCAAACAGAAGTCGCCTGTGTAAGGCCCATTTGCTAATAAGGTCTTGTCGCTCCTCGACCTCTCCCACAAGCAACCTAAAGGGAATGTCTTCATCGGGGTTCCAATGCTCGTCGTCACCGAGAATACATGGAGTCTCACCCAACTCTCGGAGTCGATGTGCCAATCGACCAACGAGTGGACGGCTCGCCGCAGTGTGATGCACAACACCCACGACGGATGGCTTCGGAAGCGAACGATTGGCCATCACGTATCGTTTGAATACATTCGCTGACAAGCGAAACATAGCGAGTTGAAAGTCTGCATGCTTCGCTGTCAACTGAAGCAGGTTCGATAGTGTCAGTCGTACTGCTGTCGAAGGTTCAGTAGCCTGGACTTGCAAGTAAGAGCGATCCGATAAACCGAGGGAAAATAACCCGATGACAGCCCCTCGAGCAAAAGTATCTTGCTGTATCTCCTTGCCCAGCGAATCGTAAAGCGTTGCCTGCATCCGGCCCGTGATGAGGAGATACACGTGGGCAATCTCTGATTCGACCTCAATGACCACTTCTTCCGCATGAAACGAGACCCAGTCAGCCGCATTCGTAATCGCTGCCAACGTGTCCTCGTTAAGTTCATTTGCCCATTCGAGCCGGCGAAGCTCGATCTGAAGCCGCTCAGTCGTTGGAGAAACTGGTTTTTCGGCGCTGTGATCCATCTCGTTCTCCTTGAGCGGGGTAGAATCTAAGCCCGGCGAAAGGCTTGTCGAAATGTGAGTCGAGGGTGTATCCGACAAAATCCATCGCATGCAGTCACGGTCAACCATTATCCTCCAATTTCAAAGTAGCGGCACATCAGGCTCCAGATCACATAACAACAAACTTGGCATCACCGCAAATTACCAATCCTGCGTTGGTTCAAATCCAACCCAGCAACCAATCTCTCAAGCATTGCGGCCAATGGACTCGTTTCGCTTCCTCAATGCGTGCATTATCGCCTGGTCGCTCGCTGACGATGGAACGCAGCCCATAGGTCCGAGGGTCGGCATATCGCGCCGATGCTGTGGCTCTATTCCTGAGTGACGTTAGTGCGGAGGCGCGCCTTCGCAGGAGTGGAGGCGCGACAGTGCTCCCTGCGCGCGTTCGTTAAAGCCGTCAGGAGGAAGCCGCTGGGGTGGTGGACGCGATGATGCGGCTATGCATCTTGAATGCGGAATGCTGCGCCGTTGCCGATCGTTGCGATTCTGCGTTGGGTACAACGCTTTGTGCCAGAATTCGAGAAGCGCTCGATTTCGAATTACCCTGCATGGCGAATGGAAGCTCATGGCGACGAAGGATCGACACCTCTTTACCTGCGCCGCAGGACATTGTACCGTGGCAGGAATCACCGCTCGTAGGTGAACTGACGTATCGGGCAGCACCTCGATCGGTCGTTGTTCTCTGGGTACAGACTGACGATGGTCTGTCTACGTCATCCGCCCCATGTGAATGAGGAGAGCCATGTCATCCAAAGAGAAGCAATCTTCCCCCTTTTCATATGCTGAAGTTAGTGAGCAGAAGCGCCTGAACGAGGCTCGTGAAGCTGGCATTCCGTGGAAAAAATGGGGGCCGTACCTCAGCGAGCGCCAGTGGGGCACGGTACGCGAGGACTACAGTGCCGATGGCAACGCATGGGACTACTTCACCCACGACCAATCGCGATCGCGAGCTTTTCGCTGGGGTGAAGATGGGATGGCCGGCATCAGCGACGACAAGCAGCAGCTTTGCTTTGCACTGACTTTGTGGAATGGCCGCGACCCGATTCTGAAAGAACGCATGTTCGGCCTGACGAACAGCGAGTCCAACCATGGCGAGGACGTCAAGGAATACTACTTCTATCTCGACAGCACTCCCACGCACTCGTACATGAAATACCTGTATAAATATCCGCAGGGTGAGTACCCCTATCGCGACCTGGTGGAAACGAACCGCGGGCGTTCGCGCGAGGAGTTCGAGTACGAGCTTCTTGACACGGGAATCTTCGATGACGACCGGTATTTCGACGTTTTCGTGGAATATGCCAAGGCGGATCCGGAAGACACGCTAGTTCGAATCTCCGTCCACAATCGAGGTCCGGAAGCGGCCACGATCCATGTGCTTCCAACACTGTGGTTTCGCAACACCTGGACATGGGAAGAAGGTAAGCAGAAACCCGTGCTGAGCCAGGCCGATGGGGGAAAGATCAATGCCTCTCATCCCAAACTTGGCGACTACACCCTGCAGTGTGAAGGAGCACCGAAATTGCTCTTCACCGAGAACGAATCAAACGCGGAGCGCCTTTGGGCACAACCCAATCCTTCGCCTTACGTCAAAGACGCCTTTCATCGATACGTCATCTCGGGCGCACACGACGCTGTCAATCCAGCGAAGACGGGAACGAAAGCCGCTGCCCATTACGTGCTTGAAGTTCCAGCCGAGGAAAGTAAGGTTGTGTGTTTGCGGCTAAGCGCGAAGCCGGCCAGCGACACATTTGGCACCTTTGATCAGATATTCGATAATCGCCTCGCCGATGCCAACGAGTTTTACGAGCGCATTACCCCGAAAGAATTGAACGAGGACGAACGTCGCGTCCACCGCCAGGCGCTGGCCGGGATGATGTGGTCCAAGCAGTATTACTATTTCGATCTCGACAGGTGGCTGACCGAGCATAACGCTCATCCGCTGGTGGGATCCGGCACGGGAGTCTGCCGCAACTCTGACTGGTTCCACATGCTGAACAGCGACATCATCTCTATGCCGGATAAATGGGAATATCCCTGGTACGCGGCATGGGACCTGGCGTTTCATACGCTGGCGCTCTCGCTGGTGGATTTCGATTTCGCCAAAGAGCAGCTCCTGTTGATGCTGAGAAATCTATATGCCCATCCCAATGGACAAATCCCTGCTTATGAGTGGAACTTCGGCGACGTAAACCCGCCCGTGCACGCGTGGGCCACCATCTTTCTTTACAGGATTGAGTCGGAGTTGGGCCGTGCCGACCTGCGGTTTCTCGAACGCTCCTTCCAGGGATTGATGCTGAACTTCAACTGGTGGGTCAACCGCAAGGATCCACAAGGGCGTAACGTGTTTGCGGGCGGATTCCTTGGGCTCGACAACATCGGCGTCTTCGATCGCAGTGCGCCGCTGCCGACCGGCGGGTATCTCGATCAGGCTGACGGCACCGCCTGGATGGCGTTCTACTGCCTGTGCATGCTGGAGATTGCGCTCATTCTGACCGAGTACGACCAGATGTACGAGGAAATTGCCTACCGTTTCCTCGAGCACTTTGCCTGGATCACCTACGCCATGGATCGCATCGGCGCAAACCATGACGAGATGTGGGATGCGGAGGAAGGATTTTTCTACGATCTGCTGCATTTGCCAAATGGCGACGCCATGCGTTTGAAGATCCGCTCGATGGTGGGACTGCTGCCGCTCTGCGCCGCAGGCGTATTTGAGAAAGGCACATTTCTGCACCATCCGCGCATCGTTGAACTGATTGACCTGTTCCGGAAGCGACACCCTGAGGTGCTGCACAAGATCGCCATTGCAGACAACAGTTTCATTGGCTACGCCGAGCGAAGGATGATCTCGGTCTGCAACAAAGAAAAGTTGCAGCGCATTCTCGCTTATATGCTCGACGAGAACGAGTTTCTCAGCCCATATGGTATCCGCTCCCTCTCAAAGCATCATCTCGAGCACCCGTTCGTGCTTAACCTCGCCGGAAACGAATATAAAGTTCAGTACCTTCCCGCTGAGTCGAACACTGGCATGTTTGGCGGCAACTCCAACTGGCGAGGGCCGATATGGATGCCGGTAAATGGGCTGATAATACGCGGGCTGCTGGCGATGTATCCGTTTTATGGCGACGACTTCAAGGTTGAATGCCCGACAGGTTCAGGAAAATACTTCACGCTGTTTGAACTAGCGAACGAAATCGGCCGCCGCAACGCGAGCATCTTTCTCCGTGACGCCAACGATAAACGCCCGGTCTATGGGGGAACAAAGAAATTCCAGGAAGATCCTCACTGGCGGGACTATATCCTGTTCTATGAGTACTTCCACGGCGACAACGGTGCCGGATTGGGTGCCAGTCATCAGACGGGGTGGACCGGGCTGATCGCCCGAATTCTTGACCTGTCCGCGCGCCTGAAGTCGGAAGACGTCCTGAAGGCGAACAAGGGAGTGCTTGCGGAGATGACTCGACAGCAGGGTGCGGGCCAGAAAGGAAAATAATGGTCAATTCGGGATCGCAGCGTAGCTCAAACCGTCGGTAAAATATCCGGCTTCGCAACTACAGGACCTTCCAGCCAAGCAAGAAGCAGCTTGTAACCGACGGACAGAACGATAGCGCCGACGAAAAGCCCGATAATGCCTATCGCGATGAATCCGCCGATCGCTCCGAGAAAGACGACCGCTATCGGAACGGCGACGCCGCGCCCCAGCAACAAAGGCTTCAAGACATTGTCGATGAGGGCGACTACGATGCACCAGAGCAGAAACAGTACTGCCTTCGTAGTGGCGGCGATCGCAAACATGTAGATAACGACGGGAACAAGTACGAGGGCTCCTGCCTGAAGTACGGCGGCGAAGAGGAAGATTAACGTCCACAACCCGGCGCCGGGCAGCCCGGCCACGAGGAAGCCGAGACCGGCGAGAATAGATTGGATTACGGCGACACCGAGAATTCCGTTGGTTACGCTCCGTATCGTGGATTCGGCGAGGTCCTCGAACTCCGGACCACGGTCACCAAACAAGTGGTTGGTCAGCGAACGCGTCAATGTCGCACAACCCGAAGCATTCGCTAGCAGAACTCCCGCTACCAGAATGGAGAGGACGAATTGCAACACGGTAAGGCCAAATCCTGCGGAAGCGGCGAGGACCCTGGGGATAAGATCCTTGATCTGCGGAATCAGGCTTTGCAGCAGGCCGGTCAAGTCTGTGGAGGCCATAGTCCAGAGCTTTTGCAGAGGGGTGCCGACCAAGGGCCACGTTCCGACACTGGCGGGCGGAGGTGGGATACCGAAGCTTCCTTCCTTGATGTGGCCGGTCAGTGTTTGAACACCTTCAACCATTGTTTCCGCCAGCAGCACAATCGGGACAATCAGGATCGCCAGGAAAAGCAAGGTGAAAAGAATAGCAGCCAGCTTTCCACGGCCGCCCACTATACTCTGCAGCCGTCGGTACGCAGGGAAGACGGCAATCGCAATAATAATGCCCCAGGCAAGCAGAGGGAGGAAGGGGCGCAGGATCATGAGGCACGCGACAGTAAGCAAAATTATCAGGCCGACGTGGATGGAGACTTCGATGGCGCGACGTGTATATTCCATATTCTGTAACGAGTATTCCTGGTTCATGACTCAAGTCCTCCGGAGAATGCTGGCCCGATGTCTTCCAAGTGAGTTCTGTTGCAGTACTGCGCATCAGTCGAAACTTCGGGGACCGTCGAGCACGGCGGTCGGTGATCCGTACTACACACGGGTTGTGACGAGGAAGCAACTACGGCTATCCCAGATTTCAGTTGGTGGCTTGCACGCAAATCTTCATGTTCGGAGGCCCTCTATGAGGCGATTGAAGCAAGTGTTGCTCAGTGTTCCTTTGCTAATTTCAATGATGATGCTCTCCGGCTGTGAGGAGCTTCTTCATAACACGAAGAGCATCATCATGCCACGTTTCCAACGTTCGGACATCTTTGGCTTTATCGCCGGATTGGGAACCACCTTTGCTGTTTTGCCGGACCTGGTGGCGATGCTCAGGCGCCGATCGAGTGTCGGCATGAACCCAAGGATGGCGGCAATCATAGGCGTCTTTCAAATTCTCTGGATCTACTATGGCATCTTGATTATTTCGCGGCCCGTGGTTGTGTGGAACGTGATCGGCGTGTTGATTAATTTCTTCAGCGTTGGTGCTTATATCTACTTTCGCGGCAAAGAAAAGCGGGATCGGTGAGTCAGGTCTAGTGCTGACCGAGGTTTGCGTCTTCACGCATTACTTCAGTTCGAAGATCCAGCTGAGCCTTGAACTAGTTCCTCAGTCGCTGCCGGAAAAGGCCTGCCGCGGCTGATTATCCCAGTTTGGGTAAAATGATAAGTCCACCTAAGATCACTTACTATCTCGATGTAGTGAGAAGCATTCGCGTTGATACGAACACGGCCCGGATCAGAAGTACGGGCAATATGATCGCAGCTGCATCGAGATTTGTTTTGCTGAATTTGAAGAACCTCGCATTTGCGTAGTAGCTCAAACTTCAACGACACCCTGAACAATATTCAGCCCTCCGAGTGTCGAAGGATTGAAGGGCCTATGCGCGTTTTCGCTCAGAGGGCCCTTGCTGATCGGATGCGACGACACTTGAAATTCATCAGATCCTAGGTGTCTAAGTGAGCATCATCTCAGTAAGCCGGCTTCCTTGCGGGGTTCACTGCCGTTCCATCCCAGCCTTGTCCCAGTCGATGATGTTCACCAGTTTCCAGGCATTTTGGCGGAGCTCAAACTGAAGCTTCCCTTTTTTGTTGATGATCAGCTGACAGGCAGGAAAGAGAACACCGGTGCTCTTGTCCTTGTCGGCGTCGTTCAAGTCAAACTCGCCCGCAGTCAGGTCGAAAACCTTACTCTGCGTATTGTGATAGGCTTCGCCGAATCTGATCAGTCGGTCGGTGGCGAACCGGATCTTGCGGCCAGTGGGGGTGCGAATCAGGCGAATGTAAGCCAGGTCGTAGCCCAATGTGCCGGTAATGGCAATACGGCCAACGGGCTTCATCTTGCTAAGCGCGTCGACCAAACCCGGAGTTTGTCCCTTCTGAAACGCAGCAACCCGTACTTGCCTGTCTTCCGGCGTCGAGAATTGGCTGATGATCACCTTGATGCTTACATTCTTGCCCAGTTGTGTGCTGGTACCCATCGCTGTGGCGCCAATCGTCGCTGTTTTCTGGTCATCTGCGGAACTGGCCGGGGTGACTGCCGTCAGGAGCAGAGTGAGGAACAGGAGACTTCCATACCAAAAGCTGCGGGTTGTCGATTTCGAGTCGCTTCTGTTTACCATTGGTTGTCCTCCGAAAACTGCGGTCCTGAATCCAGACTCCGCAAAGCGAGATCAAGAATTACCTAACTAGTTACGACGTACTGACCCGTGCCTACCTGGTTCTAGTATCTTCTTCCGGAACAGGAGTCCAGGACTGATCTGGCTTGAAGAGCTCCATCTTCTTGAACTCATCCAGAGTGGTAGGCCCGAAGTCCTTCTGGTAGACAATGCCGTCATTGCTGACAATGAAGGTTTTCACTCCGGTGATGCGGTACTCAGCCGGTGCTGCCACCAGGGCAAAACCCCCGATCATCACGCCTTTCAACACATAGTCCATCTTTCCGAGCGGTGCGTCAGGACCCTGCCCCTTCAATATCTTGAAGAAATAGCCGTGATACGGCTCCTCCCCGGTGCTGTAGCCCTGAGCGATTGCGCGCGCAATATTTTCGCCAATTGGACCACCCCAGGTCCCATCAGGGTTTCGCCACGCCAAGCCATCCTGTCTGCCGGGTGTGCTCATGATGCGCTGGGCGTACTGGTTTACTTCGTAACCCTCACGGGGTTGAAGAGCGTATTCTTCCTACGCCTCCACGTAGCCATTACAAATTTGGATGGTATCCAGTTCATTGGAGCCGATACGGCGATAGAGGAGTTCCTGGCGGCCGGCTTTGCTGTCGAAGTACCATTTGCTACCAACCTTTTACGAGAGGCACGGGAAACGGCCAGTCCTCGTCGCCTACGAGAAGGAATGCGCGGGTTCCGTTCTTGGGAGATATGGCAATGCTCTTCTTTTCGTGCGCCATTCCCGCAAAATCAATGGCGCGCTGCCTGTCCTGCGCGACTTCTCCGCTAAACACAATGTCATCGCCCTCAGGACCGAAAATCTGGATTAGCGCGGTCGTGTCGAACTGTTCGGCTGCGCCCACCAGCGCATCGACGGCCTGTTCCGCGATATCAAATGTCTGGGCGCTTGAAACAACTGCAGCAGGTGTAGCAGGTCCAGTCGATGCAGGCGACGGTCCTTTCGCAGCAGGCTGAGCGGTGAGAAGAAGCGGCACGGATAGACATGCCCAGGCGATTGCGACCACAACCCGGGCAAATCCGGAGAAGCTCTTGTTAGCTGATGGGGATTTCATCTCAGTGCTCCTGTGCTTTTCGTTCCACACTTCTACCGTCGACCCCCGCCTCCACGGCGAGCCCCACCACTGGCCACGAGCTCCCATGCTGGAGGCGCCACGACTGCTGGTAGCGCGTGCGCTCGCTCCGTTGAAGCCCTTGTTACCTCCGCCGAAAGCATCTCGGTTTCCGCCGCCGCTACGCGAGAGATCTCGGCTACCAATGCTATTCGCTCCCCCTCCTGCGGCACGATTACTCACGCCGGCGCCGCCCCCACGGTCGCCGAGGCCGGTGTTGCTGGCCCGGTTGCCGGCACCAGCACCGCCACGATTGCTCGGCAGATTGCCTCCCTGTCGGCCAATCTGTTGCCTGGCGCCCGACTGACGATTGGTCAGCGAGTCTCCTCGAGCCGAGCCACCAAACCGGTCAGCGGTAGCCCGGTCCCTATAGGGTGCACCACCGCGATGCTGCGGGTTGTGCTGCCACCTGTCGCCTGCACCGCCACCAGAAGGTAGCTGCGACGGGCGGTTGCCTCCGTTGATATTTGTGTTACGGTTGAAATTGTTGTTGCGGTTGACGGTGATGTCGTTGTTGCCGCCCCAGCCGCAGCCCCAGCCCCAGCCGCCCCAGAACGCGCCCATGGCGACGCCGATGCCAAAAGATATCGCCATCCCCGCCGCGTAGTATCCCGGAGGCGGATAGTAAATTGGCGGATAGGGGTACACGGGCGCTCCATACACGACCGTAGGATTGTAGGAAGGCACGTAAACGACTTGCGGATTCGCCTGCCCAATCACGATCACACTTTTATTTTCGACGACCTTAGTTTCTACCTTCTGCTGATCGCTCGATTTCAAATTGCCGGTGCCCTCGGCCTTCTTGCGCATGCGCTGCACCGACTCCATCAGATCGTTTTGCTGTGCCAGAAATGCGTTGCCGAGATCGGTTGTCCACTGGATGTCGTCTGCTAGGTGCTTGACCACGTCAGGCAGTCCGGCTAGGGCTTGAACGCTCGCGTCCCAGGGCTGCTTGGCCACGGCATCGGCGAGAGCCTTGTCTTTCAGTCCGGGGTTCTTCGTTAACCACTGCTGGAGCTGGATGATTTCAAGCGGATAGGCGCTACGAGGGAGTCCAATTGCTCTGGAGGGATTTTCACGGTCTGATTCTTGGGCGCGGGCGGCGTCTGCGCCGTCTGAAGGGGAGGCATGTCTGCCAGGGCCTCTCCCGGGGACGATGACGACTGCGC
>Ga0207086_1192_pt1 | contig 12189 bp, 9 predicted proteins | sample Alteio_BWMinHeat_54_FD_153540 | JGI IMG/M metagenome (GOLD analysis project Ga0207086, IMG submission 153540) | Enriched cells from forest soil in Barre Woods Harvard Forest LTER site, Petersham, Massachusetts, United States -... | ecosystem: Environmental > Terrestrial > Soil > Temperate forest >... | reverse complement strand
GTGGCCAAACCCCAGGAAGCTCACCACGTGGAAGCCGCGATTCCGGCCGCCATCGCCGATGCGTTGAAGGATGTAACCGGCTTCGCCGGATGCCTGGTGATGATTTCGGATCAGGAAGCGCGGCTGGTCACGGTGGTAACGCTGTGGGCTGGAGATGACCGCGCGAATCGTTGCAGCCAGAACGCCCGCTGGGTGCATGCGCTGTTGAAGCCCCATCTCGACCTCTGCTTGCGGGTACAAACCATGGTCGCGCACCTCCCGTTGTTGCCATTGTTGCCTGCGATTCGGCCGGAAACAATTGCCACCGGTGAGTCTTCCATGAGGCAGGACCTTCTTTCTGAAGATAAAACCATTTGCGCCGCGTAGAGCATCGAATATTTGAAGCCCTAGTTAAAGAAAGTTCCGAAGCGAAATAAGACCGGTCGTAGAGTTAAATCAATGGGCCTGGGTGGAATGGATACGATGCTTGGGAAACGTAACTGCAGCGTGGGCACTTGTGGCAGCGCCGCGACTACTACACTGGATCACCAGGCTCTCTGCCTGAACCACTTCCTGCTGCGTTGCTACGAAAAGCTGGAGGGCCTTGATCCCCGGGGCCGCAAGTTCAGCGCTGAACCCCTGGACCTGGTATCCATGCGAGCCTTCGTCGAGGAATGCTCGCGAAAGGCGCTCGACGTCAGCCTGCAGTCCGAAAGCCTAAGCAATCTCCAGCGCGGACGCTTACTCGATATTTTGCTCTGGGCAGGTGAACTGTTTCTCTTGCTGCGATCCCCCCGCTTCGCGCTCGCCCAATCGATAGCCTCCTCTGAAGGGCAGCACGCACCCCGCGCGTCCTCTCCAAGCCTCTCAGTTTCTCGAGAAGCTATCTAATAATCGAGTTTCGCCAGGGCACGGCTTCACCAGTGCCGAAAGCATTGCAAAATGAATGCAGCTTGAGCCGCTGAGAATTCCTTCCGGCGACGGCCCGCCCTCTTCCAGCTCTTATAACGGCAGCACTAATGAATCAATCGGCGGCTGCCCTCGAAAACAAATCGATCGCGCCTTTTATTTCTTATCGGACGGCCTTCGCACGTTGTTTGGACTTCGGAACACCGGCCGGCGGGCAAAAGAAATTGTTGGTCTAAGACAATTTCTTGCGCACGAGTTCTTCCAGGTCGGCAATTTGGTCGCCGAGCAGATTCGCTTTGCGCGCTAGGCCTTGGATTTCGGACTCGGCACGGCGGTTCACGTCAAAGTCGAGTTCGCTGCGCAGGCGGTCTTTCGTATCCTGGCGATTCTGGCTCATCATGATCACCGGAGCCTGAATGGCCGCGAGCATCGAGAGAAACAGATTGAGAAGGATGAAAGGATAGGGATCCCAGGCCGTTCGGCGCAACATAACATTAACAGCGATATAGATCGTCGAGAGAATCAGGAACGAGATGATGAAAACCCACGATCCGCCAAAGCGGGCGACGGAGTCGGACACCCGTTCGCCGAGGGTTGCTTCTTTTTCGATGACCTCGTTGGGATTGCGGCTCGCGCGTAGACGAACGAGTTGTTGCGCGGCATGAAACTGGCGGCCGAGCACTGTCAACATATCCATGCCCGCAAGGGGCTTGCGCTGCAGCAGAACGGCGATACTGTGCCGGGTTACTTCGAGGCACTCCGTCTCTTCAAGGGCAATCGCGGTCGTTTGGTGTGGAGTCTGCTCGAGCATCGAGGCGAAGCCGAAGAATTCGCCGTGGGCCGGTTCATCGACCACGACTTCTTGATTGTCCTCGTCGACAGTGGTGACACGGACTCTTCCGGTAACCATCACGTAAGCCTGCCCGCTGGAGTCGCCCGTCTTGTAGATGCGCTGGCGCGTAGCGAATTTCTTCAACTCCACTTGTCCGGCCAGGACGGCGGTTTCTTCTTCATCGAGCAGGGCAAACAGCGGGACGTGTTTCAGCGCTTCGGGATTGCAAGCCATGCGGCACCTCGCTTCGTGAGCACAAATCGTGCCTAATCCTAGCGGCCATTTCAAGGATGGCCAGAACGCCTTGGGCAGGCGGAAGACCTCAAATAAGCATTCTCTAAGCCTCGGCTATGCCGCGGAAACACTTACCGCGCCATGTAGGCAGGTTTCCACCTCTGGTCGTGCCGTCTTTTCCTTGGGCACGGTGTTTATCGTCGCTTATACCTCTCTATACTTAGAATTCAGATTACCCAGTCCGATTCACCTATCGCGCTGTCCCTCAGCACACTGTCCGCCCAACTCCCATGGAATCATATCTTTAGCGGACCACACCCTCTAACTCCAATCGAATCATATTTTTACAAAAACCATGGGGGGAGGGCTTAGCGGCCATCCTTTCAGCACCCAATTCATATATTTTCCGGTGGCGATTCTGCCCTTACACGGTGAATGCCGGAAGGCCCCAGCCAACAGGCAATCTGGTGTGTTGCCGACCGAATGTACCGGAGGAGATGCGATGAGAAAGGCAATTTCCCTTGCGGTTCTGCTTCTTGCCTCTTTGTCATTGCAGGCGAAAGACAAGCCGGCCTACGAGAAGGGCGAACTGCTGCACATGGATTCTGCTTCGTGCGGCTTCGCGGAAAAGGACGGCAAGACGCTGGCTGGGCAGATTTTTGGCACCGACGGGCAGCACAAGAAGACACAGGAAACACTTTGCCAGGAGTACGTGCTGCGGTCGCAGCGGGTTACCTACAGAATCCGGCCGAAAGATGACAAGCACCCGGCGCTTCTTCCGATCGGCGAGACTGCCGAATTTCGCATTCACAAGGACAAGCTGCTGTTGCGTGTTCCGGAATCGGACGGCAAGGAAAGAGAGTACATCGTGCTCTCCATGACGCCGCGAACGGACGTGGCGGAAAACCGAAGTGTTGCACCCCACCCCAACCGCTAGCTAGTCTTCATGCGGCGATGCTCCCGGGAATTCCCTGACCACGGCCCGCGAGCACGGGAGATTTCCGCCGCTGGCCGGACCAATTGATGCGACCGGCGAGCGAATCGCCGGATCTCTTTACCATTCGAGCGATTGGGAGTACGTTGGCCTTGTTCGCCCGGTTCTCTTGGCCGAACATGGGTGAGGGAAGAGGAAAAGGCCTGCTTCCCGCCCGGGTATGACACCCCTTCTCGAAGTCCATGATCTTCACGTCGCCTACATTTCAAGGGCTGGGAAAAAGTCCCTTGCTCTTGCTGGGATAAATTTTGACGTACGGCCAGGGGAGACTCTCGGTGTGCTCGGCGAATCCGGTTCCGGCAAGAGCACACTCGCAGCTGCGCTGCTGCGGCTTCTTCCAAGAAACGGGGAAATTCAAAGGGGCGCCGTTCTGTTCGAAGGGCAGGACCTGGTGCGGGCAGAACCTCGGACACTCGAACGAATTCGCGGCGCGCGCATTGCGCTGATTTTTCAAGAGCCGTCGCTTGCGCTGCATCCGGCGATTCGAATTGGCGAACAAATCAGCGATGTCTTGTCCGCGCACGAATCGTTGAGCCGGCCTGCCTTGCGTCAAAAAGCGCTACAACTCCTCGCAGAAGTTTTTCCGGCGGATCCAGCGCGCATGGCAGACTCCTATCTCCATCAATTGAGCGGCGGCCAACAGCAGCGGGTGCTGATCGCCCAGGCAATTGCGTGCGGTCCTTCTCTGATCGTTGCGGATGAGCCGACGGCTTCTCTCGATCCAACTACGCAGCAGGACATTCTTTCGCTCTTTCGAACGCTGCGGGAGAAATTCAATCTGTCAATGATTCTGATTACCCACAACCCAGCGCTGCTGGCAGGCCTGGCGGACCGGGTTCTCGTGTTGTACGCGGGAAAAGTCGCGGAAATCGGCCCAACGGAAAGGGTTCTTGCATCGCCGCAGCACCCGTACACGCGGGCTTTGCTGCAAAGCATGCCAAGACGACTTGATGAACCTGGGAAGGGACACAAGTCCATGCTGACTGTAATCCCGGGAGATGCGCCAAATCCGGAAGAGCTTGCGAACGGTTGCCGATTCGAAACGAGATGTGCGGACCGCATGGAGCTTTGCACCCGGCGCGAACCGGCGGCGGTGGCTGTGAGTGAAGCGCATGCCGTTTCATGCTTCAAGTACGGCGGGTGATTCGAATTGAGGCCCGAGGACATGGAGCGACTCCTGATCGTGGAAAACCTCGCAAAGTGCTACGAGAACACGGGTGTGCTCGGGACCAGGAAAGAAGTGAAGGCATTGCAGGGAGTTTCCTTTTCAATTTGCCCTCAGTCAACGCTGGCGCTGGTGGGTGAATCGGGTTCCGGGAAAAGCACGCTGGCCTTCTGCATCGCGTGCCTGGAGCGGCCAACGTCGGGGAGAATTTTCCTCCATGGAAACGAAATCACCGCCCTCGATGAAAAGCAGCTACGCGTAGTGCGTCCGCAGGTTCAGCTTGTGTTTCAAGATCCGGCGCGATCGCTGAATCCGAGATTTTCCGCGCTGGAGATTGTGAGCGAGCCGCTGCTTGTGCAAGGGCGGTTCAACAAGCGGGAGAGAGAAGACAGGGCGCGAGCCCTTCTGGTGCAGGTGGGCATCCCCCAAGAAAAAGTGTTGCGGAACGCTGGCGAATTTAGCGGTGGGCAGAGGCAAAGGCTGGCGATTGCGCGGGCCTTGGCGCTTGAGCCGAAGCTGCTGATTCTGGACGAGGCGCTTTCCGCGCTCGATTGTTCGGTGCAAGCGCAGATCGCTAATCTGCTGCTTGAACTGCAGTCTTCGCTGGGACTGACGTATCTCTTCATCACCCATGATTTCGCGATGGCAGGGCATCTGGCCGACGAAATCGCAGTGATGGATCGTGGAAAGATCGTGGAACTGGGCGCAACGGAGCAGGTGTTGCGCGCACCGGAGCAAGAAGTGACCCGGCGCTTGATAGCTTCCACTCCGAGGCTGAGCGCCGCGGCACAGATGCCGCGGGCCGTGTAATGCGCTACTTCTTGCACCGGCTGATGCAGGCCGCATTTCTCCTTATCGGCGTATCGATTCTTACGTTTCTTTTTTCCACGCTTGCGCCGGGGAATTATTTTGACGAGATGCGGCTGAATCCGCAGATTTCCCGCGAAACGGTCGCGGCGCTGCGAGCGCAGTACCAACTTGACCGGCCCCTGCCCGTGCGCTACGGCCGATGGGTAAATTCGCTCCTGCACGGCGAGATGGGATTCTCTTTTGCATACAACAGTCCCGTTGCGCCGCTGCTGTGGGTGCGCGCCCGAAACACGCTGCTGCTCACGGTGACTGCTACCCTGATCGCTTGGGCGCTGGCTCTTCCTCTGGGAATCTGGAGCGCCACGACTCTTGGCCGCCTGCCGGATCGCGCTCTTTCCTGGGCAACAGCGGCGCTTTTGGTCATTCCGGACCTCGTGCTCGCGCTAGGTCTGCTGATTTTGGCGGTGCGTACCGGATGGTTTCCCACGGGAGGAATGGTGTCCATCGGCTTCGAATACCTCTCGCCGCTTCAAAAATTCCGTGACATCGTGTTCCATATGGTGCTGCCAGTCACCGCTCTCGTCCTTTCCGCATTGCCGACTCTCGTTAGACACGTCCGCGCCGCCCTCGCTGACGTGCTCGGAGCTCCCTTCCTGCGGGCGGCGGCAAGTCACGGCATTCAGCGCCGCACGCTGCTGTACCGCTACGCTCTGCGGGCCGCCGCGAATCCGCTCATTTCACTGTTTGGATTTAGCGTCGGAGCACTTTTGAGCGGCTCTCTGCTCGTGGAAGTGGTGATGAGCTGGCCGGGACTTGGGCCGCTGCTGCTCGAGGCCATACTCGCCCGCGATTTGTATGTTGTAATCGGTGGCGTAATTTGTTCGACGATTTTTCTGGTCGCCGGAAACCTCCTGGCGGACGTGTTGATCTACTGGGCCGATCCCAGGATCCGTGCGGCAGCGGCAGCGAAATGATCCGGCGCCGCGGTTGGAAGCGATGGCTCTTCGCCCTGGCGGTTCTTCATGGAATCATCGCGTGCGCGGGGTTTTTCGCGCCCTATGATCCCGCGGCGCAGGACCGTGAGCGCCCCTATCTGCCGCCGATGAAAATTCATCTGGTGGATGCACACGGACACTTTCGGCTCCGCCCTTTTTTCTACGCCGCGCATCTGCGCAACGGCTCCTTCGACCAATTCGATGAGAGCACCGGTCAGGCCATTCCTCTGCGATTTTTTGTGACTGGAGCGCGCTACCGTCTGCTGGGCCTCGTACCATCTCGCGTGCATCTTTTCGGCGCGCAAGCAGGCCGAATCTACCTGCTGGGCAGCGATGCCTACGGCCGCGACCAGTTCTCGCGAATTCTCTACGGCGGGCAAATCTCCCTGCTGACTGGCTTGTTGGGGGCGGGACTCACGCTGTTCTTCGGCGTGCTCATCGGAGCGACGGCGGGTTACTACGGCGGCTGGAGAGACGGATTGTTGATGCGCGTTGCTGAACTGTTTGTTGCGCTGCCTTGGTTGTACTTGCTCTTCGCGCTGCGGGCATTCTTGCCGCTAGCGGTCAGTCCAGTGCAAGCATTTTTCCTGATTATCCTGGTCATCGGAGCGGTGGGTTGGGCGCGGCCAGCACGGTTGGTGCGCGGAGTGGTGTTGAGCGCAAGGGAGCGCGATTTCGTCCGGGCGGCGCGGGGCTTCGGTGCTACCGATGGTTATCTCCTGCGGCGCCACATCTTGCCGGAAACTTCCAGCGTGATTCTGACGCAAGCCGCGATCCTCGTGCCGCAGTTCGTGCTCGCGGAGATGACGCTTTCCTTTCTGGGCCTCGGCGTGCCCGAGCCAGTGCCAAGCTGGGGAAACCTCCTTGCCAGCCTTCAGCAATACAGCGTTTTGGTATCGTACTGGTGGATGTACATGCCCGCGCTGGCAATCGTGCCATTCTTTCTAGGATACTTGGGACTCGCGGGTGCGTTGCAGCAGGACGCAGGCACGGAGAAGATAGAGAGGGCAAGTGGCGGGAGCAGATGGTGAGAATGGCTAGACTCTCCACAATTGGCAGATGGCTTGGCTGCGGCTTGCTCCTGGCCGGCGCCGCCGTTTTTGCGCGGCCCGCCGGCGGATTTCCACCACAGTCTAGCCCCTCAGAGGAACTGTTCACTCTTCCCGGGGAAATCGGGCAACGGGGCGGGCGGCTGGTCGTTTCACTGCGCGCAGAGCCGAAAACTCTGAATCCGCTAACCGCCGTGGATGCGCCATCGCGCGAGGTCATTCTTGGCGCGATGCAGGCGGACCTGATTCACATCAACCGCACGACACAACTCACGGAACCCGCGCTGGCGAAGTCCTGGAGAGTTTCCGCAGACGGGCTGCAGTACACTCTAACCTTGCGCAAAGGATTGCGTTTTTCAGACGGGCAGCCGCTCGATGCGGACGATGTCCTTTTCACATTTCGTGTTTGCCTTGACGAGAGTGTGCACGCCACACAACGCGACCAGTTGATTGTCGGCGGCAAACCGATCACAGTCCGCAAAATTGACGCGCAGACTATAGTCTTCCAATTGGCGAAAACCTACGGCGCAGGAGAGAGACTTTTCGACGGTCGTGCCATCCTGCCTCGCCACTTGCTCGAAAAGGCCTACGCCGAGGGCAAGCTTTCGCAGGCTTGGACCCTCGCCACACCGGCGAATCAATGGGCGGGGCTCGGCCCCTTTCGTTTGAAAGAGTACGTCGCCGGAGAAAAGCTGGTTCTGGAGCGGAATCCCTACTACTGGAAAAAGGACGCAAAGGGAAACCGGCTGCCCTATCTAGATGAGCTGGTTTTTCTATTTGTGCCCAATGCTGACGCGCAAGTTCTGCGATTCCAATCCGGCGAAACGGATCTAATCAGCAGGCTCAGCGCCGAGAATTTCTCGGTGCTTGGCCGCCAGCAGCGCGGCTTCACGATGTCCGATGCCGGCCCCGGTCTCGAATACAATTTCCTGTTCTTCAATTTAAATGAGCCGGAGGAAAAGACCTCGCCGGATTTGGCGCGGAAGATGAAGTGGTTTCGCGAAGTAAAATTCCGGCAGGCCGTCTCCGCGGCGATTGACCGCGACGCGATTGTGCGACTGGTTTACCAAGGGCGAGGGGCGGCGCTTTGGGGACCCGTCACACCCGGCAATCGCCGCTGGGGCAATCCCTCGATCCCCCATCCTGCGCGCTCGCTGGAGAAGGCGCGGGCACTCATGAAGGAAGCAGGCTTCACCTGGACCGCGGGGCCGAATGGAGAGTCTGAGCTCGTGGATTCCGACGCAAAGCCCGTCGAGTTTTCCATCCTGACCAGTTCTTCGAATGCTGACCGCACAAAGATGGCCACGCTGATCCAGGATGACCTGAAGCAACTCGGAATGCGCGCGCAAGTCGTGCCGATGGAGTTTCGATCCTTGATCGATCGCGTCACGCAAACCAAAGAATACGATGCTTGCGTCCTGGGGCTGGTCAGCTTTGACACCGACCCGACGGCCGATCTCGGCGTGTGGCTCTCAAGCGGCGGGACGCACCTCTGGAACCCGGGGCAAGCGCATCCTGCGACGTTGTGGGAGGCGGAGATCGACAAGATGATGGAGCAGCAACTCGCCGCGCCAAAATACGAACAGAGGAAAAAATACTTCGACCGCGTGCAGGAGATCCTCGCCGAAAATCAGCCGATGATTTTCTTGGCCAGCCCTGACATTCTGGCAGGCGCGAAGAACTCCCTTGGCAATTTTCATCCCGCCGTCCTCGAACCGTATGTTCTCTGGAACGTCGAGCAACTGTACTTCAGAAATCCTGCCGAGAATACGCGCTGATGAGTCCCGCAATGACCAAAGCTCAGGGCAATCCTCGGAAGGCGTGGGATGACACGCGGCTGGTGAAAGAGTGTCTCGCGGGAAACGAAGAAGCGTGGTCCCTGCTGATTGACAAGTACAAGGCTCTCATTTACTCGATTCCAGTCAAGTACAACCTGCCGCCACACGAAGCGGCCGACGTATTTCAGTCAACCTGCATGGAACTGCTCACGCGGCTTCCGCAGCTCCGAGAGCCGCGCGCACTTCCGAAATGGTTGATGCAGGTGGCGCATCACCAGTGCTATCGGGTGAAGCGTCAGCAGCAGCTCCTGATCAGCCGGGACGGCGAGCCGGACATGCCGGACCCGGAAACGCCAGCCATCGCCGAAACCCTGATGCAACAGACACAGGAAGAGCAGATGCTGCGCGAAGCGGTGGGAAGTCTAACCTCGCAATGCCGCAGGCTTGTGGAACTGCTCTTTTTTGAAACTCCGCCGCGGCCCTATGCAGAGGTTGCTGCGGAACTCGGTCTTGCGCTGGGTTCCATCGGGTTTACGCGCCAGAAGTGCATCGAGCGATTGCGGCGGAATCTGGACGCACTGGGATTCCACTGATGTCCACGTCGGTCAAGAAAGTCTCTCGCGAAGAGCTCATCCTCCAACTGGCGCAGCTCGAGAGCGAGCCGGCGCGGCGCAAGTTTCTTTCGCGGTACAAATCGCTGGCCCAGCGAGAGGTGTTCAAGCAGCTCTCCGATTCGGTTCTCGAGAAAATCCGCGTGGACACGCGGGAGGCCTTGCACCTGGCGGACGCGGCCCTCCTGATCGCGCGTAAGCTGCGCCGCAAAGAGGACCTTGCTCTTGGCCTGCGCACCAAAGCGAATGCACTCCATGCTTCCGGGGATAACCGGAGCGCGGTCGAGCATCACGAACAAGCCTTCAAAATCTACGAAGCCCTGGGAGATCAGAAAGAAGCGGCGCGCACGCTGAGCAGCTCGATCCAGCCGCTCATCTTGCTGGGCGAATACGATAGGGCCTTTACGGCCGCCGAGCGCGCGCGTGAAATCTTCACGAGGCTCGGCGAAACGCGGCGCATCGCGAGCCTCGACAACAATGTGGGTAACATCCTGCACCGCCAGGATCGATTCGAAGAGGCCATCGCGCACTACGAGCGCGCTTACAAGACGCTTTCCGAATTTCAGGATTGGGAACGAGTCGCCATTACTCTTCACAACATGGCGATGTGCCTCATCAGCCTGAACGACTTTCCGCGGTCGCTGGACTGTTATCAGAAATCGCGCGAATTATGCGAGCAGTACGGCATGCCGCTGCTGCGCGATCAGGCCGACTACAACATCGCCTACTTGTACTACTTCCGCGGCGAATACAGCCGGGCGATCGAAATGCTTTTTGCGACGCGGCGCGCCTGCGAAGTGACGGGCGACGCCTATCATTTTGCTCTCTGCCATCTCGACCTTTCGGAGATTTACCTCGAGCTGAACTTGAGCGAAGAAGCGCGGGAAATGGCGCGTGAAGGCTTCCTGCGGTTTGAAAAGCTGGGCATGGGCTACGAAGCCGCAAAAACGATGGCAAACGAGGCGATCGCTTACGGCCAGCAAGGAAAAACAGTTCAGGCGCTCGAACGGTTCGCGAAAGCGCGCGAAATGTTTGCGCGGGAAAAGAATTTGGTGTGGCCTTGGCTCCTGGATTTGTACCAAGGATTGCTCCTGTTCCACGAAGGCCGCTACTTTGAGGCGCGCAGACTCTGCGTGGGCGCAGCCGGATTTTTCGATCAGACGTTGCTCTCCGGAAAAGCTGTGCTCGCACATCTTCTCCTCGCGCGCATCGCGTTCCAGCTCGGAGAGCCGGCAGCCGCGGAATCGGAGACGGAAACTGCCGTCGCCAAGATTGAGCGTCTGCAAACGCCGGTGCTTGCCTATCAGGCGCACTTTCTCCGCGGGCAGCTTGCCCAGGGCCGCGGAGACCGCTCTGCGGCTCTCGCGGCGTATGGCGAGGCGCGCAGAGCGCTCGAAACTCTCCGCAGCCGGCTGCACTCTGAAGAGCTGAAGATCTCTTTCGTGAAAAACCGCCTGCAGGTGTACGAGTCGCTGGTGGATTTGCACTTGAGCGGCGAAACGGGTGAAGCCGCTGCCACCGAAGCCTTTGCATGCATCGAAGCGGCAAAGTCTCGCAGCATGACAGAAATGATTTTTCAGAGCGGCCAGAGCCTGCCCATGGGAGATGCCGGGCAGAGCGAACTGGTTCGGCGAATCCGCGACTTGCGCGAAGAGCTGAACTGGTATTACCACCGCATCGAGTTGGAGCAACTGCGCCCGGAAGAGAGTTCCTCCAGACGCCTGCATCAATTGCAGGAAAAAGCGGTGTCCCACGAGAACGAGCTTTTGCGAACGTTGCGGGAACTGCCCGCGAACGAACGCGAAAACGCCACCCTCGAAGCTCCCGCGGACTTCTCGCTTGCCCGGCTGCAGTCCACTTTGCCCATGGACACGGCACTGGTCGAATATTATTCGAGCGGGGACCGTCTTATAGCCGCGGTGGTCACGCGAGAGACGATCAAAATCACTGCCATCAGCGTGGTCTCCCGGGTCATCCACTTTCTTCACCTGCTTCGATTTCAGCTTTCGAAATTTCGCATGGGAACCGCTTACGCTCACCGCTTTGAGCAGCCGTTGCTCTCGGCGACCCAGAGCCATCTGGAAGCTCTCTGCGCAGAACTTATCGCTCCAATCCGCGAACATCTCAACGCCAAGCACCTGATCTTCGTTCCCCACGGCGCTCTGCACTTTCTTCCCTTCCATGCTTTGCGGTATGGCAATGAATACCTCTGCGACGCGCACACGATTTCCTATGCGCCCAGCGCGACCGTTTTTGCCCTTTGCCAGGAAAAAACGGGCAACGACATGCCCAACTCCCTGGTCATGGGAATCCCGGACGAACGCGCCCCGCACATCCTGAATGAGGTGCAATCCGTCGCAACGCTCTTGCCGCATACCGAACTTTTCCTCGGCTCAAAGGCGACGGCGGAGATTCTCCGAGAGCGGGGTTCGGCGAGCAGCCTGCTGCACATCGCAACGCATGGCACCTACCGCCAGGACAACCCGATGTTTTCCGGCATCCGGCTCGGGGATGGCTACTTGAACTTGTACGACCTGTACCAGATCCGCTTGCCTGCCAAACTCGTCACCCTAAGCGGATGTGCCACGGGCATGAACTTCGTTTCGGCGGGAGACGAGCTTCTCGGCTTGCAACGCGGTCTCTTCTGCGCCGGTGCGAGTTCGTTGCTCCTCTCGCTATGGGACGTCCACGACGAGAGCACGTCCGCCCTGATGCAGACGTTCTACAAGAGGTACATTCAAACCGGCGACATGGCCGGTGCCCTGCAATCCGCCATGAAGCAACTCCGGCAGCAGAGCCCTCACCCTTATTTCTGGGCCCCCTTCGTACTCGT
>Ga0207086_1191_pt1 | contig 12191 bp, 10 predicted proteins | sample Alteio_BWMinHeat_54_FD_153540 | JGI IMG/M metagenome (GOLD analysis project Ga0207086, IMG submission 153540) | Enriched cells from forest soil in Barre Woods Harvard Forest LTER site, Petersham, Massachusetts, United States -... | ecosystem: Environmental > Terrestrial > Soil > Temperate forest >... | reverse complement strand
AGTCTGCCTCGGGGGCAAAGGCATCGAGATTTTGGTAGGCGCGGCCGTTCAGAGTTGTATAAGAGGTCCGGATGACTCCGCGAAGCTTGCAAAGTGCTTTTTCATCAACCTGGTCATCCATGAGGAGCTGCGCGTCGTAGCCAAAATCTCGAAGAAACCAATTGAGCTTCCAGAGAGCTCTTTCCGTGCAGTACAACCGCCCCGACAAGAGCCGGGTTTCGAAGGGTTTCGGCTCCAGAATCACAAATTGGGTCTCTACGAAGGGTTTCTGTGGATGCCATCGATAGCGAGCCCTATCCACGCGAACAAGAAATAATCCATCGAGCTTGTTTTCGACTCCCTGCTGATTCAAATGCAGCCCCGGAATCTGCCGCCTCATAGCTTCACCTCCGCTGGTTGAGCATAGGAATTGAGTTTGCACACCAAGCCATCCCTGTTTTCCTTCGCGGCGGTCCCAAGGTGGGAGATAAAGGATTCAACCCGGTCGCGACTTGCTTCCTTCAAGGTAGGTGCGCCGCAGAAATCGGCCGCATAGGCTTTGATAAGGATGGGATCAAGCTCGTGCTGGCGAATTAGCATACACAAGCGGTCCCGCAGTTTGGGTTGTCCATTACTCGAACCATTCGAGTTAGCAGCCTTTACGGTCTGGTTCTTTTCCGCGCGTGCGGGGGGAATAGGCAAGTTGGTTAGCCAACCCAACTCCTCAACAGAGCAGAGACCAATCCCGTAGGCCTTGCGCAGGGCTCGATTGACGGCCCTGGTTTCAGCGACGCGCATCTCGGCGCCACGAACCAGCGGAGAAGTATTTGTGGGGTCGGCGTCACCATAGCCAACGAACCCTTTACTTCCGTGTCCTTTGTAGACGGTCGCTTTGAAAACCCAGTGGGAAGCTGCGATCTCGCAATACTTCGCCATAAGATTCACAGTGATTCCCGAACAACCCTTGCGCTGTGCCAGCCGGATAAGCCCGGTATGAGTGACGTACCAATGGCTGTCCAACAGTTGAAGATCACCTGCGGCTACGGAAAGGCCATACTCCTCGGACAAAGATTTGAGCGCAAGTTGCCGTTCTCGATTGATCCGACCGGACCAAAGTCGCTTGGCCAGAGCAAGATTGTGTCTGTAACCGTTTCTTTTTCCAGAGAGAGACATCTTTGCTGTCCCCTTTCAAGTGTATGCGATACACATACAATAGCATACAATCACTCGCAAAGATGTCAAGAGAAATGTTGGCAGGTCTCGTTCTTTCTCATACAATCGCATTCAAATGAGAAAAGATGCCCCCTTAGCCTTTCGAATACAGGCAGACCTAAAGAAGAAACTCTTGAAACTTGCAAAACAGGAAGCCAGGAGTCTTTCTCAAATCTGCGAAATGCTTCTCAAGATTGGTGTGGATGAATACGACAAAGAAGGTCACAAGTACTTACAGAAGACCATGATTTCAACCCGCGTAGAAGATTAAAGGCCTAGCGAATCGGCAATACAACTTATCCAAGAAAACTGATGTGGTCTTGACTAATCTAATGCCTCGCGTAGAATAGCGAAGATAAAGCGAAGATTATTAGGCAGGGAGGAGGTTTGCGCAAAACGGGGTTGCACCGCCGTTATGGGAAAGTTGAAAAAGTTGGAAAAGGGGCAAGGACATTCACTTTAAGGGGCTACGCGGTCTAGGATGTCGCCCCCATGGCAGTACAGGGGAGCACTATGGAGACGAAGAAAAAAAAGAAGGGCAGACCTCGACAAGCGAAGAACACGATCCAGTGTTGGCAGTTCGCGCGCGCCGGGCGTGTCATGTGTGCCTACGATGAAGCCCGCGAAAGAGGCGACAAACACAGCGTGGCTGTCAGGGGCGTAGTGGAACTCCTGAAGCAGAGTAACCCAGGGATGCCTATTTCCCAGACCGAAGTTAAGCGCATTTTGGCGGTGTGGCGACCAAGGAATGCGGGAACCATACTTCGATTCGAGCGCAAGATTGTGACCGAAGAGGACATAAAGAGACATCGCCTTATCCTAGAACAGCTAGCCGCGTTACAAGACAAGACTGGTCTGAGATTGGAAGTACCAACGAATCATCAACTTACAGGACCTATTGTGTCGCTCACCGCTCGTTTTGCAGAGAGACCGAATTATCCCCGTCACAATCACAAGATCCGTTAGAAATGACTGGGCCTGTTGATACGTGCATTTTTTGGACCCAAACCTTACTGGCGTACTCAAAGAAAAGATGAGAACAATAGTTGTGTGCCACCGAAAGGACGGGTAAGACATGGCTCCACAAGTTCTATCTATCGAGTATCGGCCGTTAGCTTCTCTTCGGTTTGATCCGCAAAATCCTCGGCTTCACAGTAAGAAACAGATCAGACAAATCGCACGCAGTGTCGAGACCTTTGGCTTCAATGTTCCAGTCTTGATTGATGGCAAGGGACAACTGATCGCCGGCCATGGCCGGGCGCTGGCTGCTCAACTCTTAGGCGTGACTGACGTCCCAACGATCAGGCTCGAACATCTTACAGAAGCTCAAACCCGCGCCTTCATGATTGCCGACAACCGTCTAACTGAAAACTCGGTCTGGGATGACCGCTTGTTGGGGGAGCAGCTCAAAGCACTCGCAGGACTTGAGCTCGATTTCAGTGTTGACGTTACAGGCTTTGAGATGAGCGAAATCGACCTGATGATCGAGGACCTCGCACCGGCCAGCCGCGGCAAGGACGATCCTGCTGATGCGATCCCGGACTTCGGGGCAAAACCCCAGGTCACGCGCGCTGGTGACCTGTGGGTTCTGGACCGTCACCGGGTCTGCTGCGGCGATGCCAGAAACGGCGCAGTCTATTCCATAGTCATGAAGGATCGACGCGCAGATATGGGTTTTGCGGACCCACCTTACAACGATCCCATCGATGGCTACGTCACCGGTTTCGGAAAGGTTCACCACCCGGAATTTGCGGTGGCTTCGGGTGAGATGAGCGAGTCTGAATTCACGGACTTCCTGACGAACGTCTTGGCGCAGCTGGCCAGCAACAGCGTGGATGGAGCCTTGCAGTTCATCTGCATGGATTGGCGGCATTCGGGAGAACTGATTTCTGCCGCTCGCTCGGTTTATGCGGAATTCAAAAATCTGTGCGTGTGGGTGAAGGATGGCGGCGGGCAGGGCTCGCCGTACCGAAGCCAACATGTGTTGGTGTTCGTCTTCAAGAATGGAAAAAGACCGCACCGCAACAACATTCAGCTCGGCCAGTATGGCCGTTACCGCACGAATGTGTGGCAGTACCGGCGAGTGAACTCTATATGCCGCAGCACGGAGGAAGGAAACTTGTCCGCTCTTCACCCCACAATCAAACCGGTCGACCTGGTCGCCGACGCCATCCTGGACTGCACTGCTCGCGGAGACGTTGTGCTAGATCCGTTCTTAGGAAGCGGCACGACGGTGATCGCTGCCGAGCGTACTGGCCGCGCCTGCTACGGAATCGAGCTCGACCCGCACTACGTCGACACGATAGTGCGGCGCTGGCAAGTTTTCACCGGTCAAAGTGCAGTTCAGCAGTCAACAGGTCGAACCTTCAACGAAATGGAAGAGGAGAACCATGACCGAGCAGACTAGCTTGGAGAAGCCAGAAACCACAAAGGTGGGCTACTGCAATCCGCCTAAACGCACGCGCTTCAAGAAGGGGCAGTCCGGGAATCCTCAAGGTCGCCCAAAGGGCGCCCTCAACATGGCAACGGTGCTCGAACGGACGTTGCGAGAAAGAGTGGTCATCAACGAAAACGGCAAACGAAAGACCATCACCAAACTCGAAGCCGCTTACAAGCAGTTGAGCAACAAAGCGGCATCAGGCGAATTGAAAGCGCTCCAGTTAGTGTCAGCGTTGGTGCGTTCGGCTGAAGATCGAGCAGCGCAAACGTCCATTTCAAAACCTACTCTCGAGGAAGGCGACGAGAAAGTTCTTGTCGGGATTCTGGAACGCTTTGACGCCGCCCGGAAGGAAAATCAAAGAGGTTCAAATGAATCTGGCACTAAGTGATTACCATACCCTCTTGCGCGGGGACCTTACCGCGTTCATCCAGCGCACTTTCCAACAGCTGAACCCGACCGCAACATTCCTGCCGAATTGGCACATCGAGGTAGTCGCCTCGGCACTTGAAGCCTGCCGACGGGGAGAGATCACGCGTCTAATTATCAATCAACCTCCGCGATCGTTGAAGTCGCACTGTGCTTCGGTCGCCTTTACTGCTTTTCTCCTGGGTCATGACCCAAGTGCCCAAGTCATCGGCGCGAGCTACGGCCAGGACCTCGCTAACAAACATGCCTTGGACTGTCGCACCATCATGGTCAGTACCTGGTATCAGGCACTGTTCCCTCACACGCGATTGTCAACTGGGCGTCAGGCGATCGAGAATTTCATGACCACAAGGCAGGGATCTCGCCTATCGACGTCAGTCGGGGGCGGTCTGACAGGCATGGGCGCAGACTTCATTATCATAGATGATCCGTTGAAACCAGATGAGGCGCTCTCCGATAGCCAGCGAAATGCCGTCAATGACTGGTTCGATCGCACGCTCTACAGCAGACTAAACGACAAGAGAAAGGGACGCATCATTTTGATCATGCAGCGATTGCACGAGGATGACCTTGTTGGTCATGTTCTCGGCGGGGAACCGTGGAAGGTGATCCGGTTCCCCGCTATTGCCGAAGAGGACGAAACTCATGTGATTCAAACGCCCTATGGAACGCGCCGTTTTCAGCGTCGTACTGGCGAAGCGCTGCATCCGGAGCGAGAGCCACTTGAAGTACTGGATCGCATTCGAGAGACCCAGGGAGAGTACAACTTTGCGGGCCAATACCAGCAAGCTCCGGCTCCCCTGGGTGGAGGCATGGTCAAAGCCGAATGGTTTAAGACGTACACCGCAGCTGAACTGCCTGCGAGCTTCGAAATGAGCTTTCAAAGTTGGGATACGGCAAACAAGCCCACTGAATTAAGCGACTATAGCGTCTGTACGACATGGGGAATGAGAGAAAAGCGCGTCTACCTACTTCATGTCTTTCGCAAACGCCTTGGCTATCCGGACTTGAAGCGCGCCGTGCGGGAGCAGGCAGAGGCGTTCAGTCCCAAAACGATTTTAATTGAAGATAAAGCGTCGGGCACGCAACTGATCCAAGAACTGGTCAGTGAAAGAATGCACGCGATCAAAAAGTACGAACCAACAATGGACAAGATCATGCGGATGAATTCGGTCACCAGCACAATTGAAAATGGCTTTGTTCACCTCCCCGACAAAGCACCCTGGCTGGGCGAGTACCTGCATGAGCTGGCCACCTTCCCGAACGGCAAGTACGATGATCAGGCTGACTCCACGTCTCAGGCACTTGATTGGTTCAAGCAGCGATCCATGACTCCGGTACACGGAATCCTCGAATATTACAAGCAGGAGGTTGAGAAAATGAAGGCAGGGAAGCCTTCTGGCTTTGATTCACCCTTACCTAACCAAGGCGCATTTGCTTCGTGAGTGGGAACGAACAGGATTTCCATCTGGGCGCTATTGAAAGGCACTTGGTGAGACTGTAGCCTGCAATCAAACTCTGATCCTGTGTTGCTTCAGCCTGAAATGGATAGAGGGCGCTTTCCGTTAGTGAGTATTCCGCCCTTCAGGGCGGGGATTTTCAAGGCACGAGGGTCTACCGATCCGATAAGGATTTGGAAGCAGCGCAAGCAGCAGGTTCCGGCGCTGCCATTGATCGTCTCGATCAGCCCACCAGGTTATCCCTCGGCATGGTTGCGTCCCCGAAGAGCCCGCTTCCGTTTCGCCCGGCAAGATCATTGTAGCTCCACCCCGTCCACCCGTCTCAACTGCCGGATGGCCGGTGGCTCGCCCAAGATCAGCGGCAGCGCTGCAGAATTGCCATTTGGGGGCAGCCTTCGTTCGTGAGATGAGCACGGCCTGGAGCGAAGACTCGGACTGGTGTTTGCCGACAGTGCGGGATAGCCCGTATAGAGGACCAAAGGTCAGCTACCACGTGGGAGCAGGTTGGGAGGTTATGCGTGCGGCTGGACCGTGGCGGGTAGGGTGAACTGAAACGTTGCGCCGCGCGGAGAATTGTCGGCAGCCCACAAGCGGCCGCCGTGCGATTCAATAATGGAGCGGCTGATCCGCAGTCCCATGCCCGTGCCGTGCGTCTTGGTGGTAAAGAAGGCAGTAAAGATCATGTCCGCCTGCTGCGGCGGAATCCCCACGCCGGTATCGCTGACCGAGATCAGCACCTGACTATCCTCACCGGGCTGCGACCGGATAATTAGCTCGCGCGTCCCGTCCACATCCTTCATCGCATCGATGCCGTTCATCATGAGGTTCATCAGCACCTGTTGCAGTTGCACGCGATCTGCCATGACCTGAGGGAGGTCTGCAGCGAGTTCCGCCCGAACTAATACGTCGAATTTCATTGCTTCGCTGTGCAAGATAAGCATCATCTCTCGAATAATCTCGGTTAGATCCACCAACTCCCGTTGCAAAGTATCCTTTTCGAAGAACAGGCGGACTCGGTTGACGATCTCACTTGCACGCCTTCCATCTCGTACCATTCTTGACGCCGCCGCACGCGCCTCCTCCAAATCGGGACGATCGTGCGCAAGCCAGCGCAGGCAAGTATTGGCGTTGGTGATGGCTGCGGCAATCGGCTGCTTGATCTCGTGCGCCAGCGAAGCGGTCAGCTCTCCCATGCTGCTCACCCGGTGGGCGCGTGTGAGATCCGCCTGCGCCTGTTGCAGCGCCTCCTCCGCATGTTTCCTCTCTACGATTTGCGCCTCCAATTTCGCGTTAATCAAAGCCAGTTGCTCCGAACGCTGCTGGATGCTGCGAACGCGCAATTTATAGAACATCCAAAGGAGCCCCGCAGAGGCAATAGTGCAGGGCACCCTGAACCACCAAGTACTCCACCACGGAGGCAGAACTTCGACGCGCAGCGTCACACCGGGTTCGCTCCAGGGCCCGTTGCTGGTCGCGCCCTGTACGCGGAAGGTGTACTTGCCGGCCGGCAGGGTCGTGTATGTGGCGAGCCTTCGGTCGCTGCCTACTTCGTTCCATTCGCGATCCAACCCTTCCAGCTTATATCGATAGCGGTTCGCAGCCGCATTGAAATAACTAAGCGCAGCGAAAGTGAGCGAGAAGACGTTTTGTTCGTGAGAGAGAGTGAGGTCGCTAGTAGAGGTGATGGACTTCTTAAGGGGGGAATCAGATCCGATCTCGACCAGACTCCCATTCAACCGCAAATCAGTAAGGACAATCGGCGGAATGTAGGATCCGGCCACGACCTTGTCTGGGTGGAAGGCGGTGGCTCCACTAAATCCCCCAAAAAACATTTCTCCGCTTGGACTCTTAAAGCACGTGCACCAGCCCGTCAGGTCTTCCCCCGGAAGACCATCTGCACTGGAGTAGTTGGTGAAGGTTCTCTTTGCCGGATCAAGTCGTGATATTCCTTTGTTCGTGCTCATCCACAAGTTGCCGCGCTCATCTTCGAGGATGCAATCTATCGCATTGCCAGCCAAGCCGTCCCGCTCATAATACGTTTTGAAATGACCCGTTCGGGCATCGAATTGACCGAGGCCGTTCTTGGTAGCAACCCACACGATGCCCGAGCGATCGACGTGGGTGGAGATCACTCGATTACTACTCAAAGACCAGGGATCATCCGGGTTGTGCTTGAAGATGGTGAACTGGCCAGTCGCCGGATCGAAACGATGTAGTCCTGATATTCCGCTAATCCACAGAATTCCCTGCGGATCTTCCATGATATTTCCATAGAGCGCAGGTCGGCTCTGCCCTTCGGGCCTATACACCGTAAAGCTGTCACTTTCTGGGTTGAACCGGTCGAGTCCGTCCCAAGTTGTAGCCCACACAGACCCTGTATGATCAATCAGCAGCCTGTCGACAACATTGTGGCTCACGCTGGACGGATCCTTTGGATCGTGCTGGTATGTACGGAAACGCCCGGATTTTTTGTCGAAGCGGCCGATTCCTTGGCCGGCAGTGCCAACCCACACAACGTCCGAGCGATCTTTGATGATCGCAAGTACATCAGCAGTGATACCCGGTCCGATTGTCGAAGAGGAGAAATACTTACCGCTCTTGCGGTCGATGCGATCGAAAGCCCCAGTTGAACCAATCCAAAGCATTCCCTGGGTGTCTTCATAAATCGCGGTCACCAGGCGTCCGCCTAAACTCTCTGGATTGCCGGGCTGGTGCCGGAACATTTCAAAAGGAAGGGAGCGCTTGGTAAAGAAATTAGGCGCGGTCTGGTGCAGCCCAACCCAGATGTTGCCTTCGCGATCTTCGAAAAGAGTCGTTAAATGGTCATCCTCCAGGCTATCGGTGCTTCCCGGATAATTCCGGTAACGCACAAACCTCCGCCGCTTCCTGTCGAATTTCAGCAGACCGGCCGTGCTCGTCGCGAACCACAGGACTCCATCCTCATCTTCGAGCATGGCGTACACTCCGCCCTTGATTGCCCGGCCAGACTCCTGGTCGTAAAGGGAATGTCGCGTCAGACTGTTCGTTGTTCGATCCAAGACCATCACCCCGTCGCCAGAGCTATAGAAAATCCAGAATACGCCGAAGCGGTCTTCATAGAATGAGAACTCCCGCGCCGGAATATTCAACGCAATGTGATGCGTGACCTTTCCCGTGCTCCTGTCGAGTAGGTCCAGACCTTCACTGTTGACCACCCACAACCTACCCTCCTTATCTTCTCCAGCTGACTTGATTTCGTTGCTGCTGAGGCTTGAAGGATCCTTTGGATCATGAACGAAGTTGGCTATGGACCCCGTTGCAGGATTGAAACTGTAAAGACCGTCTTGCGTCGACAACCACAAGAGACCGCCGTTGTCTTGGCTAATGTGGACGACGGGGTTTGGGATGCCGTTCGGATTCAAACTGCCGATACGATGATGGGTAAAGGCTTCTGTTACTGGATCGAAACTGTCCAGGGACTGATCGGTTCCAATCCAGAGCGTGCCGGTGCGATCTTTAAACAACGAATAGATGTAAACGCCGCTCAGACTCTGTTCGTGCCCTGGATCATGCTTGAATACTTTAAATTGGTAACCATCGTAGCGGTTTAGACCGTATTGAGTGCCGAACCACAGGAAGCCTTGGTTGTCCTGCACGACTTGGGACACTCGTGTTTGCGAAAGCCCCGTGGAAAGCCGCCGGAAACGGATGTCATTCCCGTCGATAACGGGTAGCCTGACCGTGCGAGCTTCCTCGATCACTGGCTGTTGGGCGCCAGCCGGTAGAATCGGTACTAAGAGCCATCCACATACACCCCAGATGTGAGCACAAGTTCGGAACACCCATCGGCGGAGCCTGAAAAACGAAGCCGGGCGATGGCCTACCAGTCGCATCGTCGTCCCTCTTGCGTTAGCTCGGCGTACTGAGTGAGCCTGCCGCCCTTCCGACTTGCAAGCCCTTCATCGGTGCCAATCCAAAGACTTCCACGGAACAAGGTAGAGAACTCGAATACGGAGGAGCTTGAACCGCGTCAGAGCTGGGTTCCGCAACGGGCTTTCCGAAGGAACCCATCATACCGCAGAAGCCTGCACCCGACGAGGATCGGGAGTATTGGCGGGACGCTGCGTACTCTATTCGCCACACTCCACACCGTTACCCCTCCTGACGGCTAGGGTTCACCGAACTGGTCAACTCCCGTATTGTTCGGCTAACCGGAAGTAATCCTCGGACTCGATTTGTTCGCTGTTCAGGTTGTCAACGCCCTTTTATTTTGGGTCGGATGATCGGAAACTGACCCACCACCCGGGCCGCTACCTGCTTCGCCATGAAGAAGCGCAGGATGTCTGGAGCATAGCCGGATATCGGGCCGCAGTAGTGCGTCAGTTTCCGGTTAGCCCGTGATCCGACCGAAGCCCGAGAGGCCCCGCCGCGAAGGATCTGATTGGGTTGGGTCATTAACTAGGTTTCGCGGATGTTCTGCCTATGGTGCTCAGCAAGAAGCTCCCAACCGCGTCGGCGAACTGCTGCGGAACATTGTCCATGGCGTTGTGCTCTTGACCCTTGAACACAAACAAGTTTCGATTCGGTAAGGAATCCAGCAACCCCCTGATTGCTTGCTTGAGTTGCGGCGAAGCGGTTTCACTGCCGGTGAGAAGCAACGTCGGCACCTTCATTGTGCTCATCCGCTTCGGATCAAAACGATATGCAGCAAGCGCACGAACCTGGCGAATCGAGGAGTCAATGGTAGCCACCCGCCCGGGCCATGACGGCCGCGCTTTCATCGCCGCGACCTCATTCGGCGAGATCATCACAATTTCCTGCAGAAAGGTCACCAGGGCTTGCTCGCGATCGCCTTCCTGAATCATTCTCTCCATCCTGGCAGCGACAGCAGAGTGGTCGAGGTCCTGCAAGGGCGGTTCATACAGGACTAGCTTGGAGATCTTATCTGTCAGGAATGCAGCCTCCAGAGCGCACACCGCTCCGTAGGAGTGGCCAAGTACGAACACCGTGCCCGGGCGAGAGTTGACGACGGCCGCCACATCTTCGGCTTCTCTTTGCAAGGAGTACTGCGGGGAATCGCCGCTCGCTCCGTGACCGCGGCGATCCATCGCACAGACCCTGAAGCGCGATGCAAAGAGCGGGAACAAGGATGTCCAGCGACTGCGGTCACCGATCCCTCCATGAACAATGACGAGGCTCGGGCCCGCGCCCGCGCATTCAACGGCGATGAGCGTTCCGTCCTTTGATCTGACAGTAATGAGCGGAGTTTCTGGCTCCGTCACGAACGTAGCAAAGACGTGTGTGTCTAGACTCACAGCGCAGGCTGCCATCACACTTTGGATGAACTGGCGGCGGTCCATATCTATCGGATTCCATTTTCCCATAGGAATCAGGTATTCACTAGAAAAGCAGACGAGCCTCCTGGCACAGAGATTCACCCCTGACATCGTCTTTTGACCCGGTGTCTGGACGTAAAACGCGCAAACCGTAGAAATGGCTATGTTGGACACTTCCATTCGAGCCGCCCCACCTTACCTCCCCAGTGGTCGGCAACCCTGAAGTAATGATGCGAATCGGGCCTGCTGCGATTACTTCCGGCTTGCCCGTCATCCGGGAATTGGCGCTGAGCGACACTCTTAAATTGTGAGCTGCTAACGGGCGGGCGGCGATGATATAGGTGCCGACCAGTGGGCGTCTCGGAATCGCCAGCGACCGTCTCGATACTCAACCAGCCCAGTAAAGTATCCGGCTTCCTCGACACGATGCCCAGCCTTATCTACCTGGATCTCGCGCCACGACGCTGCGACGACCGCGAGTTCAGCAGTGAGAGGATCAACGCGCAAATCGTCGCCCCACGTCAAGTCGATACGGTTGATGGTCCGCGCAAAATTCTGAGTGCCCTCTTTTGCGGCGGCTGCGTTCGGGAGCGCTAGCTCTCCGTTAACGGCCATGAAGAATTCTGGGCCCGTGTTGAAGAACTTGAGCCACGCCAGCGGCCCCTCTTGAGTGACATCATGGGCCACGGTATGCATGAACGTGCGGGCGCTTTCGTCAATGGCGGCAGCACTAGCAGGTGTAAGCGACTGTAATTCGGCTGGTCCTGCGGTGTGAGCGGAACAACCAGCCGAACCGAAAGCCGCCATGAGAAGAGTACTCCGCCAGATCAATGTAGAGAGAGTCTTCACGGATAGGTCAGCTTTCCTGATCGCTTGATGAGAACTACAGGAAGGAGCAGAACGAGGATTCTTATCCAAAAGTCCCGCAGAAAGCATGCGACACCTCCTAGCTTTAGTGCATCCGTGCGGCGCAGAGCGATTCGCAGTCGTGCCGTCCGTTGCGGATTGTCTCGACCCAACGCTGCATAGGTTAGTACTATGCTTCCTCGCGAGGAATAACATGGCAAACCGCTTTGGTCCAGACATCCTAATTCAAGCCCCAGATCCTAAGAAAGCTGCCCTTTTTTATGTCAACCATCTCGGATTCGAAATTACCGACAACAACCCGAAGATGATCGGCCTCCATGGCAAGCACATCAACTTGTTCATCGAGCCTGGCCCGTCCTTGGGGCCAGTCTTGGAAGTGACGGCTGACAACGTTGTCGACGCGAAGCACCGACTAGTAGAGGAGGGCTGTGAAGTTGTCAAGGACGAGCCGGATTTTCCTCGCTGCTATGTCAAAGATCCATTTGGCCTAAT
>Ga0207086_1189_pt1 | contig 12206 bp, 10 predicted proteins | sample Alteio_BWMinHeat_54_FD_153540 | JGI IMG/M metagenome (GOLD analysis project Ga0207086, IMG submission 153540) | Enriched cells from forest soil in Barre Woods Harvard Forest LTER site, Petersham, Massachusetts, United States -... | ecosystem: Environmental > Terrestrial > Soil > Temperate forest >... | reverse complement strand
TTATGGAACAACCATCTTCGCGCAGCGCGTCATCCTATCAACTCAAAAGCACGCTCCGTCCCCGGGTCGCACAAAGAACTTACTCGCTCGTCCATCTTGAAGATGAGGAGGCTACTTCTATGCCCGCACGAATGGCAGCAACTCTCACGCTGAAAAATAGGCCCGGATTACCCCTCTTCTGTGCTTTTCTGCTTGCTCTTCTATTTATTTCTCCGGCCGGCTCCTCAGGACAGACCACTTCCCATTCGCCGGGCTGGGTCGTCTTGCCTGTCGATGAATACCGGACCCTTCACGCGAGGGCCTATCCCGTCGAACGCGATCCGGAGCCGCCTCCGGTTGAAGCCACGCTCACGCGCGTCGACTACGACCTGCGCATTGATGGTGAACTCGCTTCCGGTCGCGCAAGCTTGACGGTCGATGTTTTGAAGGACGGCTGGGTGCGCGTCCCGATTCCGGCGGGTCTGCTGGTTCGCGAAGCAAGACTCGACGGCAAACTCGTTTCTCTCGTGCCCAGTGCCGGCAGCAAAGCGGGAAGCCAACTCTCCGCGCTCCTTTCCCATTCGGGCCGGGCGGTCTTGTTGCTTGATATTGCCATTCCCGTGGTGTCCGCAACTGGCGAAGAAAGTATCACTCTGCCCGCGACCGCCTCCGGCGTTACTCGCGCATCCGTGCAGCTTCCTCGCCAGGGCGTGGACGTCAGACTCACGGGCGGCCTCCTCGCTGAGAAATCCGAATCCGCGGCGGAAAGTAAGTGGATTGCTTACGGACGAGGAAACGAAGCACTCACCTTCGCTTGGCGCAGGAAGACCGAGGACCACCGCGCCACTCAGCCTTTGCGAATGCGCGGATCGCTGACGCAACTCCTGGGGCTCGGCGAAGACTCGACTTCCATCAGCACCGAAGTAAACCTGGAGGTAACTCAGGGAGCGGCGCGCGTCGCAAGAATTCAAATCCCCGAGAAGGTCACGATCAATCAGGTTCTCGGCGCAATGGTAGCCGATTGGGAAGTGAAGGCCAACGAACTCTCCGTGACATTCCTGGAGCCGGTTGAGCAAACCGCGCGATTCGTCGTGACCGGGGAAACTCGCAGCCCACGGGAAGGACAGATTGAAATTCCTCTCCTTCGCCTTCTCAACGTGGAGCGCGAAACCGGCGGCGTTGCGGTGGAAGTCCTGGGCGCCGGCGAGATCAAGGATCTCAAATCCGAAGGGCTCGATAGCGCGGACGCGACGGACCTTGGCGAAATGGTTTCGAATCGCCAATCTCCATCGCTCGCGGCGTTTCGGTTTCGCACCGGCGATGGGAAATTAACGCGGTCGCTCAGCTTGAACGTGGCGCGATACACGCCTCAAGCCGTTCTGATGGCCAACGTCTCGGAGGCCCGCTACCAGGTATTGATCAGCAACGAGGGCAAAACGCTCGTCCAGGCGCGCTACGCCGTTCGAAACAACCAGCGCAATTTTCTCAAGATCATCTTGCCGCCGGGTGCCACGCTATGGAGCGCATCCCTGGCGGGTAATGCGGTGCGGCCGGGGCAGTCGCCGGACGGTAGCCTGCTTTTGCCGCTGGACAAAGCGCGCGCCGGTGAAGAAGCACCGGAGTTTGCCGTTGAAGTTGTCTACCTGAGCCGCGGCACCGCATGGAATGACAAAGGCCAGTTCAAGCTGGCCCTCCCCACTCTTGACCTGCCGGTCTCCCGCACGGGACTCCTCGTGTACCATCCGCCGCTTTTCAGAGTGACGCCCGAACCAGGATCGTTTCGAACCGTACCGTATGAGAATCCGATCTCGTCCGCGCTCAATCCTCCAGTCACATTCAGCGTAACGGGGGCAGGAGCAGGTGCAGGTGTAGGCGGGGCGGTATCAACGTTTTCGTCCGCTCTGGCGCCACTATCACCCGACGTGGATGCCAAGGACGAAACCAAATCAAAGCGATCGCAGGTCGCCACTGAGGCTCTTCTCGATAAATTCAGAGCGGACTCATTGGCAGGGAAGCGCGCCGGAATTCTTCCCATCCGCGTTTCTTTCCCCACGTTCGGCCCTTCTCTTTATCTGGTCTCTGAACTGACCGGCGAAAATCAGGCCCCCTCTGCGGGACTAACGTATCAGCACGAGAAAAAGGCAGGTGGCAAATGAAAAAGATACTCGCAATCGTTTTGGCATCGATGCTGTCTCTCCCTGGTTTTGCGGCAGCAGACGAAGTAGCTCTTCCTCCCGTACCATCTACGGGTAATGTCACTCTTCCACTCGACGAATACAACCGGCTCCTCGAACTCGCAAGCAAACCTGCCAGGAAACTGGACTCGCCGCCCGTTCCGTACTCCTTAAAGCGCGCGGACCTGAAGTTCCGCGTCGCGAACGAATCCGTGCAGGGTACGGTGCAATTGCAGGGAGAGATTCTCCATAAAGGCGCGACCAAGATTCCGCTGACCACCGGCATGGCAATTCTCGACGCCCGCCAGGAAGGGAAGGGCTTGCCTCTCGAATTGGAAAATGGAACGCACACCGCTGTTCTTACTGGACCAGCGGACTTCGCCGTCACCCTCGATGCCGGTCTTCCACTCAGCATTGAGGCTGGGCGTGCCTCCTTCAGTCTTCCCGTGCCGTCGGCAAGCAGCGCGCGGCTCGCTCTTGTAGTTCCCGGCGATCACACCAACGTTCGAATCAGCCCCGGCATCATTACCTCCAGGTCCTCAGAGAACGGGCAAACCGCCATCGAAGCGACGCTCGCACCAGGACAAGTCGCCAACATTTGGTGGACGACCCGGGAGACCGCTGCTCCGGCCGTACCCAAAGAGGTGCGTTTTCTCTCGGACGTCAAGACGCTCGTTTCCGTCAGCGAAGCGGACATCCGAATCGCTGCTCTCGCCGATATCACCGTCGTCCAAGGCGAACCCTCTCAATTCGAAATCGAAATCCCGGCAGGATACGAAGTCACCGGCGCAACCGGCGCATCCGTGGAATCGAGCGAATTCGAATCCGGCGTCTTGACCTTGAAGGTTAGCAGCCCGACGCAACGAAGCCATCAGTTCCTGATTTCCATGGAAAAATCAATCACCGCCACGAAAGCGGACGCGCCCTTTCTCAGTTTCAAAAATGTTCAGCGGGAAACCGGCGAGGTTCTCGTCGAGGGCGCTGGAACGATCGAGTTGACCGCCACGGAAGCTGGTGGCCTGAAGCGCATGGATTTCAAGGAGACGAATCCGTACCTCCGTTCGCTCGCGCGTTTTCCCATGCAGGCGGCATTTCGCTATCACAAGCAGCCGAACGAGAAGCCTGCTCTGGCGCTCGAATGGACTCGCTTTCCGGACAGCAGCGTGCTCGCCGCGGTCGCCGAACGCGCGGTCGTCACCACTCTCGTGACCACGGAGGGCCGGTCGCTAACCGAGATACGACTCACCATCAAAAACCAAGCGCAGCCGTTCTTGAAAGTGGCGTTGCCCCCTGGCGCGAGCATTCTCTCCGCCGAAGTTGCCGGAGAAAAAGTGAAACCCGTCGAGGGACCAGACGGCAATCGCGTTCCGCTGTTGCGCGCGGGCTTCCGGCCAGTGGACTCCTACACGGTTTCGTTTGTGTTCATGCACTCGGGCGCGCCCTTTGCGAAAAAAGGCGGCTCCGATATTTCCCTTCCGAAAATGGACGTGCCGATCAATCTCCTGCGATGGGAGGTTTTTCTCCCCGAACAGTACAAGGTGAAAGACTTCGGCGGTGACGCTATCGCCGCCAATTTGCTGCCTGCCTCATCTTTGGATATCTCGGGAGCAGAAGGGGACGCCAGCGGAATGGCAGGTCAGTATTTTGTCCGCAATATCGAATTCGCGTCGCTGCTTCCCGGACAGTTTGGCGGAACCATTGTGGACGCAGCTGGAGCGGTGATTCCTAACGCGCAAGTTACGGTCACGCACCTCGACACGGGAGCCATTCGAAACGTCGTGACCGATTCTTCAGGCCGCTGGATCGTTTCCAACTTGTCCTCGGGTCGCGTCAAGATTGCCGCAAGCGCGCCCGGTTTTAGTCAGTTTGTGGCTCAAGGCAATTACGACGGGAGCAGACCAGCGCCATTCAATTTTGCTCTAAGTCTTGGCTCGGTCTCGCAATCGGTGGAAGTTACCGCCGGCAACCTGTCTCTCGCCGGCAGAAACTTCGCAAACCTCGCGACCCTTGAACCCGGTCTTAATCAGCGCGATGCGAAAAAGGGTGCCGAAAAGCAGCAGACCGCGGCTTCATCCAACGTGATCAATCTGCAGCAGCGCATTTCCGGCGTGCTGCCGGTTCGCGTCGATGTGCCGAGGGCAGGGAATTCATACAACTTCGTCAGGCCGCTGGTCCTTGATGAAGAAACGAAGGTCACCTTCACTTACAAATCGAAATAGTCACTGCGGTTGAAAGAGAGGAGCAGGCTCCCGGATTGGCGCGCGCATCGCGCGATCCAACGCCTGCTTCTCTTCGTGCTTGAGCGCACGTGTTGCACCCTTTGGCAGATGGCCCAGGGCCAGTGGCCCGATCGCGACACGCACGAGCCGCAGCACTTCCGTCTTCAGCTCTTCGAGCATCCGCCGGATGTGGCGATTCTTGCCTTCGTCCAGCACAATTTCAAGCCATGAGTGGCGCTCGCCCTGCCGAAGCATGCGGACGTTTTTCACTCGCAGAAACTCGCCATCGCTAGCGCGGATTCCATTTCGCAATGTCTGGAGCAACGCTTCATCGGCAATGGCGCTGATTTGTACATGATACGTTTTATCGAGATGCGTCTCCGGCGCGGTAATGCGCGCCGCCCATTCGGAATCATTGGTCAGAAGAAGCAAACCTTCGCTCGCTTTGTCCAGCCGCCCGATCGGCGCAATCCATGGCAAGCCCTCCGGCAAATACGCATACACAGTTTTCCGCCCTCTTTCGTCTGCTGCAGTCGTCACAACACCACGAGGTTTGTTGAGAGCAAGATAGATTTTGGAACTGCCCTCCAATGGCTGGCCGTCGATTTCGATCCGGTCTTTTCCAATGTGCACCGGCGTTTCCGGATCGCGCCGCACCGCTCCATTCAACTTCACACGCCCCGCGGCAATGAGCTCTGCTGCGCGGGATCGCGAGCAATAGCCGAGCTTCGAAAGAGCACGCACCAGCCCCACTTTTTTGAGCGGGCCGGTTTCCCGTTTCCGGTTGCTGGTTTTCAATTTCACGGACGGTTCATAGCTCTTTGCGATGGGGCGTGCAGGCTGCGTTATTGCGCCGCAGCGGTTGGCGCGGGCGTCGATGGTGCCGCTCTTGTCGCCGATGATGGCGCCGCATCCGCCGGCGATTTCGGCGCTTCGTGCTTCACCGCCCCATACCGCGCGGCCAGCCATTCCCGGGCTTCTTCGGGCTTATAGTTGAACGGTCCCATCCCACCGCGATAGGCGATGCGACCGCTCTCATCAATGATGTAAATCCGCTCCGGCCATGCGGCATACGCATCATTGGCGGCGTTGCTCATATCATCGATTCCGAAGGGCAAGGGAAACTTGAATCTTTTGGTGAAATCATTCGCGATCGCCACGCGCTGCTCCAGCGTTTTCGGCTGCGCGTAGCAGACGTCGTCCTTCACATTGGATTTCATCTGCCATTCGTCGGTGGGATGCGCTTCGCGAACGTACACGGTCAGAAAATCCGCATGCTCTTTGTAGTCCTCATAAATCTGAACGACGTCGCCGACCTGGCGACGAAACGGCGGTCAAGTAAAACTCCCAAACACCAACACGAGGGGCCGCTCATGGGTTCGCTCGCGGATGTGGAAACGGCTAACGCCATCCAGCTCGACAATCCGCGCGTCCGGCGCATCGCTGCCCACTTTCAGCGTGCCGCGATGCATGTGCGGCAGTGCATACCGCACCATGCCATACGCGTCCTTCGGGCTTCCCGCCATGAAGGACAGCACGGTAAAAGCAGCGAGGAATAGCACGCCAAAAATCCCGGCCGTCCATTTCCAGAATCGATTCACGCCGTCTTGCTCCTGCCCGTAAACTTAGGCACGCGCCAGAAAAACAATCTGCCGCGATGCCGCTGCCGCATCCAGTCCATACGGCTTGAGTGGAATCAAGCTAACATCGAGTTCCGTTCCCCCAAATAGTGCATTTGCATTACCGCTGGTCCTTTGCGCGAAGAGTCTCTCTCTTGTCCTTGTAGCGCGCCAACGCGTTCTCTATGACCTTGACCGCGGCGTAGGCCGGCCGGATGTCATCCACCCGAACCTGCTTGCCTTCCAGTTGCTTATAATCCTGGAAAAAACGCTTCAAAACGAGCAAGCGGTGCGGCGGCAGTTCGTTGGCCTCGACGTAGCTGTTGAATTCCGGATCGTTCGTGGCAACGGCGATGACCTTGTCGTCGCTGGCCCCGGAATCGATCATGGTCATCAATCCAATGGCCCGCGCTTTGATCAGCGCCAGCGGCTGCACCGGTTCCTGGCACAAAACGAGAACGTCGAGGGGATCATTGTCCTCGGCATACGTCTGCGGGATGAAGCCATAGTTCGCCGGATAAAACACCGCCGAATGGATGATGCGATCCACTTTCAATAGGCCACTGGGTTTGTCCAACTCGTATTTCACGTTGGAGCCGAGCGGAATCTCGATCACCGCTTGAAAATCCCGCGGGAGGTCGTCCCCAGGAGAAACGTCGTGCCATGCATTGAGCATTGCTTGTAATCCTTGGTGGCGGAATGGCCGCTGTCATTATGGCCTGAGATGACCTTGAGTGCCAAAATGTGCGAGAGCGGGCAGGAGATCGGCGGAACTGAAATGTATTGTTCGCTCTGCAAGGAGATGCTCCCGGACAAAGTTGGAACTTCCGGCCGTCGTCCGCTGCTGCGGCCTCCTCAGGGCTAATCCTGGGCCGCGATTTGGTATTGTTCCAGCTTGCCGTCCGGCATTTCGTAGGTCCAGGCGCTTAGCTCTGTTTTTGGAAATTTGATGGTGTACATGCGCATCTTCATACCCCCGCGCAACTCCTGGCGAACTTGGACATATTCCTCCGGGATTCCCAACGGGCCCAAGCTGCCGGCAAAATCCTTTAAAGCTTGTTCATTGAAATAGAAATTGGCGTTGTCTGTGAAGAGAGAACGATCAATCGTGCCGTGCTGCAGCCCTTCGAAAATCTTGCGTGCTTGCGTAAGCTTCTCCGGAGTAGCCGGGTCATCGCTGGCAAGCAGCAACGGCGCAATGCCCTTGGCAATCGCTCCCGAAGCACCGGCGGCGTCCTGGTTTGTGAGCACAACCACGGCAACGCGCTCGTCCGGAAAGACGACATTTTCTGACGTGAAGCCCGAAACCTCGCCACCGTGGGACAACGAACGATGCCCATGGTCCGGATGGACAAAAACGCCGAGTCCGTAAAACGTCCCCAAGCCGTTCTTGAGCAGGACTTCCGTCTCAAAGTCGTGATAGGAAGCGGGCTTCATCAATTTCTGATTGATGATCGAAATGTCCCACTTTGCCAGGTCTTCCGCGGGCATGGCCAGTTCGCCTGCGGCAAAGAGCCAGCCGCTTCCTTCCTTGGGCGCCGGACGCGGCGGGCCGAGCGCAAAACGCAGGTAACCGGTTGGATCGGTGTCGCCGAGCTTGGCCTTATCCGTGTCGGCGACGCTCTTCATGTTGAGGGGTGTAAATACCTTTTCCTGCAGAAATTGCAGCAGCGGTTCGCCGCTGGCCTTCTCGACGATCAATCCGGCAATGACATAATTCGTGTTGCTGTACTGCCACTTCGCCCCGGGCTCAAAATCGAGCGGCTTGCGCGCCCAGGTGTCCAGAATCTTCTGCGCTGTCACCGGCTGCAGCATCAAGGGCATCACATAGTCCTGCGGCCAGTAGTCCTGATAGCCGGAGGTGTGCGAAAGAAGCTGGCGAATGGTTACTTCGTTGGCGCGCGTAATGCCGGGAATAAATTTGGCGACCTTGTCGTCGAGTGAAAGCTTGCCCTGTTCCTGCAGAAGCAGGATGGCCGCAGCCGTGAACTGCTTGCTGATCGAACCAATGCTGTAACGCATTTCGGGCTTTGCCGGTGTGGCAGGATCCAGCCGCGCATTCCCATAGGCGTGCAAATAGGCGATCTGCCCATCCTTTACAACCGCGACGGAGGCGCTAGGAACGCCCGTTTTCGCGAGCGCGTCCGTGGCCACCTTGTCAATCTTCTGTTGCATCTCGGCCGGGAGCTGGGTCTGCGCATTCGCCTTGGCGCAGCAGGACGCAAAGATCAAAGTAGCGAACGGGAAAGCCGAACATAAAATCGCGCGCCGCATGAAAACCTCCTGCAACAAACGCCGCAGTGTAGCACGAGCCAACCGCCGCGAGTTCGACACGCCTGGACTCGGCCACTTCACCGCCTACTCACACTGCATCGTCGGGTTCACGATGGCCATTGCGCGCACGTTAGCCATGTAAGCCGTCGAATTGGTAAAGGCGAATGGGCTTCGAGTGCAGGTGATGGGTTGCAGGCGAACAAAGTTGAAACTCAACGTTGGAGCCAATTTGGAGCCCTTCGGTTCATTCATCGCCGTATTCACGGTAGCCACGAGATCGTTCACCGCCTTATTGTATGAGTTGACGTTTTCGACCAGCTTGTTGTAACGGTCTACCACATTGCTGCGCGCTGCCTCGCTTTCCAAAAGGGCTTTTATCACCACATTCTGGCCTTCCAAAGCCACATCCGCCAACAGCCCCTCCGCTTGCGCAACGGTCATCGCGTCCTGTAACCGCCGAAGCGTGTAAATTCCCGAATATCTTTCCTCTTTCTCCCCTAATTCGATGCTGCATTGGGTATCGGCCGTGCTGAATTGCCCGCGTCCTCCTTCCACTACGTACCAACGAATAAACTCGGCGCGCTTGTCCCACTGTAGAAAAATCCTTTGGTAGTTGTTCTTTCCGCCCATGAAATAATCTACGCCCTCTACCTGTGTGCCATCCTTGTACCTTTTCATGCCCGCGTCATAGTCGGTCTTGGTGATTTCTTCGGTTCTGTAAACCGCATCCAATCGGGCCGCCATCCGATCAAAGGCGATGCACGACAGCGGCTCGTCGGGAACAAACGTCCTTTGCACAGGAGCAGCCTGTTTCCTTTGCTGGGCCGGCATCGCGCCGGACATAAATAAGATCGCTACGGAGATTAGAATCGCTCTCATGCTCCGCCTCCTTCGGCCCTATTGTTCAAACAATTCCACAAGCGGCCAGGGTTAGCAAGCGCGCTGCCCACTCCGGTTCGCGGACTGGGGCTCAGGCGCGAGCTTTGTCGATCATCTCTTCCCAGATGCCTTTGGACTTGAGGATGATCTCGACGAGTTCGCGCGCGGCGCCTTTCCCGCCATCGGTTTTGGTTGTGTAGTGGGCTGCCCGCCGCACTTCTGGTGTGGCGTTGTGAACGGCGACCGCCAGTCCCACGCGATTCATGACGGTCAGGTCCGGCAGGTCATCGCCAAGATAGGCGACTTCCGATTCCTTCGCTCCCGTCTTCCGCAGGACATCTTCGTAAGCCGCGATTTTGTGCCCTTGCTTCTCGTAGACAAACTCGATATCCAACTCTTTACAGCGTCTGCGCAGGGCCGCGCTGGCGCGGCCGGTAATGACGCCGGTGCGCAACCCGGCGGTAACGGCAAGCGTGAGGCCTTGGCCGTCGTGAGCGTCAAAAGTCTTCAGCTCAAGCGCGGAACCATCCGATTGTGACAGCAACGTGACGCTGCCATCGGTCAATGTCCCATCCACGTCCATCAGCAGGACTTGAATCTGCTTTGCTCTCCTCGCCAGTTTTCCCGGAATCTTCTTTCCTCGCTTAGCCAATTCATCTCCTCGTTTCTTAGCTTCTTCACAAAAAGCAGATCCCTCGCTTCGCTCGGGATGACAACAAAAGGACTCTTTCAGTGTCCTGCTGCGTCATTTTCACTGTCCTGTTACATTTTTTCTGCTTCTACATCAACTCCAGCGTCCACAAGTCATGCAAATGCACCACGCCCAACACGCCCTTCGCTTCATCCGTAACCACGATCGACGTAATCTTTCGCTTCTCCATCAAGTTCAACGCTTCACTCGCGAGCAGGTGCGGCCCGATCGTCTGCGGCCCCTTCGTCATGCACTGCCCGGCGGTCATCTCGAGCGTGGCCCCGCGATGTTTTTCCATCAATCGCCGCAAGTCGCCATCCGTGAGAATCCCCGCCAACCTGCCGTCCGGCTCCAGCACCGTCGTCATCCCCAAGCCCTTCTTGCTCATCTCGTGAAAAACGTCCGGCATCGGCGTTTCGGTTGAAACACGCGGCAGCGCCTCGCCTGCGTGCATCAGGTGTTCGACGCGAAGCAGTTTCTTCCCCAAACGCCCCGCGGGATGCAACGCCGCAAAATCATCGTGACGAAAATTGCGCCGTTCCAGCAGCGAGACCGCGAGGGCATCGCCCACGGCCATGGCGACCGTGGTGCTCGCCGTCGGAGCGAGATTCAACGAGCACGCCTCCTCCTTCACGCTGACATCCAGCACGACGTCGCTGGCTTCCGCGAGCGTCGATTGCACTTTTCCCGTCAGCGTCACCAGCGGCATCTCCAGACGCTTCAGCGCTTCCAGCAGCCGGATGATCTCTTCCGTTTCTCCGCCGTACGAAACAGCCAGCATCGCATCCCTGCGCGCGAGCATCCCCAGGTCGCCGTGCAGCGCTTCCGCCGGGTGCAGGAAAAAGGATGGAGTGCCGGTGCTCGATAACGTCGAGGAAATCTTCCGCGCAATCAATCCGGACTTGCCCATCCCGCTAACGACGACCCGCCCCTTGCAGGCAAATAACACCTCCACTGCTTTCTCGAAGCTTGCGTCCAGCCGCGCCAGCACATCTTGAATGGCCTGCGCTTCGATCCTTAGCACCCGCCGCGCGGTCTCCAGGCTCATTTCTCGCTCCAGCGCCGGACCACTGAGTTGAGTCCTTTTAATTTCATGAGCAGGCCAAGGAGTTCGGACAGCGGCAGGGCATTGGGCCCGTCCGACAGCGCAGCCGCGGGGTTGTCGTGTGTCTCCAGAAAAATCCCATCCACTCCCGCGGCCACGCCCGCGCGTGCCAAAGGCTCAATAAATTGTGGCTGCCCTCCGCTCGCGTTGCCTTGCCCGCCGGGAAGCTGCACGGAATGCGTCACGTCATAAACAACCGGGTAGCCCGTCCTTTGCATGATCGGAAACGACCGCATATCCACCACCAGATTCTGGTATCCAAACGAAGCGCCGCGTTCCGTCAGGATGATCTTTGTGTTTCCCGTGCTCGCCACTTTCTCCGCGACGTTCCCGATGTCCCACGGCGACAGAAACTGCCCCTTCTTTATATTGATGATCCGGCCCGTTTTGCCCGCAGCGATCAGCAGATCCGTTTGCCGCGCCAGGAATGCCGGAATCTGCAGCACGTCGCAAATCTCCGCAGCAGCTTGCGCCTGCGACGCATCGTGTATGTCAGTAAGAATCGGCAGTTTCAGTTCGGACTTGATCTTGCCGAGAATCCGCAAGCCTTCCTTCAGCCCTGGGCCGCGGAACGCCTTCACCGAGGACCGGTTGGCCTTATCGTACGAAGCCTTATAAATGTACGGCACTCCGGCATCGGCCGCGATCTTCGCAATTTTCTCGGCCATCATCCGCGCGTGCTTTTCGCTTTCAATCACGCACGGCCCCGCAATCAGAAACAGCGGATTCCCGCCACCGAGGCGCAACGCTCCAAGCGCAATTTCGCGAGTCGTGTTCATACGAGATGGGGAAAGGTCCGCAAGCTACTTAGGCTACGCAGCCAGCGCTGCGTTTGCAACGATTTAGGCAGTGACGTGCGGCGTGAGACCCACGGCCTGTGCGCGCTTAGGCTCGGGCGCGGTGCGCGCTTTTTTTTTCCTGAGCTCCAGCGCCGCGCCGATAAACGCCGCGAACAGCGGATGCGGCTCCAGTGGCTTGGACTTGAATTCCGGGTGAAATTGGCATCCGAGAAACCAGGGGTGGTCCTGCGCCTCGACAATCTCCACGTAATTCTCATCCGGCGTGCGACCGGTGATGCGCAGGCCTGCCGCGACCAGCGCCTTTTCGTAGTCGCGGTTGAATTCGTAGCGGTGGCGGTGCCGCTCGCTGATCTCCAGTTTGCCGTAAGCCTTGTGCGCAAAGGAGCCTGGCTCGAGCTTGCAGGGCCACGCGCCCAATCTCATCGTGCCGCCCATTTCATCGACTCCCAGCAATTCGCGCAGTTTA
>Ga0207086_1188_pt1 | contig 12251 bp, 7 predicted proteins | sample Alteio_BWMinHeat_54_FD_153540 | JGI IMG/M metagenome (GOLD analysis project Ga0207086, IMG submission 153540) | Enriched cells from forest soil in Barre Woods Harvard Forest LTER site, Petersham, Massachusetts, United States -... | ecosystem: Environmental > Terrestrial > Soil > Temperate forest >... | reverse complement strand
TTTTATAAATCGAAAATCAATTCGGATGAATCCATTTATCTTTGATTGTAATCATTCTGCTCATGTTCATCACTGTCACATCCATTCGGCTGAAAAAATGGTGGCACAATTTCCATCTCAATGTGCTGACAATTAAAATCATGTTACAATTGCGAAAGCAAAAGGGTTTGATAAAAATGAAAACCAGCGGCTTCGGCTATTTGCATTTTACGTTATCCGCTTGGGAGACGGAAGATGATCTAAAGCGCTTTGCGAGGGAAGGTGCACATTTGAGTGCTTTGAAAAAGACTTCAAGGCTTGCCAATGAAAGTCGCACGTATACTTTTGCCGGAGATCAATTGCCCGATTGGAGGGAAGCTAAAAAATTATTGCAAGAAAAAGGAAGAGTTCTGACTTTAAAATAAAATCTAACGGCAATACTCATCCAGTAACGAACTCATGCTTAGCTGAAGTTTCTTAGATTCTTTTCTGGCAGCTTCTGCAAAGTCTTCCTCCGAAGAAGCATAGATAATGGCTCGCGCAGAGTTAACAATCAGTCCGCACTGCTGATTCATTCCTACTTTTGAAATATGCTCCATGTTTCCGCCCTGAGCTCCCACCCCTGGAATCAGAAAAAAATGATTGGGTGCCAGCATACGTATGGCTCCAACTTTCTCTTCGTTCGTGGCTCCCACAACATACATCATTCGATCGGCGGTGGTCCAAAGTTGAGAAGCGAAGATCACTTCTTCATACACAAATTTTCCTTCGCGTGTTTGGAGCAACTGAAAATCTTCGCTGCCGATGTTGGACGTATGTACTAATAAGATCACCCATTTGCCTTCGAATTCTAAAAAAGGTTTCACAGAGTCTTCGCCCATATAGGGAGCAACGGTGATCGAATCAAAATTCAAGTTTTTGAAAAATGCTCGGGCATAGAGGGCAGACGTATTACCAATGTCGCCACGTTTAGCATCAGCAATGGTGAAACATTCTTTAGGAATATACTCCAATGTCTTTCTTAAGCTCTCCCACCCACTTGCACCAAGCGACTCGTAAAATGCAATGTTAGGTTTATAGGCAACAGCAAATTCTTTTGTGGCGTCAATGATCTGTTTATTGAATTCAAATATGGGGTCATCCGCTTTCAACAAATGTCTCGGAATTTTTTCGATATCAGGATCCAGACCTACGCAGAGGTAGGATTTCTTTTTCTTGATCTGCTCAAAAAGCTCTTGTCGGTTCATCCTGTAAAAATAAAAAAAGCCCCGACAATTCGGGGCTCACTTAAAATATCTCCAACCTTGTTTTATCTTAAATCAACCACCTCCACACCGGGGTGTTTCTTTGGATCGAAAGTAAAATAGGTATCATCCACTTTCACATTAGGAACAAACTTGGTGATAACGTATTTGTATTTATTGCCGCTGCGGTCAAACATCGTAAAGTTTTGCACGCTCTTATCTTTCTTGGAAATCATCATTTTTACTTTGAAATATTGGGCATCTTTCTTCTCTGGAACAAGATCAATCTCATCGCAGACCACGCCAGCCTCTGTCTTATCGCCCATCAGTAAATATTTGAATCCCTTCTTATACATTTCGTAAAATTTTGAAGGATTAAGATCTTCAGATTTCGGATCGAAATTATCAACGTTCACTTCCTTGCTGGCTGGCAAGTAAGTCCAAACTGTTGTGCCATTGTTGTACACATGTTGCTCCTCCAACTCCAGTCTATATTTATCGCCTTTTACAGTGAGCTTTCCTTTGAACTCGTCTTTCACACCCGCCGACTCATTCACTAAGGTGGAAGTAAGGCTGGCTTCAAACGCAGTGATCGTTTTGTATCGTTTGCTCATCGCCTCCAATATCTCCAACGCCTTGGGATCGTATTGTGCAATGGCAATATTCGCAACAATAACTCCGACAAAAATAAAAATCGATTTCTTCATTATAAGGTCAAGTTAATTAAGATTGACTATGTTTTTCTTTTAATGCGTTCAATAATTGTTCCAAACTCATTGGATCTTTAATCAGCACCTCGCGGGCTTTACTTCCTTCAAACGGGCCAACGATTCCGGCAGCTTCGAGTTGATCAATCAAGCGGCCCGCACGATTGTAGCCAAGTTTTAGCTTACGCTGGATAAGCGATGTGCTACCCTGTTGATGAGCAACAATCAGTTTGGCTGCTTCCTCAAACATAGCATCACGTTCCGATAAATCAACAGTCGATGCGCCTCCCTCATCTTCACCCTCAAATTCAGGAAGCATGTAGGCCGAATCGTAGCCACGCTGCGAGCCAATGAAATCAACAATTTTGTCCAGCTCAGGCGTATCTACAAACGGGCTCTGCAAGCGAATGATTTCAGAACCGGCAGAAAGCAACATATCGCCTTGCCCCACCAATTGATCGGCACCGCCTGTGTCAAGGATGGTACGTGAATCAATTTTAGAAGTTACACGAAAAGATAAACGTGCAGGAAAATTCGCCTTGATTACACCCGTGATAACATTCACAGACGGGCGCTGGGTTGCTACGACAAGATGAATACCAATTGCCCTCGCCAATTGTGCAAGACGCGCGATTGGAGTTTCCACTTCTTTACCGGCTGTCATCATCAAGTCGGCCAATTCATCAATCACTAAAACGATGTAAGGCAAAAAGCGATGACCTTCTTTTGGATTCAGTTTTCGAGCAACAAATTTTACGTTGTATTCTTTCAGATTTTTTGCACCAGCATCTTTCAGCATCTCGTAGCGATTTTCCATCTCGATGCAAAGTGAATTAAGTGTATAGACTACTTTCTTTGTATCAGTGATGATGGCCTCTTCGCTGTTGGGCAACTTCGCGAGATAGTGTCGTTCAATTTTGCTAAACAAACTCATCTCCACTTTTTTTGGATCGACCAAAACAAACTTCAGTTGGCTGGGGTGCTTTTTGTAAAGCAATGAAGTTAAGATCACATTTAATCCAACTGATTTTCCCTGACCCGTTGCACCCGCTACCAACAAGTGAGGCATCTTGGTGAGATCAATCACAAACAATTCATTGGAGATTGTTTTGCCTAACGCGATCGGAAGTTCTTTATCCGACTTGGAAAAAGTTGGAGATGCTAACACTGACCGAATGCTAACCATCTCACGGTTTTTGTTTGGTACCTCAATACCAATCGTTCCCTTGCCGGGAATTGGCGCGATGATACGAATGCCCAATGCAGCGAGGTTCAGCGCAATATCATCTTCCAGGTTTTTAATGCGAGAAATTTTTATACCGGCATCAGGTACAATTTCATAAAGTGTAACCGTCGGGCCTATGGTTGCCTTAATGCTGGAGATACCAATCTTAAAATTCGTTAGCGTAGCAACGATCTTGTCTTTGTTGGCATTCAGTTCCTCCTGCGTTACCTGCACCTTGCCTGTCTCGTATTCGTTGAGTAATTCTAAAGGAGGAAATTTATAACCGCTTAGGTCAAGCGTAGGATCATAAAATCCTTTTTCTTCCACCAGTTTTTCGGCCAATATTTCGGTATCAGTTTTCGGCTCTTCAACAAATAGCGGTAAGTCGGTTTTCTCTTCTTTCCTAGAAGCAACTTCAAGTTTGAGTTCAGATTTTGTTGGTTCAACTTTCGGTTTATTCACCAACAAAATTGGCTCAGGAATTTCAACTTGTGTTACGGGCCAATTATCAAGATCATCGGTATAGGGTGACACTTGATTTTCATCCGTCGGAATGAATGCTTCATTGCCCATCGGCTTTGGATTGCGCACCTGAAAAGCGTTGATGGTGGTAACGTTGAAGTAATAGATAATAAAAATGAAAAGTGTGAGCACCAGAATCAAAAACGTTCCCCATCCGAATAGTCCATCCGAAATTTTTGCAAGCTCATAACCGAGCCCTCCACTCAGAAAGCCAACCTCCGTAACACCGGCAAGGCTGTGGGTGATGTAGCCCAATAGTAAGCTCAACCACAATCCGGCGAAAACAGAAAAAATAAAAGCTGAGAAAAGTGGAATCAAGTCACGTTTGAAAACCAATCTGAAACCCAAAAAGAAAAGTAGCGGTGGCATAAAAAAACCGGAGATGCCCAACCACCTGAAAATCATATAATGTGAAGTAACTGCTCCGTACAAGCCAAGCCAATTCTCTGCTTCCTTACCAGATTCGATTAAGTCAGTTTTCCACAACGCCTCTACTACGCTTTGATCAGCTTTTCCCGTAAATAAATAAGAGAGAAATGCAGTGAAAAGATAAAGCGACACAATGATCAAAAAGAAACCGACTGCCAAAGGAAATCGAGGGTCATTGAAAAACTCAAAACTGAACCACGACTTTGACTTACTTCTAGGTTTTTTTTCCTTTTCCGGTTTTTTGAATGAATTAGTTTTGAATGTGTTCTCAGCCATCAGGTGAAAAAGTACTCAAAAGTAAGAAAATTGAGATTATAAATTTTTGACTCAAATCTTAGTGGAAAGTACTGACTCCTTATCTCTTGGTCCTACGGTATCCTTAGGAGTTACAAACCTCCTCGGCATAGCTAAAAACATAACTCAAGAGAACGATAGCGCAGATAAGTCTGACTAATTTACTTTTCATTATTAGGTATATTTGAATTAAAGGAACTAAAGTCACAGAATCCAAGCAATAATCACGGTGAAATTTCAATTATTACTGATTTTCCTTTCTCTCCCTATCTGTCTTTCTGCTCAGCAAAGCAAAAATGATAGCTTGTTAGCAATTGTTCAAGAAAATAAAAAAGATGCAACTTCTTTCAGGGCATTCAAAAAATTGGGAGAGCTCAACGAAAAAACTAACGCCCAAAAAGCCATATCTTATTATCAACAGGCTCTCGCTTTTCCATTCCGCATGGAATATTCAATGGAGTTTGTGCAGACTTACAATTCCCTAGGAGAGCTTTATCATATTTTGGGGAAATACGATTCGTCTCAATTGATGCATCAACAAGCCTTAGGCATTGCACAGAAGTTTAACTATGAAAATGAAATTGCAGAAACCTATCAGGGGATAGCGTTGAATTTTATGCTACAATCCAAACCCGATTCGGCAAGAGCTTATCTTCAACAAGCGCTTGCTACTTGGATTCGGTTAGAAGATCGGCTAAAGCAAGCGGGTGTTTACGTTAATTTGGGTAACGTGTTTTTGAACAAAGCGAATTATACAGAAGCATTAAATTATTTTATTAAAGCTGAAAAAATTTATGAAGGACCACCAAAAGATTCACATGGTCTTAGTAAAGCCCTTTCCAATATAGGCAATATTGAAACCATTCTGGGTAACGATGACCAAGCATTGGATTACACCCAACGAGCCATGGAGCTTTCGAAAGAAATAGGAAATGATCTTAGTGTAGCCTACTGTCATCGGCTGATGGGAAGGATTTTAAGAAAAAAAACTTCTTTTGACAAAGCCATGAGTGCTTACCGGGAAGCGGTAAAAATTTATCAGATGCGGGGGGATAAGAGAAACGAAAGCGAAACCTATCAGAGCATCGGAAATATTTATTACGATCTGCGCCAATCTAAAAATGCATTGGCAGAATATGATAAGTCATTACAAATTGCCAGGTCAATCGAGGATCCCTTGTTAATGGGATATGCGTTTTCAGGAATAGGGTTCACCTGGTATCAGCTCAAAGAATTTAACACGGCTATCGCCTACTTTGACTCCTCAATGATCAAGGCAAAAGAAGTCGGGAATCGCTACTTGATAATGGATGCCTTTCAAGTCATCAGCAATATTCACGAGGAACGAGGTCACTTTCATGAGGCGTTAAAGTTTCACAAATTCTATTCTGATTTAAAGGACAGCATCGTGCGGGAAGAAAACCGCCAAGGTGCTGAAGAGATGGAAGCGAAATATCAGAACGTAAAAAAACAAACGGAAATTGAGTTGCTTAAAAAAGATCAGCAACTAAAAAATGTTTCGTTGCAGCAAAACAGAACTACCCAAACTGCTATGGTAGTGGCTTTCGTATTATTACTTATTATTGGGGTGCTTGCCTTTAATCGCCATCGGCTGATTCATCGGGCGAAAAGACTAATGGAGATTGAGCGCATGCGCAACGAAATTGCCCGTGACCTTCATGATGATATGGGTTCAACTCTTTCCAGCATTCATATTATCAGTCAACTTGCATTGAAAGAAAATCAAGCTGAACCATCGACCAAATACTTTCAGCGGATATCAGAAAATTCCGCCAAGATGATGGAGAGCATGTCAGACATGGTGTGGTCCATTAGTCCCGATAATGATTCGTTGCAAAAAATGTTATCTAAGATGAAGGAGTTCTCGGCTGAAATCTTGGAACCGAAAAACATGAGCTATCGATTTCAGGGCGAAGAAACACTCAATGGAGCTGTACTTGATCTCGCCAGCCGCAAAAATGTTTTTCTGATTTTTAAAGAGTCCATCAATAACGCTGCCAAATACAGCGAAGGATCTTTTGTTGATATTCATTTTTCACAGGTTGCTACCGACTTGCTTCTTACCATTAGCGACAACGGTAAGGGATTTGATCACACAAGAGTGCAAAATGGTAATGGTCTGAAAAATATGAAAGCACGCGCTATGGAAATCAATGCTCAGCTTAACTTAGAGTCCACTTTAGGCCAGGGAACGGTCCTAAAATTGAAATTGTCCATCACATAATCATGTTATTTTATAATCTGGTTGTTTTCGAGTTATTTGTTACAAACCTGAGAATAATCCAATGGCTCTTTCCGTAGTTGTTTACGAAGACAATGACCTATTGCGAGAAAGCATCGTAAGTATGATTTCTCTTAATAAGCAATTCCAGGTTGGGGGCTCATTCAACAATGTTCTTAAGGTTGAGGAACAAGTGAAATCAATCAAGCCCGACATCATTTTAATGGATATCGATATGCCAGGCAGCACAGGCATTGATGCTGTTGCTAAAATCCGAAAAGCAGGATGGCAAACACCAATTATGATGCTAACTGTATTTGACGATAACCAACATGTGTTTGATGCTATTTGCGCGGGAGCTTCTGGCTATTTGTTAAAGAAACATCTATCCGCTAAACTATATGATTCGATGGAGGAGCTTCGGACTGGCGGCGCACCCATGTCTCCCAGCATTGCTAGGATGGTGGTTAGTTCGATGCACAAAAAAGCTACTCAAGTAAATCCATACGGACTTACAGCCCGTGAGACAGACGTACTGACATCACTCTCAAAAGGAAATAGTTATAAGCTAATTGCCAGTGAATTCAATATTAGCATCGATACCGTGCGCACACACATCAAAAATGTTTACGAAAAATTGCAAGTGCACTCACAAGCTGAAGCTGTAGCCAAAGCAATTCACGAAAAATTGATTTAACATTTTCTTCTCAGCAATCACACAATTATGTGATGGGCTCTTTTTAAAATTACGAGAAATTTGTGGTGTTCAAGTCTGTAGCTGGTAAATCTAATTTTTCTTTCAAGCTTGAATTCGATCTATTATGACTCGTATAAAAATTTCCGTTGTCATTAAAGTTGTTGCTCTTCTATTCTATTTTTTACTGGCAGTATTTCTGGCGAAGGCGCAGGTGATGAGTGATTTCTCAACGAACGATGAAGGATGGAAAGCATTTGATTATAATGCCGGCTCTAGCTCCTCGGTAACTTATAATGCATCAGGAGGAAACCCTGGTGGTTATGTTTCATTTGCAACTTCCAATGGAAACGCTAATATTTATTTTACTGCTCCATCTAAATTCAACGGCAACCGCAGTTTCTCTTATAATCAAACCTTAACTTTTGATTTAAAGCAATCAATCGCAGGTACAGATGTTACAAACGCTGATGTCATACTTTCCAATGCTTCAGATGGAATAACACTTTCTTATCATTTGCCGTCAAACCCTGGTACTGCGGCTTTTACTTCATACAGTGTGTTGTTAAGTGAAACTTTTACTGGGTGGCACTTCGGAGGCCTGGCGGGGGCGGCACCCACACAAACGCAAATGAAAATTGCATTAAGCAATATTACCACACTTCAAATCCGGCTCAAGTATATAACAGGAAATACGTTTTCAGTTACCGGGTCGCTCGACAATGTTGTACTTAATACAAAAACCCTTGTTGCTCCACCTATTATTACATCATTCACCCCACAATCGGCAGTAGCTGGGACAACGGTAACAATTACAGGTGCAAACTTTAATACAACTCCATCACAAAATAATATTTACTTCAACGGTGTTAAGGCGGTTCCTACAAGTGCTACCGCTACTCAATTGGTCGTAACGGTTCCAGTCAGTGCAGCATATGGACAACTTGTTGTAGAAAATTTAGGAACCGGTTTGCAAGGAGCCAGCCAGCAAAGCTTCAGTTCATTATTTGACAACAACAAAGATTTCGGCGGACAAATTATTCCGGCATCCATGGCCCAAGGCAACAAGGCAATTCTCGCCATGAGCAATTCAGGCAATACGTACAGTGGCATGGATAAGGGCGACTTCGATGGCGATGGATGGGTAGACTTAGTTACGAGCGAAACTTTTTCTACATCAATTTATGTATACAGAAATTTAGGGGTGACTGGTGGGATAACTACCTCTTCTTTTGGTGCTGGTAATATCCTGGCTGGCCTTTCTACGATTCCGGGTGGCTCACCAAATCTCGGGCCGTTAGTCGTTACTGATATTGACAATGATGGAAGGCCTGACATTGCTGCTGTCACTTCATCTGGCGGAATTCAAGGCTACCTAGCGGTTTTTCAAAACACGAGCACACTTGGCAACATATCTTTTGCTGCTCCAAAATTTTTTGCGTATCCGTATTACTCTTCGCAGTTGTACATGACCTCCGGAGACCTCGATGGCGATGGCCGCAAAGATTTTATGTATACGACGGGCACATCACCAGGCGGCATTTGGGTCAATCAAAACTTGAGCACACCTGGCAATCTAGATTTTGCGTATGGCCTTAGTGTAGGTGATAACGCAAGTCATTCCGATATCACAACTGGTGATTTGAATTCGGATGGGAAACCCGAAATTATTGCCGCAAGTGGAACGTCCATCGAGATTTATCAGAACACTTCTGTTATCGGCAGCATCACAGTGAATGCCCCTTTTACTATTCCATCTAGTTTCAGTGGAACCAAAGTTGTTGCTGCTGATTTAGATGCCGACAATAAATTGGATATGGTATGGAGTGGTTATAGTGCTCAGTATGTGTATTTCACTAAAAACGTTTACTCTGGAACTTTCGATGCAACAGCATTCGGCTCTACTATTCAGATTCAAAATACACTAGGCAGTCCGGCAAGCTTGGCAGTGACGGATATCAATGCGGATGGCAAAGTTGATATTATAATGTGCGGCAATTCCGATGTGGGCATCATGCAAAATGTTGGCGCAGGAAGTTTAAATACAAGTTCATTTTTGATTCCAACTGTATTTCAAGGGAGCGCAACGGGTCAAGCCATTGCACTTATTTCTACAACAATTGCTGATATCGACCATGATAACAAACCGGATGTGGCTGCAGTTTATTCAAACAACGCTGTAACCGCAACCGAAAAAGGAATTTACGTTTTTCGTAACGAAAGTTATCCCGCTCCGCGCATTGATACAATGACACCTTCATCAGGTGTTGTGGGTGCAAGTGTAAACTTTGTTGGAGATCATTTTTCAAGTGGGCTTGGGTTTCTCCTGTATATGGAAGGCTTGGTGTTGTGGGTGCAGCTATTGTTCCTTCGTCAAATACACAAGCCACTGCCATTGTATCACCATCGATTAGTAGTCGCTTTAGTTTTACAGAGCATGGGCTTACAGCTTACAGCAAGCCTTTCAGCATTTTATTCAACATCACCCAAACAATCAACAGCTCCTCCTTTGGATCGAGCATTGATTTTGCATTAACTGCAGGTTCAATTCGCGATGCGCTTGATATTGCCGACTTTGATGATGATGGAAGAGTGGATGTAACGGCAATTGATAATCTTGGTACAAGGATTTTCAAGAATACACAAGGAATTCCGGGACAACCTGTAACTACCGCTTCGTTAACAGTTCAAGGGACATCTTATTCTTCCAGTTATAATCTCATTGCATTGGATATTGATAGTGATGGAAAAATAGACATCAACAGTGGCGGTGGGCTTTTACAAAACACAAGCAGTGGGTCAATATCATTCACAAGTGTGACTTCAACAGCCGGTGGTTTCACTACCTCATCTTCGGCCGACTTTAATAAAGATGGCAAGACAGATTTAGCATTCTCTAATGGAGGTATCAACATTCAGGTTTATGAAAATATGAGCAGGAATGGCGCTTTCACTGCAAGCGGCAGCTCCTTTCAAAATTTTGGAGGAGGTGCTACCAACTTACCTGTACCTAGCGTACCCTATGGTGTTGTAGCTGCCGACTTTGACGGTGATGGCTATGAAGATATTATTTCCGTTAATATCAGCACTAATAATTCCACTTATTATTTGAACAATAAAATTTATGGAAGACTTTCTACTTCCAGCTTTTCTTTTTTAGGCAATTACAGTCTTACCGGAGCACAGCCCTATGATATTACCGCCAATGATTTTGATGGTGACGGAAAAATAGATATTGCCATCACTTATTATAACTCAGCATTTATTTCTGTACTGTTAAACAATTCAGTTTTAGGAGATATCAGTTTTACTGGCACAGATATCACGGTTGCGAACAAAGGATACAAGCTCACATCACAAGATTTGGATGGCGATGGCAAAGCAGAGATTGTGGTGATTCACCAACCTAATCCCGGGCCTGGTTCATTTACCGTCTTGCAAAATAAATGCTCCGTTGGCGTGGTTAATTTCACACCTACCAACTTTCCAATCACACGAAATCCTCAAGCTGTAAAAATTGCTGACGTTAATGGCGACATGAAACCAGATATTTTAATTGTAGCTAATAGCGGCACGATTGGAAACGCCTTAATGGTATTTGAAAATAAAATTGTTACACCAGCCATGTCCGTTACTACACAACCATCTCCTGTTTACTCAGTTTGTGATGGAGCTACTCCAACAATCTCGACAGCCGCGACGGGCACCACCAACATTACTTATCAATGGCAGATTTTTAATGCGGGTTCTGGTTCATATGTTGATTTGACGAACACCGGAGGCTATTCCAATGTTTCAACAGCATCGTTCACGATCAACAGCACCGGTAATTTTGGTGCTGGAACTTACCGCTGCAAAATCAATGGAGATTTTGCTGTAACAGTTTATTCAAACACAGTTTCGTTTTCGGTTAATCCTATACCACCAACACCAGTTACTTCAAATGTAAGTAATTGTGGTCCGGGTAGTTTAGTATTGAGTGCTTCCGGAACGAGCAATGGAAATTATTTATGGTACGACACCAATGGACTTATCTCAGGACAAAACAATAGCACTTATACTACTCCGGTTATTTCTTCAACTTCATTTTATTCTGTTAGAATAACCGACGGTACTTGCGTAAGTCCGAAAGTAAATATCACGGCAACCATCAATGCTGTGCCTTCTGCTCCAACCTCATCGAATGTCAGCAACTGCGGAGCTACCAGCTTCACGCTTACAGCATCCGGTGGAAGCAATGGAAATTATTTATGGTACGATACCAATGGATTGATCAGTGGGCAAGTCAATAGCACTTATGTTACTCCTGTTATATCATCAACAACCGCGTACTTCGTTGCAATTACCAATGGAAGTTGCAACAGTGCGAAAGCAAATGTTACAGCTACCATCAACACTGTTCCTGTCGCTCCGACTACGCAAGGTGCAAGTCAATGCTTAGGTAGTACTTTTTTACTTACTGCTTCCGGAGGAACCAATGGTCAATACGTTTGGTACACAACATCATCTGGTGGCACAAATATTTCAGGTGAAGTCAATAGCACTTATGTTACTACTGCTCTCTCGGCCAATGCCACTTATTACGTTTCCATTAATAACGGTGTATGTGAAAGTGCACGAACGCCTGTAACTGCAACCGTTATTACATCAGGGTGTAGCGTTCCAGTGATTACACCAGCTCCACTCACCACTCAAGTTGGTGGGATTGTAACCGTCAACTTGGTTTCCCTCATTACAACACTTAACAACAATCTTGATATCAGTTCTATTGTGGTTACAAAGCAGCCTCCAAGTGGAGCAATAGCTTCTGTTACAAATGGAGTGCTTACTGTTAACTACAACGGCATTGCATTTTCTGGCAAGGAGGATATCACCATTCAGGCCTGCGACACTAATGGTAACTGTGCTACTCAAA
>Ga0207086_1143_pt1 | contig 12275 bp, 10 predicted proteins | sample Alteio_BWMinHeat_54_FD_153540 | JGI IMG/M metagenome (GOLD analysis project Ga0207086, IMG submission 153540) | Enriched cells from forest soil in Barre Woods Harvard Forest LTER site, Petersham, Massachusetts, United States -... | ecosystem: Environmental > Terrestrial > Soil > Temperate forest >... | reverse complement strand
AAGTTGCATCTTGCGATTTGTACTAATCATCCTATTACTCCATTTGGTTTGGAGGGACTTATGCCGATTTGCCCAGAATGTGAGAGCGTGCTCGATTTCGACGAAGAAGACGTAGAAGAAGGCGACGTGATCGTTTGCGACGAATGTGGAACAGAGTTTGAAATCGTTGCCACAGATCCTCTTGAGCTTTCGAAAGTGGAAGAAGGCTACGAGGACGAAGACGAAGAGCCGGAAGAAGAGGAAGAGGAATGATGCAGTTTTTTTGTAACCGTGCCAGTTTCAAGCACAGGCTGGCAGCGGTCGTTGCTTTGCTTGTAGTTTGCTTGCTGGTTTCTGTCGCAGCCGTGGCACAAAACACGGCGGTTCGGTCTGTGGAAGGCAAGGTATTCGGGGCCGAGGACGCACCGCTGAGTAGCGCGGTAGTTTATCTGCAGGATTCGAAGACAAATAACATCAAGAGCTTCATCTCTACTCAGGATGGCAGCTATCGCTTTGGCCAGCTTTCAAGTGAGGTCGATTACCAGATTTGGGCTGAGTACCAGGGAAAAAAGAGCGAGCGGAAAAATATCAGTTCCTTCAACTCAAGGAAGCAACTGGTTATCGATTTGCACATCAAGTGATTTGCAAATCTAAAGACTGAAGCAGATGCCCAAGGTAATGAACATACTTGGATCGAGGAAGAATCTTTCAGCGGCGTCGACAAGACGAAATCGCTGAGATTCTTACCGCAGCCATCGCAAACGCCGTTATTCCACGCTGCAGATCAGGCATTTCAGATATTCCGTTTCCGGAATCGTCAGAATCACTGGATGGTCTGCAGCTGCGCCACGGCGCTCAATTAGACGCACCCGTCGTCCCGTATCTCCAGCAGCGGCTGCTACGACCTGCTGAAAATCAGCCAGGGAGACGTGATGCGAGCATGAGCAGGTCACCAGTGTCCCGCCTGAGCGCAGCATTTTAAGCGCGCGCAGGTTCAGTTCCTTATAGCCACGAAGAGCGCCTTCCACCGCCCGCTTCGATTTGGCGAAGGCTGGAGGGTCGAGCACAATGGTGTCATATTCAGCTCCCGACAGGCTCCAGTCGCGCAGTAGGTCGAAGGCGTTTGCCTCCATCCAATCCACATTTGCTTTCTTGAGTTTCCCTGCATTTGCAGCGAGATTCTTCTCCGCCACTTCCAGGGCTGCGTGTGAGATGTCCACTCCGGTTACGCGCGGGCAGCTCTGCGCCAGATGCAGCGCGAAGCCGCCCTGATAGGTACAGACATCGAGCGCTTCGCCATGAGCAAAACGCGCGGCGGCGGCATAGTTTTCCCGCTGGTCTAAGAAGGCACCAGTTTTTTGCCCAGCCCCGGCGTCATAGTGAAAACGCAATCCGTTCAGCTGAAAATCCGTGCTGAGAAGTGGCTCACCGGCGTCGGCGACGTAAAGTGGAGCCGTGGAGGGTGCGCTGAGCTGCTCCAGTTCGCGGATACGAGGATCAGGCCGTTCGATAATCGTTTGAACTGCAAGCCCTTCTTTGAGAACGCTCACGATCAGCGCGCGGGTTTCATCGTTATCAAGCGCCTTGGCAAGAAGCTGCAGAATGACCAGATCGCCATACTTATCTACGATGACGCCGGGCAACGCATCCGCTTCACTGAAGACAAGACGGCAGGCGCTGGTCTCTGTGCCGAGCATCGGAAGACGCATCTGCAGGGCGATTTTAAGACGCGTTCGTACCAAATCGAGCCATTGTGCCTGGTTGATCAGGTCTGGGGAGACCAGTCTCAAGGTAATCTGCGAGGCGGGGCTGTAGAGAGCCGTGCCCATCAGGATGCCGCGCTGATCGGCTACCGGAATCAGACCGGAAGGCTCTCCAAGTACCCTTTCAACGTCAGACTGGTAAACCCAGACATGTCCAGCGCGAAGACGATCGGCCGCGCGACGCGAAATGACAGCAGCCAGCCCTTCGATTTCTACCTGTGAAGATGGTGAAGCGTGTTCGAGGAGCTTTCGGCTACGTTTTGCGTGCTTCTCTGGGCTACGACCCGGCATATGTTCATCTTCGCATGGAGAAATGCTTCTCTTTGGTGATCCAATCGCATAAAAATGCGGATGGAGTAACGCTGTATTCCGCAGGTGCCGCATTTGCAGCCAAAGCCTATAATCAATTATGGCAACCGCGCAAAGCGCGTCTGTGCAACCCGCAAAATCTCTCCCGGTGTTGGATCCCTTCGCGCCCCGCTTTGAGAAGCTGGTGGCGACCGTCCACGCCAATCGTCCCAATGACGACACCGAAATCATCCGCAAAGCCTGGGAGTTCTGCCTGGAGCATCACAAAGGGCAGCTGCGTGCCTCCGGAGAGCCGTATGTGCTTCATCCGCTTGAGGTTGCTATTGTCTTAGCAGAGATGAAGCTCGATTCGACGGCCATTGCCGCCGGTCTGCTCCACGACGCAGTCGAAGACACTCCGGTGACGACGGCCGACATCACGGCCAGGTTTGGTGAACAGGTGGCGCACATTGTGGAAGGCGTCACCAAGATCGACAAGATTCAATTTGCGAACAAGGAAGACCGGCAGGCGGAGAATGTACGCAAAATGTTGCTGGCGATGGTCAGCGATGTGCGCGTGGTCCTGATCAAGCTGGCCGACCGGCTGCACAACATGCGCACGCTGGAACATCTGCCGCAGGATAAACAGCAGCTGATTGCACGCGAAACACTCGATATCTATGCGCCGCTCGCCCACCGTCTTGGCATGGGCAAGGTGCGCGGCGAGCTTGAGGATCTCGCCTTCCGGTTTGTCGATCCCTACGCCTATCAGCAGGTGCATGACGCGGTCGAAGAGCGGCGTAGCGAAGGCGAGCAGTTTCTGGTTGGCGTGGAAGCTCTACTGCTTGAAAAGCTGCGGGAGAACAACATCAAAGCACGCGTGGAGTGGCGCATTAAACGCCTCTTCAGTGTCAACCAAAAGCTGGTCAAGGCGCGCACAACCGTCGACCAGGTATACGATCTGCTGGCGCTGCGCGTGATTACGGCCAGCGTACAAGACTGCTACGCCGTCTTCGGTCTGATCCACAGCATCTGGCGTCCGGTGCCGGGCCGTATCAAAGACTTCATCGCGATGCCCCGGCCGAATTTGTATCAGTCGCTGCACACAACCGTGATGGGCGAAGGCGGACACCAGTTCGAGGTGCAGATTCGTACCGAAGAGATGCATCGCATTGCCGAAGAAGGTATTGCAGCGCATTGGAAATACAAGGCAGGCGGCTCGCCCGTGAGCGCACGCGACGAGCAGCGGCTGGCGTGGGTACGGCAGTTGGTCGAGTGGCAGCGCGAAATGAGCGATCCCAATGAATTTCTCTCGACGCTCAAAATCGATCTGTATCCGGAAGAGGTTTACACCTTCACGCCAAAAGGCAAGGTCGTCGTTCTGCCCAAGGATGCCAGCCCGCTCGACTTCGCGTATGCGATTCACACGGAGGTCGGTCACTCGTGCATCGGAGCCAAAGTCAATGGACGCATGGCTCCCCTGCGCTCGAAGCTGCGCAACGGCGATATCGTCGAAGTGGTTACGCAGAATGGCCATACGCCAAGCCGAGACTGGCTTACGTTCGTCAAAAGTTCGCGCGCACGCAACAAGATCAAGCACTGGCTGAACGAGCATCAGCGCGAGCGCGCCATTGAGATTGGCCGTAAGCTGTTGGAACGCGAGGCACGCAAGTACAAGGTTTCGTTGTCGAAATTCGACGATTCGGACTATGAGCGTATTGCCGGCGAATACAGTCTGGCGACGCCGAACGATCTGCTGGCCGCAGTAGGCTTCGGAAAATATTCCGCGCGGCAGGTGCTCAACCGTCTTGCGCCGGGTGTCACCAGCCAGCACACGGCGGAAACGGATGCAGCCGTAGCTGGAGTTGCCGACACCGTCAAGCGCGTCTCGATGGCGAGCGGAGCGGATTCGCTGCAGGTAGAAGGTCAGGATGAGCTTTTGGTCTACCGCGCGCGATGTTGTAATCCCATTCGCGGCGAGGAAATTATCGGCTACGTCACGCGCGGAAAAGGCGTCGCCGTGCATGCGCGAAGCTGCCCGAATGTCCAGAACCTTTTGTACGAGTCCGACAGGCGCATCTCCGTCGAGTGGTCGCGTCCAGCGGACGAAGCGGCAGGACGCCGCCTTACCTATCCGGTAAAGCTGACGGTGTATTGCGATGACCGGGCTGGCATGTTGAAAGAGATGACAGCCGTGATCAGCGACGACAACACCAACATACGTTCCGTCGATTCAAAGCCCGGCGCGAACAACGATGCCACGGTGGAATTTGTAGTCGATGCGGAGGATGTGCGCCATTTGAACCGGCTTGTGCAAGGGTTGCGGCGCGTGCCTGGCGTGCGCGACGTACAGCGCTCGCAAAAGCTCTAAGCTCCCTGCTGGCATCACGGACAGAGACAGCGTACCTCGTGTACACTGAGTGAGACCCCCTGTGTCGGGACGTGGCTCAGCCTGGTAGAGCACTCGCTTGGGGTGCGAGGGGTCGGCAGTTCAAATCTGCCCGTCCCGACCATCTTTATTCCAGCTCTCTCATGAGCTCCCTTTTCTGTTTGCGGCATGCATTTTGCGCTGCCGCCTCCAATCAGAACGAGAGTAAATTTTCCGCGCTCTTATCTTTAGCCTTCTGAAAAGGCGAACCCCCGAGCTGGGTGTCCGCCTTTTCTTCCTTATTACAGACAAGCGAGTTATGGCTGCGCCGATGCGGCTGTAACTCGAGCCAGCGTGAACGCCGCAGCCTGAAAATCGCCTCGCAGTTCCACGTCGACACCATGATTCATCCAGTAAGCGCCGCTGGCTTCTGTCGGAGTGCCACTTGCCACTTTGCCGTCCAACGCACTGAGCCGGTATACGGTATTTGCGTCAAGCCCATGCAGAAAAATCCGCGGAAATGGATAGAGTTCCCGGCTGGAGTGGAGGAAAGCAAAGACCACTGCCTGACCACCATCGCGCGAAACCGACTCCGTGACGGACTGCTCACTGTCATGCTCGGGTGTCATGAGCCGGTAGAGTGCGCCGCGCTGCACCGTTTCGCGGATCGTCTTATATTGCGCGATCATCTTTTTCGCCGAGGCGAAGTCTTCGGGCGTCCATTTGTTCAGGTTGGCGCCAACACCCAGAGAGCCTTGCATGGAAGAGAGAAAGCGATATTCCAGTGAGAGTGTGCGCTGGTTTACCCACGTTGGAGAATCAGTCACCCATGCCATCATCACTCCGGGGGTGTAGGCGTAGGTGAAGCCATTCTGGATCAGCAGCCGGTCATATGCATCGGTGTTGTCCGAAGGCCACACCTCATCGGTCAGATGCATGACTCCCAGATCGACGCGGCTGCCCCCGCCTGAGCAGCTTTCAATCTCCACGCCTGGGTGTTTGGCGCGTAACTCCGTGAGAATGCCGTAGAAGTTGCGAATGAAATCGACATACACATTTTTTTGTTCTTCCGTCGCCACTGCGGGCCAGCCAGGCTCTGACCAGTTGCGGTTGTAGTCCCATTTGAGAAAAGCAATGTCGTTTTCGCTCAACAGCTTGTCGAGAAAGCCGTAGACGTAGGCACGGACATCCGGACGCGCCAGATTCAGCACCAGCTGATTACGGGCTTCCGTCCGTGGCCGTCCCGTAAAATGCAATACCCAGTCAGGATGCTTGCGATAGAGGTCGCTGTCTGGATTGACCATCTCAGGTTCAACCCACAGGCCGAAATCCATCCCGAGCGAGTGTACCTTGTCGATAAGGGGCTTTAATCCATTGGGAAATTTTTGCGGGTTAACGTACCAGTCGCCCAGCCCCGCGTGGTCGTCCTTGCGCTGGCCGAACCATCCATCATCCATGACGAAACGCTCTACCCCGATGCTTGCGGCTTTCTCGGCAAGCGCCATTTGTCCGGCCTCATTCACATCGAAGCCGGTGGCCTCCCAGGAGTTGTAGAGCACGGGCCGCAGCTTCGGACGCGGCGCGCCCGGCAGCAGGGTATCGATTTCAAACCGGTGCAGCAGGCGAGATGCGCCGCCGATACCGTCGCTCGAATAGCCGCCGTAAAAATATGGCGTCTCGAAGTGTGCGCCCTTCTGAAGCCGGTAGCCGAAGTCGAAGCTGTTCGGCCCTCCGCTGATGCGCACCTGCTGCAGCAGGTCTTGCTCGACAGTAATCTGCCAGGACCCGCTCCAGCCGAGCGCACCGAACCATACGCTGCCATGTTCGGCATCGAGGTTCCCGTTGTAGTCAATTGCAAACCAGGGATTGTTCTGCGCGCCGGTCGTGCCGCGACGGCTCTCAAGGACGGTCTTGCCCGGCTGCACGGACTGTTCCTGCAAATTCCACTCCCCAGCCCAGCGGCCCGAGAGATAGCGCAGCCGATAATTGGTGCCGCGGGGCAAATTCCACGTTGCAGCGGAGACCTGCTCGATGATGAGTGGAGCGTCCGTTCGGTTCTCAATATCCGCAGAACGTCGCAGCACGCCCGTCTCTCCATCTGCTTTGTACTGCAGCGTCACATAGACTTCGCGTGAGATATCCTTCATCGTAATGTTGAGCTGGTCGCCGTCAATCTTGTAACTCACATACTTCAGCGCCAGATCTCGATTTCCGTCTGGAAAGGTGATCTTCAGGTCAGGTTCGACAAAAAGGCCGCCTCCCCATCCCACAAACTCATGTGGCGTGGTGGTGATCGACAGATCGAAAGCAGCCGCAGGCGGCATGGCTTTTGCCGCCTCAAATCGGTCGCTGGCCGATAGCCGTTTGCCCCAATACAGCGTTTGCACCTGCTGGTTCTCGTTAATGCCCAGCACATACGTCGTTTCCGCAGCATCGATGCGAAAAACGTGCGTGTTCGAGTCATATTGGATGGAGGCCATCGGGCTTTCCGCTTTCGTGGTGCGAGGGCCGAAACCGAGACAAAGCAGCAGCGGGAAAAGAACAGAAATTTTTTTGGGGTTCATAGGGTCCTTAATTTTATGGCTTCGATTACGTGATCGGTAATGCTCAAAGCTCTCGGCCGTAAACGGGCAGTTTGTCCCGGGACGTAGTGTAGCCCCTAAACTCTGCCGTCATACCCGACTGGAATACTTCCTCTGTTTTGCTCGTAATCGCGCAAAAAAGAATCGCACCCCATTTTGTCACGTCAAGGGATCTTCAACCAACCGCGCGCATTGGCCTATGGGCGTCCACTCGGTGCCTTGCCGGGGACATGGTTTGATAGTTCACCGGCTGGAATGATCACCAGGAACGCAAGGCCCGCCAAAAAAAAGAGCGACAGCCGCAGCGCCCGCAGACGTGCATCCGTGTTGATGCGCACCGCCTCTTTGACATGTTCGGGCGACGCCGTGATGCGCGTTACGGATTCTATCAGGTGATCGTTGCTGATAAAGATCACATTATTGAGGTCCACCTGCTCGATCAATTTCAGTGGAAGGGTGGGATGGTCTATCAGACTGCGCTCGACATTGAGGCTCAGCATGCCGATCATCAGCGCTCCGGCAAGCGCGGTGCCTACTGCTCCGGCCAGGTTGGCGGCGGTGCCACGCAGCGAGCCGACGTCGCCTGCGAATTGTTTCGGCAAGGCGGCTACCAGCACGTTGAACAGAAGCGTCACCAACGCGCCCTGACCGATGCCGATTACGATGAGAGATAAAACGACCAGCACGTTGCTCCACTCATTCTGGAACTTGATTCCCAGGCTTACGAAGCCGATAGCGACGATGACGAAGGAATAGCGGGCAATTTGCCGCGATGAAAACACGCCGTACAAGCGCACCACCAGCACGGCGGCGGCAAATACCGAGAGCTGGTATGGAATGAGGTAGACCGCTGTCTGAAAGCTCGATCTGCCTTGAATGATCTCGATATAGAGCGGCATCAGGAAGGTCAATGCTTTGCCAAGGACGCCAATAATCAGCATCGCCAGCACCGCCACCCACTTCTGCTTACTTTCGATCACTTCGAGCGCCAGAAGGGGCGTCTTCCCGCTTGCCGCGCGCCGTTGCGTCCACACGAAAAAGCTCTGCAGCAGCACAAGGCCCACTACGATCATCACCGGCGCCGGTGACAGGCCTCCGAGCTGGACCAATGTGTTAGGCGTCGCCAGAAGAGCGCCCCATCTGTTGAAATTGTTGAAGCCTAAACTAATGAGGGTAATAGAGGACGCAGCCAGCACCGCCCCCATCAGATCGAGTTTGATTCCGGGAACCTTGTCCACTGGCGCCAGATAGCGGCTGAGCCACGCCACCGCCAACGCCCATGGGATAAGAATCGCGAAGGTGAATCGCCATGTCGCCAGCGTTTCCAGGATTCCGGCGACGAAGAAGGCCAGCATCCCTGTAAGCGCCTGGACGCCGCCAAGCAGACCAATTGCCTCAACCTGCTGCTTTCCTCCATAGTTATTGGCGATCAGAACCACCAGCGTGGGCACGAGGGCAGAGGCTGCCAGCCCGGCGAGGGCCTGCGCCGCGAGCACCACAACGATATTAGGGGCGAAGGTCATCATCGCCATGGCGATGGCAAATACGGCACACATCGCCTGGAACACGTTCCTCGATCCGAATATCTGCCCCAACTTGGCGCCCATCATGATGAAGGCCGCGATGCTCAGGGAGTGCACGACGATTACGGTACCCACGTTAGTGGATGCCACATGGAAACTTCCGGCGATACCGCTCATGGAAACCGGCAGCGCGCTGGCATTGAACATCAAAAGCGCCTGCCCCAGGCTGATAATCGTCATCGCCAGCCAGGAAGTTCTCTGGTCGGTCGCCGCAGCCGTTCTGGCAGCAGAGTTTCTCCTCATAGTGGATTGGAAAGGCTCATGTCGAGACTTATATCCCGTCTCACCGGCTGCACACAACCTGATTGCTGTCGGCCATCACCCACAGAGTCAACACTCCACACGGCACCTTCTCAGTGCAGGGAACGCTCCCCGAGAAGGAGAACGCACACTATCTCCGGATAAGGTCCGTTCTTTGCCTTCAGGACCTCATCGGGTGTGCCAGTTTATCGATATGGAAAAAGTGGGAAGTTTTTGCAATCGTCAGGACTTTAGTGCAATGAGGCCAAAAGTCACCCCGCAATGCAAAAATCGTACATAAGTAAATGATTGCTTGCAGGTTCGTGTGCGTCGGGTGGGATGAAAAATTTAGGGAACGACTCACCATCCTGGCCATTCAAGGAATGCGATTATGCTGATTGCAAATATGCCAGGTAACATGCAGGATCGCAAAACAGGATGGTTATTCTGCATACGATCCCGCATGTTACTTAGTCAGCACCGTTTAAGGAGCCGGTAAAGAAGCCGGCTGCTGCAAACGGAATTCGAGCAAGGTCCCAGCGGGCACATTGATCTGTTCTCCCCTGGAAACCATGGACCCTACGCCTCCGCCAACAGCACCAATCGCCGCCCCGCGGCCAGCGTTTCCGCCGATCGCACCAATTGCTGTCCCGAGGCCAGCCCCAGTCAAGGTACGCCTTGCGCTTCGTCCGAAACTATTGCCTCCCGAAACGCTATAGTCAGTGCTGAAGATCGGGAAAAGCGAATTATTCACCATGATGTCGGTTAACTCCAGCTGCAGTTCCGACCTTCCGGCTACGCGTCCAGCGCTCGATGATTGAGAGACTCGGCCATGAACAATGGCACCATCGCGGGCGACTATTTGGTTGCCAGCCATGAGATTTCCCTGGAGACGGGCCGTGAACAGCGTGCCCGCCCGATTTCTGCCGGTTTCCACTGACTCCATCATTCGGACGAGGAGGCGTGTTCCGGCTGGAACCGTCACCATCCGTTGCTGGGCCCGTACCAATGTGGTCGTCGCAGCACACAGGCACAGCAGAAGGGTGGCTGCCGCATTTTGACGGAATTTCAATAGCTGTGTCATCTTTAAATCCTTCCTTGCCTCAGGTGGTCTAGGTTAATTCCGCGCCTGTCATTATTGATTTGCTGGCAGTTTTGCAGACATTTGAAGATCGACAATGTTCTGCATCTGGCTATCTGCCTCGAAGAATCTGGCGGCAGTTGGTGCAGACAGAGCCTTCTTCATGATGCCGAAATATTTCTTCCTTAGTTCCGCGCGCTTTGCTTCCAAATCGAAAGTCTTATTCTGCAGCTGATCGGCTTCATCCTCCGACAGGGTTTGGTAATCCTTCACATAGTCGTTAGTGACCTGAGCTTCGGCATCATCAAGCTTCGCCCGTTCCGCTTCATACTCGCGATAAATCGGCCAAAATACTTTGGCGTCGCTATCGCTGAGCGCCATGATTTGCGTAACGATCGCCTCTCGTTTCGCACTCACATCTCCCCTGAGAAGTAGCTCGTAAGCTTGCATATTAAGTTCTTGATCGCTAGCCTGCTGCTGCTCTTCTTGCGCGGACAGGGACTGTCCAACCAGAAGCGGTAAAGCGATGACGATGCAGCCTATTAGATTTCTCTTCATTGCTTTCATGTCATTTCACCTTTCACAATTGGGTAAGTCTTGCGTGTCCCTGTGCAGCGAGACACTGTTCTGGGCTCTTATTATCTTTCTTTCATGATTGCTGATTTTGATAGTAGAAAGCAGGTGGTGCACACGCCTCCCGGGATAGACGCACTTATCATGAACGTTAGCCAATAAAGATACCTTTCGGGGAAAGTTATCAATTGCCTCCTGATTCATGACCTCTGCTCGCAGATGAGAACAAGAAGTCGTCAAATAGGTACAACTTACGGCGAACGCCCAAATTAGCCTAAATAGAACCTAGAGACAAGTTAAAGATTCAAAGGTAAGTGATTGAGAATGTTATCGTTTTAATATTATGAAATAAATATATAGTCCTATAAAAACAAAGTCCGACTCCTTCGGCCAAGGGAAAAAACCTCAGAGCGTCTGCAAGAGATTCATTCCACAGGCCGATCTAACTCTTGGCGACCCTAGTCCTTCCTGCAATAGCAATAGAAATCACCAGAACGCAGAGTGGCAACTGGAACGGACTCCCTGATGCCGCATCGACGCAAATAAAACCCGCAGATTGTATGAGAGCAGCGGGGCTGGAGGCCGCTGCGTGGGGCGAGGGAAGGACTCGACTGTATCCCAGCGGCTGCCTGCGTCAATCTACGCCCCTGTATTTTCTGCCCCATGCTAACTGGTGCTGGGCAGCACGTTATAGTGCTGGACTCGAGGCTCCATTTCGATCAGGTACCTGGGATCGAAGTCATAATATTTGGCTAAGCCATAGTCGACCCCAGCGAAACGTTGAATGGCATTGACGTCGTCCCAAAACGTCAGCATCTGGAAATGTGCTACCTCTCCTTCGACACGGTGCAAACACCAAGCACCGCGATTTCCGGCGGTTGCAAGATATTCAGGAAGGGCGATCTTCAACATCAGATCGAGGTATGCATCTTTCTTCGAGGCTGGAACCATCCCGTGCCATATTCGAGCGATCATCTCGTCACTCCTTTCTGTGAGAGTTTACCAGCAAGGAGAAACCCAGTTACGACTCATACTTGAATCCACTCACGCGTGCAGATAAGCGAGGACCGCTCGCACTATTTCTTCCCTGGCGTCCGGCAGCGACAGCCCCGGGGGGCGGCGAAGTACAGCGCCGTGAGAGAGGGACTCCACCATGTTGGTGACGATGAACACGACCTTGTCGAGATCACGATTCTTTCTGAGTTCGTGCTTCCGCGCCGCGATTGCAAGCCGAAAGGCGCCGTGAAGACGCACTGCGAAATCATGGGTTCCTTCCGCACGATGCGGAACTTCCGTAAGCATGACTTCATAGAGTTCCGGGTCGGGTGCATGAGCATCGATCATCGCCTCAATCATGGCACGGATCAATTCCTCGAGCGATGAACTGGCGTTCTCGACTAGTTTCGATTCGACGAGACGGTCGATCTCCTCTATATGACGTTGGTGCAGAGCGATAAAGATGGCGCGCTTGTCCGGAAAATATTGATAAACCGATCCAATGCTCACCCCGGCAACTTCGGCAATTCGATTTGTCGTAACAGCCTTAACGCCTTCGCGTTTCAGAATTCTGGTCACAGCGTCGAGCACATCTTCGACCGTCTGGCGGGCGCGACGCTGTTTGGGTCGACGTCGAACGGACGTCTTTCCGGTTTTGGCCTTCATGAGGAAGACCATAAGAAAAATATGAGTAGTTGTCTAGAATTTGATCCTGATCACAATTGAGATTGCGATTTGTGAGCGGCTCGTCATCTGAGTGGCAGCCTCGTCGATCTTTGCCCGATCAATGGTTTTAAGGGCCGCTTTATCGTTAGGCGCAAG
>Ga0207086_1039_pt4 | contig 12297 bp, 11 predicted proteins | sample Alteio_BWMinHeat_54_FD_153540 | JGI IMG/M metagenome (GOLD analysis project Ga0207086, IMG submission 153540) | Enriched cells from forest soil in Barre Woods Harvard Forest LTER site, Petersham, Massachusetts, United States -... | ecosystem: Environmental > Terrestrial > Soil > Temperate forest >... | reverse complement strand
GGATGCATAGGGAGCGTTGCCCAATGGAATGGCACGCCAATCCAAGTTGATGGGAATGGATGGCGGTGGGTTTTCTGGGAGTGGCGTGCTCACGAAATGGCCGACGTTACTCTCGGAATCGACACACACCAGTACAGCACAATTGCACGGGTTCGCGCCAGAGGCGAAGCAGGGCGGGGTGCATACGTTCGAAGCGATTGAGAGTTTACCGCGACGGGTTTATCCCGCTTTTTTTTCTTCTTCGATGCCCTGGAGCTCTTTGCCGGGTTTGAAGCGGACGGCCTTGCCCGGCGGAATGTTCACCTCTTCGCCGGTGCGGGGATTGCGGCCGATGCCGGTCTTGCGCGGTTTCACGCTGAAGACGCCGAAGCGGCGGAGTTCGATGCGCTGGCCGCGGCCAAGAGCCAGCTTCAACGATTCGAAGACAGTCTCAACGGCCTGCTCGGCCTTGGTGCGGCTGATGTTCGCCGTGGCGACGACAGCATTTACGATATCGAGCTTAATCACACGATCCTCCCGCGCTTCCGAGGCAGATGCTAGAGGGTGTAGCGTAGGTTGTCAAGACGTGAGGGGTAATCTACACTGAACATCCTTTGGCGTAATCGTTCGAATCATTTTGGTGCAGCAACAAATCGAAGATACAAAACGAAGGAATATTTTGGGAGGAATGGATGTCCGTCAAGCCAGACCGCTGGATCCGGCGCAAGGCGCTGGAGCACAAGATGATCGAGCCGTTTACGGACCGGCAGGTGCGGGAGGGAGTGATCAGTTATGGAGTGTCGTCGTACGGCTACGATATTCGAGTGGCGGACGAGTTCCGGATTTTCACGAATGTGAACTCGACCATCGTGGACCCGAAGCATTTCGATCCGAAATCGTTCGTGGAGTTCAAGGGGGACGTGTGCATCATCCCGCCGAATTCGTTCGCGTTGGCGCGGTCAGTGGAATACTTCCGGATTCCGCGGAACGTGCTGACGATTTGCCTCGGCAAATCGACGTATGCGCGATGCGGGATCATCGTGAACGTGACGCCGTTCGAACCGGAGTGGGAAGGCTTTGTGACGCTGGAAATCAGCAACACGACACCGCTGCCGGCGAAGATTTACGCGAATGAAGGGCTGTGCCAGGTGATCTTCTTCGAATCCGATGAAGACTGTGAAGTGAGTTACAAGGACAAGAAGGGGAAGTACCAGTCGCAGAGCGGGATCGTCCTGCCGCGGCTATAGGCGTCTGGTTCATCGCTGCACAGAGATAGGTGAAAATGGCGCGCCCTGGGAAAACTGGGGCGCGTTTTTTTGCTGGACTAAGGGAGCGCGACGGCATTGAGCGGGTAGCCACGTTCGCGCCAAGCATCCAGACCGCCCTGCAGCGGGCGAATCCGCTTGATGCCATTCCTTCTGAGGAGCAGCGCCACACGGGCGCTGGTGGCTTCGTTTGGTCAAGTACAGTAGAGAATTACTTCGCGGTCGCGCGGCAAACGGTCGTTCTTCTCCTCCAACTCCTTCGCGTCCATGCGGAAGGCGCCGGGAATGGTTTCAGGGTCGGCTTCGAATTCCATCGAGTGGCGCAGGTCAACGATGACCAGTTCTTCGCCGGAATCAATTTTCTTCTTCAGTTCGTCGACGGTGATGCGCGAGATGCGCAGCTCGCGCAGAAAGCGCTGGCGAGCGACAAACTTATTCGTAAGGTAGGCCGCGAGGACGCCGAGGAGAAGGACCAGGAGCCATCCGCCGAGAGAGGCGAGATACTCCCCAACGCGTTCGATCTGACCGCTGAATACGTAGCCGAGGCCGAGAAACGTGCCGGCCCACAGGAGCGAACCCATGGCATCGAAGAAAAAGAAGCGCTCCGGACGCATGTGAAAGATGCCGGCAAGGGGCGGTGCGACCGTGCCCAGGCCCGGGATAAACTTGGCCAACAGAAGCGAGCGCGCGCCCTGCTTCGAAAAAAGGCCCTCGGTGCGGCGAACACAGGAATCCGGCTCAAGCGAGATCTTGCAGAGAAGCTGGAGGACTTTGATGCCTTTGCGGCGGCCAAGCTGATACCAGATGGAATCCGCTGTTACGGCCGCGAACATGGCGCAGAACAGGGAAGCGAAAAAACTCAGGTGGCCGGTCCCGGCGAGCGCGCCCGCCGCGAGCAACAGCGGCATGGAAGGGACCGGCATCCCCAGCTGCTCGGCGAAAACCCACCCTAGCAACAATGCGTATCCATGATGAAGCAGGAATTCGAGCGTGCGGTGCATGGCAGGGCGGGGTCAGCGATCTCCGGCTATTTCGTTGCGAAAGGAGCAGTATGCCCCCAATGACCGGCCATGACAAATTCGGCAATCGGCTTGCGTGTCCGGGGCGCCATCTCACGATCCTTCAAAGGCTGAGGCAAGGAGGCTGGATCGCCCGGGTAACCGATGGCGATTGCGGTGATCGCTTCCCGTCCGGCGGGAATTCCAAAGACCTGGCGCGCCTTTTCCGGATCGAATCCGGCCATCTGGTGGACGGCCAACCCGCGTGCGGTTGCTTCCACGGAGAGCAGGGCCGTCGCCGCGCCGGTGTCGTATTGAGCATTGCGGTTGGGGGCGTTGTTCTTCGCGAATGAGAGATTTGCGACGGCGAGGGCCAATACGGGAGCGCTCTTGGCCCAGCCGACATTGAATTCCACGAGAACGCTCAGCATTTTCGCAAAGCCGTCTTTGTCTTCTTTCGTCGCAATGAGATACGCCCAGGGCTGCTCGTTATTGCTGGAGGGAGCCCAGCGGGCCGCCTCGAAAATGCTGCGTAGAACGTCTTGCGGAACAGACTTATCGGCGAAAGCACGGGGGCTCCAACGTTCGCGAATCAGTTCGTGGACTGGATAATCGCTTGGTGCTGGTTTCAGCATGAGTTCCACCCCTTCGGCTTGCATCCTCATTTGATGATTCAGGAGGAGCGGGCGATGCATTTGCGCTGCCCACTCCTTTCCCAAACCGTGCTGATACATCTCGTCAGTTGCCGGATTTTGCCGGGGCTTGCTTGATCATTTCCACGTCGATGGTGATATTGACATCGTCACCGACGACGACACCGCCGTTGTCCAAGGTGGCGTTCCACTTCACGCCGAAGTCCTGGCGGTTGACCTTGGTTGTAGCCGTAACGGCCGCGCGCACATTGCCCCAGGGGTCCTTCACAGGAGGAGTCGGTCCCTCAACGTCGAGTACGACTTCCTTGGTGGTGCCGTGGATGGTGAGGTCGCCGGTGACTTTGAGTTTGCCGGTTGAGGCCTGCTGGACCCTCTTGGACTTGAAAGTGATTGAGGGGTAATGGGCGACGTCGAAGAATTTGTCGCTGCGAAGGTCCTTGTCGCGGTCTGGCTCGCGCGTATCCACAGTCGAGACATCAATAGTGACGTCGACGGTGGATTTGGTGATGTCAGAGTCATCCAGCAGGATCGCGCCGGTGACCTTGCTGAAAGCTCCCCGCACGGTGGAAATGGCCATATGACGGACCGAAAACTGCGCGGAGGTATGTTGCGGATCGATCTTCCACTCGGATGTGGCCGCGCCGGCGGGCAGCGAAAGAACGGCTGCGAGTCCGGCGGTTAATGCGATTCGAGATAGATAGTGGCCCATGTTTTTCTCCTCTTCGTTTTTGATTGGGTATTCGAAACTCGCTCCGAAAGCACTGCTAGGCAGGCTTGCGGGCGCGGACTTCTTCCAGCAGACCGAAAAGAGTCTTCAGGCGCGCGGTAGATATATGCCGGAACTGGCGCTTGTGAAGGTCGTGAATCGGCTGATCGAGGGTTTTTAGAAGGCTGAGTCCCTGCGGGGTGATGCGCGTCTTTACGACGCGGCGATCGTCGGTCTGGCGTTCGCGGGTAATCAGGCCGCGCTTTTCCATGCGGTCGAGAAGGCGCGTAATGTCGGGGTCGTGAGAAATCATGCGGTCGCCGATGGCACGGCATGCCAGGCCTTCGGGCTCGGCCCCGCGAAGAATGCGAAGGACATTGTATTGAGCGTTCGGAATCCCCGCCGCTTTCAGGAACTGTTCAGCTTCCTGGGCGAGGGTGTCGGCGGTTTGCAAGAGGGCGACGAAAATGCGGTTTTCCAAGGAGACGGCGGGGCTGGAAGATTTGGAGCGCAAGTTCATGATTCGACCATAGTCGTTATAACGATTATTGTCAAGAGGAAAATCTGGCCAGGACGAAGCTGTCGGACTATGGTTTACGCAGCGGCCGCAGGTGAATCTCGCTGAGGAAGCTGCGCGGGCCCTGCGTGACGATGGCTTCCACGGCGTGGGCAACATCTTCCGGGCTTAACACTTTCGAAGCGTCCTTTGCACCGCGCCCGGAGAAATCCGTGGCGACGCTGCCCGGACAAATCACACTCACGCGAATGCCGTGTTCCCGCAGATCTTCCGCCATGCAGCCGGAGAGACCGAGGACACCCCATTTGGAAGCGCAATAGATGCCGCCGCCGGCGAAGGTGTTTTTGCCGGCGAGGGAACTGATGTTGATGATGTGGCCCGAGCCGCGGCGGATCATGGAAGGCGCCACAGCGCGGGAGAGGAGAAAAACGCTCTTGAGATTAGTATCGAGAACGCGATCCCAATCTGCCTCCGTTTTTTCGTGGGCCGGGCCGAAGAGGCCGATACCGGCGTTATTGACGAGGATCGTGATGGGGCCCAGCTTGGTTTCCGCCCCGGCAACAAGATCGGTAACATCTGCTGGTTTTGTGACGTCGGCTATCTGGGTATGCACGGGCACCCCGCTTCTTGCCAGCTCCCGCCCTGATTCCTCCAGTGCTGCGCGATCCCGGCCACAAATCGAAACGGAGGCTCCCAGCAAGGCCAGGCGCTGCGCGATGGCACGGCCGATGCCGCGGCTCCCGCCCGTGACGAGCGCCACACCGCCCGCCAGCGGCTTCTTTTCCCGGGGATCTCCAGTTATTCCGTTTATTGAAGCCATGAGAATTCTTCCTCGTACGGGCCACTCTTTTTGTGCGACACTCATCCTATCACTAGAGTTTTCTTGAGTACTTGGGATCCCTTGGTGGCGGAGAGGGAATCAACCCGGAAACTGTTTTCTGCATGGAAAAATTTCCTCTAGTCATCAATTCAGTTAAAGGTAACGTCTTGCGGATGGGGTATGGACTTCCCTATAATCCCAAGGTTTTCCGAAACAAAGAGATTCCCGGCAGAAGCATTCCGGGGTGCACCGGAAGCAGAAAACTCAGGCTTGGAGTTTGAGCGAGGAGAAAAGGGAATGAACGCAATACGAAGATTGGCGGGGCTCGCGATGGTCGCAACCCTTTTCCTGATTGCTGGGAGCGGGCTGAGTGGCTACGCGCAAGCGCCGGCAGCAGGTCAGGAAGCCGGAGCGGCGAAGTACACGATGGCGGAGTACAACGCCTACCAGGCGTGCGCTGCAGAGAAAGCTCCCGCGGCACTGATCAAGTGTCTGGATGATTTTGTATCGAAGTACCCGAATTCCACGCTGCTCAATTACGTTTATCCGCTCTACTACCAGGCTTACAGTGCGCAGAAGAACTACCTGAAGATGATTGAAAGCGCCGACAAGCTGGCTGCCCTCGGTGATAAGGTGGATGCACTCACTCGTTTCAACGCCTACTACACGCACGCGACGGCCTACTATGCGATGGTCTCCGACCCGACGGCAGGCCCCAGCGCCTCCAAAGACGCCGCGCTCGCGAAGGCCGCCCAGGCTTCGGCCGCTTCCGCATTGAAGATCTTGGACGAGGTGAAGAAGCCAGATGGTGTGACGGATGAGGCCTGGGCCAAGCAGAAGACGACGTCCCAGATCACACTGAATGGGATCGCGGCCCAAGCCGCGATGAATGCCAAAGATTGTGCCGGAGCAGTGGGAGCGTACAAGGCGGCGCTGGCCCTGAACCCCGACGATCTGACCTTCAATTACCGCTTGGGGCAGGCCTATCTGTGCACGAGTCCGCCACAACAGATGGACGCCTTCTGGTCCATGGCGCGCGCGGTGACGGCCAAGGGCGCAACCCAGGCACAATCGTCCAAGGTGAAGGACTACTTGCGGAAGCTGATTGTGAACTATCAGGGCGGAACGGTGTGCGACAGCCTGACCGATGCGGAACTGAATGAACTCCTGCAACTTGCCGGAAGCTCGGCAGAGCGCCCCGGCAGTTACTCGCTGCCTAGCGCGGCGGACCTCACTGCCGCCCAGAAGGACATGACGATTGCATCGGTAGTTACCGACCTGAAGGCGGGGGGCGACAAAGGCAAATTGACTTGGCTGGCGGCCTGCGGCCTGGAGTTTCCCGAAGTGCCGGGCAAGGTGATCGAAGTCGTGCCCGGTACGGATTCCATCTTACTTAAGATTGCCTTCGTGACGAGCGATGATGAGTTTGAAAAGGCGACGACGGCCAACATGGACGTGAAGGTTGTCGGCCAGCCGGAAGCGGCACGCGTGGAAAAGGATAGCGCCGTCCACTTTACCGGCACGCTGACTTCCTACGATCCCGATCCGGCGTTTTTCCTGCATTGGGAGAAGGCCAAAGTGAAGGAAGAGGACATACCGAAGGACAAGGGGGCCCCAAAGAAGCCGCCGGTGCGGAAGCCGGCAGCGAGGAAGCCGGGGACAAAACCGAGCTGATCTCCTTCATTTCCGCCGTACTCAGGAAAACGGCTCCCCGGCCATCCCGGGGAGCCGTTTTCGTTCCTGCAAGTGATTTCGAGATTGCTCAGCGCGTATGCCGGCGGTGACCGTTCGAATCGAGCTTGTACTCATCGATCTTGCGGCTCAAGGTATTGCGGTGAATGCCAAGAATTTCGGCAGCGCGGGACTGGTTGCCGTTCGCGCGGTCCAGAACGCGCTTGATGAAGCGCTTTTCGAATTCGCCGACGGCTTCGTCAAACAGAATCCCGCGCTCAACCATCTGATTGACGAGCCCTTCCAATTGATCTTTCACGATGGCACGCTCCGATCGAGAACCTACGGTGTGAGGGCCCTGCTCGCTAGTCCACTTCGCGCCCGGCCAGGATGCGATAGGCTTCCCGGTACTTGGCACGAGTGGCCTCGACGACTTCAGGAGGAAGTTCGGGGCCGGGCGGGGTTTTCGGCCACTGCATTCGCTCGAGGTAGTCGCGAACAAACTGTTTGTCGAAAGACGCCTGAGGACCGCCGGGGCTGTACTGGGCAGCGGGCCAAAAGCGGGAAGAATCGGGCGTGAGGGCTTCGTCGATCCACATTAAGTCATCGGCCGCCGCACGGTCCCGCGCGCGACGGTAGAGAATGCCGAACTCGAATTTTGTGTCGGCGAGGATCACCCCGCGCGGCTCGGCATAGGCGGCAGCGCGGCGGTAGATTTCCAGGCTGACGGCGCGGACTTTCTCGGCTAGTTCCTTGCCGATCAGCGATGCGGCGCGCTCGAAAGAGATGTTTTCGTCGTGGCCGGTGGCGGCTTTTGTTGCAGGCGTAAAGATGGGCTCCGGCAAGCGGTCGGATTCACGCAATCCCGCAGGCAGCGGGATGCCACAGATTTTTCCGGTGGCGCGATAGTCCTTCCAACCCGAGCCGGAGACGTAGCCGCGCACCACGCATTCAATCGGCAGCGGCTGCGTCTTTAGCACGACCATGGAGCGGCCTGCGAGTTCATCCTTGAACTTGTCGAAAGGCGGGGGGAAATCCGTGGCGCTGAGCACGTGGTTGGGTATTATATCCTTCAACAAACTGAACCAGAAAAGAGAAAGCTGCGTAAGGACGCGGCCCTTGTCGGGAATCGGCGTGGGAAGGATAACGTCGAAAGCGGAGAGCCGGTCCGTGGCGACGATCAGGAGCTTGCCGTCGAGATCGTAAATGTCGCGGACTTTGCCCCGCGCAACGGGCGTCAGGCCGGCGAATTGCGTTTCCTTCAACGCTTTCATGGCAGGAGCAGGTGACACTGAGAAAGTTCCCCCGACAAAGTGAGAAGCATTTTAGCGCAGCGCAACGCGAAGGGAAAGGACTACGCAACATTGTTTTCTGGCCGGGTGTGGATTTCCATCCAAGCCTTCTATTTGTTAAATGGAACGGACTTTAATCTCACAAAGTAAGACCGAGTAGACTAACGGTATGGCGTTCCCAATTTCGAATAGCACAAAGTGTGCCCCGTGAAGAAAATCATCCTGCTTGTTGCAGTTCTGATCGCAATCGCTCTGTTATGGACTGTCGGGCGCAGGCACATTCCAAGCGATATCGAATACCGGGGCGAAAAGATTAAACTAACGAAATACTATTTTTCCTTTGAAGACTATAAGGACGACTCCGACAATATCGACCCCTCGGAATATGCGCGTGTCGAACGGCTTGTGACGCAAGCCCCAATTGGCCGCCAGTTCACAGACCGGGAAAAAATGGTTACAGCATTATTCGAGTTGAAATTCCCGGGCTACGGACTTGGTTTGCCGGTAGCATCGCCCAAATAGACGGCAGAGTGCTGGAGTTGTCGTCGGTGGAAATACCCAGAGCGGACAAGAATCGCTACCTTTTGTATGAGGAGCGCAATGGATCTTACACACTAATCGACGACTTTATCGCGCCGAGTGCCCCCGAGATCGTGAGGGTCAGAGAGGATAAAGGCGTTCTCATCTACAGCACGAGAAGTGGTCAGAGTGTATTGACACGCCCAGTCACGGCGAAAAATAGACTATAGACTTCCCTTGTATTGAGAAGAGCAATGAAGCTCTCTGCATTATGCGGCGGACGCGGCAGCCGCTGCTTGCTGCTTCGGCCCTGTGGTTTCGGATTCTTCCCAGCGCACGCTGACGAGCTTCGAGACGCCGGGTTCCTGCATCGTCACGCCATAAAGCACGCTGCCCATCTCCATGGTCTTGCGGTTGTGGGTGACGATGATGAACTGCGTCTGGCCGCTCATCTCGCCTATCAGGCGCGTGAAGCGCCCGACGTTGGCTTCATCGAGCGGCGCGTCGACTTCGTCCAGGATGCAGAAGGGACTTGGCTGGTAGCGGAAGATGGCAATGAGCAGCGCCAGCGCGGTCATAGCCTTTTCGCCGCCGGAGAGCAGCAGCACGTTTTGCAGGCGCTTGCCCGGAGGTGATGCGACGATGTCGATGCCCGCGTCGCCGGAGCTGTCCGGCTCGGTCAAGCGCATCTCCGCCATGCCGCCGCCGAAAATGGTGTGAAAGGCTTCGGAGAAGCTCTTGTTGATGGCGTGGAAGGCGTGCTCAAACTTTTCCTTGGTGGCGAGGTCGAGCTCGGCGATGGCCTGCTGAGTGTCCGCGATCGATTGCAACAGGTCGTCGCGCTCGCGCGTCAGGAACGTGAAGCGCTGCTCGCACTCGTTGAACTCTTCGAGCGCCATCATGTTGACCGGGCCCATCGACTCGATGCGCTGCTTCATTTCGCGATAGTTGGTTTCGGCGATGGCCAGCTCTTCGCCGGACATGAAAGCCGCTTCCGTGGCGATCAAATCCTCGGGCTGGGCGTTCACTTCGTTCATGCACGTTTCGCGCAGGTGCTGGCGGTCGGAGTCATTCTTGGCGCGATCGACTTCCGCGTGGTTTCGCTGCTCGCGAAGTTCCTGCAGCGACTGGCGGCCCATGCGCAGATGATCTTCCATCTGCGTGACGCGCGTGCGGGCGGCGTCCCATTCCTGCTCGAGTTCCCGCTGGCGGATTTCCAGGCGCAGCTTTTCGCCGCGCAGGCTTTCGAGCTGCAGGGCGACCTCTTCGCTTTGCCTGGCGAGGGTGGCCGTCTCGTCGCTTATGGAAGTCACTTGCTGCTGAAGCGCGGTTTCGCGGCGCCCGAGCTCGGCGCGCTCTTCGTTCAGTCGAGCAGCGAGAGCTTCCGCGGCCATAAGCCGCTCATTCATCGCGGCGTATTCGGCGCGGCCGGAGGCAAGTTCATTCTGCTCCGATTGGATGGACCCACGAAGCTGGACGAGCGCTTCCGCGAGCCGCACGCTTTCGGCATCGGCTTCGGCGCGGCTCAGCGCGGCGGCGGCATGCTGGTTCTTCGCACGCTCGGCGCGTTGCCGTCCGTTTTCCACCTCCAGGCGGATGCGCGCGAGCTCGTTCTGGCAGACGGTGAGTTCCAGCCCGAGGCGGGCCAGTTCACTCTGCATCTGGCCGTGGCGGTGCATGGCGGAGATGGCATCGCGTTCCGCTTCGCGTTGCTTCTGGTCGATTTTCTCGAGGGCCTGCTCCGTCGAGCGCAACTCGGCAGCGACGCCTTCGAGCGCGGCGTGCTTTTCGCTCATTTCATGCTCGAGCTGCATTACCTCCGCGTCCAGGGCCCGCAATTCGCGCTTCATGCCCAGCGGGCCAACTTCGTCGGGACGGCCGCCTGTGACCATGCGGCCCTGGTAGCAGGTGCCGTCGGGGGTAACGAAGGCGTATTGCGAATTTTCCCGCGACAATTTTTCCGCCGCCGCCGCACTGTCCGTCAGATACGCGGAGCGCAGCCGTGGCAGGAATTGCTTCGCCGCGGCACCAAGCGGATCGCGGAACTCCACCAGCTTGTCGAGCCGTGAGATGACCCCGTCGTCCGCGCGGAAATTCACGATCGGTTCGTATTCGGAGGAGAGATGCAGGTTCCGGAGCGAGTCTACGAAGAAAGTCGCCCGGCCGCCCACCTCGTCGCGGAGCATGGAAACGCCTGCGCGCGCGTGGTCGTAGGTTTCGACCACGACATATTCCAGCTCGTCACGCAAGTATTGCTCGATGGCGGCTTCGTGCTGCTCCTCGACTTCAGCGTAATCGGCCAGCACTCCGACGGCGCGAAAATCCTGTCCGCCGCCGCGCTCGTTGGCGGCAAAAAGTTTCTGCACCGCGTCCGCGGTGTAAGAGCGATCGTTTAAGATTTGAGTGAGCGTCGAATGCCGCGCGCGAACGCCAGCCACCGAATCGCGGAGCGTGGCGGCCTCTTTCGACAGGGCATCGCGCCGCTCGCGGAATCCGGTGATCTTGGCCTGAAGCTCCGCGGCGTTTTGTTTCAGCGCATTGAGTTGACCGGTAGCGGATTCATGATTGTGAGCAGCGCGCTCGGCGTCATCGCGCGCGCGCATCGAAGTTTCCAGCAAGTCGTGTTCGTTGGCTTCGAGCTTTCGCATCGCTTCGGCCTGGTGCACGAGCGCCTCTTCAGCTTGCTTTTGCTCGCCATGCAGGCGCAGCAGGCTTTCGCCGGCTTCCGATGAGGATCGTCGCAGCGCTTCAATCCGCGCTTCGGATTCGGAAATCAGGGCCGCGCGGGACTCGGCGCGTCTTGCGAGCTCTTCCACGCGGGCGGTCAAAACGCCCGATTCTCCGCGCAGCAACGTAACCGCCTGAATCTGCGAAGCGCACCGCGATTCCCATTCAGCGGCCTGCGAGGTGGCTTGCGCCAGTTCCGCGTCAACCTGGGCATGACGGCCGGCCAGCTCCTCGGCGCGCTGCCGGTTGAACGCGATGCGATTTTCGCTGCGGTCCACTTCGAGCGCCGTGAGATTCAAAACATTCTGGTTCTGCCGGATCTCGGCATCCAGTTCGTAAATCCGCTGGTTCAGCCGGTCCTGCTCGCCTTCCTGCTGCTGGATGGCGGTGGCGCGCTGCAATTCGGCGGCGGTCAGTTCTTCGAGTTGCTTGGTGGTGCGCTCGGCTTCGGCGTCCAGTTCGCGCGCTTTGCCCGCCAGCATCTGGCGAACGATGCCCCGCATTTGATCGCGAATTTCGGAGTAGCGGCGCGCCTTGGCGGCCTGACGCTTCAGCGAACCAAGCTGCTTTTCGACCTCCACCACGATGTCGTTGACGCGCGAGAGATTGACCTTCGAGGATTCCAGCTTGGCTTCCGCGAGGCGCTTCTTGGTTTTGAATTTCGTTACGCCGGCGGCTTCTTCGATGATGGCGCGGCGCTCCATGGGCTTCGTGGAAAGGATCAAGCCGATGCGGCCCTGCTCGATGATGGCGTACGAGTCCGGGCCCAGGCCGACGCCCATGAACATTTCCTGGATGTCGCGGAGCCTGCCCACGCGGCCGTTGATCAGGTATTCGCTCTGGCCGGAGCGATACAGACGCCGGCTGACCACGACTTCGCCCGGCCTCATAGCCGGCACCGGCTTTTCTGCCAACTTTCTCTTCCGTTTGAACTTGCCACCGGGTTCAGCTGGGGATAGAGCTGAACCGTCAGCGGCAGCTTCTTGCGTTTCGGGAGCCTGCGCGGGGTCGAGCGAGAGAATTTCGGTCACATCGGTCAAGCCAGAGTCTTCGCCGACAAGGGCCGCCGAATCCGTTGCAGTTTCTGAGGCCGCGCTTTCCATCACGAAGCGGGCGGCTTCGGCCAACTCGGGGTCTTCCATAGTGATGG
>Ga0207086_1186_pt1 | contig 12398 bp, 8 predicted proteins | sample Alteio_BWMinHeat_54_FD_153540 | JGI IMG/M metagenome (GOLD analysis project Ga0207086, IMG submission 153540) | Enriched cells from forest soil in Barre Woods Harvard Forest LTER site, Petersham, Massachusetts, United States -... | ecosystem: Environmental > Terrestrial > Soil > Temperate forest >... | reverse complement strand
CTGGCGCGGCAGTACCCAATGCCAAGGTAGTCGCAACAAACCAAGCCACCGGAGTCGAATCGGCCACGCAGACGGACACTGCCGGGGCTTATCTATTCCCTTCGCTGCCGATCGGAATTTATCGCATCCAGGTCCGCGCTCCGGGGTTTCAAACAGCGCTCGTTGCAAATCTCAAGCTCGAGGTGGCCACCGCCGCGACGCAGAATATTCAACTCATCGTTGGCACTACGGCGGAAACAGTCGAGATCACGGCCGATGCCGCGCTCGTTGAAACCGCCACGACCAGCATGAGCCAGGTGATCAACGACAAGACGGTACAGGAAATTCCGCTGAACGGCCGGCACTTCACGGACCTCAGCCTGCTCACACCGGGAACGGTTACGCCGCCCGCGAATGGATTTCTTTCCGCCCCGCTGCGCGGCCAGGGATCCTTCGGCATCAATACCGCGGGCCAGCGCGAAGACACCACCAACTGGCTGGTGAACGGAATCAACCTGAACGATCCGGTGCAAAATCAGATCACGTTTCAACCGCCGATTGACACGCTCGCGGAATACAAGATCGACAATTCGGCGTTCCCCGCGGAATACGGAAGAAATTCCGGAGCGATCGTAAACCTCGCCACACGCTCCGGCACGAACGCCTATCACGGCGAACTGTTTGAATTTTTCCGGAACAATGACCTGGACGCCCGAAACTACTTCAATCCCGTTACGGACTCAAAAGGCAATCCGGTTCCACAAGCGCCTTTCAAGCGCAACGAATTCGGCGCCGATTTCGGCGGCCCGATCTTCAAGAACAAGGTGTTCTTCTTTCTGGCGTACGAGGGGATTCGACAGCGGCAGAGCTTGGCGATTTCCACTACGGTCTTCAGCCAGAACCAGACCGCGATGGCTACCAAGCCCGCAGTGATAAGCCTGCTGGGGCTCGTGCCCGGTGCGAATTTTCAGCAACCCACAGACGCTTCTGCCGCTCAAGCCGATTGGACGGGTTTCCATGGCGGCGCGCTCGCGAACGTATCGATCAATCAGGGATCCGGTGACGTTGATGTGGAATTGCGGCAGCAAGACCGAATCCACGGATACTATGTCGTTCAGAAGGACCGTCGGCAAGAACCGTTGTTACCCGTTGTCCTTGCAAGCATTCCGGGATTCGGCGATACGCGCGACGGGTTCCGTCAACTGATGACCATCAGCGAGGATCACACCTTCAATGCGTCGCTCGCCAATACCGTTCGTCTTGGATTCAACCGAATCCACTTGACCTTTCTTCCGAATGCACTGCTCGATCCGGCGAAGTTCAATATGACCCTGCCGGCTGGTTCTCCGTTGGCCACGGGATTACCGGACATCAATGTGGGTGGAGTCTTGTTTTTTGGCGGACCTAACAACGAACCATCGGGACGCGGGGACACCACCGCTGTTCTGAACGACACCTTGAGCTGGCTGAAGGGCCGGCACACTTTCGCATTCGGCGGAGAAATCCGGCGCGCCTATAATAACAACATCTCTGAGAATGTAGGGACCCTCACTTTCAATGCGACTGGCTCGGGCACTACGAGTCAGACCGCGTTCCAAAACTTTATCAACGACTCGGCGTCCGCTTTCACGATCCAACTCGGGGCCGGAAACGACAAAATCCTTCAGCCGTCCTATGACGTCTTTGCTCAGGATAGCTATAAGTGGAAGCCCAACTTCACCATCAACTTCGGTCTGAGATACGCATGGAACTCTACGCCGTCCGAGGCCGCGGGTCACTTCACGCAATTTGATCCCGCGACCGGCACCCTTGTTCCGGCGAGCCAGCCGTATCACACGAATAACAAAAATTTCCAGCCCCGCGTCGGCTTTGCTTGGGATCCTTTCAAGGATGGCAAGACCTCGGTGCGGGCCGCCTATGCCATTCTGACGCAGGACCCGACTACCAACATCGTGGTCGGTCTGAGCGGAAACCCGCCTTTTGCCGTACCCATCGCAGTCAATTCGGGTGTGATTACGGCCGAGAATCCTGGGAACTCACTTGGAGCAACGAGCCTGGGCCCAGCCGCAATCAATCGGAACTTTAACGATATGTATTCACAGGACTGGAACTTGACGGTCGAGCGCCAACTCACTTCCAGCATAGGCCTGAATATCGCTTACGTTGGATTGAAGGCCACTCACCTTCAACTGAATCAGAACATCAATCAGCCCTTGGTTACGAATGGCATTTATGGTTCGACCCGTCCCTTCCCAACACTCCTGGCCACCAGCCCCATTTTGCCGTCTCAGTGCACCGCGCCTCATCCAGCCTGCACATTCGGCAATATCAATCAGGTGAACAGCAATGGAAACTCGAACTACAATGCGCTCTGGGCCACGATTAACAAGCACTTCTCGCATGGCCTGCAATTCGTTGGCTCCTACACGTATTCGAAGTCGCTCGATTACAACTCTCTCTCCACCAGCGAGAGCTACATCCTTCAAAACGCATACAACCCCCGCGGTGACTACGGTCCGTCGGAGTTCGACGTCCGCCACCGCTTTGTCTTGAGCGGGTTTTACCAACTGCCGTTCAAAGCGAACCGCCTTGTGGCTGGGTGGGAGGCCGGCGTCATCACCCAGACGCAGACTGGCAATCCTCTGAATCCCACCGTAACGATCCGCACGCCAATCAGTCTTACGGTTCGTCCCGATGTCATCGCGCCGATTCACGTGACGGGAGATCCCGCTGCATGGTTTGGAAGCAAAGCGGTGTTCGCATCGGAGTTCGCAAGCCCGTGCGTTACCAGCGGCGGGACGACGACTTGCCATCCTGGCAATCTCGGCCGCGACTCCATCACAGGACCAGGCTTTCTCAACACGGACTTTTCTGTCATCAAGAACACGAAAGTGACGGAGAAGCTCAATCTGCAATTCCGTGCGGAGATGTTCGACATCTTGAATCATCCGAACTTCGGAAACCCGGCTCTCACCTTTAGCCCCACCAGCACAACCTTTGGTCAGATTACAAACACCCGCTTCCCGACCGGCGACTTCGGTTCGGCGCGGCAGATCCAGTTTGCGTTGAAGCTGCTCTTCTGAGCGGGAGCTAGATCTTACTTCCCAAGAGGGCGGGCTTCGGTCCGCCCTCTTCGCTTTTCCGTTGGATGAAAGAAGCCGCGCGCGCGGTTCCCGTGCGATTTTCGGATACAATAGAGATGGATCTGAAGCCCGAACCGCGAGGAACTGGTGATTCACCCGAACGTCTTTCACAACGAAAGCCTCCTGCCTATCGAGAAAGTACGCCTTTCTCCCGGACAGGGCGGTCTCATCTGCGGATGGGGCATCTTCACGACGCTGCGCATCTCCCGCGGCGAGGCTTTCGCCTATGAGCGCCACTGGCGCCGCCTGGAAAAAGACGCCAACCTCACGCACCTCCCCATGCCCTACAGCGCGGCCAAAGTGCGCGTCCATCTCCACGAAGTCATTCGCGCCAACAAAGTCACCGAAGGTTGCGCGCGCATCTATCTGGTCTACAACACCGTCGGCTTCTGGCAGAGCGACGAAAAGCTTCCGCAGGTCGACCTCATCATTTACAGCGCCGGCCTCCCCGAACATCGCGAAGTCGTGCGCCTCGCCCTTCGCGAAAACGGCCGCCACGCCGCTTCTCCTCTCGCCGGCGTAAAAAGCATCTCCTGGCTCAACAATGTTTGGGCCGTTGCGGAAGCGGTCAAAGAAGGATTCGACGAAGTCCTCATGCTCAATGAGCGCGGCGAAGCTGCCGAATGTACTTCCGCAAACATCTTCGCCGTCAAAAACAGCAAAGTCCTCACGCCACCGCTCAACTCCGGCTGCCTCGAAGGCGTCACCCGCGGCATTCTCATGGAAATCGCGCCGGAAGCCGGCGTTTCCGTCCTGGAGCAGGCGCTTCGTCCCGAGGACCTTTACTCCGCCGATGAGGTCTTCATCTCTTCCACAAACCGCAATCTCATCAGCGTCGGCGAAATCGCCGGCAACAAAATCCCCACTCCCGGCCCCGTCTGCGATCGCCTCAACGATCTTTTCGACGCTTACGTCGCCGACTACGTCTCGCGCCGCCTGACGTCGACAGCCAGATAAGACTATGCGGCCTTCACCACTGCTTCAGGGACTCCTGCTTTAGATGGCTAGCGACACAAACTTGACTGCAATTCGGGCAGCCGCTCCAGGAGACACTGGCGAGAAGACTGTCTTCAAGATTCTTCTCACCATCAGCTTCTGCCACCTCTTGAACGACACGCTGCAATCGCTGATCCCTGCGATCTATCCTCTCCTCAAGAACTCCTTCCATCTTGATTTCGGCCAAGTGGGCCTGATTGCCCTCACGTTGCAGTTGACCGCCTCCATCCTCCAGCCGCTCGTGGGCTTGTACACCGACCGCCGCCCTCAACCCTATTCCCTCGCGGTGGGCATGGGCATCACCCTGTCCGGCCTGCTGGCTTTGGCGCTTGCCCCCAGCTACGCTACCGTGCTCGCCGCCGCGGGCCTCATGGGCATCGGCTCCGCCGTGTTTCACCCGGAATCTTCCCGCGTCGCGCGCATGGCTTCCGGCGGACAGCACGGCATGGCGCAATCGCTTTTCCAGGTTGGCGGCAACGCGGGCTCGGCTCTCGGTCCGCTCCTGGCCGCCTTCGTGCTTACCAAGGGACAATCGAGTCTCGCGTGGTTTTCGTTTCTGGCTTTCTTTGGGATTGTCCTGCTCGCAAACATCGGCGCCTGGACGAAACATCACAAATCATATTCGCCAAAATCCATCACCGCGGATCCCGCGCGTCTCGCCGCCATGCCCCCGGCGCATGCCCACGCCGCCTTGCCCACCGGCAAAATCGCCCTCTCTCTTGCCATCCTGGTGGCTCTGATGTTTTCGAAGTTTTTCTACCTGGCCAGTTTGATGAGCTATTACACGTTTTATTTGATGGCCAAATTTCACGTATCCATTCAGAGCGCTCAGCTCCACCTTTTCATTTTTCTAGGCGCCGTCGCTGCCGGCACCATCATCGGCGGCCCCGTGGGCGACAAGTTCGGCCGCAAATACGTCATCTGGGTTTCCATACTCGGCGTTCTGCCTTTCACTTTGCTCCTGCCCTACTCCAACCTTTTCTGGACCAGCGTCCTCACCGTCATCATCGGCCTGATCCTGGCCTCCGCCTTTTCCGCCATCCTCGTCTACGCTCAGGAACTCATGCCCGGGCGAATCGGCGCCGTGTCCGGCTTGTTCTTCGGCTTCGCCTTTGGCATGGGGGGCATCGGCGCGGCGCTCCTCGGCAAACTCGTCGATCTCGCCAGCCTCAATTTTGTCTACCACCTCTGCTCGTTCCTCCCCGCCATCGGCATCCTCACCGCCTTTTTGCCAAACCTCGAACCCGCGAAGACTAAGCTGCCTGCTCCGCAGAGATCGACCGTCTGACATTGGGTGGAATCGGTCCGCACGAAGCCCCTGTCCTGCTCTTCGCGTGCTACAATTCCCCATCGGCTGGCCCATGCCCGACACCGCGCCCCTTACCGGTGAAGCAGTTCTCGAAGTCGTCTCCCCGGACGGCGCGCGCCGCTTCGCCCGCATCACGCAAACGCCCTTTATGATCGGCCGCGGCGCCGAGACAGGCAACCACCTGCAACTCTCCGACCGCCGCATCTCGCGCAACTGCGCCGCCGTGGTCATCGAAGCCAATCGCTACTATGTCGAGGATCGCGGCCAGCGCCGCGGCCTGTTCGTCAACGGCGAAAAAATCGACAGCCGTGAACTCCAGGACGGCGACGCCATCAGCTTTGGCCTCGACGACTCTTACGAGATCATCTTCCGCTCCGCCAAGGGCGCCGATGACGATTCGATTCCACAGCTCCTCACTCGCATCGAGCACATCACCAGTTCGGAGCCTTCCGGCGGCCTTCGCAAACTCAATCAACTCCTCGAAGCCACTGCTTTGCTCCACTCGCAACTCCCTCTCGACGAAGTTCTCGCGCACATGCTGGACCAGTCGGTCTCGCTCACGGACGCCGACCGCGGGCTGCTCCTCGAAGCCGACCGCTCCGGCGCACTCCAGGTAAAACTCGCGCGGCGCAGCGGCGGGCTTCGTCTTCCCCCCGAAAGCCTCACGCCCAGCCAGACCGCCATTCAACACGCGCTCAAGCAGCAGTCTCCGGTGATTACCGAGGATCTCGCGCAGGCGGACATGGACCTGCAAGCGGCGGTGAGCATCGTCGCGCAACGCCTGCGTGCCGTCGTTGTGATTCCTCTCTACGCCATCTCCCGCGCCAAGACGCAGGAATCCATGGCCAGCGTCAAGCGCGGTGAATTCCTGGGCGTTCTCTATCTGGATTCGCGCCGCCCTGCCGCTTTCTCCAAGCTGGATCGCCAGATTCTCGACGCCCTCGCTCTCGAGGCCGCCAGCATTCTCGATAATGCCCGCCTCGTCGAACGCGAACGCGAGCGGCAGCGCCTCGAGCAGGAGATCAACATCGCCCGCGACATTCAGCAAGGGCTTCTCCCGCGCGATTTCCGCGAATACCCACATCTCGCCGTCACCGGATTCAATCTCCCCTGCTTGGCGGTTGGAGGAGATTACTTTGATGTCTTCCCGCTGAGCGATGGCCGCACCGCCTTTCTTATCGCGGATGTTTCCGGTAAGGGTCTCGGCGCCGCGATTGTCACCACCATGCTTCAGGGCGCGCTCTCAGGGATGACTCTCGGCATCGATCCCGCGCGCGTCTTCAGTCATATCAACCGCTTCCTCTGCGATCACTCCGAGGTCGGCCGTTACGCCACCGTGTTCTTCGGCATTCTCGATCAGGAAGGCCATCTGGAATTCATCAATGCCGGCCATCCTTCACCTTTTTTGATCCGCCACGGCGCCGCCCACGAAGCCTTTACCGAAGGCTCCTATCCCGTCGGACTCGTTCCCGAAGCCCAATACACCGCCGTTTGCCTGAAGCTCGAGCCTGGGGACACCCTGGTGCTCTTCAGCGACGGCGTCACCGAGGCCATGGATCCCGACGAGCAGATGTTCGGCGTCGCTCGCCTCAAGGAACTCCTCACCGGCCGGCTCGAGTGTCCCCTCGAACAGCTCCAGAAATGCGTCCTCGAAGCCGTTGAAAACTTCGCACGTGGCGCCCGCCAGGCCGACGACCTCACACTCCTCATCGTCCGCTACCGCGCCGCCGCCGTCGCTGCCTCCACGGACACCGACGTCCCGTTGTCCGCTTCGTCTTCATCCTCGGCCTCCGCCGCTGCTTCCTCCGCGACACCGCCGGTCCCTGCTCCCCGCGCTTCCGCCGCGTCCAGCTAATTGCCGTTGTGATGCACTAATCACAAGATTGTTTCCGGACGGCTTTGAAATTCAAAAAATAAGGGCGAAAACCATGAGCATCGGCCTTCGCCCGTTTCGATTTCGCGATTTTTTTCGACCTTCGCCGAAAAATCTCTTCAACCGGGTTGAGATTTTTCTCCGGCTTTGTCCTTACGCGCCGAGATCCTTGAGGTCGTCCTTGGCCTGTTGCTCGGCGTCCTTGGCTACTCGCTTTGCGTCCGTATCGGGGTTCATCTCATGGATGGCCTTGCTCAGGCTCTGTGGCTTGTCGCCGACCGAGCCCTTGCACATGGACAGATCTACGTTGGTCACCACGCCCGTCACTTTCGCGGTCAGGCAGTTGAACTCCAACCCAAGTGCGTAGCTGGCGTGGAGCGTGGCCAAACACTCATTCAGCGCCGTGAAATGCGCGCACGCATCGGTGGCATTCGAATTCGGCGGCAAAATACGCTGAGCCTGCAGTTTGGGGGTCAGCTTCTTTTCGATGTCGCTCCTGTTGCCGTTCGAATCGGGGGAATTTTTGGAACCTTTGTCTTTTTTCACCCACTTGATGGGATTGAAGGAATGGGAGCTATGCGAGTCCGAAGAGCTAGAATTTCCCTTCGCTGCGGTGGAAGCGCCTGCGCCGGCGGGGCCCTGCGCCCCTGCTCGCTCCGCGCTCACGGTCAAGAAAAGAGAAACGCTTAGCATCAGAACTGCGAAAACCAAGAATGATCTTTTCATAGTGACTCCTCAGTGGATAATCTCCAGACACTGCTGGGGAACGTGGCCTTATCCTCAGTAGGCCACAGCGGGTAAGTGAGGGCGTGCTTTCGAATGGGTACTACTCCAATCAGTCAAGCTGGCCATTCGAACAGGTTCCCTTGTTCGCGCACTATTTCTCTTCCGGCATCTGGAAAGCCTGGCTGATTCGAATGCCCGCGCCAATCCTGCGGTCGTGGGTCAGGATCTAATTCGCAGAAAGAGGCCGTAGAGAGTCAAACCAAGGCCGCCGAGGAAAATCAGCGGCGTCAGGTATTGCGTCACGAATGGAAGGACGGGGGCCGGCAGAGGAATCTGTAAGGGAGCGCCGTAGCCGCCAGCGAAATAGTGGATCACGCCTGCGAGAAGCATGTAAAGAAGGCCGCGGCGAATCTGGTGCCGTCCGTCGGGTCCACTACGTCGCGACAATTGCACCTGCGGAACCGCCTCGCGGCAAAAGGGGCACTGCTTCAGATGCACCGCCATGCCCTTGCCGCAAAATACGCAGCGGCGCGTGTCCGCGGTCTGTTTTCCAAAAGCGCTCATAGACTCCCAGTATCCCCCCACCTAGGCTAGATTCGCAGTCATGGAATCGTCAAGCAACATGATCAGTAACAGTAAAGCACGGATTCGAAAACGGTAGTAAAGGGTTAGATATGGGTTCTGCTGCATGGGGAGGTCGCGGCCGCTGCACGCCTGCGCCAAAGAATTCCCAATACCACGAGAAACCGATCCCAAAGCTGAGAGGGCATGCGTACCTTTTTGCTAACAGACGGCTCACCGGCGGATTCACATTCTTTCAATTCGTGTTACAAAAACTGTCGAAGAGCAAGATTACGAGATTTACAGGCCCATGAGACAAAGTTGTGCGCGAATAGAGGAGAAATGGTGACCTATCCTTCCTACAGAACGATCCGGCCCCTCCTTGCCTTGGTCTTTGCATTCCTAACGGCCTGCGCAGCAGCCGCGCCGGCGTTCGCACAAGAGAAGAAAGTCGCACAAAAAAATGGCGTAGATATCTCAAAAATGGGGGCGTACCGCGCCCTGGCTCAGCACATCTATACGGAATTCCAAAGAGGCGACATTGCGGCAGCCGCGGAACTTGGCACGGTGCTGGAAAGAGTCTGGGACAAAGCCGAAGAGTATGGAGGAGATACCGCGCTAGCGAAAACGAACCGGCAACTGTTCGATGAAATCGACAAAGCCATGGATCAGTTCATCACGCCGATCACGGATGCGAAAGGCAAACCGCCCGATCCCGCCAAAGTCAAGGCCGCGTTCAACTTCTACCTGGAAAAGCTGAAACAGGCCGATTAGCCAATCTCATAGAAATCGGGTAGCAAGGAGAGGCCCGGGCTTGGGCCTCCTTTTGTAGGGGCCGATACAAGCGCCGACGACGATAAACCCACTCGCAGACGCAGCACACTCTGCCGTTTCGCCGGGAGCGAGCGGCGCCTACAATTCGCGGAGGGCACTCGAGATCGGAAGGCTCGCGGCGCGGATGGCTGGGAACAACCCTCCGACGACGCCCATAATCAGCGCGAAAATAACCCCCTTGATTAGCAACTCGGGAGTGATCTTAAAGGCGAAAGCCATATGTGAAAAAGTTTGCAGGTTCATCGCCCCGGTCGTCAAACCGTTGAGTGGAAGTACCGCGACGCAACCGATCAGGCCACCGACAAATGAAATCAGCAAAGCCTCAATCACAAAGGAGAACACCACCGACGGGCCGCCGAATCCCAGCGCGCGCATGGTGGCGATCTCCCGCCCGCGTTCGGAAACCGCAGAGTACATGGTATTCAGCGCGCCGAAAACGGCGCCGATGGCCATGATGCCGGCGACGAGTCCCCCCAGCACGGTGATGAGCTTGGTAAGCCTCGTGGACTGCTTCGAGTAGTAGTCAATTTCGCGCGAAACATCCACATTCAGGCGCGGGTCCGAAGTAGTCGCGTCCTTGAGCTGCTGCAGCGCTCCAGGGGACGTCAGGTGAGCCGTCACCGATTGGAAAAAGGTGTCTGGCCGGTTGTAAGCCGGACCGAGCAAGTGCCCATCACACCAGACTTCCGAATCGAAAGCGCTGCCGCCCGCGTCGAAAACTCCAACTACCTTCCACTTCAGGTTTCCGAGACTGATGGTATTTCCAACCGTAAGCCCGGCATACGAAACGTTCGCATTTTTTCCGACGATCACTTCCGCGAGGCCGGGCTGGAACATCCGGCCCTCGGCGATTTTGAACTTGTTTCGAATTTCCAGAACATTCTTGGAAACACCACGAAGCTGAACGTTGGCGTCAGTGCCCGTCGAGATCAGCGGAATCGGCGCGACCATCACAACCTCTGCCGTCACGAGGGGACCGTCAGCGCCGCGCGCAATTCCAGGAGCGTCCTGAAGGATTTTGACGGTATCTATGCCCACGCCTCCGGTCATCTCCGAAGTGGCGCCGGCGCGCATGATAATGGCATTGTCTTCAGAACCGGAAGACACCAGGGTTGCGCGAAAACCGCGAGCTAGAGAAAGCATGGCCACAAAAACGCCGACGGTACCCGCGATGCCGACTACTGCAACGATCGCCGAAGTCCACCGGGCCCTGACGCTGCGCAAATTGTAGACAACCGGAATGGCCATTTCAGACCCTCCTGAGCGCGTCAACAACACGCAAACGCATGGCTCCGACACCAGGCAACAATCCGCTGGCCGCTCCGACCAGCAGGGCGATACCGAGGCCAAGCGACAACGTGGCGACGGACAAAAGCAAAGGGGGCAAAAGTCCATTCAGCCCCGCACCCAGGCCGAGCAGCCCGCCGATCAGGGCGATCACCAGCGCCTCCGCCAGAACAAAAAAGAGCACGAAGCGGTCTGTGAATCCAATGGCCTTCAGCACCGCGAGTTCGCCGGTGCGTTCACGAACGGAAATCGCCATGGTATTACCCGTCACCAGCAGCAAGGTGAAAAAGACCACGCTGCCGATGGTCAGGATCAGGAATTCGATGTTCCCCAGCTGTTTGGCAAAACCCGCCTGGAACGCCGATTCGGTTTCAGTCTTGGTTTCCGTGGAGGAGTTCGCAAATCCCGTATCGATCGCTTTGGCGACCCGCACCGCGTCGTCCGGGTTGTCGAGTTTCAAGACGTACCAGCCGATCGCGCCTTTTATAACCGAAGGAATGTTTTCGTCGAAATATTTCCATTGCAGCCAGAACTGGCTCTCGTCACCGCCCGGGTGGTCGTTCGTGTAAATGGCGTCGAGGTTGAACTCCCAGGTTTTCGTGGGGCCATACAGGGCATTTTTTAGAGGAATGCGATCGCCCACCTTCCAGCCAAAGCGTTTTGCGAGCCCGGCGCCGGCGACGGCACCCTGGCGATCGTTCACAAAATTTTTCCATTGATCATCGGGAACGTGCATTTCGGTCATGACTTGCCGCTGATTTTCAATATCAATGACGAACTGTGGGAAGAAGTTCTTTTCATCCTGATAAACGCCGCCGAACCAATTGTTGTGCGTGACCGCCTTGACGCCGGGGATCTGAAGAATTTTGTCGCGATACGCGAGCGGAATAGTCTGAATGAGGCCCGCGCGGTTGATAATCACGAGGCGGTCAGCACCTGCCAGTTCGGTGCCGCGGCTGAACGCTCCCTTGACCACCGCCAGGAACGTAAAAAGGAACAGCGCCACCGCAAAGGAACCAACCGTAAGAATCAGGCGAACCTTCTTGCGAAAGAGATTGGCGAAGATCAAGCGGCTGAATTTCATGCTGCACCTCCCGCCATGACCGGCTGCTTGGATTTGCCGCCTTCGATGAGCACACCTTTCTCAAGATGCAGTGTCATGTGCGCGCGTGCGGCCACCACCGGGTCGTGCGTGACCATCAAAATGGTCTTGTTATACTTGCCGACCAGCTCATCAATCAGCGCCATCACTTCGTCCGCGCTCTTGCGGTCCAGGTCGCCGGTGGGCTCGTCGCAGAGAAGGAACGTGGGGTCGGAGACGATGGCGCGAGCGATCGTGACGCGCTGCTCCTGCCCGCCTGACAGTTGTCGGGGATAGTGGTTCATGCGGTCCGCAAGACCTACCACGCTGAGCGCTGTCTCCACGTGCTTGCGGCGCTCCGACTTCGAGAGCTTGGTCAGCAGCAGCGGCAGCTCGACATTCTGGAATGCCGTGAGCACGGGGATGAGGTTGTACATCTGGAAAATAAAGCCGACGTGGCGCGCGCGCCAGTGCGTGAGCTTGCTCCCCGACATGTGCGTGATTTCGTCCCCGTCGACGGTAATGCTGCCCGCGGAGGGTACGTCGAGACCGCCGAGGAGATTGAGCAGAGTGGTCTTGCCGGAGCCGCTGGGGCCCATGAAGGCGACG
>Ga0207086_1184_pt1 | contig 12433 bp, 11 predicted proteins | sample Alteio_BWMinHeat_54_FD_153540 | JGI IMG/M metagenome (GOLD analysis project Ga0207086, IMG submission 153540) | Enriched cells from forest soil in Barre Woods Harvard Forest LTER site, Petersham, Massachusetts, United States -... | ecosystem: Environmental > Terrestrial > Soil > Temperate forest >... | reverse complement strand
AAACAGAGGTGAGACAGCGGATATCCGAGCGCGGCATCAGCCTCGGCAAAAGTATCGCGCGCAAGAGAGTACTTCTCGACAAGTTCTTTGCCCATTCCGACTGCTTGCGATCCCTGGCCAGGGAAAAGAAATGCGATGGGAGGTTGATTCATGACGGAATTACGAATGTAGCAGGGAAGCCCTCCGCCGTCAGCCCTCTGCACTTCAGTCGAATCCCAACTGGCTGAATGCTGAGCGCTGGACGGCTGATGCTCCTTCTACCTGCTCGCGTTGATCAACCCTGGAGCGACGACTTCCAGCTGGCGTGAGAGCCAAGCGTCGAGTTCCGATTTGGTTACTGGCGGAATGGATGTAAAGCGGATGCCGACATGCCTGGAGTTGCCGTTTCCGATGAACTCGCCCTTAGCTTCAAGAGAACGGCTGCTGCCGGGTAGCTGGAAACGTAGATGAATTGGGCCCTTCATATCGGCAGTGCGGCTCGCACTCAGAGCCATCCCGCCTTCACTGATGTTGCTCAATGGAACCGGCACATCTCGCAACGAGCCATAAGTCACATATGCGGTTGCCTCAAGCTGATGTCGATGGTATCGGCGCCGTTCGCGCAGGATAAGTCCGTGGGCGGCGCGCAAACTGCGAGCCGCGCGATCGACTGAGACGGGTTTTTCAAGAATGAAATTAGCGCCGATGGTGAAGGCGTCATGGATGGTCGTGATGCGATTCGTGATGGCGAAGACAATGGCCTTAGCGTTCGATTTCCCTTTACGCAGCTCGCGGATTACCTCGCAACCACTCTGCACGTCGTCACAATCGACGAGCACGGCGTCGAACTTTCGCCGGTCTATCGCCTGCCGCGCGGCGTCCGTTGAGGTGACCGTTTCCAGGTCGATAGTCACGGTCTCCAGCACACGGCGAATTACGCGCAAAACTTCCTGGTCGCGTGTGAGGAGTAGCGCTTTCAGCATGACAGTCAAATGTAGCCGCCTTTACGGGCTTGGGACAAATGACGAACGTAACAGACCTTGTGGGTAGATGGTTTGGACTGGGGGAGGATTTTACCGGATTCTTTGGAAATTGCCGGCCAATAAAAGGGAGACGGCCTCATGCGGCCGTCTGCCTCGATGAAACTCCAAGAGTTTACTTCTTTGCCATCTTGCGCGATACAGACTTCTTCGCGGTCGGAGTCGCGGCGGGCGGCCCAGCCACGCTCTTCATTTGATCGATGGTTGAATAAAGCTGCTGCGCCGGATCGGTCACTTCCACCACGGGCTTGCTCGCCGAATTCGAGACTACGTAGATCGTGGGAGTGTGTTCGATGCCCACCTGCTGGCCGAGGGCGAAATCGGCCTTCACTTCATTCGCGAACTTGCCATCAGGATCGACCACGAAGGGAAGCGCGGCGCTATTCTGCGCGGCAAATTTCTCCGCTCTCCCGCGCAGACTCTCGGGCGTGATGGCCGGCTGATTCTCGAAGCAATAATCGCGCCATGCCGATCCGAGGGTCTTGGATTTACTGTCGAAATATTTCGCGATCACCGCCGCTTCAAACGACCAGGTGTGTTTCGGCAGGGGAAAATCGTGCCGGACGAGCGGGACATTGTAGGTTTTCGCCGCTTCCTTCACCAGCGGATTCTTGGCCGCACAATCGGGGCATTGAAGGTCGATGAACTCCACAATCGCCACGTTGGCACCCGGAGGCGGTTTCAGCGACGAAGTGTCACCAGCGTAGCTGGAGGTGGCAAGCAGAATAAGAGCGCACAGAGCGAGAATCAGACGTGAAGACATGATTTCCTACACTCGAAACTTGTGGGAACGGTACAGGAGCATTTTATCGCAGACAAACTCCTGGGCAGAGACACCGGAATGCTTATCCCCTGAAAAAAGAAAAAACAGGGGGATTTACAGAGATATCAGGGGGAATAACAGGAGAGATTGCCGCCGAACCCGCATTAACATAAGGAGATTCATTGCCCCACCTGGCATAAGCTTCTGATTCCTCAGCAATACAGCCCGGGGCCAATACGGCACCTTGCAGAGATCTGGGCCCGAGCTGCCTCCACCCTCTCGGCTCGATCGTTGCCTGTTCCAGAGCGTTTCAGGGCTCGCTGTGAGCCCCGCTCGCAGGGGAAACCCGGCAGCAGCTTCGGAGTCGAGCAGAGCGGCTTCAGCAGCTCACCGTTGACCCTCCTTTTGTCCCTTTGGCGCATCTCAGCGGATGGATGACCGTTCCCTTTCGAACGACATTTCAAGGGGTAATCTCATGACCTTCAAAGTTCCCGCTCTATGTTTGCTGCTGTGCGGATTCGCGGCGGCGCAGGTTCCGAATCCCACCTCCCAGCCGCCCGCCGAGCAGAATCCCGGCGGCTACGCCCAAGGCACCCACCTCACCGAGACGGGTGAAACCGTTCCGCTGTTCAGAGTTCAAGTGGTGAGCCGCACGCTCGACGCCGTGAATTATCGCCATCTCGGCGGCGAAACCAACCTTGGCATGATTGGCACGACCTTGATGCCCCAAGCAAAAGGCGAGGCAAAGGTCGACAGCCGCCATGGACGCGTCGTAATCAGCGCGAAGTTTGACAAGCTCGGCGACGCCTCTCAATACGGCCCTGAGTACCTGACTTATGTGCTGTGGGCGATCACTCCCGAAGGTCGCGCACAAAATCTTGGGGAGTTGCCGATCAAGGATGACCATGCGCAGCTCGACGTCACCAGCGATCTCCAAACCTTCGGGATGATCGTTACCGCGGAACCCTACTTCGCCGTCACACAACCAAGCGATGTCGTGGTAATCGAAAACAGGATTCTTCCCAACACTAAAGGGCAAATCGAGCAAGTCGTGGCCAAATACGAACTGCTCCCGCGCGGACAGTATGTTCAGACGGAAGGCACAGCTACCTTGCATCCGTTGGTGCAGTACGACAGCCACGATCACAAGCACACGGTTCCACTTGGGCTCTTGGAAGGTCGCAACGCCGTACGTCTCGCAGAAGCGGCGGAGGCCGACAAGTACGCCGCGGACTCACTGGCGAAAGCCCAGGCAGCGCTGGATCGCGCCGAAGACTATTACGCTCGCAAGCAGTGGAAGCCGGTCGAGACCGCCGCGCGCGAGGCCGCTCAAGACGCCGAGGACGCGCGCGTGATCGCGCTGCGACGACACGAGCAGGAATCCATCGCAGAGCGGCAGCAACGTGAACGCCAGCGCACCGAGGAGGCTCGTCAACGCGCCGATGCCGCGGAGGTCGACCGGCAGCACGAATCCGAGCAGCGGGCTCGCGCCGAGCAAGACATGCTGGCGGCGCAGCAGGCGCGTCAGCAGGCCGAAGTAGCCCAGCAACAAGCCGAGCAGGCACGCCAGGCGGCACTGACCGCCCAACAGCAGGCCGAGGCGCAGCGTCTTTCGGCTGAACAGCAAGCCCAATCCGCTCAGCAGCAGGCACAACAAGCGCAACTCCAGGCTCAGCAGGCCGAGCAGCAGAAGGAAGAATTGCGTCAGCGCTTGCAGCAGCAGCTCAACAGCATTCTGCAGACCCGCGATTCGGCCCGCGGCCTGATCGTCAATATGTCCGACGTGCTCTTCGACACCAACAAGTACACGCTCAAGCCGGGTGCCAGGGAGAAGCTGGCCAAGGTCTCAGGAATCCTGCTGGCTTATCCGGGATTAAGAGTACAGGTGGAGGGCTACACCGACAGCACAGGCACTCCGGAATACAACCAGCGTCTCTCCGAGCAGCGTGCAATGACCGTCCGCGATTATCTTGTTGGACAGGGCATCAACATGAACAGCGTAAGCGCCCAGGGATTCGGTCAGAATGATCCAGTGGCGAGCAATGCGAGTGCCTCAGGACGCCAGCAAAATCGCCGCGTGCAGATGGTGGTTTCAGGCGAACCGATCGGTGAGACAGCTTCGGCACAAAGCCAGCCATCGACTGTTCCATCGGGCCAGGAGCAATACGCTCCGCAGCAGCCTGCTCCGGTGCAACAACAAATGCCACAGCAACAGATGCCGCAGCAGACGCAACCCGTGATTCCGCGTTAGCAGGAATTGCACATGCACAAAGGCCGGCGGAAGAGCTGGCCTTTTGCTTTGATGGAGTATTCCTTTACTGCTTACTGCCCACTCAAAAACTGTCTACTGCGCCATTCCTGTAAAATCTACGATTCATGCTCCGCTTCTGCACAGCCGGTGAGTCTCATGGGGAGGCGCTCGTCGCCGTCATCTCCGGCATTCCCGCTGGCGTGGAGATCGATCAGGAGTTCGTCAACCGCGAACTCTGGCGCCGCCAGCAGGGCTATGGCCGGGGCGGACGCATGCGGATCGAGCGCGATACTGCACAATTTATTTCCGGCGTGCGACACGGCAAAACGATCGGGTCGCCAATCTCGCTGCGCATCGACAATCGCGACTGGAAGAATTGGGACGAGGCGCTTCCAGTAGGCGTCGGCGATCCCGCAAAACACAAACGAGTAGCATCACCGCGTCCGGGACATGCCGATCTCGCCGGAGCGCTCAAGTACAACTTGCCCGAGGCTCGATACGTGCTCGAGCGCGCGTCAGCGCGAGAGTCGGCTGCCCGCGTTGCGTTGGGCGCCGTCGCCAAACTTCTGTTGAAGCACGTCGAGGCCGAAGTGCTCAGCCATGTGATTGCGGTCGGCAAGGCTGCATACGATGGCGTCCCGCAATGGGAACAGATGCGCTCACTGGCCCAGAAGGATGAGGTCCTGCTCGGCTGTGTCGATCCCGATGCGGAACAGCGCATGAAAGCCGAAGTGGATCAGGCGTTGCGCACCGGTGATTCCGTCGGCGGCATCTTCGAGGTAATCGGCCATCATTTGCCCCCCGGACTCGGGACCTATGCCAATTGGGATGAGCGCCTCGACGCCCAACTCGCCGCTGCCGTGATGTCATTGCAGGCAGTAAAGGCCGTCGAGATCGGACGCGGAGTCAACGCCGCCGTCTCCTTCGGATCTCAGGTGCACGATCCCATTGGCTATTCGGCTGACAAGGCAAATAACGATCACTTCACGCGCTTCACACGCGCGCACAACAACGCCGGAGGTATCGAGGGCGGCATCTCCAACGGCGAAGACCTCGTGGTGCGTGGGTATCTGAAGCCGATTTCGACGTTGCGACGTCCGCTGGAATCGGTCGACTTCGCTACTCGGGAGCCGGTGAAGGCCGCCTACGAACGCTCCGACGTATGCGTAGTTCCCGCAGCCGGAGTCGCGGGTGAGGCCATGGTGGCGCTAACGCTCGCACGCGCGGCCCTGGAAAAGTTCGGCGGAGATTCCGTGATGGAGTTCGAGCGTAATTACAAGTCGTACTGCAAGCAGATCGCTGAGTTTTAGGAAGTATGAGGCTCGCACTCTACGATTCACTACGAATGAGACTGTTGTCCTGAGGCCTGCTGTTGGCCGAAGGACCTTCCGCAGTGCATCGGCCTTACATGTGCTGTCCAGGCTCTCTCACGAAGCACCAAAGACCGCTGAAAGAGCCACGATAGAGCAGTTAAGCCCGAAATATTCCGGGAGATCCTTCGGCCAACGGCAGGATGACAGAGTTGAAACTTGACCCAAAGCATCGACCACAAACGCACTACAACAACACTCAATGATCTATCCCATCGTGAAGTACGGCGATCCAGTCCTGGACAAGCCTGCTGACATCATCACCGTCTTTGACGAAGAACTCAAGAAGCTGATCGAAGACATGTTCGAGTCGATGTACGCGGCTCATGGCGTGGGGTTGGCGGCGCCGCAGATCGGCATTGCCAAGCGCATCGCAGTAATTGATTGCACGTTCAAAGAAGACCCCAAGGCGAAGATGGTGATCATCAATCCTGAGATCATCAGGAAAGAGGGCCGCCAGACCCATAGCGAAGGCTGCTTAAGCCTTCCCGACTTCCGGGAGAACGTGACGCGAGCGATGAAATGCACGGTGCGCGCGCAAGATGTGGAAGGCAAGTGGTTCGAATCTGAAGGCGAAGAACTGCTCGCGCGCGCCATGCAGCACGAGACTGATCACCTGAACGGAAAGCTTTTTATCTCGCACGTGAGCGCGTTAAAACGCGATCTGATCAGGCGCCGAATCAAGAAGCTGAAGAAATTGGGCGAGTGGTAGATCGAATTGCGCGAAGAATCTCCCGGAATGGGCCGGACTTAGTTCGAGCGTCGTGGCTCCTTCAGCGCCCCTGTGGTTTCTCGTGAAAGAGCCGAGCGAAGGCAAATCAGATCCACCCTTCGCGCACTTCGCGGGAGATCCTTCACGCAAAGCGCTCAGGAAGACAGAATCGAAAAATCCCCGGCCTATAGCTATCCCCCAGTTACACTAATTCCGAAATCGCCCTTGCCATTCTGTGAATCCTTCACCTCAACGCACACCGTCGATCAATCGGTGGATTCAACTCGCGGCCGGCATCGTCGCCATGATGGCGGTCGCCAACCTTCAATATGCTTGGACTCTGTTTACAGGAGAATTCTCTGCGAGTTTGCATGCGCCGCTCCCGCAGATCCAGATCGCTTTCTCTACGTTTCTCATTGGGGTCACGTGTCTGGTTCCCTTCGATGGATATCTTATTGACCGGCTCGGGCCGCGGCCGATTCTCGCAGTTGGCGGAGTGCTGGTGGGAGTCGGGTGGATGGGTGCCGCCAAGGCAACCACGGTTACGCAACTCGTGATCGTGTACACGATCGGCGGACTCGGCGCCGGAATTGTCTATGGAGGAACAATCGGCAACGCGCTGAAGTGGTTCCCGGACCATCGCGGGTTAACCGTTGGACTCACGTCCGGAGCCTACGGGATCGGAACTGCGCTCACCGTGGCGCGGATCGCTTCCATGATTCAGACCTCCGGATATGCGCACACCTTAATGGTGTGGGGCGTCGCCCAAGGTCTGGTTGTGATCGTGGCTGCGCTGCTGCTCGAGAATCCCCCGCCGCATTGGCAGCCGCTTCTCCCGAATCGGAACACAGAAGCAACTGGCGCGCGAAGATCGGCTGTAGACATGACTCCCTGGCAGATGCTGCGCACCGGTTCGTTCTGGCTGATCTACGTGATGATGACGCTGATGTCGTTCGGTGGGCTGATGGTAACGGCGCAACTTAACCCCATCGCCCGCTCGTATGGCGTCGATAAAGTCGTGATGGCGTTCGGAATGACTGCACTGGTGCTAGCAATCCAGATCGACCGCATCCTGAACGGCTTGACACGCCCGATCTGGGGTTGGATCTCCGATCATCTGGGACGCGAGAACACGATGTTCATTGCCTTCACGCTCGAGGCTCTCGCCGTCTTCCTGCTCTTGCGTCTGGCCAGTCACCCGGTCTGGTTCATCGCGCTCTCCGGTCTGTGCTTCTTCGCCTGGGGAGAGATCTTCTCGCTCTTTCCCTCGATCACGGCAGACTTGTTCGGCAGCAAGTGGGCAACTACGAACTTTGGAATTGTTCTCACCGGGGCGGGTGTGGCCTCGATCTTTGCGGGGCCTCTAGCGGCGCTGGCGTCGGCCAGGACGGGAAGCTGGTCCTCAACCTTCTGGGCCATGATCGCCTGCGACCTGATCTCCGCATTGATGGCGCTGTTCTGGCTCAAGCCTCTGGCGGCGAAGACGGTCACGATTGCGCAAGCGGCACGAGGAGTTTAAGCACAGCTACCAAACACAGGGCTCGGCGTGGATCCGTGCGCCCTCGCCCGGGTTTGGTGAAACGCCGGGGAGTCGGAGAGAACGAGGACTCGATCTCGGCCTTTGAAGGACATCATGATGCCAGCTCTAGCGCCAATTAAGCCTCCAAGAAAACCCGGCCGGAACGGGCCGGATCCGCGTTGTCCAGACTCACTGTTTGGCTCGGCTGCGATGCCGTTGGTGGCGCAATTCTTCAGGGCGCTGTAACAATCGATACATGGCGAATTCGTCGCTGATCCAGGCGCTGCCAAAGGCCGAACTGCACTTGCATCTTGAGGGAACCGTCGATGCCGAGACTCTCGCCGAGTTGAGCCGGCGGCATGATCCCAATCCACTTACCCCGCAACAGGCTGTTGCTCTTTACGAGTACGCAGATTTTCAGGGATTCATGATGGCTTTCAAGGCCGTCACGGAGCGCTTGCTCACGGCGGACGATTTCGAGTTGGTCACGTACCGCATGATGGAGCGGCTGCACCAGCAGCGAGTGCTGCATGGGGAGGTATATATCTCGGTCGGAGTCGTTGATTGGCGAAAGCAGGAATTTGAGCCTCTGTTTGAAGGCATCGAGCGCGGACGCATCCGCGGCCAGCGAGATTTCGGCGTCTCCGTATTTTGGATCTTCGACGCTGTCCGGCACTTTGGAGTGGAGCCGGCTCGACGCGTTTTTGAACTAGCGGTTCGTTACAGACAGCAGAATGTCATCGGAGTCGGCATTGGCGGCGACGAGCGCCGCGGCCCGGCCGAGGCGTTTAAAGATCTCTACCGCTATGCCGCCGATCACGGACTTCGGCGAACCGCGCACGCCGGCGAAACTACCGGGGCAGACTCGATTTGGGCCGCATTGAACATCGGCGCCGAACGTCTTGGCCACGTGCTGAGCGCGCCGCACGACGCCCAGCTTCTCGAGGTATTAGCACAGCGGCAGATTCCAGTGGAGATTTGCATGTCGAGCAATCTCCGGACAGGATGCATTGCTGACCTCGAGCAGCATCCCGTGCGTCGTCTCTTTGATGAAGGCCTATTGGTAACCTTGAACACTGACGATCCACCGATGTTCCATACGTCCCTTAATCGCGAGTATGAAATTGTTCAGGATGTGTTCGGATTCACGGACGAACACGTGCGTGAACTGGCGCGAAACTCGTTTGAGGCTTCGTTTCTGCCAGCAGAAAAGAAGGTCGAGATGCTGGAGCAATTCGATCAGGAGATTTCTGCGAAAAACTTGCGGTGAGGAAGGAGCGGGCCGGTCGAGAAATGAAAGCCCCTCGCAACGCGAGGGGCTTGACTTCCAGGAAATGCATCAGAATTATGGATTCCCGCCCTGTTTCTGATCGAGAACGATTCCACCCGGCCCTTGCTGCCGCTCGGCCTTGGCCTTCTTGGTTTCCATCATCTTCTTCAGCCAGTCATCGGCGGTATCGATGTCGGACTTGTACGCCTGGCCATCGCCGCATTCGATGTAGGCCTTCTGCCGGTAGAGCAGGTTCAAGTAGGCCATGGCATCGTCGTAGTCCTTACGTAGCTGCAATGCCTTGTTGAGATCGTCGAGACCTTCCTCGATCAGCGGTCCGTTCTTTTCTTTGACCTGCTGGCAAACCTTCTTGTCCTTGAAAGGTTCGTCACCTACCGCGGTTTGTCCCGCCGCGGACAATGCATCCACGCGGTTCTTGTAGGCCTCGGTCCAGTCAATCACCGCGACGGAATAGTAGGCGTCCGGATCGGTCGGATCACTCTTTATGACTTCGCCGTGATACTGCTTGGCTTCATCAAGATTCTTCACTTTGTCTTCCGGCTTGGACGCGCCGCTTGCCATATTGAAATACAGCGAAGCGATGCCTTTCAGGCTGCCAACATCGCCAGGATTCCTATCGAGCTGTTTCTTGAACTCGTCGATTGCCTGATTGCAGTTGCGAGTGTTCTCGGGAGTGTCAACGCCGGGAACGCATTGCTGCGCGTATGCAGTAGCCAGGTAAAGACGCGCGACGGAAAGGCTCGGGTCGAGGCTCACGGCGTTCTTGAAATGCTCGATGGCAGCGTCATACTGCGCGCCACGATAGGATTGAACGCCTTTATTGAGTTGATCGCGCGCCCTAAGCTTGTCACATCCTAGCCCGGTCAGTGACGCGGCTACGGCGAGCACTACCAGGAAACGTGCGCTTCTGTTCATGAAAATTTTCGGAGCTCCTTGCCGGATTCGAAATTGTATATGAATGCAAGCCTTGGTTCCGGACCCACGCATTCTACAGGAGAGGCACTCGGCCTTCGGCGTTCAGCGTTGGGCCAGCAAACATTCTCTTCCTATTCAATCTTCACTGCGGAACAACCAGGAGGAGAGCGTGGAGGGCGCCTTGAGGCGCTTAACTCTTCGCTGGCCGAACGCCGACTACCCTCGTTTACTGACCTGCTTCGATCTTCGCCGTAATCAAACCGACCTTATCGACGTTGGACGCGTGCGCAATGTCAATCACCTGCGCCACGTCCGAAAACGGAACGTCGTCGTCACCCTTGACGAACATCACGCGCTCGGCTCGAGTCTTGAAGATGTCGGTCAAGCGAGTCTGGAGGTGATCCCAGCTTTCGTCGTCCTGGTTGACCTTCAGTTTCGACTTCTGACCGGGCGCACCCATGATCACTTGGACCACAATGGTGCGGTCGTTAGGCTCCTGCTGCTTCTGCTTGTCCTTGGGCGGTTGCGGAACCAACGCATCAAGACCGCGAGGCGTAAGCGGTGTGATCACCATGAAGATAATCAGGAGAACCAGCAGAACGTCGATCAGCGGAGTTACGTTGATGTTTGCGCTGGGGCCGTCGCCTTGCCCCGTGGTCATTGCCATAAGAGATCCTCTTCAAAGAACTTCCGCCATCCGGCGAAAGGTGAGTTATTCGCCACCCGCCGCACCTTGAGTGGGAGGCAGGTTCTTCCGATCAGCCAATGGCTGCCGTTGCTCGGTCAAAAGACCGAGTTGATCCACGCCGGCGGAGCGAACGTTATCCACGACCGCTACTACGCTGCCGTACTTGGCGCGAGCGTCGGCTTTCACATAAACCCGCTTATCGGTTTTATTGCTCAAACGATCACGCACCTTATCGCTGAGCTGATCGGCGGCAATCAGGTCGTTGTTCAGGAACACTTTGTTGTCGCGCGTGACCGCGATAAGGATTGCGTCTTCCTTATCGGCATCCGGCATCTGCTCCGGGTTCGTGGTCTTTGCCAGTTCCACGTTGTGACCGTGCTGCAACATCGGCGTGATCACCATGAAGATGATCAACAGCACTAGCATCACATCCACCATGGGAGTGACGTTGATGTCTGAATTTACTTTCTTGCCTTCGTCTCGCTTCGCTAAAGCCATTGGTGTGTCCTTACTAAAACGGACGTGTTTTCAACGCCCGAAAGATTCAGCCGGGAGGAGGAACCTCGCTTTCCCGCGGTAGAGACGCCCGCCGTGGCGGGCTGGGTCTCTACTATGCGGGCATGCAAGGAGGATGTGGCCGCTCTCGAACTGCGTGTTCGTATCGCTTACCGCCGTCCGCTGCGCTTCAGGAAGTAGTCGAGCAGCTCAGAGGACGAGTTATCCATCTCCACGTCGAAGGCTTCCACCTTGTTGGTGAAGTAGTTGAACATCATCACAGCCGGGATAGCGACAAACAATCCGATAGCCGTGGTCACCAGGGCCTCCGAAATACCGCCGGCAACCGCGCCGAGACCGGAGGTCTTTTGCCGGGAGATTTCGCGGAAGGCGTTCAGAATTCCGAGCACGGTTCCGAACAGACCGACGAATGGAGCGGTGGAGCCGATGGTCGCCAGACCGCCCAAGCCGCGTTTCAGCTCGGCATGAACAATAGCTTCGGCGCGCTCGAGAGCTCGCTTGCTGGCCTCAATCTGCTCGCCAGGAATGTCAGTGGAGTCGCCATGAGCTTTGAACTCCTGCAACCCGGCGATGACAACCTTGGCCAAATGTGACTTCTTGTTACGCTCGCCTACGCGAATAGCTTCGTCGATTTTGCCATCGCGCAGCGCGCCAGCAACCTGCGGAGCGAATGCGCGCGACTGCTTGCGGGCCGCGTTGAAGGCGATGTAACGATCGATCATCACGCCGATTGACCATGCCGACATGATGAAAAGGATGATGACGACGCAGCGCGCGGGCCACTGCATCTGCTTCCAGAGAGAGATCGGATCCCAGCCGACTTCGGCACCGGTGTCAGTCTGGAGCCACATGGCCAAAACCGGCAGCTTGTAATATGCCACCGTTGCGAGAGTTGCCAATTGAATCACTTGAGTTAGTCCTCCTCAGAACTGTTCGATTGCGTCGATGATTTTGAACATCAGGGCCGCGTATTTGCTACAAGATTCGACTCCACAGGAGCTTAGGTTGTTCCCACTTCCGTCCCGAGTCATAGCTGGATTCGAACACTTCCGCGTTCCCGCGTAGGTGAGTTGCACGTTGACCAAGGAGGAATTCAGATACCGAACTAAAAAACCGCATGAAGGGGCAACTCTGCCCCTCCACAATTCAGAAGCTTACTCAGACAAAGAGGTTTTCCAGCCTCTCTGGACTGAGTTCTTAACCGCCATTCAGAGTGAAGTTCACCATGATCGTGGTCTCCACTTCCACGGCGTCTCCGTTCAGAATGTACGGCCGATAGCGCCACTGCCTCACAGCATCGATGGCGGACTGGTAGAGCATCGGCGGGCCACTCACAGCGTGCAGACCCTCAATGGTGCCTTGCTTGCTGATGGTTGCCTGCAGCGTGAC
>Ga0207086_1181_pt1 | contig 12505 bp, 12 predicted proteins | sample Alteio_BWMinHeat_54_FD_153540 | JGI IMG/M metagenome (GOLD analysis project Ga0207086, IMG submission 153540) | Enriched cells from forest soil in Barre Woods Harvard Forest LTER site, Petersham, Massachusetts, United States -... | ecosystem: Environmental > Terrestrial > Soil > Temperate forest >... | reverse complement strand
TCCGCTCTTTTTTATTAAGATTTTATCATTTTTGCCCTGATATTTAGAGAAATTGAAGCAAACGATTAAATTTGACCACTTCAAAACAATAAACACACATGTCGCAAGATTCAAACCATAGCACAAATCATCCCGCCGATAACAGGCCAGTAGTATCATTCGCGTCTGCTTTTTGGGTTGTCATCATACTGGTTGGCGTATTTATCTGTGCTTTCAACTTTGTTAAGACAATGAGCAAAGAAGGGGAAGAAGGCAAAGAAGGCGCCAAAACCGAAATGGCTAAACCTGCCTCCGAAGCCGGGGAAATGAAAAGCAGCGCATCCGATGCTAAAACGCCAAACGCGCCTGTGGCACCTGCTGGAAAGGCCGATACACCCCAAAAGGAAGCTACACATTAGTTTCTTAGCCTGGAACAAAAAAACATGCAAAAAAAAGATGTTATTGCCATAACAGGGGCTGCAGGATTTATCGGCTCTTATCTCACAAGTTTCCTCAACAAACTGGGATACCAGCAATTGGTTTTGGTTGATGATTTCTCCAAAGAGAAAAAAACGCCCAACCTGCTTGGCAAAAAGTTTTTACATAAAGTGCACCGCGAGCAGTTTTTCGATTGGTTTGCCAATCATCCCGGAACTGTACAATATATGTTCCACCTGGGGGCGCATACCGATACCACCGAGATGGATTATGCTGTGCACAAAAAATGGAACCTGGACTATTCCAGGAGCATTTGGGAACTCTGTACGAATAATAATATCCCTCTTGTTTACGCCTCCTCTGCCGCTACCTATGGCGCAGGGGAACATGGTTATTCCGATAATCATGAGTTGGTGAATAAACTGGAGCCATTGAATCCTTACGGTGTATCAAAAAATAATTTTGATAAATGGGTGCTCGAACAAAAACATACACCTCCCTCCTGGGCCGGAGTAAAGTTTTTCAATGTTTACGGCCCTAATGAATACCATAAGGCAAGAATGGCATCCGTCATCTTTCATGCCTACAACCAGATAAAAAGCGGTGGCAAAGTAAAGCTCTTCCGTTCTCATAATCCCAGCTATAAAGACGGGGAGCAGATGCGCGATTTTATCTATGTGCAGGATGTGGTAAGCATCTGTACCTGGCTCATGGAAAACCAACCCGCCAATGGGCTCTACAATGTAGGCACTGGCAAAGCCCGCACCTTCCTCGACCTGGTAAGGGCCATATTCCACACCCTGCAGATACCCGAAAAGATAGAATTCATAGATACCCCCGAAGACATCCGCGACAAATACCAGTATTTTACCGAAGCTGACATGACCAAACTCCTGAAAGCCGGCTACGACAAACCCTTCCATTCACTGGAAGAAGGCGTAAAAGAATATATAAGCCAATATTTAGCGGAGGGGAAGCATTATTAGAAGCCTCACCCTGCCCTCTCCAAAGGAGAGGTTTCTTTAGATGTCCGATGTCCGATACAAAATAATCGGGCATTTTTTTGTGCGTTTTTGGTGTTAAGTCATTGATAATCATGTTTTATTATTGATTTTAAAATGTCTGGTTTTGCGAAAAAATGTCAAAATATGTCATTAGGGTTTTTTTATGTATGATTTGGATTTTGGGGGATTTAAGGATTATTGGATGGTTAGTGATTTCACGTATTATGATTTTACCATTATTGCCGCTTTGTTGCCGGTTTGCTTCCGCTTTTTACCTTTAATTGCTAATAATGTTATTTTTAATATTTCTTATTAATTTGACTATCAATTAATTATATTTTTATGCAGATAAAAATTGCCGCTTTTGTTAATGGCGTAATATGTTTTTTAGATTGCTTTGGGGGAGTAAACATTTTTCAAAGGATGGTTACACTTTTGATTCAAACCACCTCCCCTTCGGGACTCCTCCTTTCCAAGGCGGAGAGTTTTTATTGATAGGGCCTATATGTCAAAGATATATTATAAATTATACCATGTGAGGTTGAATTTACCACTAAAGGTACAACTTTGAAGGGGCTGTTTCCAAATATATTTTTGAAAGTGGCTGTGAGAGCGGGAAAGAATTTGTTAATGGGCTGGAAGGCAGGATGGGCAAGTATTTCAAGCAAAAGTACATTGATGCATAAACAAGCTATTTTTTTACTCAAGTTTTTGCACAAACTGTTGATAACAAATTTTCCCCAATGAGTTATTGAATGGTAATTTTATGTATAAAAATTTATAAAGATGCCTAATAAGAAACAATCCTCAAAGAGAGAAGCGACATTAGCTTCAAAGACATTACAAAATCCTAATGCAACTAAAACTGCAAAATCACTAGCAGGAAGTGTATTATCTCAAGCGAAAGGCAAAAGTAAAAGTAAGAGGTAGCAGGGCTTTCTTTGGCTTGCTCTCAGAAGAAACAATTTATTAGAATATTATTTACAATACTATTCTATTCCTTGTAGGTGTAACACCAAAAGTATGTTTGATAATTATTTTAGAAAGTATGTCTATCATTAATTTATATTCGAAAAAACAAAAGAAATTACGAGGCGAAGTCCCAGAAATATATACTTATTATTCACTTCCAAACGAATTTAGAGTACAAATTGTGAATATTTTGCAAGATGCATTTGGAAGAGATCATTCTGGCTATCACTACGTCAACGACCTTTATGGAGTTATTAACAAAACGTTATGCCATGAATATGGAGTATTCAATTTACTTGGAAAAAACCATTTGAACAGGGAAAAGCCAACGGAAGAAAGTGTTCTAAATTTTTTTCTCCAGACAGATGATATTGAAAAGGCATTAGATGTTATAGAGTTATCATTTAAGTTAATACTAAATTATATACCGAATAATAGAGAGTATGAGTATTATGTCATAAAGCAATTGTCAGGTCAAGAAGCTCTTGACGAGTTAAACGAGCGATTTAAAGAGCATGGGATTGGCTACCAATATATTGGAGAAGGAATTATTAAAATAGATTCAACTTATACACATTCTGAAATTGTGAAGCCCGTAATTTCACTTTTATGGAATAAGAAATTTCAAGGGGCAAATGAAGAGTATTTATTAGCGCATGAACATTATAGACATGGGAGAAATAAGGAATGTCTAACTGAGTGCTTAAAGGCCTTTGAAAGCACAATGAAAATAATTTGCAAAGAAAAGAAATGGACGTATAACGAAACGGACACAGCTAAAAAACTTATACAAACGTGTTTTCTTAACAACCTCGTACCTTCATTCATACAAAATCAATTTACTTCTTTGCAAAATTTATTAGAAAGCGGAATCCCAACAATTAGAAATAAACTTAGCGGTCACGGTCAAGGACAAGTTTCACAAAAAGTTGATGATGAAATGACTAGATATGGTCTGAACTTAACAGGTTCTAATATCATCTTCTTAGTTGAACAAAGCGGAATAGTTTATTAGCTATTCACTACGAACTCGACTCTTTCTGCCAGCCAGCTTTCATTTAGGGGCACGAGCCACTTTTCCGGCAACTCATTTTTCTAAGAACAAAATTAAGAAGTACTTATATTCGTTATCACAAATAAACACTCATGACAAAACAAGAAGAACTATACCACAAAATAGTCACAGAGATTCCCGATGCCAAACAAAGCAAAATGTTCGGCGCTCTATGCCTTAAAGCCCCAAACGGAAAAGCAGGGGTAATGTTCTATAAGGATGATATTGTCTTTAAACTGACCGGCGATGATGAAAAAGCAGCCATGAAACTAAAAGGCGCCAAACTTTTTGACCCTATGGGAGGCAGGCCCATGGGAGGCTGGGTGCAGGTAAGCTATGAACATGCTGCCAAATGGAAAAGCTTTGCAGAAAAAGCTATGGCTTATGTAAAAACGCTGAAATGAGATAAAACAAGAAATATAAGATATATTTCGTAAATTTGAGTATGAAAACATTGGTGCTGAATATTCCCGAAACAGTTGATCTGGATGAAAAAGAAGCTAAAACCATGCTTGCTGCTAACCTATATGAAGCAGGAAAACTTTCATTAGGCCAGGCAGCAGAATTGGCTGGGTATTCCAAAAGAACATTTATGGAACTCTTAGGGAACTATAATGTATCTGTTTTTAATTATGATGCAAAAGCATTGGAAAGCGATATAGAAAATGCGAAACGCTATCATATCTGATACATCCTGCCTAATTCTGCTTGATAAAATCGGTGAATTTAATATTTTACAAAAGCTCTTCGGAACAATTATCACTACTCACGAGGTAGTAAGAGAATTTGGGAATCCTATTCCCGAATGGATAAAAATTATTGATCCTGTAAACGAACATTATCAGGCAATTTTGGAAGTATCAGTTGATAAAGGCGAAGCAAGTGCAATTGCCTTGGCCGTTGAATATGATGATTGTCTGTTAATAATAGACGACTCAAAGGCAAGGGCTTTGGCAATACAATTAGGCTTGAATATTACTGGCACCCTTGGAGTTTTAGTTGAAGCTAAAATTGCGGGTCACATTCCATTGGTAAAGCCCATACTGGAGAAAATAAAACAAACTAATTTCCGGTTGTCGGATGCGCTTGAGGCTATAATTCTTGAAAAAGTTGGAGAATAAAAAACTGCCTCCAAAATAGAAAAGCATTGCTGAGAGAGCCATGGCCTATATAAAAACGCTGAAATGACAAAGGCTTTGTGCCTTAATTGTTGAAATATATGTGTAATATCAGTTTTTCCCAGGAATATTCTCCCTAATTTTGACCCGTAATTATTTCTCGTTAACAAAATATCTTTTTTATGAAAACAAATATCGGTATCAACAAAGCCAACAGCCTTGCTGTAGCAACAGAATTGTCTAAACTGCTCGCAGACGAGTTTGTGCTGTACACCAAAACAAGGAATGCACATTGGAATATAGAAGGGCCTGATTTCCATACCATGCACTTGTTTTTCGAAAGCCAGTATGATGCACTGGATGATATAATGGATGGGGTAGCTGAACGCATGCGTTCTATAGGACATTACGCCCCTGCAACCCTGAAAGCATTCCTGGAACTAACCCATTTATCAGAACGCAGCAGTAGCAAAAACGACAGTGCTGGTTTTATAAAAGAATTGCTGGCCGATCATGAAAACATCATCATATTCATACGCGAGAATATAAACAGGTTTGCTGCCGACTATAATGACGCCGGCACCAGCGACTATGTTACAGGCCTGATGGAGCAACACGAGAAAATGGCATGGATGCTGAGGTCGCATTTATGAATGAGGTTAATTAGTTAATAGTTTAATTAGATAAAAAGGGTGGAGGCTTTGAGATGTTTTTTTGTAAATTTGATTATGATGCAGAAGTATTTTAAAGCGGGTGAAATATTAGACTTAACAGAATTCGGAAATTGGATCAGTGAAGCTGAGCAAACACCTACTTTATCGCTAAATGAAGCCAAATCAAAATGGGAAAGCAAAAAGAAGCAGCTATTAAAAGAAGATTTGAACATGCTTCATGAAACCAGTAGTGAATATCATGCAGGCAAAATGAAAGGCTACAGCGTAGAGGAGTCTATGGAAAATGTCACGAGGCAAATAAAAAAAGGGAATGCATAATCCAGCACCCATTTCTCCAAAACAATGTTCAAATTGCCGAATTGTCAAATTAACTACTCCCTCATCATCTCTTCAATCACAGCAGCAATGTCCTCTGCATTGGGCTTTGAGAAGTAGTCACCGTCGGTAGCATAGGCAGTGCGGTGTGCCTGAGCAGTAATAGTGCGTGGAGCAACATCCAGCCATCGGAAGCCACCCTGTTTTTCCATCACCTGCTGGAACATATAGGCAGCAGCGCCTCCGGGCACATCTTCATCCACAAACACGATGCGGTTGGTCTTTTTAAGTGATGCTACTATAGTATGATTCACGTCAAAAGGTAGCAGGGTGCGCACATCTATCACCTCGCAGGAAATGCCTTGAGGCTCCAGGTAAGTATTGATGGCTTCATCAATAATGCGTAGCGTGGAACCATAAGAAACAATGGTTACGTCATCACCTGTTCTTATCACTTCAGGTATTCCGAATGGCACGGTGTACTGAGCGAGATTGGATGGCAATTTTTCTTTCAGGCGATAACCATTCAGGCATTCTATTACCATGCCGGGTTCATCGCTTTGCAGCAGGGTATTGTACATACCGGCAGCCTGTGTCATATTGCGGGGCACGCAGAGATACATGCCACGAATAGCATTCAGTATCATGCCCATGGGCGAGCCACTATGCCAAATGCCTTCCAGCCTATGTCCGCGGGTCCGCACAATGAGCGGGCATTTTTGTCCGCCGCGTGTGCGGTAGAGCAGGGTAGAGACATCATCGCTCAACGGCTGGATAGCATAGAGCATATAGTCAAGATATTGTATCTCGGCTATAGGCCGCAGCCCGCGCATAGCCATACCAATGCCTTGGCCAATAATAGAGGCCTCGCGTATGCCGGTATCGAAAACGCGTTGCTCGCCGTACTTAGCTTGCAGGCCTGCAAAGCCCTGGTTCACATCACCTATCTTGCCCAGGTCCTCGCCAAATGCAAACACAGCGGGGTTGCTCTCAAAGGTATGATCGAAGAATTTGTTGAGTATCTCGAAGCCATTTAAGATGGGGGAGTCATGCTCATATTTTGCAGGCACTTCCGCTACTTTCATAGCAGAATATCTTGACTCAGAATATAAATGCGATGAAAACTTTTCTTTGTTATCAGCACCGGTATAATCGTAAAAATTACGCAGAGCATTAACAGCTTCTGTATTATTATTGCAAAAGCTCAGTATCCTGCCGGAAGTCTGCATTACATCCTTGCGTATAGGCTCCTTGATGGCACTAAGCTCTTTAAGCAGTTTAGCAATTTGGTGTGCATTGGAGTCGCCTTCGTAAATAATATTGTTGCAGAGTGTTTGCACACTTTGTATCTGCTCACGAATAGGAACCAGGAAATTCTCCCATGCACGCTGCTTGGCGCTACGGGCTTCGTTTTTACCCGCATCCTCCAGTTCTTTTATTTCCTGCTCTGTTGCTATCTCGTTGTCAACAATGAACTCACGCATCTTCAGCAGGCAATCCCATTCTTTCTCCCATTCCAACCGATCCTTGCTCTTATACCTTTCGTGTGAGCCTGAAGTAGAGTGGCCCTGTGGTTGCGTCATTTCCTGAATGTGGAATATGGCGGGGATATGCGTCTCACGGATACGCGCAACACCTTCCTGGAATATCTTTACAAGACCGGGATAATCCCAGCCTTTGGCAGTGTGTATGTTTATGCCGCCTTTACGGTCATCCCATTGCATTCCTGCAAGGGCTTCGGAAATTGAATTTTTTGTGGTCTGGTATTTTCTTGGCACTGAAATACCATAACCATCATCCCATATGATGATAGCAAGTGGCACACGCAGCACCCCGGCAGCATTCACGCTTTCCCAGAACAAGCCTTCGGATGTTGAAGCATCGCCGATAGTACAGAACACCACTTCATTGCCGCCATTGCTAAATTTCTCAAAACCTTTCTGAAGTTCCTGCACATTGCGGAATAGCTTGGAAGCAAATGCAAGTCCCAATGCGCGAACCATTTGTCCCGCGGTGTTAGATACATCGCTTGAAGATTGAGGTGCTTTAGTAAGGTCTTTCCAATCGCCATTATCATCCAGCCAGCGCGTACCAAAGTGGGCATTCATCATGCGGCCGCCGGAAGCTGGCTCTCTATTTGTGTCGGGGTCTGCGTAAAGCTGCGCAAAGAATTTTTCAATATCGGTCATGCCGGTTGCAAACATCAAAGTCTGGTCGCGGTAATAGCCGGAGCGTATATCTCCGGGCTGAAAACATTTTGCAAGAGCAACCTGCGCCAGTTCTTTACCATCGCCCAGTATGCCGAATTTGGCTTTACCCGTCAACACTTCACGTCGGCCTATAAGGCTGGCCTCGCGACTGGCTATCACCATGCGGTAGTCTTCCAGCACTTCCTGCTTGAATTCTTCAAAAGACAACCTGGCAGATTTTGTTTGAGTTGCTTGCTGCAGCATAATCAATAATTCAAAAGTATATACAAAGGTATTAGCTTAAAGGTAAAAAAATTACTCCAAGAGTTTACAATTTGGTAAGCTTAATTCTTATTTGTGAATTGGGGAAGAATAGTATATATAAATCCTAAATAAATTCTTTTAGTTTCTCTATCACAGTATCTATTTCTTCTTTGGTATTATGGCGTGAGAATGAAAACCTTATCGGAACAATCTCATCAGAACTCCCATTGTGAATGGCTTGTATTACATGGCTTACTGAATTGGCGCCACTGGTACAGGCGCTTCCACCGCTTACACAGATGCCTGCAATATCAAGATTGAAGAGCAGCATATCTGTTTTTTCAGACATGGGGAAAGCAACATTGAGAACTGCATAAAGACTCTGTCCGTTAGTGTCTCCGTTAAAGGTCACTGAAGGAAAATCTTCCCGCAGCCTGTCGGCCATGTAGTGTTTTAGCTCATTTATATAAGAGCTATCCTGCTGAAACCGTAGAGTAGCAATTTCCAAAGCTTTTGCAAAACCTATAATACCATAAAGATTTTCAGTGCCTGCACGCATATTACGTTCCTGCGCGCCACCATTGATATAGGGCTTTATGCGTATTCCTTCTTTCACATAAAGAATTCCAACTCCCTTAGGCCCATGGAATTTATGCCCTGCACCGTTAATAAAATGTATGTAAGTTTTTTTCAGGTCAAAAGGGTAGTGCCCTACCGTTTGTACTGTGTCGCTATAAAAGATGGCATCGTATTTTTTACATAGCTCGCCTACTGCATTTATATCCAGCAGGTTACCTATTTCATTGTTGGCATGCATCAGCGTTACCAGGGTCTTTACGCCACTATTGGCAAGTAGTTCTTCTAGGTGATTTAGGTCAATATGCCCATCCTTTGTAAGCCTTACAATACTCAGTTTTGCATGGCCGGCATGTGCCATATATTCCACGGTATGCAGCGTAGCATGGTGTTCAATAGGAGAGCTGATAATATGTTTACAACCCAGGTCCCTGATAGCGGCATTTATTGCAGTATTGGTGCTTTCCGTTCCTCCTGATGTGAAAAATATCTCGCCTGGATTCGCATTTAGGATGCGTGCTACTGTTTTACGTGCATTTTCTATGGCCAGCTTGGTTTCGCGGCCATAAGAATAGATAGAAGACGGATTGCCAAACTTTTCTGTAAGAAAAGGCATCATGGCTTCCAAAACCTCAGGATCCAATGCAGTTGTAGCAGCATTGTCAAAGTAAATACGTTGCATTCCCACCGGAAAATTTAGGGTGCAATTTACAATTTATTAAGGTGAAAATAAGCAAATCAGAAAATGAGAAAATCAAAAAATATGATAAAATTTCATTCAATTAGGATGGTTAAACACATACCTATAAGAGGAAAGCCACTCTTTTGAAGCGGCTCTCCCTATTATTGAACGTTAGCAAGTAATCTCGTTTAGAATGGGGTATCATTATCGTCAGGGCTGTTCTTCCTGCCAAATGGCGGGCTGTTGGGGTCATCATCATCCCAATTCATATCATTAGCTTTTGATTGTTTGGTCTGGAAACCTCCCGGCGGAATGAACAGTTTAGAACCACCAAATTCGCTTGGATCGCGGCGGATGCCTGCCTGTGGGTTATCGTTGAAAGGTGTAAAACCGCCTGCATTGCCACCGAAATTCTCATCAGGCATATCCACAAATTTCTGGAACTCCTTCAGGAAGCGGACTTTAATGGTATCGGTGCTGCCATTACGATGTTTGGCTATATGTACGTGAGTTTCACCCTCTATTGGGTTACCAATAGGGTCATTATTAAGGCCATAGTATTCAGGACGATACAGGAACATTACCATATCAGCGTCCTGTTCTATGGCTCCCGATTCACGGAGGTCGCTAAGTTGGGGCACTTTAGATTCTTTACGTGATTCAACTGAACGGTTTAGTTGTGATAAGGCTATGATAGGAATATCCAGCTCTTTTGCTAATGCTTTAAGGTCGCGGGATATTTTTGATATTTCCTGTTCACGATTGCCTCCACGGTCTATGGTAGCCTGCATTAATTGCAAATAGTCAATGATGATCAATTGTATATCATGCCTTTGCTTTAGGCGGCGGGCCTTTGCACGTAGTTCGAAGATATTAAGAGCGGCTTGGTCATCCAAAAAAATAGGAGCAGAAGCCAATTTGGTCATACGTTGGGTCATTTGCACAAACTCGTGTTCCTGCATATGGCCTTTGGTAATGGCATTCATGGTAACCTCTGTAGTGGCCGCCAACATACGTTTCACGATCTGCCCTGCTCCCATTTCAAGAGAGAAAAACGCCACAGGATATGGGCTGGGGGATCGCATAGCCGCATTCATGGCCAGGTTCAGGCAAAATGCTGTTTTACCCACGGCAGGCCGGGCTGCGAGAATGATAAGATCTGTTTTTTGCCATCCTGATGTGAGTTTGTCAAGAGCATCAAAACCTGAAGGAACACCGGTAATATCTTCCTTTTTGTTCTTGGCTTCTTCTATCTCATGAACTGTTCTAACCAGTACTTCCTTAAGGCTTTTAAAGTTCTTACGCAGGTGCTTGTCAGTTATTTCATACAGGCCTGATTCTGCTTTATCCAAAAGGTCAAACACATCGGTACTATCTTCGTAAGCATCACTTATTACCACGCCGGAAATGCGTATCAGTTCGCGCTGAATGAATTTTTCCATCACGATCCTGGCATGTGCTTCAACGTGCGCACTCGATACCACGCTCATGGTAAGGCGGGTTAGGTAATAAGCACCCCCTATGATCTCCAGTTCATCATTTTTTCTTAATTCTTCTGTGACGGTCAGCAGGTCTACCGGCATGCCTTTATCAAACAGGCGACGGATGGCAGCATATATCTTTTGGTGAGCATCAACATAAAAACATTGTTCACTTTGTATTATTTCTAATACTTCTGCCAATTTGTCCTTTTCCAGCATTACAGCCCCTAATACTGCTTCTTCCAGTTCGGGCGCCTGTGGGGGAACTTTACCATAAACAAGGGAAGTTAGGTCGGGCTTGCGGTTCCGGCTGCTGCTTCCAAAATCTTTTTTAATATTTACTGCCATTATAAACTAACAGGTTAAGATTGATTTTAACGATATTTTTGTCCCTTTTTCAGCACGTTTTCAGCCATTTTATAAAGTCGTCGAATTCTCTACCCGGTGGAGCCCACCAGAACGCCTTGTTCTGTTAATCCAATGTTATGAAATGGTTAAGTGCTGATGCGGATGACGAATGTATATTCCGGAATTCGAACTGCAAAAGTTTTTTTGAAATAAAATTATAACTCATAAGCGCACCTCCTATCCACATGGTTACTGACATAAATTTCCGAAAATATTCACTATATCCACAAAAAAATGTTGCAATAAACAGAAATTCACAATTTTATCCACAAATGATGTGGATAAATGCTTTTAAATTAGATTTCGTAATCAGGATGTAATTTCCTATTATCATAAGCTATCTTTACAAAAATTTTGATTTCTTAATGATTATTTCATACAAGTGGTTGTTGGAATACTTGCCAGAAGCCCTTTCTATAGGAGACTTGAGTAAAATACTTACATCAATAGGACTTGAAGTAGAAGCAACTGAAGCTGTTGAAACAGTGAAGGGAAGCCTTGAGGGACTGCTAATTGGGCAGGTTTTGACTTCTGAAAAACATCCGAATGCAGATAAATTAAAGATCACGATTGTAGATATTGGACAAGGCCCTGCCTTACATATAGTATGCGGGGCGCCCAATGTGGCAGCAGGACAGAAGGTTATTGTAGCACCTGTGGGCGCTATGGTACATCCGATAAAAGGGGATCCCTTCTTAATAAAAAAGGCTAAAATACGGGGAAAGGACAGTGAGGGTATGATATGTGCAGAAGATGAAATAGGGTTTGGGGAAAGCCATGCAGGTATCATGATATTGCCGGAAGATGCACCCATAGGCACTTTGGCAAAAACCTATTTCAATATACCCGAAGCAGATCATACTATACATATTGGCCTTACACCAAACCGGTCTGATGCAATGAGCCATATAGGTGTTGCAAGAGACGTATGTGCTTATCTCACGCACCATAGAGATCAAAAATATTCTGTAAGATTACCGGAAATACTTGAGAATAAAGGATTTGCGAATGATGCGCCCATTATTAAAGTGAATATCGAAGCGCGTGATGCATGTCCCCGTTACACTGGCATAAGCATTAGTAATATAAAAGTGGAGGCTTCACCTGAATGGCTGCAGCAGCGATTGGCAGCTATAGGCCTGCGTTCTATCAATAATATTGTGGACATTACCAATTATGTTTTGCATGAGTACGGACAACCTTTGCATGCTTTTGACGCGGATAAAATAGCGGGGAATACGATCAATGTACGCTATTTACCAGCAGGCACACCATTCATAACCCTGGATGAAAAAGAAAGAAAATTATGGGCTAATGACCTGATGATATGCGATAATAGAAGCCCTGTAGC
>Ga0207086_1180_pt1 | contig 12596 bp, 8 predicted proteins | sample Alteio_BWMinHeat_54_FD_153540 | JGI IMG/M metagenome (GOLD analysis project Ga0207086, IMG submission 153540) | Enriched cells from forest soil in Barre Woods Harvard Forest LTER site, Petersham, Massachusetts, United States -... | ecosystem: Environmental > Terrestrial > Soil > Temperate forest >... | reverse complement strand
TTTCAGAAAAGCGTGCCAGTGTTCGGGGTCGAAGAGCGGCTGGGTCATCGCGTAATGCGCGCCGGCTTCGACCTTGGCGTGGAAGCGCTCGATTTCGTTGTCGAGATCGTCGGCAACAGGATTCAGGGCCACGCCGATCGTAAAATTCGTTGCGCCCCCGAGAGTTTTTCCCGCCCAGTCGGTACCCTGATTCAAGCGGTTGAGAACTTTGACGAGGCCGACGGAATCGACTTCGTAGACGCCGCTGGTTTCCGGGTAATCACCTACAGAAGGTGGATCACCTGTGATGGCAAGAACGTTGCGGACGCCGCCAACGGTCCACGCGCCGAGAAGGGCAGCTTGCAGGCCGATGATGTTCTGGTCGCGCGTCGTGAGATGAGGAACGGTTTCGATGCCGCGGGCTTCCAGCGCGCCGGCCACAATCAGGGCGTCCATGCCGACGCGGGCCATGGCTCCGCTATTGATGTCGATGGCATCCACTTTTTTGGAGGCCATAACCTTGTCGACCTGCTCGAAGATGCGGTCGAGAGAGAGTCCCTTGGGCGGATCGATTTCCACGCAGACGGTGAATTCTTTTCTCTGGAGTTTTTTCCAGAACCGGCTCTCCGGCTCGCGATGGGCAGCCGGCGCTGGTCTTAAGACTGTCTCGACCGAATGCGCAGCGGGATGGGATTTCGCGGGGCGAAGCGATTTCACTGCTTCGGCCATGGCGCGAATATGCGCCGGCGTCGTGCCGCAGCAGCCGCCGAGAATGCGTACGCCGAGTGCGGCGGCTTCGCGGGCGAAGAGCGCAAAATATTCCGGTGAGGATTTCGGATAGACGATGCGGTCGCCTTCGCGTTTGGGGAAGCCGGCGTTGGGCATGCCGCTGACGCGAAGATCATCAACGGCAGTAAGCTCCTGAAGAATCCGCAGAAGCGACTGCGGGCCGAGCGTGCAGTTCGCGCCGATCACTTGAACGTTCTTGTTTTTCAACTGCGCCGCGGCATCGGCGGGGCGGACGTCGCCGTACGTCGTGCCTTCTTCCGCATAAGTGAGCTGGGCCACGATGGGCAAACCGGAGAAAGAGCGAATCGCATCGATGGCAAGGAGCAATTCTTCGATATACGCAAACGTTTCGAGGATGTAGAAGTCCACACCGCGCTCTTCGAGCGCGAGCGCCTGTTCGTGAAAAATATCCTGAATCTCCTCCGGAGCCGGATGGCGCGATTGCACGCCGAGGCCCAACGGACCCATGGAGCCGGCGATCAAGACTTCGCGAGAGGCCGATTCGCGGGCTTCGCGGGCGATCTTCACGCCGCGGCTATTGAGGCGCTGGACTTCTTCGCCGAGGCCGAGAGGCGCGAGCTTGAAGCGATTGGCGCCGAAGGTGTTCGTTTCGATGATCTGCGCGCCCGCTTCGATGTAAGCCTGGTGCACACGGAATACCGCTTCCGGCTCGGTAGAATTCACCTCATCGAAGCAGCGTTGTGAGCCAACCGCTTCGTGCAACATCGAGCCCATCGCGCCATCGGCGATGAGAATCGCGTCTTTCAGACGCTCGTTGAAATCATGAATCTTCACAGTTCGTGTTTCCTGTCTGCTGAAAATGTCGCGCGGGAAATGCGCTCAACGCTTTTGTTCCATGAGGCTGGCGACGGTGCTCATCAAATCGTACTTGGTGAGGATCTCGAAATGCGCATTTCCCATATCCACAAAGACCGCGGGATTCTCGTGGCTGAGGATGTGGGTGACGCGCTCGACGGGCGCGGTCTTCGGCACCTGCGGCAAAGGTTTGCTCATCACTTCGCGGACGACGAGCTTGCGAAGGTCCTTGCCCTGCAAAGCGAGGGTGAGTATCTGGTCTTCGTAAATCGTGCCGATCGGAACATTCTCCTCGAAGACGGGAATCTGCGAAATGTCCTGCTCCTGCATGGTCTTCAGTGCGTGGAAAACAGTCTGGTAAGGCCGCGCAATGACGAGCTCGCGCACCTTGCCGGCGGCGTGTTTGGCGTTGACGACTTCCGCCGCGGTGATGGCGGTGGCCGCGTCAACGTAGCCGCGCTCGTGCATCCACAAGTCGTTATAAACCTTGCTGAGGTAACGCGTGCCGGTGTCCGGCAGGAGCGCGACCACGAAATCATGCGGCCCCAGATCCTTGGCTAGGCGCAACGTGCCGGAAATGCAGCCGCCGCCGGAGCCGCCGGTGAACAGGCCCTCCAGCTTGGCCAGGCGGCGCGCGACGACGAAACATTCCTCATCATTGACCTGAAGGATGTCGTCCAGGATTTTCAGATTCATGGTCGTCGGAAAAAAATCCTCGCCGATGCCTTCCACAACGTACGTCTTGGCCTTGATGGTTTGCCCGGTCTTGACGAAATCGTAGTAGAGCGAGCCAAAGGGATCGACGCCGATGATTTTGACGCTGGGATTTTTTTCCTTCAGGTATTTTCCCACGCCGCTGATGGTACCGCCGGTGCCCACACCGCAGACAAAATGGGTGACCTTGCCTTCGCTGTCTTCCCAAATTTCGGGGCCCGTGGTGCGATAGTGAGCTTCGGGATTGCTGGGATTGTCGTACTGATTCGGGTAGTAAGAATTGGGAATTTCGCGGGCAAGTTTTTTTGCCACCGAATAGTAGCTGCGCGGATCTTCCGGTTCGACGGCGGTGGGGCAGACGATGACTTCGGCGCCGAGAGCTTTCAGGAGATCGACTTTTTCCTTGGATTGCTTGTCGGTGGTTGTAAAAACGCATTTGTAACCGCGCACCGCCGCGACAAGCGCCAGACCCATGCCGGTATTGCCCGAGGTACCCTCAATGATCGTGCCGCCGGGCTTCAACAAGCCCTTTTTCTCCGCATCGTCAATCATGCTGATGCCAATGCGATCTTTCACGGAGCCGCCCGGATTGGTGAATTCCGCTTTGACGTAGATTTGCGGCTTCAGGCCCTGATTGATGCGGTTCAGGCGGATCAAGGGCGTGTGCCCGACCGCTTCCAAAATGTTATTGCACTTCATCAGTCGTCTCGGTTTCTCCGCCGAATTGCCATCAGTTTAGCATCTTCCCAAGGAGTTCCCCTACTTCGCGGCGCCAACCATTTTCTTACGTCCGAATAGGAAGAGAGTAGATTATTCTCTCTATGATTTCGACAAAGGGGAGACCAGGATGACGCGTCAGAACATTTCGAGCGGGGCGCCGTGGGAATCGATTGTGGGATACTCGCGGGCGGTAAGAATCGGCAACGTCATTACGGTGTCGGGAACAACGGCGACGGGGCCGGATGGAAAGATCGTGGGCGTGGGCGATTTGCGCGCGCAAACAGTGCAAACGATCAAGAACATCGAGGCGGCTCTCATCAAGGCTGGCGCGAGCCTCAAAGACGTTGTGCGGACGCGAATTTTTGTGACAAACATCGCGGAATGGGAAAAGGTTGGACGAGTGCATGGAGAATTTTTCGGAGAGATCCGGCCGGCGACGAGCATGGTGGAAGTCAGCAAGCTGATTGCGCCGGAAATGCTGGTGGAGATTGAGGCGGACGCAGTAATCGGTGACTGGTGACTGGTGATTCGTGACTGGTGATTCGTGACTGGCGAACGGTGGGACGCCCTATAACAGATGTGCTTGGTGAATACATATATGAAGGCGCGAAAATTCAGATGAATCCGGCGCTGTACGATTCGTTTATCGCGGACTACTACGACGATTCGCCGGTCGTGAGCGGGCGGCTGCAGGACGTGGCGTTCTATCGCGACGCGGTGCGCGAGTTCGGCGACCCCGTACTGGAGCTGGGTTGCGGGACGGGGCGCATCATGATGGCGCTGGCAGATATGGGAAAGCGGATCACCGGGCTTGATCTTTCCGAGCGCATGCTGGAGCGCGCGGTGAAAAAGCGCGCGGCGCTGAACAAGGAAGCGCGTGAACGCGTTCACCTCGTTCAGGGAGACATGGCGCGGTTCGATCTGGGCGAAACATTTCGGCTCGTGATCATTCCCTTCCGGCCATTTCAGCACTTGTTGGAAGTGCAGCAGCAGGTGGATTGTCTGGACTGCGTTCGCAAGCATCTCGCGCCGGGCGGGCGGCTGATTCTGGATGTGTTCCAGACGGATGCCGAGCGAATGCATGATCCCGTGCACATGCGAGAGATGCTGGTGAGCGAGTACAAAACCGCAGACGGGCGGCAGGTACGCATCTGCGAGCGAGTAGCTGCATTTCATCGGGCGGAACAGCGGAATGACGTGGAGATGATTTTTTACATCGGGCATCGGGACGGCCGCCAGGAGCGGATGGTGTTTGCATGGCCGCTCCGATATTTCTTCCGGTATGAGATCGAACACCTCCTCGCGCGATGCGGATTCCGGGTTTCGGCGCTTTATGGGAATTTCGACCGGGCACCGATCCGGGATGATTCGCCGGAGATGATCTTCGTGGCGGAGAGACGCCAAGGAGACGGCGGGTAGGGTACCCACCTGTTTTTTATAGGTGTTGCATCTAAAGAACTTAAGCATTGGGTAAGTCGTTTAGATGCAACACTTGCGAGGTGGCCTGGAAATGTTGCATCTAAAGGACTTAGTGGTTAACAGAACTACGAAACGGAAACGACATTGCGTCTTTTTTTGCGCGAGGGCTGGGGGTTAGGATGCCTTGCTTGGCGACTACGAAACGGACCGAAAAGCGGCAGCAAGCTGCCGCACTCCCAAATAAGAAGCGGCAGCCGAGGCTGCCGCTTGTTGTAACAGGTCAAAGTATGACCTGAAATTATTATACCACAGCCTTGAGCAGGGTCAGGCTAACGTTCCGGCTGGAGCGACCGGTTACCATTTGGCGCGGATACGGTACTTCAGCACCGAGGTGCCGTCTTTGGCGACCGGGACGATGAATTGGGCGGCGAAGGCCGCGGTCTTCGTGTACTTGTGGCTGAAAGAAATCATCTCCCAATCGCCGCCGATGGGTTCGTTCACCTGGACGGTGACGGGCGCGTCTTTGTGGTTGCGCAGGGTGACTTCAAATTCCATTTCCCAGGTGTGGGTATCGATGCGCTTGTAGTCCGTCTGCTTGTGCTCGGCGACGACGTCGAAGGCGTTGCCGATGTGGATGTTCACGTCTTCGTCCTTGGGGGTGTGATCGATGCGGTCTTCGCCGGCGAAGAGGATGCCGCCTTTTGAGTCTTTCTGATAGACGCGGACGTTGCCTGCAGGAAGCGGTATGCCGAGGCCGTTCTTCTCTTCATTCCTGAATTTGTAATAGACCATCACGGGATCTTTCAGGGGAGCGCCGGGAGTTTGTTGGTTGCGGTAGTAGTAGCTCTGGCCATTCACCATGAGAATTTTTTCGACGGGAACGCCGGACCCTTGGAGAAGGCTGATCTGCTTGGTTTCTTTGTCCTCGACCGAAGTCTTGCGGCCGAGGGAATAGAGGTGGTATTCGCTGAAGGCTTCTTGCTGGAACTGTTGGGCAGCCTTTGCCATGGGAACAGCTGCATTCATGTCCATCCTATTGCTGACAGTGCGATCGGCCACACGATTCAGTTCGCCGGCGACAAGTTGGAGGCGCGCATTGTGAAACGCGGTGCCGCTGTTGTTGACGACGGTGACCCAGCCATCCAGGTCGGCGTTCTTGTCATCGCGCGCGACGGTAAGAACGTAATCGGCGTTCCAGGACAAATTGCCCGCGAGGTAGGAAGCTTCGATCTGTTGCTTTTTCGCGCCGGAGTTTTCGAGAGACATTAACAGCGTCGGACGGTCGTAAAGATTCGCAGGGACTTCGGGGAAACGATAGCTCTCGGCAAACATTCCGGTGACGATGTCGTTGCCAATCTTCCAGACGGGACCGTTGTTATCGGAAAGCAAGGTCGCTTTGATCTCTTCGCGCTTGGTGGTGTTGTTGTCCTGATACGAGCGCACCAGCGTGACTTCCTTGCCGACGTACTTGTGCAGGAGTTTTGCGGGCTCGAGGAGGTCGTATTCGTAATTCTGTTCGATGACGCCGAGTTTTTCCGGATCGTTCAGGGAACGGAAATGAACTGTTGCGGGATTGACGGTCGCGGCGATATCCATGAATTTCAGGCGAAACGTGCCGCTGGGAAGCACGAGCTGGCGAACATCGCGCACCAGAGCGATGTTGGAGTTGTAGACGGTAACGTTCAGATCGGTCTGATCGTTCAGGCTTGTGGATTGATCGCCAGCCGTGGAACGGGCCGCTTCTTTTTCCTGTGCGGCATAGACTTTGTTGCCGCGGGCCGCCGGATAAAGAATTGCCGCGCCGGCGGCGAGAACCGCAAGAGCGGAAATCATCCATAACAGCCGAGTCGTTGCCTGACTCCCGGGGATCTTCATCACTTTCACCTCAATCTGGATTTGCCTTCTCTCTTAGAACGATGCGGGCGAGAATTCTTGCACTGGACAATTCGGGCTGGGGCCCTCCAGATCATGGATGCGGGACGCGATTCCAGGTCATGCCGCCGTCGCTGGTTTCAAAGCTCTTGGTATTCCGGGCGTTCCAAATCGTGGCGTGCAGGGCATCCATGGCGCGAATCCCGCCAAGATCCTCCGACAACGGTGAAGAAATCAACGCCCAATGCGCGCCGCCGTCCGTGGTCAGAAGAATGGCTCCGACGCGGCCCACGATCCAGCAGACTTTGTCCGAGGGAGCAGAGCCGGTCAGCAAGTCGGCGAGTACGCCGCTCGTTTGCCGCGACCAGGAGGAGCCGCCATCCTTGGAGAACTCGATAAGACCGCTCCGGCCGGCGCGCCAAATGACGCTTGAGCCCGGCGGTGAGATCAAACGCGGATTGGAAATCTCCTGTGCGACTTCCAAGGAAGCGGAACTGTTATAGCCGGATGCAGCCCCGCCAACTGCCGCTGGCTGAGAAGGAGGAGCCGCCGGTGCGGCAGGGGCAGCCTTCATTCTCTTCGTCTCTGCCTGCCCGAGTGGGGCCGGACCCGGTATCTTTGGAGAGTTGGAATTGGATTGATTCTGTGATTGAACATTCGCGGCTTGTGCCTGCATTTGCACTTCAACGTTTTCTTGCATTGCGCCGGGCGCGGCCTTGGCGTCGAGATCGGCCTGATTTTCGGCGCGCAGCAAATTAACGGAGGAGTCCCGCTCCGCATCTTTTCGCGCCATGCTCTCTTTATCGGCCGGGGATCTTGGTGGCGAACTCCGCGCTAGATATTGCTGCTTTTCGCTCGATTTCGTGGCGTCCGATGCGCCCGGGGGAATCGCGCTGGAAAATTCATCGGCTGCGGATTGAGGCTTCTTGAGGGCGGCCTTCGGCGACGGAGAGACGGCTTGCGCCGCTGTCGAAACCGGCGGTGCGGGTGGAGGGGGCGCCTGATTCGTCGCGACTTGGACTTCCTTCGAGCTTGGAAGAGGCAACGGCTGTTTTTCGTGGAGCGCAATCCAAACGAGTAACCCTGCGGCGATTGCTCCCGCTGGAGCGAGCCACTGCCAGCGCGCGCCTCTCAAAAGAAGAGCCCGGCGTGACTTCTTGGGCGGCGCCGCTGCGGCCGCGCGTTGGCTCTGGCTCGGAGCAGCGGCTGCGGGGAAAGTTTCGAGATTCCGCGCAGCCATGACCGGGTCGGATTGCTTGCCAGCGAGGACTTCCACTTGCTCAGCGGCTTGCAATGAAATCTGGTCCGTGGCTTCGAGGTGCGCGAGGAGGGCCTGGCAATGCGGGCAGCCCACGATATGTTCTTTTAAGGAATTCAATTGTTCGGAAAGCAAAGACCGCTCGTGATACGCGGCCAGTGTTTCCGAATCAGGACATGCACTGCCCTGCGAGTCTGGGACCGCGGGCAATCTCGCAGGTTCACCAGCAGGCGCGGCGGAGCGCAGATGGCGGGCAAGCGCTTTATCAAATCTCCGATCGCGTTCGTCAGCCGCCATAATCTTCTCCATCCTTAGAACGAAACTTCACAGCTTTCTTGCAACGCGCGGTCACGGCGTGCGCTTTCCGGGTGCGGGGCCCGACGATTTTGAGCGTGGCAGCAATTTTTCCAAATCGATGGGGTTGTCCGCCGCGCTGTATTCGAAACAGAGAGCGATTTCCGCATCGCTCAATCCGGGCTGAACCGCGAAACCGTTTGCCGCCCCGATACCGTGGCGAAGAATGTCTTCCACCGCACGCCGCAAATCGCGCCGCACGCGGTCCAGATGACGCGAAACGCTGGATTCATGCTCCCCGAGCAGCCGTCCGATCTCCCCAAGCGTTTTTTCCTCGGCGTAATAGAGGCGGAGCCTCTCCTTTTCCTGCGGTTCGAGCCGTTCGAGCGCCGTTTGCAATGCCCGCGTGAATGACGCGACGTAGCGCTCGCGATGCGGATCGCCGGGTTGCATCTGCGGTCCGAGCAGCGCCTTCGGCCGTTCGTCGCCAGTTTCGTCCTCGCCAAGTTCCTCGAAGCGCCGGCCCGCGCGGATGGCATCAATGTGCCGTTGGGCAAGAACGGCGCGGAGCCAGGTCCTTAGCGAACTGCGTCCATGGAAGTAACGGAAGAGCGACCGTTCCGCGCCCTTGCCGCCCGCCAAACCATACAACTCCGAAAAAAGGGAATCCGCGAGATCACAGGCATCCGCGGAACCCGCTTTGCAGCGAAGAATCGCGGCGGCCGCCGCGCGCAGGTAAGCGCGGTACGTGGTGAAAAAATGCTCCCAGGCCGCCTCGACTCCTTCGGCGCAGGCGGTGGCCAGGGCCAGATCTTCGAGATGCAGCGCGCCCAGATAGTCTTGGAGCTGTTGCGGTGTCACCGCTCCGCGCGTCAAGGCCTTCTTTGCGCTGCGCTCGAGCGCGGCCGCAAATCGTTCCCGCGGAACTCCCCAGCGCCCTGCCTGCGACTGGGCATAGAACCACTCAAGGAGGGAGGTTTGGCCGTCGAGCGGCCGGGAAGGATTCAGCAATGGATTCCCACCGTCACGTTTTGGCGCGTCTTCAGTCATTTTTGAAGCGAGAGCACCGAAAGACCCGAGCCAACGCCGGGGCCACAAGCTGCATCCTAGAGCATAAGCCCAGCCGAAGGAAATTGGTGTGCAAAACTCGGACAACCCCGCCCGGAAATGCGGTATCCTAGGGGGGTGTTGCGTCCCCAGACTCGCAACTGACACTGCCTCGCCGGGTTAGAACTGGGTGCGCAACGGTGCTCTCGCGGGAGCATTAGCGACTTCGCGACGCTAGTACGAAAGTCCTATTCGGGCTCCGTCAGCCTCCCCAGTACTCTGGTACCGCTAGAGCGCATTTCTTACTCTGCTTGCGGACTTGGAAGCGCTAGGGAATCCTAAGCCGCCCATGTTTCGTAGCCGGAATTTCACGAGGCGGCACGCGGATGACAACCATGATTTCTGATCCACCACGTAAGACAACGATGGGCGTCGGCTTTGAGTCAAGGCGCGGCCATGCGGGCGATCCACAAGCGTGGAAGAAAGCCATCGGCACCAGATCGGTTCCGGCACGACTTGCCTTGCTCCCTGAACCGAAGCCACGATGGGACCGCATTGGACTGAGCGCCGCCGCGCAACTGGCGATCTTCGGTTTCTTGCTCATGATTCCTCTGATTTTCCCGACGCAGATGCAAACGGCATTACATTTACGTGTCACGGAGTTGATGCAGCCGGTAACGGAAATCCCGATTGCGCCACCTCCTGCACCGCCTCCACCCCCGCCGAAGGTGAAAGTGAAGCCGAAAGTCGCGCCGCCGGAACCAAAGCCGGTGGAACCTGAACCCGTGAAGCTGAATCCGAAACAAACGCACGTTTTCCTCGCGGCAAAAGTAGAGCCACCCAAGCCAAAGACCTTGGATGCGAAGCCCGTGGAACTCAATCCGGTTTTCGAGCAGGCGAAAATCGATACGCCGAAGAATCAGCCGAAGCGGCCGAAAGAAGATGTGAAAGTCGGCAATCTTGGATCAGGCAGCGCAGCTGTGGCAACCGTGGTGGCCCCGGTGAACCAAGTGCAAACCGGGGGCTTCGGCGATCCCAACGGAATCGCCGGCAAGGGTGATCCGAACAAAGCCACTAACGTGAATCGTCTTGGTTTGCCCACATTGCCGGGTGGACCGGGTTACGGCAACGGAACCGGCGGCGATAAAGGAATTCGCGGCGCGGTAGCAAGCACGGGCTTCGGTAACGGCACGGCGAATCCTCCGCCAAGCGCCAAGCGCGGCGCGCTGCAGTCCACCGGCTTCGCGGATCAGACGGTCGCGGCCGAGGCGCCCAAGAAGAAAGCGTCGACCGAAAGCGCGACGACCCCCGTTGACATCTTGGAAAAACCACATCCGCAGTACACCGTGGAAGGGCGTAGTCTGAAAATAGAAGGTGACGTCGTTATCGAGATGGTGTTCCTGGCGAACGGCAGCGTCCAGGTGAACCGAGTCGTAAGCGGTCTGGGCCACGGTCTCGATGAAGCAGCAACTCGCGCAGCGCAGCAGATCAAGTTCAAGCCGGCAAGGCGCGAAGGTCAGCCAGTGGATTTCCCGGCTCGCGTCCGAATTGAATTCCGTTTGGCCTATTGAGGGGAGAGAGAAAATGCGTAAGGTAGTAACTGCTATTTTCATTCTGATTTTGAGCGGGGTGGGCGCCATTGCCGGCACGGATACCCCCACGCCGGCCGATCGTCCGCGGACCATGGACGACGTCATCGACCGCGTAATCACCAACGAAAACCGGGCCAACCAGCAGATCAAGCAATATTCGCCGCTGGTTGAGACGTACATCCAGAACCTGAAGCCCGATAAGGATCTTGGCTACGCCCCCGCTGGCGACAAGTATTTCCTCGGCCGCGCCGACTTCTCGAAAGGCGTCTCGCTGGTTTCCTTGACGGACACCAACAGCAAGGGGAAGAAGATCATCGGTTCCATCGGCAACTTCTTTTCTTTCGCGATGCAGTTCCTGCCGGACGGCTTCCTGCAGATGATCTTCCTCGACTCGAACGGCTTCGACAAGCAGCACTACAAGTTCGATTACGTGCGCCGGGAATTCCTCGGCGAAGTGCGCTGCCTGGTGTTCGACGTCACACCTCAGGACAAGTCCGGCAAGGGCCGGTTCCTTGGCCGCATCTGGGTCGAAGATCAGGATTACAACATTGTGCGGTTTAACGGCGCCTACGGCGGCGGCGGGCACTCCAGCTGGTATTTTCACTTCGACAGCTGGCGCACCAATGTGCAACCGGGCCAGTGGATGCCTTCCTTCATATACAGCGAGGAACGAGATTTGCACTATGCCCTGGCCAAGAAGCTGGACTTCAAGGCGCAGACGCGGCTGTGGGGTTACAACCTCGGCCGGTCCAGCCAGGAGCAGGAACTCAGCAAGATTCTGATCGAGTCTCCGGTACAGGACGACACCAAGACGGCGAACGACCTGACACCCATTCAGGCGCAGCGTTCCTGGGACCGCCAGGCGGAAGATAACGTCGTGGATCGCCTGGAGCGCATCGGCCTGATCGCGCCGCGCGGCGAAGTCGACAAGGTTTTGGAAACGGTGATCAACAACTTGGAAGTTACCAACAATCTCGATATCCAACCCGAAGTTCGCTGCCGTGTGATGACGACGACGACGCTGGAATCCTACACCGTCGGCCATACCATCGTGTTGAGCCGCGGGTTGATCGACGTACTTCCCGATGAGGCCAGCCTGGCCACCATGCTGGCACACGAACTCGGCCACGTCGTGCTGGGACACCGGCTCGATTCCAGCTATGCTTTCTTCGATCAATTGCTGATCGACGACAAGGAAACCTTCCGCCACTTCGGGTTTCAGCGCACTGCCGATGAGGAGAACTCGGCCGGCGTCAAAGCAATGCAGTTGCTGAACAATTCTCCCTACAAGAATCAGCTCGGCAATGCGGGACTTTTCCTGACGGCGCTCTCGACACGCCAGAAAGAGATTCCGAACCTGATCAGCGGGCACCTCGGCAATCGCGTTCCGGTGATCGCCGACCTCAAGTCGACGGTGCCAGTCGATCAGAAGCAGAATCCGCAGATGATTGCGGCGCTGCCGATCGGCGGACGCGTGAAGCTGGATCCGTGGAATGACAAGCTCGATCTCCTCAAGAGCAAGCCGGTGGGTACGGTGGCGGAACGCGAAAAGATGCCGTTCGAAGTCACTCCATTCATGCCGTACCTGACGCGTTACGGCGCCGATGCGTCGAAACCCATCGCCGCCAGCGCGGCAGCGCCCCCGACCGACCCGAAAACCGGTGCATCCGCGCCAGGCAAACCGCAGTAAGCCAATTTAACCGTTGCGAATAGTTCGGCCCGGGGAAGACCTGTTCTCCGGGCCGTTTTCCTTTGCTTACCACATTTTGATTCTTCGGCGTGTTCCTCACCGCAGTGACGAGAGTTCTTTCAGCAGCCTGTAATTGAAGTCCACGCCGTCGTAAAAATCCTGCACGCCGAGGCGCTCGTCTTTTCCATGCTCGCGATTGTCGTTGATGTCAAAAAACATGCAAGAGATGCCATAGGTCGGGATGCCGGCGATGCGCGTGTACTTTCCGTCGGTGGCCCCGGTGGACATGGTGGCGACGAGAGGAATGCCCGGCCAGGTGACGTTCAAGATTTTCTCCATGGCCTGCGTCACTTCCGGGAGCAGCGGCGACGGCGGCACCGGCACGACAGGCACTACCTTTCCATTA
>Ga0207086_1179_pt1 | contig 12611 bp, 8 predicted proteins | sample Alteio_BWMinHeat_54_FD_153540 | JGI IMG/M metagenome (GOLD analysis project Ga0207086, IMG submission 153540) | Enriched cells from forest soil in Barre Woods Harvard Forest LTER site, Petersham, Massachusetts, United States -... | ecosystem: Environmental > Terrestrial > Soil > Temperate forest >... | reverse complement strand
TTTTGGCATCGCCTCGGCCATGGAAACGATCTGACTTCCGCCTGACAGCACGTAGGCATCGGCCAAACCTGCGTATGCTGCCGCGTAGCCAGGATCGATCGCGATGGCTTGTTGAAAGTAATCAATTGCCTTGTTGAATCCCTCTTGATCGCGCTTGTTCCAAAAATAGCGCCCCTTCAGATAAAGCTCGTGAGCTTCCGGGTCGACGGAAGAGGAAGCGGCCAGCTGGGACTGCTGTTCCAATGTTAACCGGAGCTGGATTTCACGGGCGATGTCCTGGGCCAGGTTAGCCTGCAGCGTCAGCACATCCTTCACGTCGCGCTCATAGGCTTCCGCCCAGAGATGGCGATCCGCGGGCGCATAGATGAGTTGGGTACGGAGGCGCACGCGGTTTCCCATCCGCATCACCGTGCCTTCGACCACCGCGTCCACGTTCAGTTCGCGGGCGATCTCCGGCATGGTCTTGCGTGTGTCCTGGTAGTGCATGCTGGAAGTGCGGGAGATCACGCGGAGCCCCGGCAGTTTGGCCAGGTCCGTGATGAGCTCGTCGGTCATGCCGTCGGCAAAGTAATCCTGCGCCGTGTCGTTGGAAAGGTTCTTCAGCGGCAGCACGGCGATCGAAGAGATGCGAGGGGGAGCCGAAGCCGACGCCCTGGGCCGCGAGCCCCGGATCAGAAGGAAACCAAGGATCAGCAACATAGTGAGCGCACTGCCGGCGAAGGCTAGGCGGCGCTCTTTTGTGCGAACCCGTGCCGGAGGTGTTGACACCGCGTGTGACTGGTCTCCGGTTTGTGATGGTCTGGCTGGCACAACCGGAACCAGGAAGCGGTAGCCGCGGCGTCCCACGGTTTCCACGAAGCGCGGGTGATCCGCCGAATCGCCCAGCGCTTCGCGAACCTTGCTGATAGCCACCGCCAGGCTGTGGTCGAAATCCACGAAGGTGTCCGCAGGCCAAACCCGGCGGCTCAACTCCTCGCGTGTAACGATTTCGCCGGCTCGCTCCAGAAGAACGGAGAGTACCTGGAAAGGGCGCTCCTGTATCCGAATCCTGTTTCCCAGCTTGAACAGTTCACCCGCGCGCAGGTTGACCTCGAAATCGGCAAAGCAAAGCAGGGGCGACGAAGATGCAGAAGCCGGCATGGCAGAACCGGGTGAATTGGGGATGAGTTTACCACTCCGCAGGGCCTCTGAAAAGGTGGGTCCGAACCTGCCAACCCACTGAAATTACGAGTTGATCGGAAGTTGATTGAAAGTTGATCGGGAATGCATTGACCTGCCCTGCGGTTGTGAGGCACAAACGCTGAACATCGCGGGCGACCCGTCAAGCGGGAACCGGCCGACGCATGCCAAAGAGGAGAATTCATATGAAAACGCAATCCCTTCGAAATCTCAGATCTGCTGCGATCGTCAGCACGCTGCTTCTGGCGGTTGGCTTGCTTGCACTCGCACAGAACGCCAGCAGCGCTAAATCCGCAGCCGTACCCCACCTCATCAAGTTCAACGGCGTCTTGAAAGATGACGCCGGTCACAGCAAGACGGGAGTCAGCGGCATCACCTTCGCGTTGTACAAAGACCAGCAAGGTGGCGCGCCCCTCTGGATCGAGACCCAGAACGTGCAAACCGATAGCAAGGGCAACTACACCGTGCTGCTCGGATCAAGCAAGTCGACGGGCTTGCCCATCGAGCTCTTCACTTCCGGCGGAGAACGCTGGATAGGGGTGCAGCCCCAGGGCCAAAATGAGCAGCCGCGCGTCCTGCTGGTGAGCGCACCCTATGCCCTTAAGGCGTTGGATGCAGAAACCCTGGGCGGGAAGCCGCTTTCCGCGTTTCAACTGGCCGTCCCGCAAGGCAACAGCGCCACGACGAACGGAGCGCCCCCACCGGAGCAATCCAATGAAATCCGGTGCGCGGGAGGTGCAGCGTGCAAGACCAGTTTCTTTCCCAAGTTTTCCAGCAACGGCGGCAGCGCCAGGGTCAACGACTCCATCGTCACACAAAGCGGGACGACGGTCGGAATCGCCGGCAATCTTTCGTTGAGCGGAAACCTGAACGCCTCCACCGGGCAAGTGCTGGGGCAAACGGGTTCGTTTACCGCTAATACCAAAAATGCTGTTCTGAGCGTAGGGAATCAAAACCCGTCGGGCATAGCCGTCTCTGGCGTCAACGAAAATGCCAATGGCAATGGCGTGGGCGTACAAGGCAACGGGCCGAATGGCGTGGTGGGAATTGGCACCGCGCGAGGAGTGACGGGGACCGGCCTCGTCGGTGTGGAGGGTGAAGCTACCGGTACGAACAGTATAGGTGTGTCAGGCTTAGGTTCCACCGGCGTGTTGGGAACGGGATCTGGCAACGGTACCGGTGTTCAAGGAACGGGTGACATTGGCGTGTGGGGACAGGGAGCAAGCGGAAACACCCTGGGCGTTTTGGCAGTGGGCGGCAATGGCCTCATCGCTGCGGGTAATGAGACCGGTGATAACGTTCTCGGCGTGGCCGGTACTGTCGGCAACAGCGGCAAGAACCTCGGCGTAGAGGGCACTAGCGACAGTGTCAACGGCACGGGCTTGTACGGATTGGCTATCTCTCCGAGCCACATCGGAGGCGGCCGTGGCTGCTGCCCGGTAGGGGTCTGGGGCGACACCAGTTCTAACGCCGGTGGAGCGGCGGGTTTGGTCGGCACGGCCGACGATGCGCGGGCAATCTATCTCGAAAACAACAGTCCAAGCGGCGTCCCCACCGCATTCATGCAGCAGGACGCAAGCGGGGAACTTGCCCTCATGGCCGGAGGCGCGGGCGGGTTTTGCACTATCAACACAAACGGCGCCCTGTCTTGCCCACATGCTCTTTCTGTGATGGCGCCAGTGGACAGCGGCAAGAGACGAGTCGCACTTTATGCCATGGAATCGTCACAGAACTGGTTTGAGGATTTCGGCTCCGGGCAGCTTACAGGTGGGACCGCCAGGATCGCCCTCGATACAACGTTTGCGGAAGAAGTAAACACCGGCGTCAGCTACCACGTATTCCTCACCCCTCATGAAGAGTGCGAAGGGCTGTACGTCAGCGACGAAAGCGCGAGCGGGTTTGAAGTCCACGAACTCCATCACGGACAGTCGAATGTCACCTTCGACTATCGGATCGTGGCCCTGCGGCGCGGTTTCGAGACGGTGCGCTCGGAAGATATGACCAGTCAATGGAAGAAGATGAACGCGCTGTCAAGGATCACGCCGGAACAAGGCACCAAGCCGCCATCGATTTCTAGGGTGATTGGCAAGCCCGCTATCAATCCGCTCCCCAAGCTAAGCGCGCAGCGCTAGTTTGCCGGAGGTAACGCGCGCGCGGGGCGTGACTACATGGTCTCGCCCCGCTTGCGCAAGAATGCCGGAACATCGAGATCCGATTGTTCGAAGTTCGCGATCATGGCGTTGCGCATGCTGTCGATCGAGATGGATTCGCTCGCGGTCCCGGCGGGCGTCCCGTGCGAGGACGATTGCTGCATCAACATGGCCGGAGGCGGTGGCTCGGGATCTCGCTCAGCTTCCGGTTGGGGCTCGTCGAAAAAGTCGTCATGGCGCGACCCGCTTTCCCGCGAAACCGCGAAACTGGTTCGCTCTTCCTGCCGCCGCCGTCGGTGATCCGAATCTTTGAAGCCGGTGGCGATGACCGTGATTTTCACCGAGTCTTTCATCTTCTCATCCATCACCGCGCCGAAAATAATGTTGGCATCTTCGTGCGCGGCGCTCTGGATAATCGTGCAGGCCTCCTGAACCTCGGCAAGTTTGAGCGAAGCCGAGCCGGTAATGTTGATGAGGATGCCGCGGGCGCCGTCAATGGCTCCGGCTTCGAGCAGCGGAGAGGCAATCGCCTTTTGCGCGGCTTCGGTGGCGCGCCGCGCCCCGTTGGCCGTGGCCGCGCCCATGACCGCGTAGCCCATGCCTGCCATGATGGCCTTCACGTCGGCGAAGTCTCGATTGATGATCCCGGGGATAGTGATGATGTCGGAAATCCCCTGCACGCCGTGCCGGAGAATATCGTCGGCGATGCGGAAAGACTCGAAGAAGCCGGCATCCTGCGCCACCGCCAGCAGCTTTTCGTTAGGGATGACGATGGTGGTGTCAACCGTCTCCATCAGTTCGGCAATGCCGCGTTCGGCCTGCTGCATGCGGCGTTTGCCTTCAAACGCGAACGGCTTGGTGACCACGGCGACGGTGAGCGCGCCCATCTCGCTCGCCAGCGACGCAATGATGGGAGCCGCTCCGGTTCCGGTGCCGCCGCCCAGCCCAGTGGTGACGAAAACCATGTCCGCGCCTTCAAGCGCTTCAATGATTTTGTCGGAGTCCTCGAGCGCGGCTTTGCGGCCGACTTCAGGATTGGCGCCCGCGCCCAAGCCATTGGTGAGTTTGACGCCGAGCTGAATCTTCATGGGCGCGCGCGACATTCGCAGCGCCTGCAGGTCGGTGTTCGCGACCACGAACTCGATGCCTTCCATGCCGGCATCGATCATGCGGTTCACGGCGTTGCCGCCGCCTCCGCCCACACCGATGACTTTGATCTTGGCGTCGTTGCGGGCCTCTTCATTGAAGCTGATGCGAATGTCGTTTTCTTTTTTCATAGAAACACCTCGGTTTTGATGAGCAGCATTTAGCACTTAGCATTTAGCCCCTGGGGGTACATTGCCGCTTTCAAAAATCTTCTTTGGCTAAATGCTAAATGCCAATTGCTAATTGCTAATTGCTAATTGCTAATTGCTGAGAGATCCCCTTATGCTCCCTTTTTTGCAAACAGCCCAATCAATCGCGAACTCCAGCGGGTATCCTGCAAGCCGCGGGCGATTCGCGAGCGATGGCCGTAAAAAATCATCCCCAGAACTGTGGCGTACTCCGGCTCCGCTAGCGTGGATGGCATTTTCGCCAGCGCCGTCGGCCAGGATAGACGCAAGGGACGCCGCAACACAGATTCCGCGATATCCAGAATCCCCGCCAGCCGCGACGTGCCTCCACTCAACACGATCCCGCCCACACAAACATCGAGCATGCCGCTGTGCCGCAAGTTGTCGCGCACCATCTCGAACAATTCGCGAGCCCGGGGCTCAAGAATTTCTCCAACCATGCGCTGCGAAATCAGACGCGAAGGACGGTCGCCGACCGAGGGAACCTCGACTTCATTTCCTTCAGGAATCAGGGTCACGATCACATTGCCATACAGCTTCTTGATTTTCTCCGCCTCAGCCAGTGGTGTACACAAACCAACTGAAAGATCGCTGGTGAAATGATCGCCGCCGATCGGAATCACGGCAGTATGAATGACGGCGCCTTCCTGAAAAACGATCAGGCTGGTCGAGCCGGCGCCCAAATCCACCAGGCACACACCCAGTTCGCGCTCATCGGCCCGCAGCACGGCATCGGCGCAGGCCAGCGGCTCGAAGACGGTGTCATCCACGTGCACGCCAGCGCGGTTCACCGCGGTAACAACATTTTGAGTTGCGCTCGAACCGGCGGTGACCATGTGCACCCGAACTTCGAGCCGCATCGCCATCATTCCCAGGGGGTCGTGCACGCCGGTTTGATCGTCGAGGATGAACTCCTGCGGCAGCAGGTGCAGAATCTCGCGGTCGGCGGGCAGAGGAATGCCGCGCGCCTTGTCCACCGCAAGGCGAATCTCATCGCGCGCAATTTCACGCGCCCGCCCACCCAGGCTAAGCCCGCCGTGACTGTTCATCCCGCGAACGTGCGAACCCGCAACTCCCAGCAGGGCATGCTCGATGGGAGCGCCGCAAACGTCTTCCGCCTGCTCCACGGCTTTCTGGATGGAAGCCACGGCTTTTTCGAGGTCGACAATCACGCCCTTGCGCGAGCCCCTCGATTCGGATATTCCGTGCCCGCGGTAGCGCAGGCCGCAGTCGCTGACCTCCGCCACCAGCACACAGGTCTTCGCGCTGCCTACATCAATTGCCGTCAGAAAACTGTGCTGCTGATTCGCCATGCCTATGGATGTTCCTCTCCCTTGGCAATCGCCGGACTCGGCTTGTTCCCTGGCTTCACCACGGTCGTTCCCGTTGCCGGGGGCGAGGATGAAACTGTTTTCCCTGGCGTGGTCTGCGCTGACGCTCCCGCTGCCGTCGTGGTCTGCGTGCCTGCGGATGGAGTCGCCGGAGGGTTAGACTTTGCGACAGTTTTGTTTTGCAGACGCCCGTCACCTGGTTTCGTTTTCGCCGCCACTTTGCGGTGTGCTCTTTTGGCAGTTTTCTTCTTAGCCGCCACTTCCGCAGGCGGCTTCAAAGCAGGACTATTCGATTTCGGAGCTACAACCTCATGCACGATCAGCACAGCCGGCTTCATCCCTGCCGCCAGCGCCGCCTTGGCCGCTGACTTTGAGAGCGGCGCCTGCTTCACCGTCCCCTGCAAATCCGGGTTCACGATGATCTGCCGGTCGTAGCGCAAGTCCACAGATTCCAGTTTGTCGAACTGTTGCCGCCACTCCCGCACATGGCTCACGTAGATCTTGTAGCGTTCGAGATAGTCGGCGGACCCCAGATGTACGAGCACCTCACCCTGAGGATCGTTCGCCAGCACTTTCACATCCTCAGCGTCAGAAAGATCGACCTCGCTGAGATCCTGCGAATAATGCGCCCCGCCCGCGTCCAGTTGGGTCACCAGGTCATTGTAGATCTTCATGCGCGCCCCGCGAGTCGAGGAAGGCTCGCCCGAATTCATCCCCAAAATCACGGGGAAGGAATACTTTTTCTTGCCCGCCGGCAGATCCATAAGCGTGCCCACCGGGTCGATCAGGAAAATCCTGGACCCGACGCGCGCGAATCCCACCGGCGTGCGTTCGTGAATCTCAATTTTCAAACGGTTGGGCACGAACCGCATGACGCTGGCCGATTCAACCCACGGAATTTTCTCCAAAGTCTTCTTGCGCTCGGCCAGCGGAACAAAGAAAATGTTGCGTCCGATGTCCCCACCCATGACTTCCATGACTTGAAAGCGGGTGACGTTCTGCAGGCCGGCTAATTCGATGTCATCGCTGGATTCGATCCGGAAGCGCCAGGAGTGTTCGCCGTAGTGGTAAAGCGCCGCAACCGCCGCGCCGCCCAGGAAGACCACACCCAGGGCAAGGACGCCCCAAGTCAGGCCAGTAGCGGCTTTTTTCGGCAGAGAACCGCGGCGAACCGAAACCCGCTTCTGTCCGCGCAGGAAGGGCGATTCCTGTTCCACGTCCAAGTCGAGCATTCGCGCGTCATCCAGTGCGTCGTCAGACGCCGGGCGCACGGGCTCGTGGGCCGGTGGATACAACTCTTCCTGCGAGATGGTGGAACCGCTTTTTCGCGCCATCAAACCAGGTCAGTTGTCGTCAGTGAATCGCTGAGCGGAAATAACTATAACTGCTTTTTGCGAATTGAGGTAGATGAAACTTGGTGCACAGTGAACAAAAATATGGCACGAAGGTGCCGTACGCTTGGCCTGCATCAAAGGTCGGCGCGGGTTGTCTCCCGCCTCGCCCGGGCTGCCGTAAAGCTGGACAGTTAGGCCGCCCGCTTGGCCCGGCTGCCTTTCCCGATCCTCTCGACTTGCGCCAGATGATTCAAGTCATGCCCCGCGAACATGCGGACGATGTGCGCAATGGTCTCCTTGCCCCTCTCCTGGTGCATGCCATAGTTCTCCCACAGATTCTTGGGCAGGGACTTCAACATGGCCAGGTTGGCCTCGCGCAGCACCCGGAAGGTTTCAAGAGAAACTTTGGGATCCCGTCGCGCATAGCCCAGCGTGTCAGCCCAAGCGTCCTGGTCAAAAGGCTGAATGGACACGCCATTGCTCCCGAGAATTAGGCGCATGCGCCAGCCGCCGACCAGTTCGGCATCCGCCAAATGAGCCAAAATTTCCGCGATCGACCACTTGCCCGCCTCGGGCCGCCGCGTCATCTGCTGCTTGCTCAGCGGCTTGATGAGCTGTTGCAGCTTCTTCGGAGTTTCCCGCTGCACCCGCAACGGGTCTTTGCCGTCGATGTAGCCGAGCATGCGCTGCATGTATTGCTGAGCGGTTTCCTGCATGAAATCCTCCTGCCAAGAATTGGCGACGCTTGATTTTGACTGTCAGAGGCGGAAAAAGAAAGCGGAAAAGTTAGAGCAGCTCAATGCCGCCCTTGACGCACGATCCAGTCCCTTGGCCGAGCCGCAGCAAGCTTATCTCTACAGGAAAAACTTGGGCCCTAAAAAACAGCAGGCGCGTGCCGCGTTGGATGTGGGGTGAGGATGGCAGCGGCACGCGCCTTATCAAGTTATTTTCAAGATAGACGTGGAAGCAGATCAAGTCAAGGTTGCCGATCACAATCGCAGGTGACGCATGAACCAGCCTGCTCTGGCTAGGGTTCCGGATGTGCCTTCAAATAAGCCTGCGCCCGGCGAACCATATCTTTTTCACCCCGATAGGCCAGCCCGGTGACGGCGTCTGCCAAAGGAATCCACAGCGCGCGTCTTACTTCGATCCGCATCTCAGGCGCGATCTCGTCGATCTTGCCGGACTGGTAGCGGAAAAGATAAAAGCTGACAATCTTGAAAACCCGCTCCCGGTCTCCCCAGCTGCGCACGTAAGCGTACTTGGTGTCACCCAGTTTCGTCACCGGAACGGCGGTAATCCCAGTTTCTTCCTCGACTTCGCGGACCGCAGCCTGCTCCGGTTTTTCACCCGGATCGACCAAACCCTTGGGTAACGCCAGTAACATTTTTTGCGATGTTTTCCGCCGCGTATTCGCGAGGACGCCGGCTATAGCCTCCTTCTGCGGCTCGATTACCGCGATTTGCCATCCCTCGGGCGTGTGCCGCACCACCACTCCACCCGCCGAAACCTCTCGCGCCATATCCTTCAAGCTATCAGAAATACAGGAGTTAGTCACAGAGCCGTGCCCGGGCCGGTAACCTCCGTTACCCCGCTGCCGTAATCTGGTTCAGCCGCTTTTCCCGTGAAACAATTGGCCTTGAGCTGGCATCTTACTTGCTAGGGCTAGCTGGGGTAGTTGAGCAAGACGAGCTGGGCAAAACTGGGATGAGTGGGGTCCCCGTGAAGAGTCTAGGCAAGATTATTCGTTCGGTGCAGGCCTTTGGGCGCGAGCTCTCCGGGCTTTCCTCGGTTCGGGTGCCGCATTCCGAACACGTGGGCATCGGACTGGCGCTGGGCGGCGGATTTGCTCGCGGCATCGCCCACGTCGGCGTTCTCAAAGTCCTCGAAGAAGAAAACATCCCCATCCGCTACATCGCCGGAACCAGTGTGGGCGCGCTCATCGGGGCCGCGTATTGCAGCGGGGTCTCGGCCGCGGAGCTGGAGCAAGTTGCCGCCCGCGTGCGCTTCAAGCACATTGCCAGTTGGACGCTCTCCCGCTACGGCTTCGCCAGCAACCAGCGAATGATCGGGTTTCTGAACAAACTGCTGAAGGTCAAGACATTTGAAGAATTGCTCATCCCGCTGGCAGTAACCGCGACCGATTTTTCCACCGGCGAGGGCGTGGTATTTCATTCCGGCCCGCTGATCGATCCAGTGCGCGCCAGTTGCTCCTATCCCGGAATGTTCCTGCCGGTAAAGATTCGCGGGCGCCTGCTGATCGACGGCATGCTGTCGCACACCGTGCCCACTCGCCCCTTGCGGCAAATGGGAGCGGAACGCGTGCTGGCCGTGCATCTCAAGGGCAAATGGACGGACGGCGATGGCCCCCGCCACTTGTTCGACGTCATCGGGCAATGTTTCTCGATCGCCCAGGAGATGAACAGCAGTCAATGGAAGGAAGCCGCCGACCTGGTGATCGAACCCGACGTGACCGGCTACAAGTACGATGCCTTCGAGCACAGCGCCGCGCTGGTGCGAGCCGGAGAGCTAGCCACCAGGGCAGCCATCCCGGAAATCCTGAATTGGCTTCACCCCGAACCCAAGCGCCAGAAGAGCACCCGCGCCACCCAACCAGCCGCAGTCCCAGCCGACTAAAAAGAATCAGGTAGGACTAACAAGAATCACGCAGGGGACAGATCTCCGACCCGTCCGCCGAGCGAAGCGAGGAATCTGCTACCCCAGTCAAAAATTCCATTGTCATTCCGGTCAAAAATGAATTGTCATTCCGACCGGTCAAAAATGAATTGTCATTCCGACCGGTCAAAAATGAATTGTCATTCCGAGCGAAGCGAGGAATCTGCTGTCGCTCGGAGTCACGAAAATGCAGATTCCTCGCGCCAGGCACAGAGCTAGGTATGACAAAGGTTCTTGCGGTGGGGCGGAAACAATACGCAGTTCAACAGAAGCCAGAAGCCAGGAGCTAGGAGCTAGAAGCCAGCAGCCAGCAGCTACTTCATCACCCCGCGCTGCGCAATCCCAATATTATCCCGCGAAGTATTCTTCACCAGGTACATCATTTCGTCGGCCTGCCGAATGATGTCGTGAGGGGTCTTGGCATCGTGAGGATAAGTAGCCACGCCCATGGAAGCCCGCACATTCAGATTCAGTCCTTCGTCTTTACAGAACATGCTGGTGCGCAGGCTGTCGCGCAAACGTTTCGCCACCACCAGCGCCGAATCTTTCCCAGTCTGCGGCAACAGCACAACGAACTCGTCACCGCCATAGCGGAAGGCATAGTCGATCAAGCGCAACTGAGCCTTAATCAGATACCCGATCTCAGCCAAGAGTTTGCTCCCGATCAAATGTCCATGGGTGTCATTGACCTGCTTGAAATGATCGAGGTCAATAAACACCACCGTGAACTCGTAACCGAAGCGTGAAGAACGATAAACCTCGGTCTCCAGCGTCTTATAAAGATGCCGCGCGTTGTAAAGCCCGGTGCAATCGTCGGTGATGGTGAGTTCCTGAATCTTCTCGACCGCCCGCGCGTTTTCAATCGCGATCGCCGCGTAATCACACAGCGACTGCAGGAAAAATATTTCCTGATCCCCGAAGTGCTCCATGTCCACATTCACCAGCTGGATGACCCCCAGCACGCGCAGCCGCGAACTCACCGGAAAACAAACTATCGAACGAGTCTCCCACTTGGTCATCTCATCAATGCGTTTGGCAAACCGCGGATCGGTCATCACATCGGGCACAATCAGCCGCTCGCCATGCTTCGCCACATAACCCGCAATCCCCTCACCCACTTTCAGCCGCAGGTTTTTCAATGCCTCCGACGCACTCCCAACCGCAATCGCGAAGTACAGTTCCTCGCGTTCCTGATCCACCATCAGCAACGACCAGGTATCAGGACGGAAATATTCCGCCATCTTTTCCATGATGGTTTGCAGAATGGAGTCAAGATCAAGCGACGAGGTCAGAGCCTTGGCCACATCATGAAAGATAGTCAGTTCCTGACTCTGCCGATTATGATCGGCCTCGGTGACCTTGGTCATCAACAGCAACCTCGAATCTAGAGCGGGAGTGTCAAAATTATAAGCGGCCCCCGGAATCCCGGGCAAAGAACCATGGTAACCCGAACCCGTAAAGATACATAGCAAAGGTGCATTAGAAGCCTCTGTGGAGGGACGGCGGTGTCGCCCGTCCGGGCCTTGGCTGGTTTGTACGTCGGGTGAGGTGCGATATTTGCGGCCAGCTGAAGAAAACGGGGTTAGAATGGCTCGGTTTGCCTGTATCCAGCCACCCCTGGCGATTTAAAGTTGGAGGATTTGACATGACCCGTCCGCACCTTGCCGCCACCCTCGCACTACTGGCGGCGTCGCTTGTGCTTCTCACCGGATTCAGCGAGGAGCGCGCTTTTTGGTCCCAATGGGGCCGCAACCCGCAACACACGGGCATGGTCAACATTGCCGCCCAACCGCTCAATCACAAACTCGCCAACATTCTGTACGACGATTTCGTTGAGCAGGAAAAGGCGGAGATTGGAGGCGAGCTGGTCGGACACTACCAGGCCACTCTCGTTGACGGCAACAGTTTCTACATGGTGAAGAAGGATGGCGCCAAGTATCCTTCGTGCAACCCGACCGGCGACTGGGTTAACGGAACCACCTGCGGGCCAAATGCCTGGAACCAACTGCAATGGAATGTCGTTCGCTACGACTGGAAGAACGGCCAACCCGTCCCCGCATGGAAATTCCACACCGATTGGAAACCCGAGCCCAACGCCACTGACTTTCCCGCTGGCTTCATCGGCCTCATCGGCTGGGAGCCGGTCTTTCATCCCGCCCTCGCCAATGGATTTCTCTACGTCCCGGGTGCCGCAGGCACGGTCTGGAAAGTTGACACCACCACCGGCAAGCAGGTGGCTCACGTCAAACCATTCGGCAAAGGCATGGATGCTACCAACACATTCGTTTCCGGTCCGCTTACTCCCGACGATCATGGCCGGCTCTATTACAACGTGATCCAGTTGAACATCAATGGCAACCCCTGGAATCAGAACGACGTAGCCAATGCCTGGCTGGTGAAGATTACGCCCAGTGACCAGCCCAGCACCGTCACTTACAAGACGCTCGTGCCCGACGCACCTCCCGGAGATTCAACCAATTGTCCGGGAACGTTCTTCCTCCTTAACGACGGAGGCGCGTCCCTGCCGTGGCCACCGAACCCGAAGGCTGTACCGCCCACGGAACTATGCGGATCGCAGCGCCCCGGAGTGAACGTTGCCCCAGCGGT
>Ga0207086_1178_pt1 | contig 12785 bp, 11 predicted proteins | sample Alteio_BWMinHeat_54_FD_153540 | JGI IMG/M metagenome (GOLD analysis project Ga0207086, IMG submission 153540) | Enriched cells from forest soil in Barre Woods Harvard Forest LTER site, Petersham, Massachusetts, United States -... | ecosystem: Environmental > Terrestrial > Soil > Temperate forest >... | reverse complement strand
GGAAGCAAAAGAGGGGGATGAAGTTATAATTTTTGGCCCCGAATTACCCCTTACACAATTAGCAGAATGGGCAGGGACAATTCCTTATGAGGTGATGACCGGAATTTCACAACGCGTAAAGCGAGTGTACGTAAACGAGGATTAAGCCAAGCGGTCTTTGAGACTATTGAACTACTGTTTTCGTGGTACCGTAATAATTACCATTGCCCATTTTAATAAAATACATGCCGCTATGCAGGTTCAGCCCACTAATGGCGTATGTTGAGGGCCCGTTTTGAGTATTAATAGTTTGCTTGTAAACCTCGCGGCCTATCATATCATAAACAGCCAATTTATAAGGCCCCTCTTCTTTTACATTAAAGGATAAAATAATGGTTTCTGAACTGCTATTGCCAAGAACAGTTAGGGGCATTAAAGTTTTATCGTGACTAATTACTGGAATATTAAGAGGCGTGGTTGTTAATAATACATTATCCAGGTACCAAATACTGGAGAAAGCAGTAGTTGAAGTGTATCTGAAAGCAATATAAAGAGGGACTTGAGATTTATATGGTGTCAGGTCAACCTGGTGGGTAACCCAGTCAGATGCATCGCCGTTAGTAAATAGTGGAGTGGGTGTTACCGAGGTTTTATTTACAGCCCCGGAATCTGTTGCTTTATAAATCGCTATGGAGCCACTGGAATTAAAAATCGTTGTTTTTGTGTCGAATTGTATATAAATAGACCCCGTGTAGTTATGAAGATCTAAGCTTGGTGTCATAAGATAATCAGTATCCAGGTTATTAACGCTGTTATAGTACCCTGTACATTCTATGCCCCCGGTACCATTCCTGCCATCAGTTGAACTGCAATTCCACCTGATTGCTGAAGATGGAGCTGGCGTCATGGGAGAAATCTCATACCAAAGCTGATCATTTGGGCGGTGCCATCCATTCGGGCAGGTGGTATTGAAATTTTCATTTAAAGTACTTAAAAATTGTGCGTGAACATTTAAAAAGCTTACAATTAGTATTGGTAATAATATTATTTTTTTCATCTGAGATGCATTTTGATGGTCAATTAAAAATATCCGTTTAATAAAAAGACAACAGCAAGTTAAAATAAATTATTCAGGCGCTTAAAAACAAAGTCTATATTTATTTTTAAAATGTAAACTGTCTCCCTAAACAGCATTTACTACTAAACCCATTTATGGCTATAGAAGTAGACGATTGTTTTTAGCTAATTGTTAGGATCCTGGAAAAAATTTTCTGAATCCTAACATTTAGTTCATAAGTAGCGTCTATGAATATAAAGAAAGTACCTTAGATGAACCAAAGAAACAAATAATACGATCGTTTTGTCTGAAGTAAATAACATAAACAGTCTATTGCCAGTTACGGAAAAGAGCTTGCCAGGCCACAATGAGTTGAGCGTTCTGATAAACGATTGTATTGCTCAATCCCGTAGCGCACAAAAAAAACTATATGACCTATATTCGCCAGCCGCTTATGGAATAATAAAAAGATATATGTATGGTAATGATGCAGGCGCGCAGGAAGTATTGAATGATTCGTTCTTTAAAATATTTATGAAGCTGGGACAATATTCTTTCCAGGGCGCTTTTGAAGGTTGGATAAGGAGAATTGTAGTAAATACAATAATGGATCATTTAAGAAAAAATATTAAGCATGAGCATTCGCAAAAGGAAATTGGTCCTGAAGATGCATATGTGAGCAGTGAATCGGTCGAAAGAATGTCGTATAAGGAATTATTAGGAATAGTACAAACATTACCCGATTCGCAAAGAGCTGTTTTTAACCTTTTTGTTTTTGAAAATTATTCGCATAAAGAAATAGCAACGGTTTTAGATATGAATGAGAACAATAGCAGGTGGTATCTTAATGACGCCCGTAGAAGACTAAAAGAAAAAATAAACTTATGATTACTCAATAAAATAAAGATGGAAAACCATAGGAAAAATATTGATGATCTTTTCAAAGGGAAGCTTGGTAGTTATACCGAGGTTCCGCCTCCTGCGGTATGGGATGCGCTTGAGAAAAGATTGGATGGAAAACAGAAAAGAAGGGGCTTTCCCTGGTATTGGTCTTTTCTTTTAGTGTCTTTTATTGTATTACTGGGTGGAGTGGTATGGGAAATGACCAATAAGCAGGGTACCGCACCTGCTATGCCTGCCAGTGAAAATACAGCCGCTAAAAATGAGCCTGCAATTCATTCTGATTCCAATATTCATGCTACTGAGCCTGTACAGGTAAATGAAAAAACAAATAGCAATGAATCTTCAGCAGATAATAATATAAATAATAAAAGAACAAATCTCAAAATACATCACGATATAGCTCAGACAAATATTACAAACACTGATCAAAATGATGACGCTAAAAATTTACCTCCAAATACTGATAATAAATATGCAAACAAAGAAAGCGTAACATCCAATAGTAGTATAAATGATGCAAACAATAAAGGACCTAAAGCAGGTAGTGAAAAGCTTAATAATGAAAATGCAGTTCTGGAAAATATATTGACAAAGAAGGAAGAACAAAAAACACCCGAAACTAATATCGAACATATACCATTAAGAGGCATAGAGGCTAAAAAAACGACTCCAAAAAATATATATCATGGCAGTGCTCCCAAATATGTGGCTAAAGAAGCTGCCTACGAAACTCAGCCAATACCCACTGAAAATGATATTGAACATCTAGAACTAAATAAAATAGAAGCCAGGCAAACTGCAATTAAAAATACGATTAACAGCACACCAAGATATGTGGCTAAAGAAGCAGCCCATGAAACTAACCCAGGGCCTATCGGGAATGATATTGAACATGTGGAATTAAGCAAAATAGATACTAAAGAAACCTCGATCAAAAATACCTTTAGCAGCCCCCCTGCCCCATATGTTGCGAAGGAAGCAGTGCATGAAACTAAAGAAATACCTGCTGAAAAAGTTGAAACACAAATAGCCGGTACTTTTAAAGAAGATAATGCAGTTTCCTTAAAAGACAATGCTATCAACAACTCTGTAAATGGTAATGGTAATAATGGTAAACCCGATACGGCTTCTATCTTGTCTAATTTTAGCAGGTATGAGGAAGGCATAAAAGCAGGATATGAACAAGGTTTTAGTAATAATGCTTCTAAAAAATTTGTTTTCTCTACTTACGTGCAATATAGCCTGAACCCAAAGTTTGCAATAATGCTGCAACCTGCTCTTAAAGTATCAAATATTGGAAATACGCCTCTTAATGGTACCCAATCTTTTTACAAAAAGAATACGGATGGCTCTTATGTATTTGCGGATAGTACGCCCGTTTACGTAATTGTAGGTCAGGGTATTGTGGATACTCTATGGAAAAGGGACTATAACTACTCGCAAACACATGATTCAATTGCAAAATCCTATGCTACCGGGGGTACTTATGTGGAAGTCGAATTGCCATTGCTCCTGAAATATAATATAAGCAGTAAACTTTCGGTATATGGGGGTGTAAACATCACTTATGGAAAAATGGTTGGTATAACTGAAAATACCTATACAAGCGGGCCAATCCTTAAGACTGGTAGTTCACCTACGCTCGCAAACATACATCAGTCAGCCCCTCAACCTACTAGCATAGATTCTGTCATCACCTATTCAGGCAACCCGATTTCAAGTTATTCCGGCCCCTTATACTCTACCCAAGGCTACCTATTGAGATTCGGCTATATGCTGGGCTTTAGTTATGAGTTCAGGAAAAGATGGCTCTTTGATGTATTGATACAGCAAAGTACTGCTAAGTCTTATGTGCAGGGAGGTTATGACATTAATAACCCCCTCACATTGCCCTATTTCCGCCTTACGCTTGGCTACAAGTTGGGCAATTATCCTATTCATCTTTTTAAACAGTAATGAAGCAATCTATAAAACCCCAAGACCTCCTGTAAAGGGAGGTCTTCTTTTTTTTATAATTTATAATATTGAAGGGCTATAAGAATTTATGCTGTGCCTTATTATTATTCATAATTACTTGTTAACTGATCTTTAAGCCTCTGTTAATCTTATTAAAAAATTTAGACAGGCGTATTTGGTGAGCAATCTTTGTGTCAACAAAACAAAAAACAAAAAGCTTCTAAATACTCCCACAAATATTCTCCAAAAAAAGATCACAAGATTGAAAAGTCCCTGCTTTAGCGGGGGACTTTCTCTTTTAATTTTTATCTAAAACTAAATTTTATTTAGTTTTTATTAAATTTTATTAAAAATAGTATTATTTTTGTTTTAAAATCAGAAAAAAATGAAAAAATACTTGCTTTTAACTACCTGTCTTATGTCGATAGGCGTAAATGCCTTTTCCCAAGCCAATTTTATTGGTACCTGGCAAGGAAAATTGAATGTTGGTATCACAATAACGGCTGTATTTAATATTACTGATGAAGGCAATGGAGTATTATCAGGGACAATGGACAGCCCCGACCAGGGTAAAAAGGGCATGAAATGCTCAAATGTGAAAATAAAAGCCGATTCCTTATTTATTGAAATGAACAAGATCGGTGGACTGTACGCAGGTAAGATGGAAGACGCTAGTCACATTAATGGTATATGGAATCAAGCAGGGAGGACCTTCCCCTTGAACCTTGAAAAAGTGGCCAAGGTTGCGGAACTTAACAGGCCTCAAACTCCCAAACCACCTTTCGATTATTTAAGTGAAGATGTCATCTATCAAAATGCAGATAAGAGTATACAGTATGGAGCTACTATTACTATTCCAAAAGGGAAGGGGCCATTTCCTGCGCTTGTACTTATTACCGGCTCGGGCTTGCAAAACAGGGACGAGGAAATCGCAGGGCATAAGCCCTTTGCAGTAATTGCAGACTACCTTACTAAAAAAGGGTATGTAGTGTTGCGGGTTGATGACCGGAGTATGGGCCAATCAACGGGTGATGTGAAAAATGCTACCACTGCAGATTTTGCAAAGGATGTCAATGTGAGCATGGATTATTTAAAGTCAAGGGAAGAAGTTAATAAGAAGAAACTGGGTATGCTGGGCCATAGTGAAGGTGGCATGATTGCGCCCATATTGGCAAGCCAAAGAAAGGATATTGATTTCATCGTACTTATGGCAGGGCCCGGTGAAAAAATTACCAAACTTATGCAAGCCCAGACCGCCGCTATAATGGAAAGCAAGGGTATGGGTAAAGAAGCAATTGAACAATACACAAACCTATATGGAAATTTAATGCAAGTTGACTTGACAGCAAAAGACAAAACAGAGCTAATGGAAAAAATGACAAAAGCAGTGGATGAGTGGAAAGGGAAAAATACAGCTGAACTAGTCGCTCAAACAACAGGTATTTACGATGAACAATCAGAAAAGGGATTTGTTGATGAGTTTGCTGCCGGTATTTCAGGGGTATGGTTCAAATATTTTCTTAGTTGCGATCCTGGTCCATATTTAAGAAAACTTTCCTGCAAAGTTTTGGCAATAAACGGAAGTAAAGATATACAGGTTGTTTCAGCGCCCAACCTGGCAGGTATCAAGGCATCTTTAGCAAAAAGCAAGTCGAAAATATATGAAGTGAAAGAACTGCCTGGACTGAATCATCTGTTCCAAACCTGCACCAAATGCACGGTGGAAGAATACGGCGAGCTTGAAGAAACGATGTCTCCGCTTGCCCTGCAAACCATAGGGGACTGGCTGGATAAGAATGTAAAATAAAATATGCTTGATTGACTGTCCAATTGTGTAAATTCGGTTTGTTAATCTGTGTGATATGAAAATCAAAGTTATTTATCAAAAAACTATAGAGGATATACAAACGGTGGCAGTGGAAGAAATTGGCCGTGAGCTGACCGAGGATGAGATACTTGCTATTGAAGACACTGTTGCTGCAAATATAAACTGGTACGACGCTGTGGCTGATGCGATCAACGGCAAGATATTAGTAGAATGATTCTCCCTCTCTCCTGTGTCATACTGAGCTTGTCGAAGTAGGGCCGGGGGGAGGCCTCTATATCACTTCTTCTTCCTTCTCTTTCTCTACTGCAGTGTATAACTGGTAATAGGCGCCCTGTTGCTCTATAAGTGATTGGTGATTGCCGCGTTCTATGATCTGGCCTTTCTCCATTACAATGATCTGTTCTGCTTTGCGTATAGTGGAGAGGCGGTGCGCTATTACAATGGAGGTGCGTCCTTTTATAAGTGTATCAATGGCGTGTTGTATCAGTTGTTCGCTCTCACTGTCAACCGATGAAGTAGCTTCATCCAGTATGAGTATGGAAGGGTTGAACAATAATGCCCTTGCGAATGATAGTAATTGCCTTTGCCCCTGGGATAGGGTATTGCCACGCTCCATTACATTGTACAGATAGTCTCCCGGTAAAGACAGGATAAACTCATGTATGCCCAACATTTTCGCCACCTCTTCCACTTTAGCCAGTGGTATATCGGTATTGCGCAAAGTGATATTATCATACACTGTTCCTGCGAAAAGAAATACATCCTGCAGCACAATGCCTATATGTTTACGCAAGCTGTAAATATCATACTCATGTATTCCCTTGTCGTCGATGAGTATGCGCCCGCTATCTGTCTCATAAAGGCGGTTCAGTATGCTGATGATGGATGTTTTACCTGCCCCCGTATGGCCAACCACAGCCATGGTCTTGCCCGCTTCCAGCTTGAAAGAAACTCCCTTCAGTACAGGTATCCCCGGCTTATAACTAAAATGCACATTATCAAACTCCACAGCACCCCTTATTTTTTGCGGCTTTATAGAACCATTGTTCTCTATGTTTTCGGGACTGTCCAGTACTGTGAAAACACGCTCTGCGGCCACCATACCCATTTGCAGCACATTAAATTTATCAGCCATCATCCTGAGCGGACGGAATAAGAGGTTGATGTACATGACAAATGCTATCATCACACCGGGTGTTACATTGTAATGCACTAATTGCACAGAGCCATACCATACCAGCAGCCCCAGGCTTATAGCCAGAATTATTTCTACAACAGGAAAGAAAACAGAGTAAGCGAAGATGCCTTTTATGTTTGCATTGCGGTGCTCTTTATTTATCTCCTGCATCTTGTTCATTTCTTTTTCTTCGGCAGCAAAAGCCTGCACTATGTACATGCCGGTAATATGTTCCTGTACAAAAGCATTCAGGGCAGCCACTGCATTACGCACTCTTTGAAAAGATTTGTTCACACTCTCTTTGAAAATATAGGTGGCGACAATAAGAAATGGGAAAGTAGCCATGCAGACCAGCGTCAGTTTCCAGTCGGTGATAAGCATGAGGGTGAGAAGAGAGATGATGGTCAATATATCTGCTGCTATCGAGATGATCCCTTCCGAGAAAACATCGTTCAGCGATTCTATATCATTTATGGTACGTGTGGTAAGGGTACCTATCGGTGTCCGGTCGAAATAGGAAAGGTTCTGGAACAGAATTTTCCGGAACACCGCTTTGCGTATATCATTCACTGTAGTTTGCCCCAGCCAGTTGATGCGGAAAGAGAACCAGAAGCGCAGCACGGTTTCCAGCAATAATACTCCAAATTGCACCGCACATATCATCACCAGCCCATTCCATAAGCGGGGCTTTATGTATCTGTCCACCGATAGCTGTATCAGGTAAGGCCGCAGCGGACTCATCACCGCCAGTACCAGGGATAAGACAACTGCAAGCAGCAAGGTTTTTTTATAGGGCTTGGTAAAAGCAAATACCCTCCGCAGCAATCGCAGGTCAAATATCTTCTTTATTGGTTTATCCTTTTTCAATGACTCAATTTCTCAAGAGCTCAATTACTCAATGCTTTTATGACTCCACATTTCCCACATTCCATCATATTCAATCACATTTCTAATTCCCAATTACAAATTCCTAATTCCCTACGCCTCCTCCTTCACGCTCATTAAATACGCCTTAATAAATTCATCCAGTTCACCATCCATTACCGGCTGCACATTGCCTACCTCGTAATCGGTGCGGTGGTCCTTTATCATTTTATAGGGGTGGAAAACATAAGAGCGTATCTGCGATCCCCATTCTATTTTTTTCTTCGATGAGTTAGCGGCATTCTTCAGTTCCTGGCGTCTGCGAAGTTCTTCTTCATACAGGCGGCTTTTCAGCATGGTGAGGGCCTTTTCGCGGTTCTCACCCTGTGTGCGCGCCTGTTGGCATTCTACTATTATGCCGCTGGGTATATGTTTCAGGCGCACAGCCGTTTCCACCTTGTTCACATTCTGCCCTCCCGAGCCGCCGGAACGGTAAAAAGCCCATTCCAGGTCTCCCGGGTTCACGTTAATTTCTATGGTATTATCTATCAAAGGGTACACGAATACCGATGCAAAAGAGGTATGTCTTCGCGCATTGCTGTCGAAAGGCGATATGCGCACCAGGCGGTGCACCCCGCTCTCGGCCTTCAGCAGGCCATAGGCAAAAGCCCCGTCAAACTCTATGGTTGCCTGTTTTATCCCTGCGCCATCGCCGTATTGCACATCTATTTCACTTACGTTCCAGCCCTGTTTGCCGCCATACATACGGTACATACGCAGCAGCATCTCCGCCCAGTCCTGGCTTTCGGTGCCACCGGCGCCGCTGTTTATTACCATTACCGCAGGCATCTCATCTTCGGGCTCATTCAACGTGCTCTTGAACTCCAGTTCGTCAATCTCCTTCAGTGCCTTATTATAGGCCGTTTTCACCTCCTCTTCTGTACTTTCCCCCTCTTTCCAGAAATCGAACAGCACGGCAAAATCCTCTACCGAGGTTTTTACCTGCTCATACAGGTCTATCCAGTATTTATTGATCTTCAGCTCTTTCAGAATGCCGGTAGCCCTCGCATTGTCCCCCCAAAAGCCGGGCGACAATGTAAGCTGCTTATCATTCTCCATTTTGGCAAGGCGTTCATCTATTTGCAGAAAACGGTGCAGATGCTTCACCCTTTCCCGCATTTCTTTCAGGTTTTCCTGAGTCATAAGTGTGCAAAGGTAGGTTGATTAGTTAATTTGTTGATTGGTTAATTAGGTTGGGAATTGGGAATTAGGAATTTGTAATTGGTTAAATTAGTTTTTTGTTTACAGCATGGAGTTAATAGTTTTTAGAGTAAATGTCCGATTTCTTGTAAAAATGGGTGCCGATTTTCTGAAAATTTCACCATAGCATTATTTGCAGGCAGGTTGCAAGACGAACAGACGCAAAGAAAATTTTAGAGGTTAAAGGCCTCATTTGCCGACAATTCACATTCCAGGATGGCCATTTTCGGCCATTAGTTGCCGCTTTTCGGCCTCTTTATGGCCATTTCTTGCCGCTTTTCGGCCAATTGTTGCCGCTTTTCGGCCATTATGAAAAAATACATAAGATTGATTTTCAGTTGCTTATGGAGCCTTTTTTAATCTTCTTGCCGCTTTTGAGGTAAAAATGTCAAAAAATAGCGAAATGTGAATAAACCAAGGTGTATAACGTTATTTCAAAGAACTTCAAAAATTCTGCCATATAATGGTGAATTTACCCCTAAGGTACGATTTGAGAGGGGTTGTTTCCAAATATTTTTTGTTATTGTGAATAAGTTTTTTTTGCTGCGTGAGCCGTTGTTGCGTATGTAGGGTTGTATAAGTGGGTCAGCGATACCAACAACATGTAGGGTGAACTCTGCGCTTCTTGTTGGTATTGCATAAGCTTGGGGCCACCCGACATACCAACAAGGGCGAAAATTTCCACTATTATTAATTAGAAGAGTGCAGCTTTACTGTGCTATTTATGTGAGTAATAGCTGGTGGTGATGCCATAAGGTACCACCTGGTTAAGAGGTTTATTATAAAAGCCTCCCTGGTCAGAATGCCAGGAATAAACTATGCTATCGCGGTCATAGTAATAGTACAAATTTTTCCACGAATAGCCGTCAGGTCCGGTTGTTGCGCCTTGAAAATTATATGAGTCCCATACCCCGTATATTCTATCGTGGCTGCGGTCCTTCAGCGTATCATTTTTAAAAATAATTGTGCTGTCATCAACCACGATTACTGCAAAGGTGTCGGTATATTTCAGGAAAGTATCGGTATAAAGATAGGGGTATGTAGTACTGTCCTGGCATACCTTCCACCACCTTGTTCCTTGTACCATGGCAACCCTCGCAGGGTCGTAAGGCTGATTTATATATACCGAAAGGCCTGGGTTTTTTCTATTGATGTTAGCGGAGTCATCATTAATAATAATAGTAGCATTGTATAGGCCCCGTTTTGTAAATACATGTGCCGGGCTTATATCATTAGAGGTAAAATTGTTGCCGGAATCACCACCGGTTATCTTCCATTCAATTTTTACGTTGTTGGGAACATTGCTATAAAAACGGGTGGTAGTGCCTGTCAATAAAGTGTCAGACGCAGTAATATAATAATTGCCGGTTTGTGTATTCTGCGTTTTATGGCAGGAGTAAAGGAAAATTATGGAGGCAATTATGATATAGGGTAATAATATTTTGGTAATAGATAAAAGTTTCATAGAATTCTTTTGGTCAAATTAATAAGGCCAGGCTCAAATGATACTGCGTTTTAAAATGCGTCAAAAATAATGCCAATTCACTTACCCTGCCGGTTCAAGTTTGCAGTATAGCCCTGTGCAAAACGAACTTAGACCAGAAGTAAAGTTTTCATGCCCATCGAAATAATCACCCAAATCACAGTTCGGGCCACCAAAAATAATCCGCTACTCATTTATTACTGAGTTGTTCTGCCAGCCCGATGAGAAGTCCTTCGGGGCCGCGGATGTAGCAGAGCCGGTACGCGTCTTCGTACCGAACTACTTCCCCGACAAGCTGCGCGCCGCGCTTACTGAGCCTGGCGAGCGTATCGTCGATGTCCTCCACGGTGAACATGACGCGCAGGTAGCCGAGAGCGTTTACCGGCGCGTTCCGGTGGTCGGAGACTACAGCCGGGGTGAGAAATCTCGAGAGCTCGAGACGACTGTGGCCGTCGGGGGTAACCATCATCGCGATCTCGACGCGCTGGGAGCCCAGTCCGGTGACGCGTCCAGCCCATTCTCCTTCGACCATGGCTCGCCCTTCGAGTTTCAGGCCAAGTTCGGTGAAAAAAGAGATGGCCTCATCGAGGGATTCTACCACGATGCCGACATTATCCATTCGTCGTAATTTATTTTTTGTCATGGTTTTATCTCCTTATAAATAAAAAGTCATAATCAGTACACAAGCTTTATTAAGGTTTCGTTTCCGCCCCTGTTGGTATGTCGGGCAGGTGAGTGTATTGACAATACCAACAACTGTTATAAGTTCGTTCCTAATCGCCAATATATTTGTCAGGCGTGGCATAGACGGCAACAATAAACTTGCCGTTCTTGTCTTTGTAATTATAAACCAATATGCCTTCGTGTTCCCTGATGTACTTAAGTTCGGGACTCGTTTTCACCAGGTTAATAATATTGGTTTCCATGCCTTTTTTAAATTGGTTGGTATCAATTTCAGATTTATCAAGACTGATGATGGTGTAATTATATTGAAAAACTTTTCCCGGCAGCAGCACTGTATTATCCAGGCGCGTGATCTTATCTACCATCATCGGGCATTTTTTGTTCATCAGGCTGGAGGTCCGGGACATCACATCATCAAAGCCTGGGAAAAATATTTTCTTTACTGCAAAAGGAACCACAATTAGAAAAATAACAATTGAGATGACTGCGATGATCCATGACTTGCGGGCGTAGTTCATACATACGAATTTGAGGATAAATATAAGAGGGAAGGCCAAATATTAATAACCGGGAATACTTCTGATGTCCATATGCTAATTATTTTCCTAGCCAGTCTTAATTTTTGTGGACTCGACTGCAAATCATTCCCTCTTCTTCAACCAAAATACTCCCTTTACATCCGCTTTCCATTGTGGCAACAGCAGTACAAGTACTGTTTCCTCTATAAGGTCAAGCATAGTGAACCCTGCGGCAAGGTAAAAAAGCAGCCTTGGGTACTGGGGCAAAAAGAATAGCAATATTAAAAATGAACCTTGCAAGATAGCGGCGAGTTTTGCGGTGTAGGTATGAAAACTAGTCATCTTACCATAACGGATAAGAGCAGACACTGTTTGTATAAGATACATGCCAAGCAATAGAATGATGAAAATAATTTCGCGATGGATAAATTCCGGTTTCAGGACAAAGACCGCGATAGCTGCCATCAAAAAAGTAAGGTCATCTGCAATGGAATCCAGTCTTGCACCCATAACACTTACTACTTTGTATCTGCGGGCTATATATCCGTCCACCAGGTCGGTGAAAAAGCTAAATGCCAGCAGCCATTTAAAAATAGCTATCTCATGAATATAAATAACGAACAACAAGGCGAAGGCAGCTAATAGCCTGTAAAGAGTTATGGCATTAACGATATAATAAGGGGGTTTATTCATAAAAACTACCCGAATGTTATTTGTTCTGTAAAATTAGCTTATTGGGAGGGCTTATGTGTTTTATTTATTATTTTACATTAAATTGCATTCATATAAACATCCCAATGGCACACCTGAATAAGATTTTTTTTAATGCTATGATGCTGGTTCTATTGTTTGGCCAATTCCTCTTTGCCCAGGAGCAAAAGAACGGATTAATATGGTACACAGATATAAACCAGGTTTACAAATTATCAAATGAAACCCACAAACCGATATTTGCTTTCTTTACCGGCAGCGATTGGTGTGGCTGGTGCCATAGGCTGGAAGCGGTTGTTTTTGATAAACCCGGTTTCCAGGAATGGGCTAGGAAAAATGTGATATTGCTGGAACTGGATTTCCCC
>Ga0207086_1177_pt1 | contig 12937 bp, 15 predicted proteins | sample Alteio_BWMinHeat_54_FD_153540 | JGI IMG/M metagenome (GOLD analysis project Ga0207086, IMG submission 153540) | Enriched cells from forest soil in Barre Woods Harvard Forest LTER site, Petersham, Massachusetts, United States -... | ecosystem: Environmental > Terrestrial > Soil > Temperate forest >... | reverse complement strand
GCTATGTGCTTTGACGTAAGCATAAAGGATTTGGACAGCAAGGCCACAATTATGAGCCGTGCCCGGGAGCCGTTACAATCTCACCATGCCGGTATTTGACGAGAAGCAGGAAGAACTGGAACACTACGAAACCATGATGGGCGTCCCCCGTGGCCGCTTGGCCGTCACGATGGACATGATCACCGACGCCATGGCCCTGGTCGGGCAACACGGCGTCTATTGCCAAAGTCAGCGCTGGCCCGGCCGGCCGGTCATGGACATCCAGATCGTCATGAAGAACCTGACCGACGCCAAAGAATTGATCCAAAGCGTGATGGAAAAATTGAACAAAACGGTTTGACCGATTGTGGCGCGCGCGCCGCCGCCCGCGAAACCTCAACTCTGCAACCCGGCCTCGAACGTAGGTTGGCGAGCGCCTCTTCGATTGTCTTACCTTAGCTGACGGTGCCCGTTTCCGTGCGTTCGGCGACGAATATGTCGCCTTCTTTGTGCCAGACCGTCGTGTATGTGGGCAGTGGCATGTTCCATGTGTTCGGTTGCGGAAGAGGGGCACGGGCGAGACGTCCGTGCTCCATCGTTCAATTTCTTCTCTGTGTCTCTGTGGTGGAAAAAGCACTCCTACGTTAACGTGTACTTCCCCCGCTCAATCACCTTCTGCGCGATCTGCTGGCGCAACTCAATCGTGTTGAAAGGCTCATGCTTCGCCAGCCGGCGCAAAATCGCCAACTGCGTACGCAGCATGTCCCCGTCGGCCACGGCGGCGATCACTTTCTTGGCTGCGGCTTCGATCTTCTCTATCGCCTGGGAGAGATAAACGCGAGTCATGGCGATGGGCAGGGAAGCCCCCTTCGTTTCGGCAATCTTCTGCGCCCGCAGGACCGCGGATTCCATTGCATACGTCTCAATCACAATGTCCGCGATCGCCCCCATGACTTCCTGCTGATCCTGAATCGTCTGCATGTATTTCTGCGTAGCCGCTCCGGAGACGAACAAACCAAGCTTCTTGGCTGACATCACCAGCTTGCGTTCTTCGGCGAGAGGACCTTCGAGTTCTTCGCCAACCGACGGCCCGGACAAGACTTCATCCATCAGCTTCTTGATCGCAGGCATCAGGGGCAACTGTCCCGACATCGCACGCTTCAGCAGGAAGCCGGTGATGATGAGCCGGTTAATTTCGTTCGTGCCTTCAAAGATGCGGTTGATGCGGGCATCGCGATAGGCCCGCTCGGCGGGATACTCTTCGACAAAGCCATACCCGCCGTAAATCTGCACCGTCTCGTCGACGACGTAGTCGACCATCTCCGAACCCCACACCTTGATGATGGAGCACTCGACCGCGTATTCCTCGATAGCTTTGCGGGTTTCTTTCGCAGCGTCGGGGCGAGACTTGTCGATCTCGGCAAGCGCAACGTCCATCATTCCGACCGTGCGATAAACCAGAGCCTCCCCGGTGTAAATACCTACCGCCATGTTGGCCAGCTTTTCGCGAACCAAACCGAAGTCCGCGATCACTTTGCCGAACGCCTTGCGCTGCTTTGCGTATCCGATGGCATTCTCCAGCGAAACCCGCGCCCCTCCGACGCACATGGCGCCCAGCTTGAAGCGGCCGACGTTCAGGATGTTGAAGGCGATGACGTGTCCCTTGCCAATTTCGCCGAGCATATTTTCGGCTGGAACTTTGCAATCGTTCAAGATAATGGGACAGGTAGACGATCCGCGGATGCCCATCTTGTGCTCTTCCCCGCCAATGGAAAATCCGGGAAAAGATTTCTCGACCAGGAACGCGGTGAACTTCTCCCCGTCAACCTTGGCGAAGACGGTGAACAAATCGGCAAAGCCGGCGTTGGTGATCCACATCTTCTCGCCATTGAGAACGTAATGCTTGCCGTCTTTCGAAAGCTCGGCGCGGGCGCGGCAATTAAGCGCGTCAGAGCCGGAGGAAGCTTCCGACAAAGCATAGGCGCCGACAATCTCTCCCGCGGCGAGCCGGGGCAGGTACTTCTTCTTCTGTTCCTCAGTGCCAAAATAGACGATGGGCAGCGTGCCAATCCCAGTGTGTCCACCCCAGGTCGTGGCAAAGCCGGCATATTTTGCGATGTGATCAGCGATCACTGCCGCCGTGACTTTGTCCATCTCGAGACCGCCGTAAGCTTCCGGAATCTCGGCTGAACTGAGCCCGAGTTCGCCAGCTTTTTTCAGCAGTTCCCTCGTGATGGAGAAGTCCTTGTGCTCCATCTTCTCGATGTTCGGAACGATCTCGTTAACGGCGAATTCTTCCGCCGTCTGGCCAATGAGCTGATGCTGTTCGGTGAAGTCCTCAGGCGTGAAGACTTCGCCGGGCTTGCGTTCTTCGAGAAGAAAGCTGCCACCGGAGATTCTGGCTTGCGAAACTGCTGTCGTTGCCATTTTCAGTCAACCCCTTTTAACCACGGAGCACACGTCTTTGAGATGGCCAATACTGAAGTTTATAAGCAGCCCGGTCGATTTGCTACTAAACCTAGGGTACGAAAGTATCTGGCCGCTCAAGTCTGTAGCAGGCTTCGCGCAGCATCGCTTGCGGCTGGGCCTTTACTCACCGAACGATTCCCATCTCCACGATTACCTCCTCCGGCTTCTCCTCCAGCATGAAGGCCAGCACCTCCTGAGGCACGGGATTACTCCAGACGGGAGCGAATGACTGCCGATGCAGCGGAGAAGGCCCATGCCGGCGCAGAGCCTCGAGGTGGTGCGGCGTGCTGTATCCCTTGTTCGAAGCCAGTCCGTAGACGGGGAACACCGGATCCCATTCGCGAATCATACGATCGCGTTCGACTTTGGCCAGAATCGATGCGGCGGCGATCGAGGCAGATAGCGCGTCGCCGTGGATGATCGCCTGCTGCGGCAGCTCGCAATCCAGGCGCATCGCATCGATCAGCAAGTGATCGGCCCCTGGTTCAAGGCCCAAGGCCGCTTCGCGCATGGCGACGCGCGAAGCTTGATAAATGTTGATCTGATCAATGCGGGCGGCATCCACGGCAGCGATGGCCCACGCGACAGCGTGTTCGCGGATGCGCTCAGCCAGCAACTCCCGCCGTTCCTCAAGCAGCAGCTTGGAGTCACGCAGCCCTCGAATGCGATACCCAGGATCGAGGATGACGGCGGCGGCCACGACCGGTCCAAACAATGAACCGCGGCCGACTTCGTCCACGCCCGCGACCAGGCGCGCACCCGATTGCCATGCCATCTTTTCAAACTTCAGCGTGCAATGCAGACGCTTCAGCAGGCGAAGCTTGGCAGCAGCCGGGGAAAGAGTTTTCTCGGGAGCGAGTTTGAGCTCGGCAGACACCAATTAGCGGATGAGTATTCCGCGACTCATCTTCGCCGAGACCGGGGCTGTGAAGCAAGGTGGAAAAATTACTCGTGACGCAATGCGTTTACCACTCGGGTTTGTCCCGAGTGGCTCGAGCAGGGCGCCGCACTTCGGGTTGCGTGGGACAAATCAGCAACGAGCCGCAACCCAGCCTGGGCTATATTCTGAAATGTGACGGAAAAGCCAGACACTGCTTCCAAGACTCCGCTTAGAAAAGGTTTTCTCCGATCTTTTGTTCGATGGTTTGTCATCGGCGTGGTGCTGGTTTGGTTGCTTGCCGCGCTGACCCTTCTGGCCGCCCGGTGGATCGACCCACCGACAACCGCGGTGCACGTCCAGCGCCGCCTGCAGGCCTGGATTCACCACACTCCGTATCGCGAACGTTACAAATTCGTTCCGCTCAACCAAATCTCGCCCGATCTCCAGCACGCTGTTATCGCCGCCGAGGACTCGCGCTTCTACCAGCACCATGGGTTTGATTGGCACGAGATTCAAATCGCCGCCGAAGACGATTTAGAAGGTGGCCGCACTCGCGGTGCTTCCACCATTACACAGCAACTTGCAAAGAATCTATTTTTCGGAACGGGCCGCTCTGTCCTGCGTAAGGGTGTGGAGTTCACACTGGTACCGGTGGCCGAATTCGTCCTCGGCAAGCGGCGCATTCTGGAGATCTATCTCAACGTGGTTGAATGGGGCCCTGGTATTTATGGCGCAGAGTCGGCGTGTCGTTACTACGACGGAACCGCGGCGCGGAGTATCGGGCGGGAACAGGCGGCACGGCTGGCCGCGATTCTGCCGGCTCCCCTGAAGCGACGGCCCGAGCGCATGAATAACTACAGCGTGCTCATCCTTGAGCGGATGCGCCAAATGAATTGGTAATCGTGGGCCGCATTTCACCTTAAGTTAGCGCTTATGGGGTGCCCTCGCGACAGCCGGCAAGGTGCCGGCGCTACAGGGACTGCGAAAATTACGGGGCACTGCCCTCACTTCGTTTCCGCTTGCTTCGCCTCCGGTTGCGCTCCCGGCATCACGTTGTTCAGCGGTTTGTGTTGTTGCTCGTAGAGTTCGGGATGCGGCAGCGGCTTCCGCGGCATCATCTGATCGCGCATGGCTGTGTTGTAAACAAAGATGGCCTCAACCACGGCCGCTTGCTGAAGGTCACCGGGAATCAGGCGCTCGTACACGTCCATGTTGGTGTGGACGCTGCGAGTCTCGTAATCGAGCGGCTCCTGGATGAACTGAAAGGCGGGAATGCCGACTTCATCGAATGGCATGTGATCGGTACTGCCGGTAAGGCGGGCGCTGACCGTGGTGACATCCAGATCCTTGAGCGGCGCGATCCACTGCTCGAAAATAGGAATGATGGCAGTGTTGTCCTGTGCATAGATGCCGCGAAGTTTGCCCCCGCCGTTGTCAATGTTGTAGTAGGCGCTGATAAGTTTGTGTTCGGGCTTCAGCGTGAGCGGGCCCCCGGGCTTGCGAATGAACACGGGTACCTTGAGCTGCTCGGGCGTGGTGGAATGCGGGAAGGCGCCGAAGTGTGCGGTCACGTACCCGGTGGATCCGAAGAGACCTTGCTCTTCGCCGCTCCAAAGAGCAACGCGAATTGTGCGGCGCGGCTGCACGTGCAACGAAGTAAGGATGCGCATGACTTCCATGGCGATGACCGCGCCCGCGCCGTCGTCGGTGGCTCCCGTGCCTGCGATCCAGCTATCAAGGTGGCCGCCAACCATCACCACCTGATCTTTCAACTTGGGGTCAGTGCCGGGAATTTCGGCGATGGTGTCAAAGCCATGTTCGTGATCGCCGGTGAAGTTGGTATCCACATTCATTTCAATCGTGACCGGAACCTTGGCGGCGAGCAACCGGGACACCCGCCCAAAGCTTTCAAGCGCCATGGTGGCCACAGGCAACGGCGAAGCATGGTCGCGCAGGTAGACGAACCAGCCCAGGCTTGAGTCAGTATCGTCATTCAGGGTGCCGCCCGTAGGGTTGCCGGAAACGATTACGGCGAGCGCTTTTTCGTCAGCGAGAAACCTGGCAATCTTCTCCTTGAAAGCGAAAAGCTTGTTGAAGGTTTCCTCCATTTGTTGCAGGGGAAGAACATGTTCGGGCGCCAGGTCTTGGTCGGTGTAGCCGTAATGGAAGATATCGGCCAGAGCCTTGTCGTCGTAGCGGGTGGAAAGCGGAGCGTCGCCTTTGCCCGGAGTCGGGAGCTTGCCGAGAAGCACGATCTTGCCTGCGACCTTACCTTTGTATTGATCGAGATCTTTCTCCTCATTCGCGACTACGGCGACAACCGGAGCCGTGATCGGGCCGTTGGTTGCCGGCGACCAGGGAGTGGCTTGGGCGATGAAAATCGCGGTATCGGGCGAGACCATGCGGATCCACGTGTTGCGCTGCTGCCATCCCATGCCGAATTCGCCCCAGTCTTCCAGATGCGCATTGGCGCAGCCCATGGCGGCCAGTTGCTCACGCGCCCAGTCATTGGCGCGCTTCATGTTGGGTGAGCCGGTCAGGCGGGGCCCGATGCCGTCGAACAAGGCAGACGCATATTCCATGATGTGCGGATGCTGAAAGCCTTCGCCCCGAATCTGCTGGTACATGTTGAGGTCAAAAGCTTCGGTGCGCGGTTCATCGACAGTGGGAGCATTTTCCTTGGCGTTTCGATTCTGCGCCGGCAGCACGCTGGAAAGCACAAAAAGCACGCAGCCAATGGTGGATAGGCGCGCGGAACGAGACATGAGACTCTCCGGGAATGTATTGATTGGAACGGATCCTTATACGATACGCTGAAAGAGCGCGGATTGTTCAACTCCAGATAGACGAGGCTCTGATCCTTTGGTTGTCAACGAGAACCAGATCCTAAACCTGCGAATCAGAGCTACTGAACCGCAGTGGCGTGCTCGCGCTCGACGTCCTTGAGGCGGGCCGCTTTGCCACGCAGCGAGCGCAGGTAGTACAGCTTGGCGCGCCGAACCTTGGAGGAGCGCACCAACTCCACTTTGTCGATGACGCGGGAGTTGTCCGGAAAGATGCGCTCGACGCCTTGGCCGAAGCTGATCTTGCGCACGGTGAAGCTGGCCTGGGGGCCTCGCGAGCGCGAGATCACAACCCCTTCAAAGGCTTGCGTGCGCTCCTTGTCGCCTTCCTTAATCTTGACGTGTACGCGGACGGAATCGCCCGGAGCGAACTTGGGCAGGTCAGTACGCTTGGTCTTGGCCAGCAGCTTTTCGATGATGAGGTTCGACATAATCTTGTCCCCGTTCTAAATAGTGTAGGCGCGGGCGTCCTCGCCCGTGCGGCGCCAGTTGTAACTCATCCCTGGCTCAGATCTTCCCGAGCAACTGTCGGTCTTCTTCGCTGAGCGCGGCCTCCTCCAACAGATCGGGCCGGTTGCGCAGCGTTTTTTCAAGAGCTGCTCGACGGCGCCAGCGTCGTATTTCGTCATGATTGCCGGATGCCAGCACTTCCGGAACTCCCATTCCGCGGAAGTCCGCGGGACGGGTGTAGTGCGGGTAATCCAGCAATCCTCCCGAGGTGCAAGTTGAACTCGGGCCGTCTCCAGCTTGAGCCGGCGAGAACGTCGTAAACGACTCCTGCTGCGTCGAAGCCTCGTTTCCAACTGCACCGGGAATCAGACGCGTGACACAATCCACAATCACCGCCGCCCCCAGTTCACCACCGCTCAGCACATAGTCTCCGATGGACAACTCGCGGTCCGCCAAATACTGGCCCACGCGCTCGTCCACCCCTTCATAACGGCCGCAGATCAGAACGATTCGTTCCAGCGCGGCGAGTTCGTTGGCCAGGCTCTGATCGAACCGCCTGCCCTGCGCCGAAAGCAGAATCACGCTCTGGCGGGTGCGGTTGCGTTCCTCCCGGGACGCGATATTCAGCGTTTCAATACATTCAAAGATCGGTTCCGGCTTCAGCACCATGCCTTCGCCGCCGCCAAACGGGCGGTCATCCACGGTCTTGTGGCGATCGTGCGCAAACCTCCGCAGATCGTGGACTTCGATTGCCGCCAGCCCGGCTTCCCGCGCCCGGCGGATGATTCCGTAATCCAGCGGTCCGCGAAAAAAGTCGGGAAAGATCGTTACAATGTCGATCTTCATCGCAGTGCCAGATCAAAAGCCTTCACCACAGAGCCACAGAGTCACAGAGTTTTTTTATTCTTCTTTGTTCCTCTGAATGTGCCGGTTTGCTGCCGCTTTTCTTCCGCAGTCAGCGGCGCGTTCAGATCGAGCATCCCGTCGGGCAACTGCATGCGAATCTGCTTATGCTCGAGGTCCACGCTTTTCAGATACGCCTCAGCGTAGGGAATCTCGTGGCGCCTGCTTCCCGCAACCACGATCAGCAGCGGCGCTTCGCCAGCCCCAAACTGAACGTCTTCAACCTTACCGATCTCGGTGTCAGCATCGAACACCACGCATCCGACCAAATCGCTGACGTAACTCCAACCCGGTCCAAGCTGCGCCCGCTCGCTGCGCGGAACCTGCAATTCGGAGCCGACCAGCGCCTCCGCATCGGACATCGAATCCACGCCTGCAAACTTCAGAACCAGGAGTCCCTTGTGGGGCCAGAGTTCTTCAATCCGCAGTTCGCGCCGGGTGTTGTCTTGTGCAAGCGCGAACAGCCTCAAGCCCAATCTGAAGCGGTCAGGAACGTTGCTGTGGAGCTCTACTGCGACTTCGCCATGCCGCCCCTGCGTTTTCCGCACGCGGGCCAGGGTGATGAACTCGCCGGTGGTTCCTGACTCTATTCTAAAATCTCCAGCGTGAAACGCTTGTGCATCCGAATACCTGCCGCGCCGACCAGAGCACGCAAAGCGCGCGCCACGCGCCCTTTCGCGCCAATCACTTTGCCCACATCGTTCGGGGCGACCTTGAGTTCCAGCACGTCGCCTTCGAGCTGGCTCACCGAAACCTGATCGGGTTCGTCAACCAGCGATTTCGCGATCTGCTCAACCAGGGCTCGCACGTCGCCGCTTGGCACAGTCATAGGCGGTTCCTATCGGGTGGGCGGAGGTTTTCTACAGGCTCGTTCGCCGAAATCACGCAGCGGGGACGGCGCTCGGCGCAGCCGGCTTGGCCACAATCTTGCCAACCCGGTCCGACATCTTGGCGCCCTTCGATACCCAGTAATCAATGCGCTCGCGCTTGAGTTCGATGCTGGCAGGATTGGTGCGGGGATTGTACGTTCCCACCACCTCGACCGGCCGGCCATTGCGCGCCCGTTCCTTCTCAATCACCACCACGCGATAATGCGGTTGTTTACGCGCACCGGTGCGCGAGAGACGAATCATTAACACAGAACTTTGCTTCCTTTCCTAGTCCTTCTGGCAGGGTTAAGACAAACTGTTATTTTCACAGAAGTTGGCGGGATTAGCAAGCGCGGGGGAGAGCCTAAATCCATTTGTCTGAGAACCGGGAACTGGCAACTGACTACCGATTTCCCCCCATCTGGTTGTCCGAGAAGCTTCGAGCCAACGAAACTACACAGCCATCCCGAAGCCAACTCGACTCCCAACGAACTACCGGGTCACCAACTCTCTCGCGTCACTCTCCGACTTCCGCTCTTTGAATAGGAGGGGCTTGGCAAGCGCCATGCAGATCAGCACGGCTCCGAACGTGCAAACGATAGTCGCCCCGGTCGGCAGATCGAAGTAGACCGAAAAATAACAACCCAGCGCCGATACCAGGGTTCCCATAGTCCAACCGATTGCCAGGCGAGGCCCAATGCGGTCGGCATAAAGCATGGCCCCCACCGAAGGCACGATCAAGTAGCAGAAAACCAGCAGCACGCCGGCAATGGCGACCGAAGAGGTCACCACAAAGCCGAACGACGCGTAAAAAAGAAAGTCCCACAAGCGGTAGTTCAAGCCCAGTTGTTCAGAGGAATTATGGCTGAGCGAAATCGCCAGAAACTTCTTGCGGAAAATGAAATGGAACAGCCCTACGCAACCGTACAGAATCGCGGTCTTGGCGACCTCATAGCGTGACACTGCCAGAATATTTCCGACCAGCATATCCTTGAGATGCTCGGTTTCTCCGGTGGCCTTGCTCATGGTGAGAATGGCCGCCGCCGAAGCCACAGCATAGGTAATGCCGATGAACGCCTCCAGCGGAATACGTTTCTGGCGGGAGCGAACCAGAGTAAAGATCAGCGCCCCGATAAAAGTAAAACCAAGGCTCATCCAATAGGCGCTCGTCCCGTGCGGATCCATGCCTATCAAAATGGCCATAGTCGCTCCCAGAGCGGCAATCTGCGCCAGAGCCAGGTCGACGAAGATGACGCCTCGTTCCACCACATGCACGCCCAGGTAGGCGTGAATGCCGGTCAGAATCAGGCTGGCAAGAAACGGAAGAATGAGAAATTGAACGATTTCCATTTGAGTCCTTTTACTGTGTCTGCTGAAACGCTTGCGTCAGAATACCAATATCGTAATCGAACAGCTTGAAGTAGTCCGTGATCTCCGGCTTCCCGCCCACCGACGGCATCATGACGACGACCTTTCCTCCGGTCATTCGGGCGATGCTGTCTGGAGTCTTCACATCGAAGTATGGCTCGATCAGTTCGAGCTTGGTGTTCTCGCGCTTCATCAGATTGACCAACTCGATGGTATGCGAAGGGGTCGGCGGAATTCCCGGACGCGGTTCAATGTAGCCGATCACATCGAGTCCGAAGTGTTTGGCGAAGTTCGGCCAGGAGCGGTGATAGGTCACGATTTTGCGTCCCCGATAGGGCGCCATCTGGGTCTGCCATTTCTTGTCCGCCTCCACCAGCCGCTTCTCGAAGTCCTGCTCTCGCTGTTGGAAGTAGGGCCCGTCGGTGGAATCCATCTCAGTCAGCTTCGCCGCGATGCCTTTAGCAATGCGGCGGGCGTTGTCCGGGTCCAGCCAATAATGCGGGTTGCCCAAAGGGTGAACGTCGCCTTCCGCGCGAGTGACGGCGCCTTGCGGGATCTCCAGAATTTCTGCGAACTGGGATGCATCCAAATATCCCGGCGCGGCCGGCTGAATGTTTCCATTGCCACTCTGCGTGATCAGCGGCGGGAGCCAGCCGATCTCCAGTTCCAATCCCACCGAAATCAGAAGGTCCGCGTGGCGCAGCTTCAACAGGAAGCTGGGCTTGGGATCGACGAAGTGCGGGTCCTGATAGCCCTTGGCCAGCGCCTCAACCTCTACCTTGTCGCCGCCAACCTCCTGGGTCAGGGACGCCAGATCGGTGAGCGTGGTAATGACCTTCAAGTTCTTGGCTGCCGTCGTTGCAGGACTAAACAGCACGGCGGGCAGACAAATAGTCAGAACGAAAGAGAAGAGCTTCGGCCGCAAGTTCATGAAAACCTCCTAATAAAAATACGCAACCCTCTTTGACAATCGGGCGCGTCAGCTAAAACGGGTGCGCCCCATGCGCTCCCAGCGCGAACTGCAACTGCAGGAATACTTCATGCGCGTCAAATTTGTCGGCGTAACGGGTAAAACGGTATTGGCCCCGAACCTGTGCAAACTCGCTTGGCCAATAGGTCAAAACCAGCGATCCTCCCTTGTCATTCAAGTGGGAGTTAAAGGCGCGATCCGAATCATCAACCCGGCCGCCCACAAACCAGCGGCGGGCAAACTGGAAGTCACCCGAAGTGTAGAAGCCGAAAGCCCGCTGGAACCCGGGCGCGGCGCCCACGGGACAAATGGTTGGACAAATCAGCAGTGAAGGCTGGTTCTGCTGGCGCCAGATGAATTCGCTGCGCGCGATAAACGATTTGTAAATAGACCGCTGCAATGGCTTCCAATGGTAAGTCGCGTCAACCCCGTAAAGATTGGTGATGAAATCGCTGCCAAACAGGTTGTGCCCGCGCGAGTAGGAAACCCCAAGGTCAAGATTGCTGTTGTCGGTCAAGTCTTTATAACCCCGCAAGTGTCCCACCACGCTGACGTCATTTTTGTTAGATGCGGTATAGACGTCGGCTGAGTCCCCCCCGGAAGGCCTGCCCGGTGAAATCCAGGAACCAATTCTTGGGAGCCGGAATAATGTGTTCAAAAGAAAGGCCGGCATCGTCGATGCCATCTTCGCCGCCCACCAGGTTTTGCGTAACCAGCGGACGATCCACCCAGGGCAGCACGTGGTTGTGAAGTGTGTTCACCTTGCCAAAAGCGGCGCGCATCTTGCCGCCCTTGGCCACAAATCCCGCCGGTAAGGCGGTGAAGGTGATGAAGCCCTCTTCCACGCTGACTCCGGTTTCGCCGAACGAAATAAAGAAGTCGGCGCGCGCGTAGGGATCGACAATCGCCTGCAGTCCGACCTCTGATTCGTGCATTTGAAACGCGGGCGTGGGGTTGAGCGGATTGTGTCCGGCTCCGGCGATAAAGTCACCGATCACGCTGATATCAGGGTTCAGCGCTTTGGAAGCAGCGCCACCCGCTCCACCCAGCCGAACGTTGTCTCCGGCGGTCGAGCGGACCGCTTCCTGCTGGGTGGTGACCTGCGCCTGGCTGGCGGGCGCCGAAACAGGCGCGGCCGGCCCCGCGGCACTTGGCGACGCCGCCCCCGCTGCCTGCGCCTTAAGCTGGCGTATCTGGCCTTCCAGCATCACCATGCGGTCTTCCAGATCGCGGATCTTCTGCTCCAGGGCAGAAACGTCACTACTGGCGCCCGTCGCGGGCACGTTCGCCGTCTGCTGGGCTGCAGCAACGCACGCCAACAGAACCATGCCGCCAACTAACATCTGAAAACGTCTCATATAGGCTCCTCTAATTCACACGGAAGCGCACCGCGTTCTTTACCCGAAATTCAAGGGGGACCACGGTCTTTGGCAGGAAGAGCACGATCCATCCTACGCAAAGGCCCGGAGCGCACATCAGGACCAAACTCTTTTCCCAATCGTGGCCCAGATGTGAGGCGGCGTTTTCAGATCGCCGGAGGAGGACGAATAAAGAGAGTGGGTTCTGCGGCGACACTCTCCCGTTGCGGCTGGTGCCGGGCCGCAACCATTGCGACCGCGCACAAAACCGGCAAGGGACGAACCACAACCGCGGGTGCACTAGCGCGCACCGAGATGCAAATCGCGCATCGACTGGAACTGCCTAATGTGGCTGTATGGGTGTGGGTCGCTTCCAGCCCGTTAAGAATGAGGACCAGCAATACGCTAATCAGGGCTATCCAGCGCCGGAGTCGGCCGCCCGCCTCGAATTGAGTCCTATGGACGATACCTGCAACCCATGGTCCGGAAGTAATCGAAATATAGCACGCGCTCCATCCACCATCAACCCACTCAGGGAGTTCTACCAAAGGACGCCGCCTTTAACGAAGAGCGCAACCTGCGCGTACCTTGTTATTGTTGTTCAGACCTGAAAGTTCCCACTTCATACCTCTCGACTTGAGGTCATGGGTGCCGTCTACTAGTCTCGACGGTTCTGAACTAAGATGCTTTGCGGACGAGAACACACTTGCTGGTCATGCGATAAGGCAAGGCCCTTTCATCCCGTACATGCTGAAAAGGTATAATTGTCAAAGCACTGATACTACCGGAGGAAGTTCTATGGACCCGCTTGCCAGCGGTTTCTGGGCGCGCCTGAAGGCCAACCGCCC
>Ga0207086_1165_pt3 | contig 13187 bp, 8 predicted proteins | sample Alteio_BWMinHeat_54_FD_153540 | JGI IMG/M metagenome (GOLD analysis project Ga0207086, IMG submission 153540) | Enriched cells from forest soil in Barre Woods Harvard Forest LTER site, Petersham, Massachusetts, United States -... | ecosystem: Environmental > Terrestrial > Soil > Temperate forest >... | reverse complement strand
GCCGCGAACAATTGTGCCGGCATTCCCGCCTTCGGCTTCGACCAACCAACAGATCCTGGCGGCGCTGGCGGAAGGAACGGGCGGTTTCACGATTTTCAACACCAACGACCTGCTGGGTGGACTCGAGCGCATCGGTCGAGAGCAAAACGAGTTCTACATTCTGGGTTACGTTCCAGGCGACACGCCGGAGGGAAGCTGCCACACGCTGAAGGTAAAGCTGAATCGTGGCGGACTAAACGTGCGCGCGCGCAGCGGATATTGCAACACGCGATCCGCAAACGTGCTCGAAGGCAAGCCCTTGGAAAAACAGCTCGAATCGCACGCCATGGGCTCTCAGCCCGGTTCGATTCACGGCGTGTTGCAGGCGCCCTATTTCTACACCGCGCCTGAGACGGCGCGCGTCAACCTGGCGATGGAAATTCCGGCGGATACATTTCAATTCAACAAGGACAAGGGAAAGTATCACGCCAACTTGAACGTGCTGGGCATTGCTTACCGGACGGACGGGACGGTCGGAGCGCGATTCAGCGATACCGTAAATCTGGACTTGGAGAAAGACGAATGGAAAGAGTTCACCAAGTTGCCGTATCGCTATGAAAATCAATTCGACGCCACACCGGGGACGTACAGGCTGACCGTGGTCCTGAGCGCCGGTGGCGATGCCTTCGGCAAATTCGAATCGCCGCTCGCCATCGATCCCTATGACGGAAAACACTTCAGCCTCAGCGGCGTGGCGCTGACGAATTCCGCGCAAAGAGTGAACGATATTCCGACCGGCCTGGATTCCGTTCTGCTCGAAGATCGTACGCCACTGGTGGTCAAGGGCTTGCAGATTGTTCCTTCCGGCAGCAATCGCTTCAAGCATACGGACAACGTAATTCTGTACACAGAAATCTATGAGCCGCTGCTGACCTCGGCGACCGCGCCGGTTGTGGGCATGGGCTACCGCATTTTCGAGCGATCGACCAACAAGCAAGTATTCTTCACCGAAGTCGTTCGCGCCGATGAATTCATCCAAAAGGGAAATTCGGTGATCCCCATTGGCATGAAGGTAAAAGTGGATGACCTGAAGCCGGGTTCCTACCGCTTGATGATGCAGGCCGTCGACAGTGAGAAAAATCACGCACCCGACCGAATCGTGGACTTTGACGTAGCGGAGTGAAATGCCGAAGGTGGCTCCGTCGCAACTAAGACTCTAGACCCTGGCAAGCGGACAAGTGTCTGCTCATAGGGGCGCAGCATGCCGCGTCCCTACGGGCACGGTGTAATGGGCGGCTCGCCTGAATCTGTCCTCCCACCTTCGGCAGTCGGTTTTTACCCGCGAGAAGCCACGGGAATGCGCCAGCCGGATTGTAATAAGTCCTTTTCTACCTCCACTTTCGACCGTGGTAATGATTCGACACGGTCTCCGGACTTGTGCAACTTCTTCGCCGGGCAAGGGTTATTCTATTCGTGACCAGCATTTCGCCCAAATTGCCGCCCGGCAGGAGAGTGCGATGAGATCGCAAAAGCGCTCCGCCTCAGCATTATTTCAACGGTTCCCTGCGATTTCCGCGACGCCAAGGTCTTTGCTCGCGGCTATCCTCTCTTTCACTTGCATTTTGTCGCTCACTATCGAGCTGCCGGCCAGCGCTGCAATTCCCGCAGCGGCGAAGGACAAGAAGCCGAAGACCGATCCTGCGCTTAAAGGGTTGCCGATTACAGAACTCAGTCCCGACGAAGCTATCCTTCATGCGTTGAACCGCCTCGCCTACGGCCCGCGTCCGGGCGACGTTGAGCGTGTCCGGCAGATGGGCCTCGCCAAGTGGATCGAGCAGCAACTCAATCCCAATTCCATCGATGACAAAGCCATGGAAGCGCGACTCCAGGACTATCCGACGCTCCGGCTCTCCACCGCGAAATTGATTGATCAATATCCGCAACCCAAGCAAGCGGAGAAGCAAGCCGAGAAGCAGGCTCAGGCACAAACGAAGCAGGAACAACGCCGCGCCGATGCGGCCGCGGAAACCGTTTCTCGGGACACGCAAGCAGCGCAAGGACAAGCCGCCGGCGGAGGCGATGCAGAAGCGACTCAACAAAGCGCCGCGAATGCAAAGCCGGAAATGAGCGATGCCCCCGCGCCCATGAAGCAGGAGCAGCCCAAGGGAAATCCTGCGGCCAATGGCGGAAGGAAGCGGGACGTTTTGGGTGGCGGCGACCCCAACAATGTTCCGCCTGCGATTGCCGACGACAGTAAAAGGCCGCAGCGCGTGGTGGCCGAGCTGGGCATGGCCAAAGTGACGCGCGCGATTTACAGCGAGCGGCAACTCCAGCAGGTGATGGACGATTTCTGGTTTAACCACTTCAATGTTTTTGCGGGCAAAGGCGAAGATCGCTACTACCTCACTTCCTACGAACGCGACGTCATCGAGCCGCACGCGCTGGGGAAGTTCAAGGACCTGGTAACCGCGACGGCCAAGAGTCCGGCGATGCTTTTTTATTTGGACAATTTTCTAAGCGCTGATCCGCGGGCCGCGCAGCGGCAGGCAGCCGAGCGGGCCATGCGCCAGCAGAGGCGCCGCGGGAGATTCGTCTGGCCCCCGCGTCCACCGGCCAATCCGCAGCAAGCGAAGAAAAATGAGCGCGGGCTGAATGAGAATTACGGGCGCGAACTGATGGAATTGCACACCCTCGGTGTGGACGGCGGTTATACGCAGAAGGACGTCACGGAAGTGGCGCGCTGCTTCACCGGCTGGACGATTGACAAACCGAGGCAGTACGCGGATTTCAAATTTGACGACAAGCTGCACGATCCCGACCCGAAAATCGTGCTGGGCAAGAAAATTCACGCGGGCGGGATGAAGGATGGCGAGCAGGTGATCGACCTGCTTGCGCATCACCCGAGTACGGCAAAATTCATTTCCACAAAACTGGCGCGCCGTTTTGTTTCCGACAATCCACCGCCGGCGCTGGTGAACCGCATGGCGCGGACGTTTCAATCGAGCGACGGCGACATCCGCGCGGTGCTGAAGACCATGATCTGGTCGCCGGAATTCTGGTCGCGGGAATCGTACCACGCAAAGATCAAGACGCCGTTTGAACTGGTGATTTCCGCGGTGCGCGCCCTGGGCACGGATGTGGACACGCCCATGCCGCTGGTGCAGTGGGTGGGGAGAATCGGCGAGCCGCTGTATCAGTGCCAGCCGCCAACCGGGTACGCGGATAAGGCCGATGCGTGGGTAAATACCGGAGCGTTGTTGAACCGGCTGAACTATTCCCTGGCTCTCGCGGGCAACAAAATGCGGGGAGCGCGCACCGATGTCCCTTCACTGCTGGGCCTGGATTCCTCGGCGGATCCGAAGACGGCGCTGGACCGCGCGGTGCAAGTATTCCTCGGCGGGCAGGCGGGACCGACCACTGTTGAGACGCTCGAGAAACAACTTGATAATCCGCAGGTCTTGCAGGCCAAGCTGGATGACCCGCGCAAGCAGGTGGATCTGGGCGTGGTCGCGGGATTGGTGCTGGGCGCGCCGGAATTTCAGCGCCGCTGATTTGGAGTGCGGGAGCCGGGCTCCCGCTTTTGCAATTTCAGCCGTAGCGCGGTGTCAAAAGCGGCAGCCGGGCTGCCGCACTCCATAGGGAGAGGTCGTTATGAGCTATAAATGCTGCGAAGGCGTCAGAGGCTTGAAATTTTCGCGGCGGTATTTCTTGAAGCAGGGCGGCGTAGCCATGGTCGGCCTGAGCGCGATGCCGGCGTTTTTGCAGCGCGCTGTGGCCGCCACACCGATGCCGAACAAGAAGCAGCTCGTCGTGTTGTTTCAGCGTGGCGCGGCCGACGGCTTGAATATCGTCGTGCCTTTTGGCGAATCAAATTACTATCGCATGCGTCCGACGATCGCCATTCCGCAACCCAAGCGCGGCGGCCGGGGTTCGGGGTCTGCACTTGCAAACACCGACTTGAATACCGATGCGGCGATCGACCTGGACGGTTTTTTCGGTTTGCATCCGAGCCTCGCGCCCCTCGAGCCGCTCTTTCACAAGAATCAACTCGCGATCGTGCATGCCGCCGGCTCGCCCGATGCCACGCGCTCGCACTTCGACGCGCAGGACTTCATGGAATCGGGCACGCCGGGCTTGAAGTCGACCGAAGACGGCTGGCTGAACCGCGCTCTGGAAACCGTTCCGGAGGAGAACTCTTCGCCGTTCCGCGCCGTGGCGATGGGGCCGAACCTCCCGCGCATGCTGCATGGAGGAGCGCCGGCCATTGCGCTGCCGGACCTGAAGCAGTTCAAGGTGATGGCGCAGGCGCCGGGAACGGGCCAAATGGTCGAGGGCGGTTTTGAAGCCATGTACTCGCAGACCGTGGATCACGCGCTGCATGGCACGGGCACGGAGACGTTTGAAGCCATCGATCTTTTGCGCAAAGCCGATCCCAGCAAGTATCAGCCGGAAAACGGCGCGCAGTATCCGGCCAGCCGGCTCGGCCAAAGTTTGCAGCAGATCGGGCAACTGCTTAAAGCGAACATCGGCGTGGAAGTTCTTTTTGTCGATTGCGGAGGTTGGGACAACCACGTGAACGAAGGCGGAGTGCAGGGCCAGCTTTCCAATTTGCTGAAGGACCTCGGGCAGGGCATTGCAGCGTTTCACCAGGATATGGGCAGCCGCATGCAGGACATCGTCTTCGTGACCATGAGCGAATTCGGGCGCACGGCCAAGGAAAACGGCAATCGCGGCACGGACCACGGCCACGCGAATTGCATGTTCATCATGGGTGGCGACGTGAAAGGCGGCCAAGTCTACGGCAAGTGGCCCGGCCTGAACGACCACCAGCTCAACGAAGGCCGCGACCTCGCGCTCACCACGGACTTCCGCTCCGTCGTCGGCGAAATCTTGACCAAACATATTGGCGTGAAGGATCTGAAGCCCGTTTTCCCCGGCTTCGACAACAACCCCCGCAAGTTCCCGGGCTTGGTCCGGTCTTAATTTGGAGTGCGGGAGCCCAGCTCCCGCTTTTACGGTTTCAGCCTTGGCGCAGCCTGCAAAAGCGGCAGCCGGGCTGCCGCACTCCATATCCCTCGAACTACGTATCCGTTCGATATACAATGCAAGTGTTCCATGTCGATAAAGAGGACAACAAGATGAACCACGCCACCCTCCGCGACTGGCCGCATGCTCCCACGCACCGGTTGGGACATGCCGGCGCGTACATCGTGACCGCCGGGACCTATAACAAGGAACATTTCTTTCGCACCTCGGAGCGATTGACGTATCTGACGGAGGCATTGCTGGCGCTAGCCGAAGAGTACGGCTGGAAACTCCAAGCCTGGGCAGTTTTCTCGAATCACTATCATTTTGTGGCGGAGTCTCAGCAGCCAGAATCATTGAAGCGATTCGTCCAGTACTTGCACTCGATTTCAGCCAAGCATATCAATTTGCTTGAGGTGACGCCGGGTCGACGGGTTTGGTTTGAATACTGGGATACGCACCTGACCTACCACAACTCCTTCTTTGCGCGCTTAAACTACGTTCATACCAACCCGGTCCGGCATGGTCTCGTTCCCACGCCGGAGCGGTACCGCTGGTGCTCCGCGGGATGGTTTGCTCGAAAGGCCTCAGCCGCATTTCGCGCAACGGTAATGAACTTTCCTTCGGGCAAAATCGCCGTGCCAGATGACTACGAAGTGTTTCCCGCCGAGTAGCCATGGAGTGCGGGAGCCCAGCTCCCGCTTTTACGATCTCGAATCTGGCGCAGCGTCAAAAGCGGCAGCCGGGCTGCCGCACTCCACGCGCGGTAGCCCGTTAGTCCTCGGAGGAGGCCAAAGACTTAATTACGCTTGACAGCTCAACCACCTCAATGTTTTCTGGGCACTCGTCCCAATTGTGCCGCCAACAGACAATTACGTCGCAACCGGATGAAGCATGACCGTGGTCGCGGAAATTCCTGCTTTCAAATTCAAATTCGATGCGCACACGTTGCCATCGTTCCGGGCCGATCCGCCGCTTTGCCTCGCAGTCGGGAAATCCATGTTGCGCCGCCTCGATGATGTAGCCCAGATCCTTCGCCAGCATTCCGAACAGCAGCACGACGCCTTGCTCGTTCACCGGCTCATGACGCAACCATGGGAAGTCGAGAGGATTTCCGTAAGTAACACGGTCTTTCAACGAAGCGTGCGCTGCTTTGCTCCACGGGATAGAAGTCGAGGCGCCTCGTTTCAATCGTCGCCTCTCTTTCTCTGTTAAAGTAGTGGGAAGCAGCGCCAGTACATCCGCCCATTTCCCCTTTCCCTGGGCGAACTTACGAAAGGCGTCTGGAAGTGACGTCCACCCCCCGAATCGCTTTTCCAGCGTGCGTGCGTAATATCTCCCCTCAATCCGGTAGGCACTCCGTGTCGGCAATCCTCTCTTTCTTCGGACTGCTTCGCCCCAGTCCTCCAGGAGTTCCTCGTCCCTCGGCCGCACGTACAGCCTGCGCGGTTCGAGTCCCGCCGCCCTCACTGCTTCATTCCACTTGGGAAAGAGTCGGAACACGGAATGCTTGCATGTTCCTGTGTGGGCGACGAACTCCACGAGTGACGGCGAATGCCCAAGCCGCTTTGCGAGCGCACCTATCGAATCTAAGATCTGCTGCTTGCCTGGCATTGATTCTCTACTCTGGAGTGCGGCAGCCCTGCTGCCGCTTTTCTTACCACCACGTCTCATGCGAGAAAGCAACGTTTTTGCAACAACGGAAAAGCGGGAGCAAGCCTGTCTGCCGTAGGCGGGCTCCCGCACTCCACAGTGCCTGGCGAATCATTCCATGGTGGATACTTCAAAGTTGTCTGGGACTGTTACTTTGGTGGGTAAGTGAGGATGCTTGTCGCTAAAACAAAAAAAGCGGGAGAGCAATCTCCCGCTGTCGAAACCACAGCGAAAACGGCCATCAGTACTTACGGCCTTTGTGGATGAGGTCCTTGGTTCGAAGACCTGCGAGCTTGCTGCCTTTGCGCAACTCAAGAAGCCGGTCTATCGCCGCGCGAACCGATTGAAGACGTCCTTCACTGGTGGCACCGAGCGCCTGCCGCGCCAGGATTTCTTGCACGTAGACTTCGACCGACACGCCTCGCGCGCGAGCCTCTGCCGCCAACTTGTCGGGAACTTTTATCGTGACTTCCATTTCGCCTTATTATACGCCCCCCGGATGCGCTTCCGGGCCATTTGGTCTGGGTTGCTAACAGGGCGGCGCTCGCGCTGGGCTCCGTTGACCAATACTTCAGACGGGTAGCGGCTCAGTTTCCGGTTTAGCCCCGTGATCCTGACACAATCGCCGAGGTAACAAGGCGGAACACATCTCCGGTTTAGGCGACTTCTCAAGTCGGACCGAGGCTCACTCATTGGACGCAATTGGTCTTGCCTCTGCGAAGTGCATTTGTCACCATCAACTCGGTTTCATCAATTGCCTAGCGAACCGAGGTGAACATCTGAAAGGAGGCGACTGATGCATGCCGCCGTGCTGCATGCTCTCGGCAAACCGCCGCGCTTTGAGGAATTTCCCGATCCAACTCCGGGCCAAGGTGAGGTGCTCATAAATGTCTCCGCGGCTGCGCTGAAGCCTGTGGACAAACAGATGGCGGCCGGAACGCACTACGCCAGCCCGAGCGAATTTCCTGTCGTTTGCGGCATGGATGGCGTGGGGCGGCTCGAAGACGGCACGCGAGTGTTCTTCGGCGGAGCGCGGCGGCCGTACGGCGCGATGGCCGAGCGCACTGTGGTTCGGCGAGTGCAATGTTTTTCGGTCCCTGACGACCTGGACGATGTCACTGCCGCGGCCATTCCCAATCCCGGTGTGTCGGCCTGGCTGTCTCTCAAGCACAGCGCGAAGCTCGCCTCTGGCGAAACCGTCCTGATCCTCGGCGCCACCGGAGTCACGGGCAAGCTGGCGGTACAGATCGCCAAAATCTTGGGCGCGGGACGCGTCGTTGCGGCAGGACGCAACGAACACGTGTTGAGCACACTCCACGCGCTTGGCGCCGACTCGACGATTCGCCTCGACAAACCCGATGAAGAATTGGTGCCAGCCTTCCGCCGCGAGGCCGGCGAAAAACGTTTCGACGTGATCATCGACTATCTATGGGGCCGCCCGACTGAAGCTCTGCTGAAAGCCATCACCGGAAAGGAATTTGCGATTGGAGAATCGGAGACTCGGCTAGTAGAGGTGGGCGAGAGCGCTGGACCTACAATCACTCTGCCTGCGGCAGTCCTGCGAAGCACGGCGTTGACGATTCTAGGAACCGGAGGCATGCCGTCTTGGGACATACTCACCGACGCGTTCCAACAAGTGATGAACCACGCAGCGAGCGGCAAACTGCGCATTGAGACCGAGCGTGTTCCGCTCGCCGAGATCGAGGATGCCTGGGAACGCGACGCACACGCCCACAGGCTGGTCGTGATCCCGTAGCCTGACAAAAGTACCGTTCGCGGCGGCTATGATCCCGGGCGTATGGTCGGCAAGCCGGAAGTAATGTGAAATTGGGCCTACGCAGCCTGGCTCTTCGTCCCAAATGAGGTCACTCTGCAGTTTTCAGTTCTCGGATCCAGATGTTGCGGTAGCGCACCGGATGGTTATGATCCTGCAGCGCCAGCGGCAATTTTTCCGGTTGAGGTTCATACGGCGGCCGTTTGCCGTGAGCGGTGGGGCCGCTCAATTCCACGTTGTCCTGCACCAGCACGCCGTTGTGAAAAACGGTTTCGCGGGCGGGGCGGAGCAGCTTGCCGTCTTTCGCGAAACGCGGCCCATGAAAGACGATATCGTAAGTCTGCCACTGGCCCGGAGGGCGGGAAGCGTTCACCAGCGGAGGGTATTGGCCATAGATGGCCCCGGCCTGGCCGTCGGCATAAGTCTTGCTTTGGTAGGAGTCCAGGACTTGCGTCTCGTAGAGACCTTGCAGAAAGACGCCGCTGTTTCCGCGGTCCTGGCTCTCGCCTTTGGCCGGGGCGGGCTCGGCAAATTCCACATGCAACTGGCAATCGCCGAAGGCTTCGCGTGTGTAGATGTATCCCGTCTTTGGCACCACTTCGAAATAACCGTTCTCCACTTTCCATTTCGCAGCACTGCCGTCTTTGTGAGACCAGTGCGAGAGATCCTTGCCGTCGAAAAGCACAACCGCATCAGAAGGCGGGCGTCCGGGCGAATCTTGCGTGCTTGGAGTCCCAGCATCAATTACCGGCGGCAGCGGGCGATCGGTATCATGAATTTTCCATCGAGTATCGACTTGCGCGTTACAGATTTTTGGCGCGACTGACAGTAGCAGAGCGCCAATCGCAGCGAAAAGAATTTTTCGCATCATTTGCACCTCAGCAGGGAACAGGCGGGATTGTACTCCTCTTGCGAAGAAAAGCGGCGGCAAGCCGCCGCACTCCCAAAAAGCGGGGCGGCTGGCGGCCGTCCGCGCTCTTCTCTTTGACTGAAAGCTGACAACTAAAAACTATTTTCAGTGGGCTGCGCCTTCGCGGATGCGCATACCGTAGAAGGAACGGTAGACGAAGAAGAAGGAGACGACGAAGAAGGCGGCCGCGAGAATGTGCGTCAGGCCGCTGCCCTGGTTGGCGGTCAATTGCACGGCGAGCTCGACGGCCAGCAGGCCGAAGAGCGTTGTGAACTTGATGACCGGATTGAGCGCGACGGAAGACGTATCTTTGAATGGATCGCCCACGGTGTCGCCGATGACCGTGGCGTCGTGAAGGGGCGTGCCCTTCTGCTTCAGTTCGACTTCAACGATCTTCTTGGCGTTGTCCCAGGCGCCGCCGGCGTTGGCCATGAAGATGGCCTGGTACAAGCCGAAGATGGCGATGGAGAAGAGATACCCGATGAAGAAAAACGGTTCGACGAAGGCGAAAGCCAGTGTGGCGAAGAACACCGCAATGAAAATGTTGAGCATGCCCTTCTGCGCGTACTTGGTGCAAATCTCGACGACCTTTTTGCTATCGGCGATGCTGGCGGACGCAGCTCCGTCGAGCTTGATGTTGGCTTTGATGAATTCGACGGCACGGTAAGCGCCGGTGGTCACGGCCTGCGTGCTCGCGCCGGTGAACCAGTAAATCATGGCGCCACCAGTGACGAGGCCGAGAACAAAAGGCGCATGGAGGAGCGAAAGATTATTGACGTTTTCGGTTAAGCCTTTGGTGAGCGCCATGATGATCGAGAAAATCATGGTGGTCGCGCCGACGACGGCCGTACCGATGAGCACAGGCTTTGCGGTGGCCTTGAAAGTGTTGCCTGCGCCGTCGTTGGCTTCCAACATTTCCTTTGCGCGCTCAAAGTTGACGTCGATGTTGTAGTCCTTCTTGAGTTCCTGCTTGATGTTGGGGACTTGCTCGATGAGCGAAAGCTCATACACGGACTGCGCGTTGTCGGTGACGGGGCCGTAGGAATCGACGGCGATGGTCACCGGGCCCATGCCGAGAAAGCCGAATGCTACGAGGCCGAAAGCAAATACGGCCGGTGCGAGCATTTGGGTGCCGAGTCCCATGGTGCTGATCAAGTAGCCGAGGGACATCAAGAGGACCATCGCCAGGCCGATGTAGTAAGCGGAAAAATTACCCGCGACGAAACCGGAAAGTATGCCGAGCGATGCGCCGCCTTCTTCCGCCGACGTCACGACTTCTTTCACGTGGCGTGATTCGGTAGAGGTAAAGACCTTCACCAACTCAGGGATGATGGCGCCCGCGAGCGTGCCGCAGGAAATGATGGTCGCCAGCTTCCACCACTGCGAGGTGCTGCCGCCGAGATCCGGGATGATCAGCGAAGAGACGACGTAAGTCAGGCCAATCGAAACAATGGAGGTAATCCATACGAGCGATGTGAGCGGCGCCTCGTAGTTCATTTCGTCAGCATTGCCGTACTTGGCTTTGGCGATGAAGCTGTTGATGAAGTAGGCGGCGGCGCTGGCGATGAGCATCACGATGCGCATGACGAAGATCCACACCAGCAACTGCACTTGCACGGTGGGATTCTTTACCGCCAGCAGAATAAAGGTGATCAATGCGACGCCGGTTACTCCGTAAGTCTCAAACCCATCGGCGCTGGGGCCCACCGAGTCGCCGGCGTTGTCGCCGGTGCAGTCCGCAATGACGCCGGGGTTGCGCGCGTCGTCTTCCTTGATTTTGAAAACGATTTTCATGAGATCGGAGCCGATGTCCGCAATTTTCGTAAAGATGCCGCCCGCGATGCGCAGTGCCGCCGCTCCAAGCGATTCGCCGATGGCAAAGCCAATGAAGCACGGGCCGGCGTAGTCGCCCGGAACGAACAGCAGGATAAAAAGCATCATCAGCAACTCGACGCTTATGAGCATCATGCCAATACTCATGCCGGCTTGGAGTGGCGTGCTGTAAATCGGATAGGGCTTGCCGCGCAGGCTGGCGAAAGCGGTGCGAGAATTTGCGAAGGTATTCACGCGAATGCCGAACCAGGCGACGCCGTAACTACCCGCAATCCCCACGAGACTGAAGATCAGAATGATCGGCAAAGTGACCGCGACAGGTTGCACGGGAGCGAGCCAGCCGAAGTACATGACGATCACGACGGCGATAAACACCCACAAGATCATCAGGAACTTTCCCTGGGTGATGAGATAGGTTTTGCAGGTCTCGTAAATCAGCTCGGAGATTTCGCGCATCGATTTGTGAACGGACAGGTTTTTCAGCCGCGAGTAGATCGCCAAACCGAAACCCAAGCCGAAGATGCAGATGACGATGCCGAAGAGCAGAAGTTTGTGGCCGTCGATGCCGAGAAAGGTGACCTGGGACAAGTCGGGAAGCTTCAAACCAGCTTCGCCGCCGGGTTCGTCAGCGAGAGCCGATGCGGCCCCAAGCAATGTGAGCGCGAGAGCAGCCGCTCCAAACTTGATGGATTTGCAGCCTAGAGACCAGGCATTTGCGAGCCAGGTAAGCATTCACAATCCTCCGTAGATCATTCGTTTACAGGGCAATTGCTTCCCGGGACAGTCGTTTCCGGCACACTTTTTCGACACAGCGCTGTTTGGCGCAACCGCAGAGCGAATTGTTCTCATTCCACCAGGAAGACGCCGCTGCTCGCCGGTCCGAGACTACCCCAAATACCAACGGCGAAGCACCCTGATGACGGGGCGGACAGCGGGACACAAAACGAAGATTTATAACATTTTACCAGTGGCCGGTCAAACACCCCCCTTGTAGGTAAGGGAAGTGCAACCCCGTATCGCATCGAATATCGCCGCGACACGTTTTAGCCAACCGATGGTAACATGCCAGAATCATTTGAGGACGATTAGCCCTTTCCAGTTGGGGGTACATGGCTACCAGGCAAGTGTTAGAAGCGGCGCTAAGTGCCGCCGCAAAGAGCGACTTGCGTCACGAAGGGAATCGAACCAAAGCCGAGGCTTCTGACCGCGCGGCTGCGCCAGCGACGGTTAGCCGCGCATGAGACACCATTTTTTCATCACGGGGACGGATAGCGGAGTCGGCAAGACCGTACTCTCAGCGCTGCTTTGCGCGGCACTCGATGCAGTTTACTGGAAGCCGATCCAGACTGGCACCCTCGAGGGCTCGGACCGCGTGACCGTCATGCGGCTAGCCGGGATTGGGACGGATCGAACGCTCGATGAGGTATACAAATTCGTGCCGCCGGTTTCGCCGGACCTTGCGGCTCGTTGGGCGGGAGTGGAAATCGACCTTGGGCGAATCAGCATGCCCACCAGTTTGATCAATGACTGGTTGATTGTGGAAGGGGCGGGCGGCGTGCTGGTGCCCATCAACCAGAAACAGTTCATGCTGGACCTCATGGTGAAATTCAAATTGCCGGTGGTCGTGGCGGCGCGCAGCGGGCTGGGTACAGTGAATCACACATTGCTGACGCTTGCCGCGCTACACGCCGCGGAATTGCCGGTGCATGGCGTGGTGCTGATCGGCGATCAGAACCGCGAGAACCGCGAAACCATCGAGCGGTTCGGCCACGTCCGCGTGATCGGGGAAATTCCAAAGCTGCCGAATCTGCACCGCACCGCACTCATGCAGGTCTTCATGAATCATTTCGATCGCGCCGCCTTTGCGCAATAATTGCCGCTCGGCCAATTCCCGATGTTCAGAATGGTTGCGGCATTTTCCGGCTTCGCGCGAATCGGCGAGCTCCTGGCGAGTAAGGCAAGGGCCGTGCGCGGAACTAGAAACATACGTTGACGAGAGGAGTAGCGGGTGCC
>Ga0207086_1174_pt1 | contig 13223 bp, 9 predicted proteins | sample Alteio_BWMinHeat_54_FD_153540 | JGI IMG/M metagenome (GOLD analysis project Ga0207086, IMG submission 153540) | Enriched cells from forest soil in Barre Woods Harvard Forest LTER site, Petersham, Massachusetts, United States -... | ecosystem: Environmental > Terrestrial > Soil > Temperate forest >... | reverse complement strand
ATCTGCTTTTAAGAAGAAGAATTAGACCTGTCAAAATTTCCTTTTTTCACTTTGGTTTGAATTTTGTTTCTCAAAGGAACAGAAACATTGATCTTTGTTTCTGCGTTTTTGTTATCAGGATCGTTGCAGATCATAGCACCAGTTGGAAGGTATCCTTGCGGAAGAGGTGCTCGCGTTATTTGAATTGATGCAGAAGCCTTACATGTTGCTAAAGAAATATCTACCTGATAAGTCCCTTCAGTGGTTTGTTGAAGGGTAGCTGTTGTTGCGTTGGCGATTGGCCCACTGTTTAGCAACCATGCGTAGGTTGGATTAACTGCATTCGTAGCAGCAGTCAATGTAAAAGGTTTTCCATCTTGACATGCCAGCGTTGAAGTAACACTCGCGGTGACTTGTCCGATCACTTGAACAGTAGCCGCTGGGGATTGAATAGTACAACCACTTAGTGCGTCTACAATTTCAACTTTATAAGATGCTCCATTTGCGGATTGAGGCAACGCAATTTGTTGTCCAATCAACCCGGCTTGAAGAACTCCGCCTTTGTACCATCGGTAGGTGTAGCTGCCGATTGGAGTCGCGCTTAATACAACCTGAGTTTGACAAGGATCTGATTGTGTAAATGCAGGCGTAATTGTTGGGCTTATATAAACTTGCTGTGATAATGTTGTGGAGCAGCCTGCTGTTGTTCCAGTCACTGTTAATGTGACTGCACCAATTCCTGATGTTAGCGTGACAGGATTAGCGGTTGATGAACCCACGATACTTCCCGGCACATTGGATGTCCACGAGTACGTGGTTGCTCCACTAGCCTTAACGGTGTTGCCACACCCAGGAGGTGTAATGGTTAAAGCTAAAGGAGCCGTTGTTGTAATGGGTAAATTCTGATTGCCAACACAACCTGTGGCGTCAGTCAACTGAACTGTATAGGTAACAGTTGTAGCATTTCCTTGTGCTGGGAGTTGCACTGGAAGGCTTGGTGTTGCCACCGCAATTGTTCCAGTTGTTGTCGCACCTGTTGCACCATTGGTTATCAAATATTTAATAGGGACAACAGAAGCAGTATTATTTATAGTAACGATAGGAGGGTCGCACAGTTTTGTTACAACTGGATTTACTGTAAATGTTGTGTTGGTCAAACCAAATGTGTTTGAGATTGTACACCCTGAAACTTGGTCAGTCACGATACCTGAAAATGTTCCAGCACCAGCACCAGCAAATGGGCCTTGTGTTGCCGCTGACTGATCAATGCCTTGCTTATTGAAACCACCCGGCCCTGATATGAAATAAGAGTATAAGCTTGGAGAAGTAACTCCGTTGAGGCTGATAGTTCCGTTGGATAAATTACAAGCAGTGGGATTTGTTCCTGTCATAGTAAATGCAGGCGAAGCAATCACAGTATATTTCTTTTGAGCTGTCAACTGGCAAGAAGTAATTGGGTCACTGATGACAACGGTGTAATTAAAAATTCCCGGAACCGTTGTATCCACAGCTTGAAATTGTGACGTGCCACCCGGTGTTACTACTCCAGTTGCTACGTTGGTGATTGTCCAAACATAAGTATCGCCGGGATTTTGAGCATCGAGATTGGCGGTCGCATTATTTTGGCAAACAGTAAGGTCTGGACCCAGCGCTACTTTTGGTCTGTTGTCAACAACTATACCTGCTGCAGTTGATGAGCATCCGTTGGTATCAGTGTTAGTTACAGAAAGAGATACGGGCGCTGCAATTGTAATGGTCTGTGTTGTGGCACCAGTCGACCAAAGATAGGTGAGCCCTGGTGCATTGGGAATGTTTGCATTGAGAGTTACAGGTGTTGTACAAATAGGTGTTGCCAATGGTAATGAAGGCTTAGCGGGTTTAGGGTTGATCTTAACGGTTTGTACAATTGTGGTGTCAAGTCCGCAACGGTTGGTAAGTCGCATGGAAACAGTATATGAGCCAGCTGAAGCATATAAATGTGTTGGGGAAGGTTGCGTGCTGCTTCCTCCATCTCCAAAGAACCATTGAAATTTATCAATTTGATCTGTAGGTGTGCCTACAAATTTCGTTGTGTCACCCAAACAAATGCCGGTGAACGTAAATCCTGGTCCACCAAATCCACTAGATTGTTGTTGTCTGAAATTAGGCAACCCGAGCGTACTGTTTGTGCCACCCGCCAGTGTAAATCCCGACATGTTGATAGCAGAAATTTTGGTTGTATCCTCATTTGCTAGAATGGTTCCGAGCTTGGTACTTCCCTTGATAGCCATGTAGATTTGATTGTCAGGAGCAATTTGCAATGCCCCGATCGTTCCGGCTTCTACATTATCTTTTTTAAGATGCGCATGTCCCACCGAATCAATAGAATATTCAAAGACGTCAGAGTTTGGAGTATCGGTAATGGAAGCAAAAACCTTATTTCCACCGGGAGAAAATTCGATCCCGTAAACTTGGCCAGCTGGGTGTTTCAAATCTATTTTTCGATAATATGAAAGTGTACCAGTAGAATCATTCAAATGAAATAATTCTACCCAATTGCTTGTGCCTGGAGTGGAAAAAGCAACAGCCAAATCATTCTTTGGTCCAAGTTTCATATAACCTTCTCCATTGGCAGCAAATTGAAAGGAATGAACTGATCCAATAGCAGAATAAACAGGATCACCTATTCCTTGTCCGGTTACTTGATACGAACGAAATGTGTTGTTGCCATATTCATGTGCGATTAACCACTGACTGTTGCCGGTGAGGCGTTCTGTACTTTTTGCAAACAGTAAAACATTTTTCTGGACGACACCACCATTGCCGCTATTCAGTTTCAAATCAAAAAGTGAATAACGTAATTCATTACCAGATATGCCATTAATCGCTTGCGTAGTGAAAATGTAATACAATGTTTCATCACCAGGCACAGGTATAATTAATGCTGACTGTGAAGAGTTAGGATCGCCTCCAATTCCTGTGGCAATGGAAGTATTGGTTTTATCCCACACCTGGTTACCATCTGTATAAAAAATGGCCTGACCATTCCGATCGCAGACAATAGCACATCCGGCTGGAGCATTCATGGCACTGGTGTTGAGTGCTTTGGGTGGTCGTTTATTAAAATCAATTCCGGCTTTATTGCCAAAGTACCAGATGTTCGATCGCTGATCGATGGTTCCGTATTCTTTCACTGTTACACCAGCATAGGTGGAGCATCCACTTCCATCAGTGGCCACTACATAATAATAACCTGCAGAGTCTGGTTTAAGAGTTGCTCCCGTTTGTCCGTTCGACCAATTGTAAGAGGAAACTGTTCCTCCACTGGCTTTTACAGTTACTGAAAATTGCTTTGGTGTAGAACTTCCGCGTGGTGGAGGAAATTCTGAACGACAAGCAGTTGTATCGGATGGTAGTTGCAGTTTCAATAGAAATGGATTCATCGTTACGGGCTGCGTTACAGTTTGCTTGTTTCCTTGATAGTAAGCGGTGAGTGTTACCGTGTACGTTTTGGCCATTTTAAATTGATGAACCGGACTCCAATCCGTCACACTCGTTGTATCTCCAAAATCCCAATGTAAACTGTCGGCATTAGGAAGTACATTCGGGAAGAATGTTGTATTGTTATTTTGACACGTACCTACTGATGTAAAAGATAAAGTGAGAACAATTTTAACTTTTGGAATGAATGCAGGAAACTGTGTTCCCTTAAAATCAATCGCACCAAATGGCAAAGGAGTTTGAATAACACTGGAAGCGATGGTATCTGTCTTGGTAAATTGTTCAACTAAAAAAGGTCCACCGGCTGCGGTTTGATAGATGTGATAGATTGAACTATCAGGAGCTAATTGTAAACCCCAACTACGAAACTCCGGAGCTTTGAGAACGCTCTTCAATGTATTGTTGGGATTGAGATAATCGTATTGAAGCACATCGGCATTGATACCCGTTTCACCAACACGTGAAACGTACAAATACTGGCCGGCTTGGTCCCACTGAATATCGTAAATTGATTGTGGTTGAGTAGTAGCAGTTCCGGTATTATAAAGGTATCGATCGAATGTCAATGTGCCGGTAGCGTCATTAAATGTGAGAATGATTGCATCCGTTTTAGTGTCTTGTGCAGATACTGCTAACTTCTTAAGCTTCCTGTTGTAAGAAAAATTAGCAACGGAAGTTGGTAGCCCAAGTCCGGAGCTAACAGTAGTGCTAAATGTTCCACCCGTGAAACTTGCTTTATTGATCAACGTAGCCGAATAATTCTGCGAGCTGTTTTGATGTGTGATCAACCAATAATCTTTACCGTTGGCGTGAGGAATAATCATCATTCCTTCCGATCGGTTAGATAAACTTGCGATTGCAGTATTTTTTGGAACTGTAATATCACCTAATGGTGGAGCTGGGAAAACTGCTCCGCCAAATGATTTCATGTCCACCAGGCTCACAGCCACCGAGCCGCCTGTGGTGAAGTTTGCCGAATTCGTAAATACAAAAAATTTGGTGGAATCACTAGGCACCGGACAAATCACTACCGGCTGGTTGGCTGATGTATTGCCTAGCAGTCCAGAACCGTTGGGCATAACAGTATGAAATGCATTGTAAATTCTTAATCCATCAGTATAAAATAAAAGATCAGCAGTTGAAGGATCGGTGGCCACTGCACTTCCACCTGTGCCAAAAGGAATTGCCTTGTCAGTAACAGTAAATGCTTTGTTGGTTGACCGATTAAATCGGATCGCATTGATCGAGTTTCCAAAATACCAGTTGTGCTGCGCAAGGGTTTGTGCTTGCGAAGTGATTGTTATTGATAACGAAAAGAGAACGAATAATGACCTTTTCAAGACTTCATGAATTTTCCACCCTTCTAACTTCATCAACTTGTATTTTATATGCTATTTGATTTCTGTGAACAGTATTAACAGCGGTATTAGATGCTTGTTAATTACCAAAGTTAAAACGCCCAATGCCTATTAAAGTATACAATTTGAAGAAAAATATCGTTACATAGATGAACGCCCCGGATTTGTCGATAAATGTTTTTTTAAATGTCATGAAACAACTTAATTTGCTTGGATGAGTGTAGAAAAATCCCCCGAAAGGATGTATAAGTTGATGTTTTTGTTGCTGGTATTAATGCTTGCTACGGGGGAAACTGTAACTGCTCAGGACCCTCAATTCTCGCAATTTTATGCCTCCCCTCTGTATTTGAATCCGGCTTTTGCAGGATCCACTGGTCAGGCTCGTGTAGGTGCCAACTATCGCAATCAATGGCCGGCCATTGATGCTAACTTCAATACCATTTCCGCCTTTGCTGACTTTTATATCGAAGACAAAAATAGCGGCGTAGGTATGATCATTAATAAAGATCGTGAGGGATTACTCGGACTCCAGTCGATAAGTATAGGTCTTCAGTATGCATATGAGTTAAGACTCACCAAAGGACTTTCATTCAGGCCTGGCGCTCAAGCATCCATTTACAATCGCTCCATTAATTTTGATAAGCTCACATTCGGTGATCAGTTTGATCCGAACACAGGACAGGTTGTGAACAAAAATTCTGTTGAAGGATTGAACTCAGGCCAGTCCAAATTTTTTCCTGACATGACGCTCGGTGGATTATTTTATTCAAAGACGGGATGGTTGGGCGTGACTGCAGCACACATCACTCAGCCTGATCAATCATTGGTGGGATCGAAAGATATCTTACCCATGAAAATAAGTGCTCATGCAGGGTGGAAATTTTATTTAACTCCTGGGGTAATGGGCCAGGGTTTTTATAACAGACCTCGCGAACGAAGTGTTGCACCAACATTTCAATACCGGCACCAAGGAAAGTTTGATCAAATGGATATAGGTGTTTATTACACACTAGAACCGTTGGTGATTGGTACGTGGTATCGGGGAGTTCCTTTCAAATCAGTTAATGGAATTGTAAACAACGAATCCATCGTGCTGCTGGTGGGCTTCACCAAAAAAGGCGAGAAAGATATTTTGAATATTGGTTATAGTTACGATTACACCATTTCCAAACTCGGTCCTGGTAGTGGAGGTGCACACGAATTCAGTGTCGTGTACAGTTGGAGCACACGAGATCCGCGCAAACCACCGAAAGACAAGCTGTACATTCCTTGTCCGGATTTTTGATCAATTGCAGATACCGGACGTTGGTGTCACGCCGAACCCTATGAACAAATGTATTTTAACTTTAGTGGTCTTGGCCGCTTTCAATGAACTTCGTGGACAGTACTCGACAAGAACAGATGATTGTCAGACTAAGACAATTAAATACACCTTCACTTCAAAACCTTATCATAAATATAAATCAACCTATGAAATGGGTGGGCAGTTGCTCACAATGCCCCAGTTGGAAGAAAGACTAAATATTTTTCCAGAATCGGCATATGAATTTAAACAATTTAAGAAATCTAGAAAGGCAGCAAAATTAGCTTTTGCAATAGGAGTTCCACTGGTAGTTGCAGGTGCCATAATCTACGGACAACAAAAAAATGCTTCGACAGGACTGCTCATTGGAGGAGCAATTGTTATGGTGTACACAATACAGATACCCGGATTCTTAGCTATAAAGCATCGCAAGAAAAGCATTGAGATTTATAATAGAAAAATTTGCGCGCATTAAGCCACGCATAACATTGTGTTGGCGCTTCCAAAGTGATGGACAAAAATGGAAGAATTTGTTGCCTACGTGTGCCCTTTGAATAAGTAGAAAGACCAAGGAATAAGGATAGAAAAAAATCAGGATTATTCTTCGCCCGATCCTCCGATTTTGCAAACATTATCAAGGCCAATGTGTAGTAAGGCATCGCCTGCATTAACAACAGGATTATTGTTCAGCCCGATAACATAACCTTCTGAAGGTGATTTGACTTCTTCCTTGTATTCACCAAATGGGTCGGTAATCGTTCCTACTAATTGATTTTTAGAAATGAGTTCTCCACATTGTACTACCGATCTAAAAAGGCCTGCTGTATGTGCTCGCGCCCATGAAGAGCTCCAGATGATTTTGTTTTGTTCCTTTGGCTCCGGAGCCTCATCGATCATTCCCAGATGTTTCATCAAACGCAATGTGCCATGAATGCCTTCTTCGATAGCTTGTTGATCGAAACGAACCGATTCACCTCCTTCGTAAACGATGATGTGTTTATTCTTCTTTGATGCAGTAAGTCGTAATGAATGCGGACGAAAAGGAGCATCCAAGGTAAATGGAGCGTGAAACGCATCGGCTAATTCTACATTGATTTGCTCTTGCATCACGCAGCGCACTTGCGGATAATTAGTTCGCATCGCACCGCCCGTGTGAAAGTCGACACCGTAATCGATGAAAGGCAACACATCGTGTGTCATGTGATAAGCAACTCGTGCTGCTAATGAGCCGGTCTTACTTCCAGGAAAAGATCGGTTGATGTCCTTACCATCGGGTACTTCTCGAGAATAATTCAGGAACCCGTATACATTGATCACCGGCATACAAAGAACTGTTCCTCGCTTCACTCTGTTGTAACCCAAGTCAATAATTCTACGCACAATTTCCATCCCGTTGATTTCATCACCATGCATACCTGCGGTGAGTGCCAACACGGGCCCATCTTCTATTCCTCGATAAATATAGATTGGGGTCTCGATCTTTGTTCGTGATGGAAGCCTCGCGATGTTGATGCTAATTTCTTTAAACTCGCCCGGGCGAATCTCGTGTTCCGCTATTGAAATATTCTTAGGCATCACGCGTTAAGCATTTATTTTATCCTTTTGAATTTTCTTTGAGCCAGCGTGCTCTTCTATGTACTTAAAAATTTTGCCGGCAATGTCGACCCCCGTTGCCCCTTCAATTCCTTCTAGCCCAGGTGAAGAATTGACTTCGATAATCAGTGGTCCGCGTTTTGATGGCAGCATATCTACACCTGCTACGCCGAGCCCCATTTTTTTTGCAGCTATAATGGCAGCATGTTTTTCATGTCGATTGAGTTTAACTACCGTTGCATAACCACCGCGATGTAGATTACTTCGAAACTCACCATCACGAGCTTGCCTACGCATGGCACCGACTACTTCGCCATTAACAACAAATGCGCGAATGTCTGCGCCCTTGGCTTCTTTTATAAACTCTTGAACGATGATTCTTGCTTTCACACCGTGAAACGCTTCGATGACAGATTGAGCAGCTTTTTTATTTTCGGCCAATACTACGCCGAGACCTTGCGTGCCTTCTAAAAGTTTGATTACAACAGGTGCTCCACCCACAGCTTCGATTACACCTTCTGTATCTTTGGAGTAATCCATGAAAATTGTTTTTGGCAAACCCAATCCAGCGCGCGATAGAATTTGCATGCTACGTAGTTTATCGCGTGACCGAATGAGGGCTTGCGACTCTACAGCGGTAAATACTTTCATCATTTCAAATTGACGCACCACCGCTGCACCATAAAAGGTAACGGACGCACCAATACGCGGAATGACAGCATCAAAGTAATCAAGCTTTCGACCACTGTACCACACCATGGGATTTTTCTTTTCAATAAGGAGAACGCATTTCATGTGGTCGATAATCTCAACTTTATGACCACGTTTCTCACCGGCCTCCTTCAGCCTGCTTGTCGAGTAAAGTTTAGGATCACGCGAAAGGATGGCGATGTTCATATTTTTCCTTGGTTGACTGTTAATCGTAATTACAAAGAGGCACGATTAGCATTTAACGGTTTACAATTGAATACCGGTTTTCCATTCGTAAGATAAATCTTTTTTAGTTACATCAATGAGAAACCGATTCCGTAAAATTTTGCGGCCTAACAACACTGGAAATTTTAAATTTCCACGATTGCTCAACGAAAATTCTGCACGAATTAGTCGGTCATATATTTTTATTTTGGTCTTGATTACATACCGAAGTTCGGCTTCACCAAATGAATTTTTTATTTCGCGCTGGGTAAATTTTTTAAAAAAATATTTGCGCCCAGTGAATTCAAGATGCTCTGCATCCAACAAAACAAATTCTAACACGCCATTTACCACTTCATTGCTGGTGCAGTGCAAACTGCAATTGTAAGCACCCGTATCAATTTTAGCATGGATATTCTCTAATTCAAGTCCGGGTAAGTCAACACGATCGAAGCGCCCTAAAATTTGCATACGCTGAATTTTTATGAATAGAAAAAATGACTAAGGAGCGGTTAGTTTATTAATAAAAAAGATTTTACCGAATTCATTTTTACTGGTTAATGCCGACTGAATACCATAAACAAAAAGATGATTACCGTACCAGTACTCAAGTCTGCTGGATTCTACCCAATTTATCTTTGAATTTTTTTGACCAAAACTCAAAATAGGATCTTGAATGATGCCTTCTTCTAATTGATTATTGCTGATAACTTTTGAGCGGATATTATTTTGAAAGAGATAGAATAATTCAACTTTTTCTTTTTCTGTTAGAATTTTTACGAATTGGTCCAAATATAAACTCTTGAGTCCATTAATTTCAAAACTGTTGTCCCAGGTTATTTTAGCGTGTGCATCAAATCCAATTACGATAGCATGTGTGTATCGAAAGCCATCAAACATTAAATCTGACTGATAAGGATTGCCATAATAACGAGTAGGATAAAGATTGTTGTAATAACGGGAACTTGGGTAACTCCAAGGAGAAGCGCCAAGCATGCGTGGGCCGGTAGCATTATATAAACTTGTGTAGGTTGGGTAAAACGCTTCACCGACGAGAAGAAATTGATTGCCGTAAGGAATAAGTTCATGAACCAGAAAGCGGTAGTTGAATTTTGTTTTTTTTCCTCTAACTCGCCTCCGCTCAATACGTTCTTTAATTCTCTTCTCCCGTTTTGCCTTCATGTAATGAAAAAAATTATGCAGATCGGCGAAGTTGTAGTATCGTATCACGTATTCTCCAAATGAATTCACTTCTGCCACAAAAATACCTCGAGAGTACTGCGAATTTTTACCGTACACACCTGCAATCACCTCGTTATTGTTATCCGCCTTTGCAGTTCTTCCAAATATTAGATTTTTATTTTCTGAAGACTCGAGTACTACAGTCTTAGTAAGGTCACCTGCTTCATCAAAATGTCTGATCCACAAACATTTTTTTCGCGAATTATTTTTAGCGCTCACAATTACCTCGATGTTACCTTCATCAGAGGTCTTGATTTGTGTTAATTCACCGGGTTCATTCAAGAATCCAGGAAGAATTCGCGACCGATGATCTTTTAAAGAGTAGAATAAAACGACTGGTCTAAAGTTGAAGTAACCTCCAATCAGCAAAGCCTTTTTACTAGCAATAAATTCCGTTGCATTGAAAGCGATAATATTTCTTACTGGGTAAGAAACATAACTTCCGTCTTTAATCTGCACTACAAATACTTGAAAGATGCGATCGACAGCTGTTTTATTTTCAAGAAAAAAAAACAACTTATTAGCTACTGACTTTGCGCTTGCTACAGTATACCCCTTCGGTATAGGTAGAAAACCTTTCCAGACTTGATTCAAAGCCGTATCCAATCGAATTATCTCAAGTTGATTTTCGGCTGGGCCAGTAAAATTTCGGTAAAGGGCTATTCCTAAAGAATCCAATGAAACGACAGAATAGGAGTCAAACGAAGAGCTAACACCGATTTCAACGCGACTGTTTTGAATCACTTGAGCTTGTAAAATATAAGCTATGTGAATCAGTAAGCATGTGCAAAATAAATTTCTAATTAACCTTGATTTTATTGATGTAGAAAACATTGCGTGTGTCTTTTTCTGCGTTATCCTTTACTCTGTGATAGCCGTAAAGATAAAAGTACTGTCCATACCAATATCGAATAGCTCCTTCATCTGAGTCCGATTTCGCTGTTTCATTTTGACTCTTTAATGCGGGTAACATTTTTTCTGTCTGAATCACTGTGCCGTCTGATTCATTTATTTGAGCCACGACCTCTTTCTCTTGTTTACAAACCATTATCGTACGTTTTCCAAGAGTGATAAAGTCTGATACTTGTTCTTTTGATGCTAACTTTATTTCAGGAAATTTTAATGACTGATCTGAGACTAGCTTTCCGTGATCATCAAAAAAAATAAGAGAGGAGTGAATCATGCGAGTATCATTAATGCTCGAGTTGGTGCTATAGGGATAACCATACGGAGAGTTGTATCGGTAAGGTGAATAGCCGTAAGGAGAGTACCCATAGGGGGAGGACCCGTATGGGGAGTAACCATAGGGATTGTAATATGGTGAAGACCGAAGACTATTGCTGGTTGGTGGATCATAGACTTCACCCAGTAAGCTAAAACCATCTTTGCTTTCCTCAATCTTAATGGGATAAAAGTGTGCCCTAAATTCTGGTGGCTTATCTACACTTCTTCGCCACTCTGCTTTTGCTTTTACTTTGGCTGCTCTTTTGGGTTTGAGATAATCCAGAAAATGATTGAACTCTGCAAAATCATAGTAATTCACTTTTTGTTCGCTGAATGGATCGACCATAACTGAAAAAATACCTGCTGCCTGATTAGATCCCCCGTAAGTCCAAGTACCTATCACAATTAATTCATCGTGCACGAGTGCGCTTGAGATCGCCTCGATTATTGTTTTATCTTCATCAATAGTGATAACATCATCCACTAGCAGCACTCCATTAGAATCATAGGTCCGGACAATAAGTTTTTTTATCGATTTCGAATCTCGTTCAACTAATAGTGCATTGAAAGTATCATTGCTGTTGTTGCGCACGTCCATCAATTCTTCTCTCATTCGAAAAGCGCCTGGTATAACCCTGGTCGCTTCACTAGTAAGATCATACATTAACAGTGTTGGTTCCTTCGCCACGTAACCACCGAAAACAGCCTTGTTCTTTAAAACGGAGAAATGTGTGTATCGGATGGCTACATCCGGTTTGAATTTATGCTGCTTCACTATTCTTTCTGTAAGAATTAGTTCAGTCAAATTAATTTGGCGACCAACATTTTCAGGCTCTTCGAAGATCAGATAAATATTCCCGTCGCGGTAATCATGACCGAGAATGTTCATCCGTTGGTCAATTTCGAATTTGATTGTCCACGATTCATTTAAAACACTATCTAAAAAAATGACTTCCCAACTTTTTTTATTACCCTCAAATTTTTCGGTGTCTCTGATTAGTGCTAGACCTTTATCGCCCATCGAAATTACAAGGAATGAACGATCGCTATCTTTGTGAGTACGCTCATATAACATTGACTGAGTTAATATTGGCTGAGTAGTTTGAGCCGAAAGATCAAATGAAGCCAAGTTGGTGAGAGCCAATATAATTCCTGATAGAAATCTGATAGTGATTCTTTTAAATTTCATAATTGAAATTCAGACCCATGTAAAATATAAACTGAGAGTTTCGTTGATGATTATGTTTCACTCATTTGTAACACACAATCATATTCTTCTTTTTTTACAGCCTGAACGGAGAGGCGTGCGGCCCGTACAAGATACATATTAGATAACCGCTTGTCGGATTTAATGGTAGACAGCGTTACCGGATTTTTTAACTTTTTCTTGTGACTGATTTCAACTGCGACCCATTCCTTGTCTTTGGGATCAGGAAAGAACTCTTTGCTAATCACCGCTATCCCTATGATTGATTTCTCTTCACCACTATGATAAACAAATACAAGATCACCCTTTTTCATCGCCTTCAGATTACTGCGAGCCTGAAAGTTGCGTACCCCATCCCACGTGGTTTGTTTGTCGCGAGCTAAGTCTTCCCAGGAGTAAGTACCGGGTTCAGTTTTCACCAGCCAATAGTTCATATTATCTAAATTTTGATCTTTAAAGAAACTTTCTAAAAGGTAATACAAAAAAGTAAATTGTATTTTTGATCCGAAAGAAATTAATGAAAATACTTGTTGTTCGGTTTTCTTCCATTGGTGATATCGTGTTAACCACACCCGTAGTGCGATGCCTTAAAACACAGATTGACAATGCCGAAATTCATTATGTCACCAAAGTTCAATACCTATCGATTCTTCAGGATAATCCTTACATCGACCGGCTATTCTTTTTAAAAGAGAACCTTAATGAATTGATTCAAGATTTAAAAAAGGAAAAGTACGATGTAGTTATTGACCTTCACAGTAATTTGCGTACGCGTATCTTGAAATGGAAGTTGGGTGTGAGGTCTTTCAGTTTTAGTAAACTGAATATTGAAAAATGGCTGATGGTAAATTTCAAGATCGATCACCTTCCTGATAAGCATATCGTTGATCGTTATCTGGAGACAACAAAATCGCTGGGTGTA
>Ga0207086_1175_pt1 | contig 13333 bp, 9 predicted proteins | sample Alteio_BWMinHeat_54_FD_153540 | JGI IMG/M metagenome (GOLD analysis project Ga0207086, IMG submission 153540) | Enriched cells from forest soil in Barre Woods Harvard Forest LTER site, Petersham, Massachusetts, United States -... | ecosystem: Environmental > Terrestrial > Soil > Temperate forest >... | reverse complement strand
CTCGAATTCCTCAATCGAGCGTGGCGCGCTTTCGACGCTGGTCAGGTGATGACGGGCGGCGCGGGCCAGGTCGATAGCGTTGTAAGGCGTGAGGCGCGGCATATGGTCAGCGTAGCATGTGCGGCCCAGCTGCCGCCATGTCGGCAGAGCCGCCAGCGTCGCCCAACAGCTCTAAAATGACCGGCGATTGCGAGGATGCCTTTATGTGCGGACGATTCACAGTTGTCGTCAAACCTGGCGAGCTCGCCGAAGTGCTCGGTGTCGAGTCCATCCCCGACGTTCGCAAGCGGTACAACGTCGCGCACGTAGTCGGCGTTGGCTGCCCGCGTCGACAAAGGCGAAACGCGCGAAGCGTCTTGCACGGTCCGTAGAAATCGCAGCCGAACCACTGACGAAACTGTCAGTGTTGGAAAACTGTGGAAACTTACCAGTCGGGTGGATACCATCGATTCCTGAATTCACGGACAAGAGCCTAGAGGGTTTTCATCCTCGGCATATGGGTTTGATTCGTTCGGGAGCGCAAATGACTGCTTCAATGGTTTGTCGCGTCCATTATTCAGCGTTTGCGTTGTTGCTGTTGACGACGGTGGTCTCAGCTGGCGAGCCGAGTGCTCGCTGGAGAATTGAGACTTCGGACCGGCAGAAAATCGACGCGCGAATCCGGTACGAGATTCACACGACAAATTACCTTGTTACCCGCTGGCTAGCGTTCATGCCTGAGCCGCCAGAATTGCCCTCGCAGACCGTTGCCAAAGTGACGGGCACGCCAAGCTCAAAGGTGGTCGAGGAGCGGAGTCCTATTGCCCGAAAGGTTCGACTCGTCGATCTGCCCGTCAGCGACCTGTCCCTCGCTCGTAAGCTCCAGCTCGATCTTAACGTCCAGGCGACACTTCGCGCGCGCCGGCTCGTTGCCCTCAAAAACGGCGAGACCCCGCCCAAAGTCGCGCCGCTCACGCAAGCCGAACAAGAGTACTACACGTCGGCGGGAATGAGCATTGACTTCAATGCGCCATCATTCAAGAATTGGCTCGATAAAAAGCAGCTGCACCCGAAAAAAGGCGAGCTGCCGATGCAATTCGCTGAGCGCATCCTCGAAGTCATCCGCTCGGACTACAAATACAAATTCACGGTGGGCGAAAAACGCGCATCCATTGTGTGCGATCAACCGACCGGTGATTGCAGTAGCATGAGTTACATATTCGTGGGCGCGATGCGGGCAAGCGACATCCCGTCACGAACGCTGGTCGGTCGCTTCGCCAAGCCTCGGAAGGAAGGTGTAGGACCGTCCGACAATCAGTACGACCAGCCGCATGTTCGTTGTGAGTTCTACCTGAAAGACGTCGGTTGGGTTCCGGTTGATCCGGCATTTGCGAACGGGAACAAGGTTAAGAAGGTGCGTGACTTCATCGGAAATGATTTGGGCGACGTGTTGGTGCTGTATGTCGACATCGATCTTCAGTTGCCCTATCCGGATAAAGTACGGCCGAGTCAAGGTATGCAGACGCACCCAGCATACTGGGCGTTTGGAAAGGGAAAATTTGACGGCGAATACGGCGACACGGGCTGGGAATTGACCGCTACCCGCATTGCAAAGACTTCGCGCTAGCATGGCCTGGAGCAATCGGTCCCGAGATTTCCTTGGAATCGCTGAAGCCGGCGCCGAAGTCGTTCCGGGTCGAGAATGAGGTATCGAAGGTGGTGAACTCACCGAAGACGGATGCGTCGCAGTGCATTGAGGCCGTTGCATAACGTCAACCAACGATGGCGATTCCTTAGCGCGTTGGGCTATGTACCAGCCGCAATCGCAAATACAAAGCTTAGCGGACATCCTTTTCAACAACCCGGTGGAGACTTTGCATGGCGAAGAAGAAAGGCCCGAGCCTGCTTGGAATCTTCAGACAGTATTTCGCCGACCATCCTGAATGGCTCCGTACTCGATCCACCGATGAGGTCATCACTCAGTTCAATAAGGATCATCCGAAGATCGAAGTGGACAAACGAGTTAAACAGTCGCTATTCAATGCGAAGAATTACGCGAAGAAGGGGAAGAAAGGGAAGCGTGGTCGTAGGCAGAAGGTCGCCGAAATCACCGCTGCGATGAAAGCTTCGACTGCAGGCAACGGCGCCTTGCAGATGCTGGAAGACCACGTTGACGACTGCTTGGCGATGGCCCGTGCTGTGGGTACAGAATCAATCCGCGATGTGGTCAACCACCTGCACCGAGCGAGGAACATGCTGGTCATGAAAATCGAGGCTTGATCCTTTGAAGGCGTGACGACTGGATGCCGGCACTATCGGCATGAACGAACGGGCAAGGGATCGCCACGCCGTATGTCGCGCCCTCGGAAGGGCTCGGCTATCTCTCCTACATGTGGAGGCGAATTCCCGTACTGATTCGGAAGAGAAAAGCGGCAATCATTCCGTCGGGTGCACAGGATTTTGCTTGGCAGGCAATGATGTATCATGATACAATTCCCACTAAACTCGTAGCTGCTCGTTTTGGTTGAACTGGATCTAGGGAAATGTGAAAGTCCGAAGTTGTCTTGGCGCTATTGCGTCCGCAGATTGCGATCATCAATATGAACAAAACTGATCGAGTTGCAACAGGAGTGTAGCTCATCCAATTGGACCCCTGCAATGGCACGTAAGACGAAAATTCGAAGCATACGGCCTAAATCGCCTGATGCCCAGCGCTATCACGAAGAGGTTTTCTTACCGAGAATCAATTCGTTTCGGTCGAAAATCGAGTCGACACCTCTCGCTGTACTTGTCTGGGGACCTGGCGAAGCCGACCCGTTACTCTACGATCAACGAGTTGCAATCGTCAACACTCTTCGCGAAACACAAATTGATGCCGAGATGAGCGAGACATTGGTCTCTAGTCGAGGGAATTGGTCAGTTAGTGATCACGAATTCATGCAAGCACTCGCTTCTGATTTGATTGTCATTCTTTGCGCATCGCCTGGATCGATTGCTGAATTGGCAGGGTTTTCAACATACCCAGAAATCGCTTCCAAGATGGTTGTGTTCCTTGATCAAAAACACAGCAAATCATACGTCGCTAATGGTCCGGCGACGACGGCGGCTGTCTTCGGAACAGTTTTTTATTATGACGCTCCCGATGACTTGATTTCCGGAAGACTTTCGGACAATGTAATCTCCGTTGTGAGAAAACACCAGTTGGCCGCCTGGTATCGTGGAATAAAGGGAGACAAATAGAAATGTCTGCAAGTGGCTTGCTTCAGTTTGCCGAACGAAACAATGATGCCATTGCGATTATGGGCAGCGATGATGCCCTGTTTGCCTTGTCATTGATTGCCCAGTACGGTTATATTCAGACGCGAGAATTCGAATCAGAATTTGATGCGGATTCCAATGACCTTCAGTTTGTACTCTTAGACCTCGTTTATGCAGGATTGATTACGCACCGCACAAGTGACTCCGGAGTATTCAACGGGTGGGTTTTAACTGGTCAAGGACGTGACTTTTTGGAACAGGCAGGCATGCCAACGGATTGTCAATTCAGCGTTGAGCAGCATGTAGTGGAGGACGTCAAGAGTTCCCTTGATGCCCAAGTCCGGCATGGAGCCAATGCACCCCTAATGGATTCCGTGCTCGCAATAGTCGCTACAGTACCCAGTGACCGTCAGGAATGGCTTGCGTTCGCGATATGCTATGAGCCTTTGGGCAGCAATGATTTGGATGGGTTGCTCTCACCTTCCGATTCCGACGCGTTGCGATTGCGTTCTCAATCTATTTCAGAGCTGGAGAAAGTCGCCGCGGGCATTCCGAGGACTCAGCTAGCGCTGAACAAACCCAAGGTCGACAGAGACTCTTGGCTCAAGCTGCAAACGTAAAATCGCTAAAGCGGACGATCGGCTTATGTCGCAATTGCGCGCCACGCATTCATCCAGGTTGTTTTCGGCCCCTTTTCATGGGGCAAACTAGTGGCCAAGTCGGCCTACCGGGAATCTTCGGCAAATGCCGCCAGATACACCTGCATCGCTCACCAATGCGGTAAAGCTAGTCACTTCATTCCAGCCGGAAAAGGCGAAAAAAGTCCGATAGCAAATTAGTGATTACATTGTTCTTGGCTCCATCTCTGTCTTACCCGCATTCGCCTAGTTCGCGAAAGCAAGCCCCCAATGGCCACGCGGGCCAACACGGAGACTGTGAGCTCGGTAGACAGCTTATTACAGCGGTGATCGGTGAGAATGGACCCAAATCATGGCGAGTGTGTCCGTTTTCAATCGATACGTGCCGTCTGGTTATCGGTAAGCGTTCGGCCAAAACCCTTGTTGCGTAATCGAGTATTCACATTTTGCCAAACCCTGTGCACTTCGCCCGACGCTTACGGTTATCGAAGAAGGCGGTCGCCAATACATGCTGGATGACGAAGGTTTCGAGCGTACGGCACTTGGTGGTTGCCGAACGAAGAGTGCGACGAGCCGGTCATTGTCGAGTCTCCGAAGCGAGCAGGCTAGGCGGCATCTCGGAGCCATGTGAAATTTGCGTGAGCCAATGTCCGGTCAAAACGGAAGCCGCACTCGGTAGCCGTTCGGTCCACGCGAAATTCTCGCAGCGTCAGCTGCCGGGTCTTGCTCAACCTAACCTAAAGCTGCGTAGCCTGTTTCAGCGACTTGCGACTATACAAGCAAATTTCAGATTCTCACTTTGCTAGGTTTTCGCGCGGGAAATCTCGCTTATTTTGGTAAAAGCTGGAACCTGCCGTATTCACCGCTCGACTCATGAGTCGTTCACAATCATACGGCCATTACTTGCCGCGCGTCAGACGTGGTCGGCGTTTCACATGGGCCATAATAATTCGTAATGGTGAAAGGTCTGTTGATCCACATTCTGCCCGATAGAGGGAGTGTAGTCTGTCGAGCTTGTGCTAAGTCAATCGATTCCGGGATTCTTACCGGTTTGATCCTGCCTAGAGATGTAGGGAGTGTCCGCTCATGACTCGCACTAGCCTGCCCCGCTGCGCAGTTGTCCTTACGGTTGTCGTAGCTTTCGCACTGTTTAGTTCCTTAGAGGCGCAGGAACCGCCTTCCGCGCTCAAGCCTTATGTCCAGACCAGTCGCGAGATGTCCTTGGAGCGCACGCAATCGTTTCTGGACACTGCCGTGTACCACCCAGCTGCACAGCGATCCAGCGCGACGCTGACGGCCCAGTTTGCGGAGAATACGCTTAACGGGCTACGGCTTCGTCACCGGTCCTACAACGGCGCGCTCGTCGGGCCGACCCTCCGTGTCCACCCAGGCGACACGCTTGAGATCGTTCTGGAGAACCGGCTGATCGAATCGGCCAGCGGACAGCCCGATGCGGCTCCTCACGCCAACTACAACCTGACCAACCTTCACATGCACGGTTTGCACGTGTCACCCTCCGGTGAATCCGACAATGTCTTTCTCACCATCGCACCGGGCGAGATCTTTCATTACCGCATAACGGTCCCGAAGAACCACCCGCCCGGGACGTACTGGTATCACGCACACAGGCACGGCTCCACCGCGATTCAGGTAGCCAGCGGCATGGCCGGCGCGATCATTGTCGAGGGCGGCTTGGATCAGGCGCCGGAGCTAAAGGGCGTCGGCGAAAAGATCCTGGTTTTCCAGCAATTCGTCATGCGGCCGCAACCGGGCGGAAAGCCGGCCGAGGTCTTGCCCGAGGATATCTACGCGCCTGGGACGGACGTTCAAATTGTGACGGCGATCAATGGCCAGGTGACGCCGGAGATTGTGATGCGACCGCGGGAAATCCAGCGGTGGCGCATGATTCACGCCGGCATCAGCCGCACTGTGAATCTCAACCTTGAAGGGCATCGACTCCACGAAATCGCTTATGACGGCTTGACAACTGGCTCGTTGAGCGCGCGGTCGCAGATTGAACTTCAGCCAGGTAACCGCGCCGACGTGTTGGTGCAGGCCTGCGACCAACCGGGGACTTACCTGCTCAAGACTGAGGTCACTGGTAAAGGCGCCGCCGTCCGCGGCCTGACTGTTCCGGCAACTTACGTCGCCAAGGTGGTCGTGTCCGGCGAGCCGATGGCGGACGCAAAGCTGCCCGGGTCGGATGCCTTGGCTAAATACCGGCCTGCGGAACTGCGTCCGATACAGGACGATGAGGTTCAGCGGCGCCGGGAATTCACCTTGTTAGGCACCGAGAGTGATCAGGGGGGCATCTACCAGATCAACGGCGCCGCCTTCGACCCAACCGTTTTCGACCCAGTCATGCCACTCGGTTCCGTGGAGCAGTGGACGATCACGTCGCAGGTGGGAGGACACCCCTTCCACCCGCACATCAACCCCATGGAGCTGACCGTCATGGACCCGGAAACTGGCAAGCCTGAGCGTGTCTGGCGCGATACGGTGTTCGTTCGCCCGGGAGAGACCATAAAAGTCCGGACTCGGATCGCCGATTTTACTGGACGCAGTGTTCTGCACTGTCATATCCTCGACCACGAGGACAAAGGGATGATGCGGGCTTTCGAGATCGTCCGGCCCGGCGAGGAGAATTTCGTACCCCGTCGAGTTCTTGCCGCCCCCCAGGCTCGCGCGATCGGTCTACGCGGAGCAGTGGACCCGCCCCAGGCGGTGCCGGCATGGGCGCTGCAGGACGCCTACGATCGGCTGGTACGCTCCGTGGAATACAAAGGACGGCCCTTGGTTCTCGTGCTGCATCGCGGCCTCGGTTGTCCACACTGTGAGCAGCAATTGCTACGGCTGGGCCGCCGAGAAGCAGACTTTCTCCGGCTGGGTATCACTGTTATTGCCGTCTCCCCGCGACCCACCACGCGAGAGACGGCGGAGCAGTATCGCAAGCAACAATCCCTAGCCCTGCCACTGCTCGCCGATCCCAAGCTGGAGCTGTTCGAGGCTCTTGGCTGCCTGCGCGACGGCCGTGAGCCGCTGCACGGCACGCTCATACTCGACGCCGAGGGGCGGGTCCGCTGGCGCTCCGTCGGTGAGGAGCCGGAGGGTGATATCGAACAAATTCTCAATGCGGCGCGTGCGCTTGCTGTTATCTCGGAGCACCGTTGACGCGCCAAGTTGGCCGAACCGCGACTGACACCGAAGAACACGGGAGGAAATATGCCGCCACGCATTAACCGAGTTTGGACGTTGTTCCTTTCTCTCCTCATGGTCGCCGGCCTCGCTGCCGGCCAGGAGCCGATCGTTATCAATATCACGAAGGGCGGAATGGACGCCAAATACGTGAAACAGGGAGAGAGTGAGCAGAAGCCCGTCGAGGTCGCTGTGGGCCAGACTATCCGGTGGGTCAACACGGACGCCGACAGCTCACACACGGCGACCAGTACCGCCAAAGGATCCGATGGCACACCCCTTTTCGACACCTCTTTCCTCAACGGGAAGTCCGAGAAGGCGATCGTCTTCACCCGCGACCTCTTTAAGGCTGCCGGCGGACAGCCGGGCAAGTCGATCGAGCTCGAGTACTTCTGCCGGGTTCACACCCCCAAAATGAAATCGTCGCTGACCCTACTCGACGGAAGCGGCCCGGCGGGCCCGACAGCCGACAACGAAAGAAAGATTGAAGCAATCTCCGATGGCGCCAACCATGTGTGGCGGCCGCAGGTACTACCTGAGGTTAAGGTCGATGATGTCATTGTGTGGAAAAACGCCGACGTGGAAGCGCCGGGCCAGCATTCACTCGCCATCCAGAACTGGGTCGCTGTCAAGGACCAGATTGAGATTCTGCCTGGCAACACCGTGGAATTCAACAAAGACCTGGGCAAGACGCCGGACGGTACCTCGTCAAGCGTGCGCAACGCGATTTTTCTTCGGGCGCGAATAAAGAAGGCTCTCGCGCCCGGCAGCCCAATCGACTTTTACTGCACGGTGCATGGTGCCGCAATGTCAGGTCAGCTGAAGGCGGAGAAGGGCGACGACCCAGCCCCGCCGCCCGCTCTAGTCAAAGCGCTTGCCACGCCGACCGCAGCTCTCGCCGCTTTCGACATCATCAAAATCACCGACCGCAAAGACGATTGCTATTACGCAGTCGTCTGTGACATCAACGGCGACGGCAAACCCGACATCGTTGTCTCCGGACTGGGCGAACCGGGCGTGCGTAAGTCCGAGGTGGCTTGGTTCGAGAACCCGACTTGGAAGAAACACGTTATAGGCTACTTTGACGTACCGGTCGCCCTCGCCGCGGCGGACGTCGATGGCGACGGTCTGATCGACCTAGCCGTCACAACCGACTACGGTTTTTGCATCTTCAACTGCCAGCCGGGCAGCGGGAAGGTCGGATGGCTCCGTAACCCTGGCAAAACGGAAACCGACCAGCCCTGGCAACTCTATCCCATCGGTAAACACATGGCGAGCCATCGGTTGCGCTTTGGGCATTTCACGCAGACGCAGAACTTAGAGGTCCTGTCCGTGCCAGTGGTCGGCGGGACCGAAGGTCGGATTCACGACCCGATCGAGATCAAGATCTTCACCCGGCCAAAGGACGTATTGACCGCCAAGCAGTGGCCGGAGGTCGTCATCAACGACAAGTTGCGCGTGATCCATGACATCACGATGAATACCTTCGACCGCTCGCCCGGACAACGCCTCGACTCCTTCCTTACGGCCAGCGAAGAAGGCATCACTTGGCTGAATTACGGACGGGACAAGAAGTGGTCGGCACGCTTGATCGGCAAGGGCGAAGTCGGCGAGGCGAACATGAGCCCCAACCACTGGAAGGGGAGCGGCTCGGTAGACGCCGGCCGCATGGGCGGCGATGAGTTCGCGTTCATCGCGACCACCGAGCCATTCCACGGGGATAAGCTGGCCCTCTATACCAAGGACACGAGCAACTCGCTGGACCAAATCCGCTGGAAGCGACGAGTCCTAGACATCCTTGGACCGTTGAACAACCGAGGCGAAGGCCCCGGCCATCACGTAAAAACGATAGACATCGACGGGGATGGCGACGACGAGTTTCTGGTCGGGCTTCGTGGCCCGGCCCCATACAGCGGTGTCCATCTGTACAAAGCGGTGAATCTTGCCGAAGGCAAGTTCGTGCGTCAGCAGCTGTCAGCGTACTCCGCCGCGGAGATAATTGTCGCCGACTTTGATGGCGACGGCCGTCCCGATTTCGTCACGATCCCTTATCGAGTGACGAATTACTTCATGGCCGAAGATACCGGCGTGATGCTCTTTCTCAATCGGACCCCGCAGAAGAAGCTGGTGCCCAACAGGACACGCGTGTCATCGTCAGCCCCCGCTCAGCGGTGAGACTCGTCGATAGCTGAACGATTCCAGCCGGAAAGCGGAAACTGCCGCCTTCTGACGCAAACCTCGAGACGCCCCATGTCCACTACATGTACGCCCTTGGCCTTCTCCGGCCGCCATATCGACGCGAGCTGGATACAAAATGCTCGCGAGTACCACGCCGCAGGCCGGTCGATCATCGTTAATGTCGGCATAACCGAGGCATCGTTACTCAACTTCGTCGTGCCGCAGGTCGGGGAAGTGATTCATGCTCCGGCTCGGCTGCGTGCCTGGCACTCGACCCTACTGCAGGACGGTGTCGTCGAGTCGGCGGACTCGCTCGTCGTGCTTCGCGTCCGCGAGCCACGGAACATTGGCAGTATCATCCGAGAGCCGGGCTGGAAGCTTTACAGCGAGACTCTGGACCAAACCTCGCCGTTTCCCCGAGATACGCCGCTATATATCTCGCCGCAACATGAGTTGGGGACCGTGTCGCTCGATCCATTTGAGTTTGCCGGCCAGTCGGCCTCCGGGAAAAAGGAAACGCTCACTCTTAAGGTCAATCTTTGGTACGCGCCTCCCTCAACAGACTGCTTCATCCATACGCTCCACCCATTCTTGGAGGTACACACACAGGTCCGCGGCACGGGTCGCATGCAGAAATTCCGCAAACAGGAAGAAGCTACCCTTTACGAGGACGTGATCATGTCCCCTGGTTGGACGCACGAGCCGTTCTTTGTCGTGGACGTCAAGCGGGGACTGGATTACCCGTGGCACCGTTACTTCGCCGACACCGATTGCATCTGGATGGCCATCGAATTGCACCGACCCAAGTGCTGATAAGGCTGGTGTGACCCTGTTTTTTCCTGGAAGGCACCCTCACCCGTGGCGCACCGATTTGTCCCGGTTAATGAATTCACCCCGAACAACGGCGACTGGGTGCCGGCTGGGACTGTCACCTCGCACCAGCAAACCGGCCGCAACATTTTGTCGCAGCTGACCCCTGCCGGGATGGCGCTGCAAGTTTCGTTCCTCGGCCCGCTCTGCGTGCGAGTTCGCTTCAGCCCTATATCCCACCCGAACTACAATCAAGAACTTTCCTACGCCGTGGTCAATCGCGACCTCGGAAACGTCACGCTAAACGTTGTGAACAACGGGGATCACCTGATGATCGATACGGGCTCTCTCCAAGTCCGCATCGATTTGAAACCGTACCGACTCCAAGTCTTTCGGAACAACCAACTAATCTGCGCCGACGAGCCTACTTACAACCTCGTGTACTATCCGAACGCCTCGGTAGTTGCGAACTTCAAGACCTATCCCGCCAACGCTCGCTATTGCGGCTTCGGGGAAAGGGCTGGCGACCAACTGTTCAAGAACCAGACTTCGCTGAATTTCTTCAACTTCGATAATTATGCATACGCTGCCATGGGCCGCTGGGGAACGGGTGACCCACGCGACCCGAGTCTGCCGCTCTATTGTTCGATCCCTCTCTTGATCGAGGTCAATCCCAACCCGGTGGGTGCCAATGCCCGCCCCTACGCCTACGGGCTCTTCCTTGATAACCCCGCGCAATCGTTCTTCAATATCGGCTTCACGGACTACGGCCGCAGCATGTATGGCAAGTACTATTTTGGCTCGCTGTATGGCGAGATGGACTACTACCTCATGGCGGGGGACTACGTGGCAGATGTGCTGAAGCAGTACACGGCCTTGACGGGACGGGCACCCTTACCTCCGCGCTATGCGCTCGGCTTCCACCAGGGCGCGTACGGTTACTACGACCACACTCTGCTCATGAATGTTGCTCAGGGTTACCGCGCCAGCAAGATCCCCGTTGACGGCCTGCACATCGATATCGATTTTCAGAACAACTACCGGGTTTTCACCAGCAGCAAGATGAAGTTTCCCAACACCGACCAGATCATGGCAGCCCTGCACGCCAACGGCTTCAAGTGGAGCACGAACATCACCGCTTTGGTCAAAAACGATTCTCCCCAGCTCGGTGACCTCGACGAGGACGGCCAGCCGACGCCGTACACCACCCGCGACGCACTCGTGACCGCTGGGGCCATGATTCCCGAGCAGTACGAAGGGCAACCACCCGGCGGTCGTGATTACCTTGGTCATTGCACTTATGGCCCGGTGGCCAACCCTTACCCAGCACCACCTCATGAGCGCAGAGCCGACGGAACCTACGACGCCAACATCGCCGGTCGCTACCCCAATATATTTGGAGCTGCGGGCCGACAGACATGGGGCGACCAATACCGCCACCTGCTTTACGATCTTTTAATGGATATGGTCTGGCAGGACATGCAATGTCCGGCGGTCGATCAGTTCCGCGACTACAAGTCGCTGCCCCTCGACCTGATGCTCGACCGCGGCGACGGAATTCGAGTGCCGCACGCATACATTCACAACGCTTACGGCCTAAACATGCTACGTGCGACCTGGGAAGGATTGGGCCGGCTGCGGCAAAACGCTCCAGATGCGGGCGTGCGCAATGCCCGCAATTTCATCATCGCCCGGGGAGGGTACGCTGGCATGCAGCGTTATGCTGCACTATGGACGGGCGACTCCCCCGCCGATCGACGCTATCTGTCCACGCTCATCCCGCAGGTCCTCAACTTGGGACTATCTGGCGTGCCAATTTCTGGATCCGACGTCGGCGGTTTCAGCGTAGGCGCCGACTCCACGCAGCCGAATGCCCGCAATGTGACACATTACGTCGTCTTTGTCCGCTGGCTGCAAATCAGTGCCTTTCTTCCCTGGTTCCGCGATCACTACACGGCCTACGACAAGGACTACCAGGAGCCGTACCGCTATCCCGAACCGGTGCCCACGTGCTGCCGGAAGATCATCGAGCTGCGCTATCGACTGATGCCCTTGTTTTACGACGCCATGTACGAGTGCACCCAGTCGGGCGTGCCAGTTTGCCGCCCGCTCTTTCTTAATGACCCTGGGGATGTCAACACGTACGATCACGTCAACGATCAGTTCTACGTCGGCCGGGATTTCCTGGTGGCGCCAATCGTTCCCGCGTTCGACCCCTCCGGTCTATCGGAAAATGCGACGCGCGAAGTGTACCTCCCGGCTGACGGTCCGTGGTACGGCTTTGGGGACAGTCCGGGGAAGCTCGGCACTCCCGTCCCCGGAGGCACGTTACTTACAGGACCGACGGTCTGGCGCGCCACGCTAGACCAGGTCCCTATCTATGTGAGGGCGGGGGCGATTCTGCCGATGCGCACGCGCGCAGAGCAGTACGTTGGACAGCTCCACGTCAATCCGCTGGTCCTCAACATCTATCCCGGTCCCGATCGGAGCTATCGCATGTACCTCGACGACGGCATTACCCGGGAGGCAGACGACCAGGGTGCGTACCGCTTGGTTGAGATTGCCCAACAGACCGCAGGGAGGGTCCGGCGCGTGAGTGTGAATCGTCGCCACGATCAGTACAAGCCGCCCGAGTCCTACTTCACCGTAGCCCTGCTGGGCAGCGGACAACCAACAGGAGTCACTCTCAACGGCCAACCCCTGACATCCGCGCCGTACGCAGACCAGCTGGCCACGTCCGGGTCCGACGGCTACTTCTGGGACTCCACCGCGGAGACAACATACGTCCAGGTGATGGATAATCGTCCGCAGGTCACAATCCAGATCACTTAGCCAGAGTCGCAGGTCCTGAGAGGCCAACATGAATCTCTATTTACCGCGCCGCAATCCCGACGTGCCAGTCATGATTTTCCTCTCAGACTTTCGCGAACTCATTCGCGGCCAGCCAGTACGAGGCCGCCGTTGCCGAATCGCATACGCCCCGTCGCGTCTCGTGCCGGTCGAGGATTCTGATCCGACAACTGCGGTCAGCGACTTTCGCGAGCGACACGTTTCGTACGCCTGCCCCGAATCGTCCTATCCAGTCACGGCGCACCTGCAATTCCGACCCGGCGGCCCGGTGCTCGATGTGCCGCTCAGTACGGACTCCGGTCCGCTACGGGAAGGTATTGTAAGCGCGGACGGCACCTCCACCTTGCTGCACGGGGAATTCACGATCACCGAAGATGCCGAATGGCTGATGGTGTGGTTCACGCACCAGATGCGAGACGGAAAGC
>Ga0207086_1163_pt2 | contig 13337 bp, 9 predicted proteins | sample Alteio_BWMinHeat_54_FD_153540 | JGI IMG/M metagenome (GOLD analysis project Ga0207086, IMG submission 153540) | Enriched cells from forest soil in Barre Woods Harvard Forest LTER site, Petersham, Massachusetts, United States -... | ecosystem: Environmental > Terrestrial > Soil > Temperate forest >... | reverse complement strand
TTGCTGATTTGCACTACAGCATTCTCCCTTTCCGGCTGGCGTGTGATACTGCGACTGGCGCGCTACCGGCATTATGAAAAGGGCATTGATACCCGAAATGTTGTCATTTTAGGTACTAATTATTTAAGCCACGCGCTCGGCCGGCATATTGCCAACAACTATCGTCTCGGCTATCAGTTTCTGGGCTACATTGCGCCCTCAGATACAACGGACGTAGAAGTGGCTGCGCCGGAGATATTGGGTGGTATCGAGCGTCTGCGGCAGCTTACGCGCCTGCACTTTATCGATGAAGTTGTGATCGCGCACGCTCTGCCGACAGAACAGATCATTCTTTTGATCGAAGAAGCGCGGGAGCTGGGCGTCGATATTCGTACCATCTCCGGTCTTTATGGCGACCTCACGGCAAACGCCGCAATTGAATATTTAGGCGTCTACCCTGTTGCATCGCTTCATCGAAGCCAATCAAATACATTCGAGCTTTTTTTCAAACGGGTGTTCGATATTCTTTTTTCTATTGCTGCTATGATCGCCGCATTCCCGCTCATGGCGGTCATAGCGGTGGCAGTCCTGCTGGATAGCAGAGGACCTATCTTCTACGTATCAGAGCGCATCGGCAAGCGGGGACGCGTCTTTCCCTGCTTCAAGTTCCGCACGATGGTGAAAGACGCGGAGAAGAAAAAGCGCGACCTGGCTGCATTGAATGAGCGCGATGGCATTCTCTTCAAGGTATCGAACGATCCACGCGTTACGCGCGTTGGCCGTATTCTGCGCAAATACAGTTTGGACGAGTTGCCACAGTTCTTCAACGTCTTCCGTGGAGAGATGAGTGTGGTTGGTCCGCGTCCGCCAATTGCGAGCGAAGTGGAAAAATACGAGCTGGAGCATTTCCGGCGTTTGGAAGTGCTGCCGGGGCTAACCGGCCTCTGGCAGGTGCATGCCCGGCAGGATTCCTCGTTTGCAAAGTACATTGAGCTGGATACGGCTTACGTCGAAAACTGGAGCTTCTGGCTCGATGTAAAGATTCTGATGCGTACGGCCCACGTGGTCATTCGCGGTACCGGCACATAAAGACATCGAAATGAAAAGCGGCGCAGCCGCTCGCACAAAAATTACTGTGCCACGGGCTGTGCCAGCAATCCATCTTTGACAAACATCTGCTTGATGCCACGCAGGGCTTGCCTTGTACGTTCCTCGTTTTCAATCAGCGAAAACCGCACGTGCCCATCACCAAACTCGCCGAAGCCAATTCCTGGACTGACAGCAACCTTGGCGTCCTTTAGCAGTTTCGTCGAAAACTCCAGCGAGCCAAGCGCGCGGTACGGCTCCGGGATGGGCGCCCAGACAAACATGGTTGCTTTCGGAAGAGGCACATGCCAACCCATCTTGTTCAAGCCGTTTACAAGCACATCGCGGCGTCCGCGATAGTTCTCGCAGATTTCATCCACGCAGTCCTGCGGTCCTTCCAAAGCAAGAATCGATGCGACCTGGATTGGCGTGAATGTTCCGTAATCAAAATAGCTTTTCAGGCGAGCCAGGGCAGAAACCAGCTTCCTGCTGCCAACCATAAAGCCAACGCGCCATCCCGGCATGTTGTAGCTCTTGGAAAGAGTAAAGAACTCAACCGCAATCTCTTTCGCGCCTGGAACTTGCAGAATAGACGGCGCTTTGTATCCATCGAAGCAGATATCGGCATACGCCAGGTCATGTACAAGGTAAATATTGTGCTCTCTGCACAAAGCAACCGCGCGCTCGAAGAAGCTCAGGTCGGCGCATTGCGTCGTCGGGTTCGCTGGAAAGTTAAGGATAAGCATCTTCGGCCTCGGATACATGAGCGGAATCGTGCGCTCCAGCTCAGCCAGAAATGCTTCTGTGTCATGAATGGCTACGCTGTGAAGGTTTGCACCAGCAATCACCGGACCGTAAATGTGGATAGGATAGCTTGGATTTGGAACAACAACGACATCCCCCTGATCCAGCGTGGCAAGGCAGAGGTGTGCGATTCCCTCTTTCGAGCCGATCGTAACAATCGCTTCAGTGTCCGGATCAAGCGCAACATCGTAACGACGCTGATACCAGTTGCAGATGGCTTTTCGCAGCCGCGGAATACCGCGTGACAAAGAATAGCGGTGCGTGTTCGACTTCTGCGCAGCCTCTATCATCTTGTCCACTATGTGTTGTGGCGTCGCCCCATCAGGATTGCCCATCCCAAAGTCGATAATGTCTTCACCGCGACGCCGCGCAGCGGACTTCAGCTCAGTCGTGATATTGAAAACATAGGCGGGCAGTCTTTTAAGTCTAGAAAATTCTTCCACTCGGTCAGTCCCATGCGCTGCCGGCAAGCAGCTTTTGTAGATGGATCGCTGACTCCCAATATAGAAGATACGTGGAGAATTTCCTAAGCAGGTAACCGGCATATGACTTTCTTTCTGCAGGTACGTTCCATTCCGAGCAAAGAACAGCGAAAGGGTTCTGTTCAGCCGTCTTCTTTAGGAGAAAGAAAAGCTTCACGCGTCGGAAAGTCAAACGGCGTTGCACCTCATCGCGATGTCTCCTGCCACCTTGCATCCGCCAGAACCACGGAGGTATCAATCTGGCGTTCGGGTACGGTCCAATATTTCTCAGCAGCCGGGATTTCTCCTGAGTACTCACCAACCGGAAGCCGTGCCTTTGATAAAAATGGATCGCCCAGAGTGCGTCCGCCCATAAACACGCAACCTCCCGAAACCTTGAAATACCTATGCTCCGCTCAATGCTTCCTGCAAACGGTCGCTGTAGCTGCGGCTTACTCTGAGCGTCGTTCCGTCCTTCAGCCGCAGCAGGCAATCGCGATTCGCAAGCGCCTGCATCTCGGAAATTCTATCCAGCCGGACGATGGTTGAGCGATGAATTCGAATAAAGATCGAGGCGTCGAGCCTGCGCTCGAGGATATGCAGAGGCTCGCGAAGTAGATGTGTTTTCCCGTTTACGTGCAGCGCTGCGTAATCCCCTTGCGCCTCGATCCATTCCACATCGCTCGCCGTGACGAAAAACACTCTCCGGCCATTACGAATCGCAAATCGCTGCTGGTTCCCGGAAGATCGCTTCGCATGCAGATCGGTAAGTAGCGACTCTAAACGCTCGCCGAGAGTGTTATCGCGCTCCATTTGCAGCGTGTGCTGAACGCGCTCAATTGCCTCGGTAAATCGAACATCATCGATCGGCTTCAGCAGATAGTCGGTAGCGTGCACCTCGAAGGCGCGCAGCGCATAGTGATCGAATGCCGTTAAAAAGATGACTGCGGGACGCTCATCCAAAGGCAGGTTCTCCAGCATCTCGAAGCCATCCATCTCGGGCATCTGCACGTCGAGAAAAATCAGGTCCGGGCGATGCTCCGCGATCGCGTTCAGTGCGTCTTCACCGTTGCCACATTCGGCAAGTACTTCAAATTGTGGGTAGGGACGCAGTCGGGAAATAATTCCCCGGCGCGCGAGAGGCTCATCGTCGATCACAACAGCGCGATATGTCATTGCTTTCCATCCTCCAATACTCTCGCCCCGGCCATTTCAGCGGGAGCCACATAGGCATGCAGCGGAATTTTGATTGTCACTTTGCAAACATCCCCGCCAGAAAAATCAATCGTGAACTCATGGGCATCGCCATAAAGCTGTTGCAGGCGAGTACGGATATTCGTCAGCCCAATTCCATACGTGCAGGGCTTGCCCTTCAGCGGCATCAATTCATTTCGAACCTGGATCACCAGATCGTTTTTTTCTTGAAATGCAGCCATGAACAGTTCGCCTCCGTCGCGCCGTTTGGCAATCCCGTGACGCACAGCATTCTCGACCAGCGGCTGCAACAGCAGACGTGGAACGCCAACTTCCAGCAAGCTGGAATCCGTCTCTTCAATCACCATCAACCGCTCGCCAAGCCGTGTCTTCTCAATCTCCAAATACAGGCGGGTAATATCCAGTTCGTCGCGGAGCGGAACTTCGTATGCGCCATCATCATCCAGTGTGGCGCGTAAGAAATCGGCGAGCCTTGCAATCATGCGATTGGCGGTTGCCGTATCCCGCTCATACACCAGCGTCGAAATTGAGTTGAGCGTATTAAACAGAAAATGAGGGTGAATCTGATACTGCAACGCCTTGAGTTCCGCCTCATGGACCAGCGATTCCATATGGAGCGACCGGACGCGCTCTTCTCCTTGCGCCTGATAGAACTTAATGCCGAAATAGAGGGCACACCATAGAAACAGCACAAATGTTGGACTCAGCGCATTCGCAAAGATATAGATCCACTCGAACTTTTCCCACGACGGCATCAGGTATTTCGTATCCAGCCAAAGAAGTATGGTTCCACAGACCAAACCCAGCAGATAGCAGGTAAGGGCGACGATTCGGAGCACCCTTGGCCATGGCGCCTGTTCCCGCCACAGGCGCCGGCATACGATATGTAGTGGGAAACTTGCCACACAACAGATCGCGCAGAAGGCAAGCCGGTAAAGCAGTTCCCCACGTAATTCTTTAGAGGGGAGGAAACTGAGAAGAATTACGGAGAAATAGATAGCCCAACCGCCAGCCTGAAACTGCCAAAAGGACGGGAGCCGTTGTTCTTCGGAAATTTTCACACTGCAGTATGTTAGCGGGAAAACTACCCTTTAGGTGCAGCTATATACCGCAAAATATACACGTCTCACCGTTCAGCGAAACGAAGGGCCTTGCGATGTATGGCTATTATTGCGTCAGCGACTCGAAAACGCTAAAAAAGATCACGGATGACTTAAAGTTGTATCTTCACAATCGTCAGGTACATCGATCGGCAACAGCAGGAATTGTCGATACGCAGCGCTTTTGGCATGTCTCTCATAGGGACGATATCCTAACGATATGAGCACTGCGACCCGATTGACACCTCCCCTCGCCGAAGCAAAGCACACGGAAAACTCACTGCACGGCCACACTCTGGTGGACGACTACGCATGGCTTCGCGACAAGGAGAGCCAGGAGACGCTCGCCTATCTCACGGCAGAAAACGACTACACAGCAGCGGTGATGGAGCCGACCAAAGATCTCCAGGAGACGCTTTATCGCGAGATGCTCAGCCATATCAAGGAAACTGACGTCTCAGTTCCCTATCGCGACGGGGACTACTGGTACTACACGCGCACAGAGGAAGGACAGCAATACCCTATCTATTGCCGGAAGAAGCACTCACTCGAGGCGCCGGAATCGATCATTCTGGATGTGAATCAGCTGGCCGAGGGTGAGAGCTTCATGTCTCTTGGTGGACTCGCTGTCTCCGATGACGGCAATCTGCTTGCTTATTCCGTCGACAACAAAGGATTTCGCCAGTACACTCTGCAGGTAAAAGATCTTCGCACAGGTGAATTGCTGCCGGAGCGGGTCGAGCGCGCAGGTTCGATCGTCTGGGCCACCGACAACAAAACGCTCTTTTATACGGTGGAAGATGAGGAGCAGAAGCGTCAGCATCAACTCTTCCGCCACGTTCTTGGCGCACCGCATTCCGGCGACGTCCTTGTCTACGAAGAAACGGACGAGCGGTTCAACATAGGCGCAGGCCGCACACGCGATCGCAAATATATCGTTCTGGAGTCGGCCAGCCACACGACAACCGAAGAGCGCTTCGTACTCAGCGCCACTCCAGATGCCGACTTCACGCTCATCGCGCCGCGCCGCGATAACATTGAATACTACATTGACCACCGCGACGGGCTGTTCTTCATTCGCACGAATGATCAGGGGCGAACCTTCCGCCTCGTGACTGCACCCGTCAGCCATCCAGGCATTGAAAATTGGACGGAGCTGATCGAGCACAGACCGGATGTGATGCTTGAAGAAGTTGATCTATTTCAAGGATTCTACGTAGCTTGTGAGCGTCAAAATGGGCTGGAGCATCTGCGGATCGTGCGTTTTACGGGAGACGGTCTTGCGACACAATCCGCGCAGGAAATCGCCTTTCCGGAGCCTGCTTACAGCGCTCATCCGCATGTAAACCGCATCTTCGACGCGACAACGTATCGCTACGCCTATCAATCGCTGGCGACGCCAAGTTCTGTCTACGAGTACGACGTGTCCTCAGGTGAATCGAAGCTGCTCAAGCAGCTTGAGGTTCCGGGCGGCTTCGACCGCACGCTGTATGCCTCTGAACGACTTTTTGCGACGGCGGCGGATGGTGCGCAGGTTCCTGTTTCACTTATATATCGAAAAGACAGCTTCAAACGGGGCATCAACCCGCTTTACGTCTACGGTTACGGCTCATACGGCTATTCTCTGCCCATCGGGTTCAACAGCAATCGTCTCAGCCTGCTCGATCGTGGATTCGTCCTTGCCTACGCTCATATTCGCGGCGGCGGAGACATGGGCAAACCCTGGCATGATGCCGGGCGCCTGATGCTGAAACGCCACACCTTCACCGACTTCATTGCCGTTGTCGAACACCTGCTTACTGAAGGTTATGGCGATCCTCAGCGTGTTGCCATTGAAGGCGGCAGTGCTGGAGGGCTGCTGATGGGCGCTGTCGCCAATCTGCGCCCCGATCTCTTCCGCGCTGTCGTTTCGCATGTTCCCTTCGTGGACGTGATGAATACGATGCTCGATGCGTCGCTCCCGCTCACTGTTCCTGAGTATGAAGAGTGGGGCAATCCCAACGAGAAAGACGCCTTTGAATACATGCTCAGCTACTCACCTTACGACAACCTGGCGGCAAAGGATTACCCGGCAATGCTGGTGAAGACTTCGCTCTATGATAGCCAGGTGATGTACTGGGAGCCGGCAAAATATGTAGCAAAGCTGCGCACGCTCAAGACGGATGGCAACTCCCTGCTATTGCACACCAACATGACCGCGGGTCACGGCGGAGCTTCGGGACGCTATGACTATCTAAAGGAGATAGCCATGGATTATGCCTTTCTGCTGCGCGAATTGCATGTGACGGCATAAGAAAAAGGCCATCGCTCTACGCGCTGGCCTTCACTGACTTTGTTTTTTAATCTAAGCCCGGTCGTAGTGCCGGAAAAAGAGCGACTGGCTTGCCACCGACTCTGTTTTTGCTTCAAGTGATGCCATCTGTGAGTTGCTGAGCGGCGTATAGGCCCGTGCCAGCGCAACATTCTCTTCCAACTGCGCGACCGAGTCGCAGCCGATAATTACCGTACTGACCGGATGCGAGAGCGTGTAGTAGAGCGCCTCGCGCATGGTGATCGTGCCCGGTGTCGAAGCCAGGACCATGCCCTCCCAGCTGTGCTTCTGCTGTTCGAGCGGTGGAGGCGTCCAGGTGGAGAGAATGCGTCCGCGCGCCGGAATTTTCATCCCGATGATGCCCATTTGCTTCTCAACCGCAAGCGGCAGAAGCTCGTCACGGAAGCTGAACTGGTGAGGGTCGGCGGCATTCAACGCCATCAAAATCGTATCGAATGGATAGCGGTGAATACATTCGATCAAGGCATCCGGACGATAGTGCCCTGTGATGCCGAGATTCCGCACCACTTTCTGGTCGCGCATCTCAATCAACGCTTCCATAGCGCCGCCCTTGGCGAAGACTTCGTTCACGTCGGTCATGGTGCCGATGTCGTGCAACTGCCAGAGATCGAGATGGTCAGTCTGCAGCAGCTTCAGCGACTCTTCGATCATGCGCAATGAAGCTTCGCGGGTGCGTTCTTTCGTTTTGCTGGCAAGAAACGCCTCGTTGCGACGCGTCTTCATGACTTTACCCAGATACTGCTCGCTCCAGCGCGGCGGTCCGCCATAGATAGACGAGGTATCGAGGTAGTTGACGCCCAGATCGAGCGCTCGATTGATGATAGATATAGAAATCTCTTCGTTATTGGCGCGTTCGAGTGCCGCCTGCCCGCCTAAGCTGAAGATACCTACACGGTAGCCGGTCTTGCCAAGGTTCCTCGTAGGCATGGCGCTCGGCGTCACCGGATTGGATGGCAGTGACGGCAGCGCTTGTGCTGTGCGTGGCAATCCCGCGGTGGTTCCGGCGACCAGTGCCGCCGCAACCGCACCGCCAGTCTTCAAAAACTGCCGCCGGTCGTGTCCTTGCTTCTTATCCTTTGGTTCGCCGCTCACAGTTAGCCCTCCAGCCTAGAAGATTTCATCTTACAGGGAGACACGCGTACAAGGCGATATCAGCGGTAGCGAAGGTCTGTTAACCGAAGGTGCTTCACTCGTCAAATTCACTGATGTATGTGCGGGAACAAAATCACCTTTCCGCTATGATCGTGCATCGTTCCCTTTTTTAAATCAAGTACCCATTCTTCTTCACCGTGGAAGCAATGGGTTTGAGGCTCGTCATCGCCTTCATCGATAAAGTCGGCGAGCCGGAGGTGAATCCTGGAGGACGCGTCAAAGCTCATCTGGCTGCCGATGTTGATCCAGCAATCCTGTTTCAGTGCGGTTTTGATCATGTAATTCACATCCGGGCGAATCGTTCTATTTTTTCCTCGGTCATAAACCAGAACATCGATTCCGCCAAAATCAGATGCGTAGTTTTCTATGGCAAACTGCACCAATAGCCAACGACCATCCGGAGACCAACCGATCGGTAACATCGAATTGGCGTTTCCATTAAGAGGCGAGTCTTTCTGTATGAACACCTGCCGAAAACCAGCCGAATCCCCTGTCGAAACGAACAGTCGAACCGTATTTTCGCAGCCCATTGGGCCGCCTTTTCTGGCCTCAATTTGTGCGTAGGCCTTCATGCCTCCATCGGATGACATGATCGGCGGAGTGCGAACAGTCTTAGGCCCCTTCCAGACAGTACTCGGAGGATCTTCATAGCAGGAGACCCAGGGCGCAACCGGTACAGACACCTGCAATGACTCGCCTGTTCGACAGGTGAAGCAAAGAAGGTAAATCAAGGCGAGACGGTACATGCAAGCCCCCGACAATGAAGATTATGCCGGGGGCTTTAGACAAGAGCAAGAATTCATCTGCTTTTTTAGAGTGGCTGAAAGTAAAAAGTCCCTAGATCGCATGGGACAAGTTTCAAACGTTCCCGTTAGCAAAAAGCCAACTTCATTGCCTATTTCGCGGCCCACTTTTTCCACATCGCAGGATCGGCCAACATCTTCATGTAAACACCGCCGACAACCGAACGCGCCTGGAATCCAACCTGCCTTCCATCGGTCGTTTCAAACCAGTCGCTGAGGGGAACGCGCGTGGGTGATGCGATCATGAATTTATAGAGCGGGTCGGTCAGCGCGACAAAGTCACTTTGCTTATCGCTCAGCGTTGCCGTCCACACAATCCAGTCGAGCTTGGTGTACGTCTTGCGGTTATCGAGCGGCAGTCCAAATGCGTTCTGATGCTTCAGGTAAAACGCCATCTCCTGATCGACGATCTTCGGCGAAAACAGATGCAGCCCGAGCACCCGATCCCACACCAGGTTGTACTTCTGGCTCCAGCTTCCGGATTGATCGAAGGCCAGCTTGTAGTGATCGCCGTCGAGTGCCATGCCTTTCCACTTCGCGGCCATCTGCTCGGCCAGTTTGCGATACTCCGCTGCCTCTTCTTTCTTGCCAAGCATCTGTGCCAACTGCGCATAGCTGCCGAGCGCTTCAATGGCCTTGATCGAAAGATTCGTATTATGCGGAAGATGTCCGGCAAAATCATCCGTGCTCAGCTGATTTTCCGGGTCCATACCCTTTTCTTTCAAATACTCCGCCCATTTCGAGAGCGTCTCCCAATATTGCTGCGCGAAGGCTGCCGAACCTTCTGCATGCGCCAGCGCATTGACGAGGATGATGAGGTTGCCGCTCTCTTCGACCGGCATCTGATCCTCTTCCGTGCGCTCGCCTCCGCCATATACCTGTCCATTCGCCAGCGGATAGGTGCCGAGATCATGCGGAGCGAAGGGCCAACGCCAGCGCGGAAGGCTTGCGTACTCCAGCATCGGCTGCAGTTGCGCCTGCAGTAGTTTTGGATTCAGCAGCAGGAAAAAAGGCGACGACGGATACGTGACGTCAACCGTATCGATACAGCCGTTGCTGAAGTTTTCTTTGGAGAAAAGCATCGGCGTGCCGTCTACATCCGCAACTAATTTGTGGGCTGCAATTGTCTGCCGATAGGCCAGCGTTGCCAGCTGCGCATAATGCTCGCCGCCTTCGCGGGTAAGGTCCGTCACCAGCTCCTTATCAAACGCTTCGGCCTGCGTACGGAGAGACGGTTCTTCAGCTTCGGCCTTCTCCAGCATTTCCGCAGTCGTCATTCCGTTACGGCGCCAGTATGCGCGCAGTCTGCGGTTCAGATATTCGATGGAAAAGCGGTCGTCATATGCGAGCAAGATTCTGCGCGAAACAGGAGCGCTGCCAACATTGCCTAGGTCAAAGCGCACGGCAAGCAATGGCAACCCATGTTTCACCGGGCGCGGCATATCCAGGTCGTCGCTCGAAGGCAGCGCTCCATTTTGAGCGAATTGCCGACGCGCCTCTGCGCTGCTGGCCGCTGTTTCAATGCCCTGCTGTGGAGGGACTGCCACATAGAGCCATCCCCAATCGATGCGTAGATTGTCGCCCGATTTCGCGAGCTCCTGCTGCGCGTTTGTGCCGACGTGCAACGCCTGCATATCGCCCACGCGCTCGCGTCCCCAGACCACAGTGTCGTTATCGTCGTTCGTCGCGAGCTGTGATGAAGCATCAAAATACAACGACGTTGCGTGCGACTGGCCATCGATCGATCGCACATCCCAGCTCACGTATGTCACGGGACGCGAAAGAATATCGAGGTCCCGCGGGATCGCCGGTGTAAAAAATGTCAGCGTGAGATGAATGCCTGCGTCTTCAAAATCGTAGATCGTCCGCGTAGGCCAGATGGCGCGCGATATCTGCTTCAATGCGGGCAGTTCACGATCGTTGCCCATAAAGCGAAATGCCTTCCCGTCAATGCGCACCAGACCAGACATCTGCTGGGACGTGCCGGTCCAGTGGCGCGTGGGGCCGTCGGTCAGTTCATCGTTAAATGACCATACGCTGAAATAGGGATCGTGTAGCACGAGCGGCGTTGCGGGAGTGCGAGCGCTAACTGGCTCCTGTGCAACTGCAGCTTTTTTCGCAGGAAATGAAATCAGGATGGCAGCACATAGACCAAGAACAGTACGGGAAAAGGGCAAATCTCGCATCTCCATTTCTTACATGATTCGTCTGCGGATGTACACGTTTCCATCCGGGAACTTAATTAGCTATCGTGTAGCAACGAATTGTAGTTACTTTCGTCTAAAGAGTGGCCCTCGCGTTCGCGGAAAGCCTTAGCGAGAATCCATTTCAGCCGATATAACAGTCATTAGAAATTACTGGAGTCTGTGTTGTACTTTTTATTTTTTCTGCCTTTGCTTGGAATTCTTCCAGCACGGATTGCATCTCGAAAAGGCTATTCGTTTACCCTTTGGTGGGTCTACGCAACCGTCCTCTTTGTCTTTGCTCTGCCGCACTCCCTCTTGGTGCTTTCACGCGATCGTGGCATCGAAGGTTTGTCGCCGCAAAATGCCAGGTTGTGCCCTTATTGCGCGGAGCTCTTCCCGATTGAGGACAGCACCTGTCCCGCCTGTCATTTGCGCTTATGTGACCCCATGGTGGACGGGCCGTGTATGGAGCATGGTCACGCAGAACCTCATGACTTGCATCTCTCTGAAATCAAAAGGGCACGACCGAAGGCGTACCCTGTCCGTTGCGGTTGATGCCAGTACCGGGTTTAGTTCTTCCCTGCTAATTGCTGCGCCTGCAGAGTCACCAGACCGCTGAGGTCTGCCTTCTCAAGTCCGTGCACGCTCTTGTTGAACTCATCGACCTTACTGGACCAGTTCATGGAGCAGAACTTCGGACCGCACATGGAGCAGAAAGCCGCTTCCTTGTAGTAGTCATCCGGAAGCGTCTCGTCGTGCATCGAGCGTGCTGTTTCCGGATCGAGCGACAACGCAAACTGCTTCTCCCAATCAAAGGTGTAGCGCGCATAGCTGATCGCATCGTCACGGTCGCGGGCGCCCGGACGGTGACGTGCAATATCGGCCGCATGAGCGGCAATCTTGTAGGCGATCATGCCGTCCTTCACGTCTTTCTCGTTCGGCAATCCGAGGTGCTCTTTCGGCGTGACATAGCAGAGCATGGAAGCGCCGTGCCAGCCGATCATGGCCGCGCCGATCGCTGAAGTAATGTGGTCGTAGCCGGGGGCAATGTCAGTTACGAGCGGCCCAAGGGTATAGAACGGAGCGCCGAAGCAATATTCGACTTCCTTATCGACCTGCTCCTTGATCTTGTCGAGTGGCACGTGACCCGGCCCTTCGATCATGACCTGCACATCGCTCTCCCATGCCTTGGCGGTGAGTTCACCCAGTGTTTTCAATTCTGAGAACTGCGCTTCGTCAGAGGCATCGGCCACGCTGCCGGGACGCAGGCCGTCACCCAGCGAAAAGCTGACGTCGTACTTCGCCATCACCTTCACAATGCGGTCAAAGTTTTCGTAGAGGAAGTTCTGCTTGTGGTGGTGCGTCATCCACTGCGCCAGAATCGCGCCGCCGCGGCTCACGATACCGGTAATGCGCCTGGCTACCATCGGGACATATTGAATCAGCACACCTGCGTGCACGGTAAAGTAATCGACGCCCTGCTGTGCCTGTTCTTCAATCACTTCAAGATAGACGTCGATATTCAGGTCTTCGAGCTTCTTGACCCGGTTCAGCGCCTCGTAAATCGGAACGGTTCCAATGGGCACAGGCGAATGGCGCAGGATCACCTCACGAATCTCAGGAATATTGCCGCCTGTCGAGAGATCCATCACTGTGTCAGCGCCAAACTGCACGGCCATGTGGAGCTTACGCAGCTCTTCATCAATATTCGACGTAACAGCGGAGTTGCCGATGTTGGCGTTTACCTTGCACTTTGACGCTACCCCGATCGCCATGGGCTCCAGCTCAGGATGGTTGATATTTGCCGGGATAATCAGCCGCCCAGCAGCAATCTCGTTGCGGATCAACTCCGGCGTCAGACTCTCGCGGTTGGCTACATAGACCATCTCTTCGGTGATCTTTCCCTGTCGGGCAAAGTGCATCTGCGACACATTCGTATCGCCGGTACGTGCTACCTCGTTTTTGCGATTTATGATCCATTCCGCCCGAGGCTTCAAGATTTCCCGTGTCGACTGCACATCTGAATCGGTGTGAAGAGTGCCGTTGCCATTGCCGCTCATAAATACCTCGTAGGTGGAAAAGGAATGACTGCGTACTTATGCGTACTTAGATGTTGAACGAATGCGCGATGAATCCTGAAGCAGATTATAAACTTGTCCGGCATCCTTGAATCATCGATCCCACCAGGAGAAGTGAGCAGTCCTTGGTATGATCAGGGG
>Ga0207086_1172_pt1 | contig 13641 bp, 11 predicted proteins | sample Alteio_BWMinHeat_54_FD_153540 | JGI IMG/M metagenome (GOLD analysis project Ga0207086, IMG submission 153540) | Enriched cells from forest soil in Barre Woods Harvard Forest LTER site, Petersham, Massachusetts, United States -... | ecosystem: Environmental > Terrestrial > Soil > Temperate forest >... | reverse complement strand
CCTATAACGTCAAGTCCTGGGTAAGCGGTGTTGCGGATTTCGGCGGATACAACCAGGGCACCGTCCCGGCCACCCGCAACAGCGGCACGATCGGCACCTATCTGTTCGGGCCGCGCGTTTCTTACCGCCATTTGGGCAAGATCACGCCTTTCGGACAGGTACTCTTCGGGACGGCACACGCCAACCGGTTCGTCTTTGGCACAATCGGCACGCAAAATGCATTTGCCATGACCGCGGGCGGCGGCGTGGATTACCAGCTGTTTAATCACTTCTCTATTCGCGCTTTTCAAACAGAATATTTGCTGACGAGATTCCCCGTGGGAACGGTAATAAGGGGAGGCCAGACGCAGAACAACTTGCGCGTCTCCACCGGATTCGTTGTCCATTTCTAACACACAACCACATAGCATCGGTTGCCCGGTGCAGGCAGAGGGGCCGCGTTCAAGGCAGACGCGGCCCCTTGCACTTTTCATCAAATGCTTTGCTCGCAGAACGTGTGCAAGTTTCGCAAATTGGACCATCACGGAGCTTTCTTTTAAACGAAAGGGCCGGCTTGGAAAATGAGACGGCCCTTCTTCTTGGCCCTCGATTGTTCTGCCGGCCTGGATTTCAGTGTTGCATGGTGTAGATCACGGTGATGTATGTATCGATTTCGACGGCCTGGCCGTTGAGAATCGTCGGCTTGTAGCGCCATTGCTGGACCGCCTTCACGGCCGACCGCTCTAAGAGCGGGTCACCGGCGACAATCTCCAGTGACCTGACCATACCATCGGTCCCGATGATCGCGCGCAATTCCACGCGCCCCTCGCGATGCGTTTGCTTTGCAAGCGGCGGATAGACCGGCTCGACCCGGTGGATCAGCATTGCGGGATCCAGATGCGTCATTCGCACGACTTGCGGCCGCGTCGCCTGCCGTTCCGTGTGGGGCGGCGTCAAGACTCTCTGCCTCGAGTCCGACAAAGGGATGAGTGCGTCGATCGAACCAGGAATGCCATCCCCAATCCCTTCGGGTGGCCCAGCGGGTGATGACGAACTCCGCGTAACGATCGTAGGAGAGATGTTAGTTGGCAGGAAGAAATGGCCTGGGTCTTGCCGTCCATTCGGATGCGGACGTCGCGCGCCGGAATTGTGGGTCGCGTTACGGTATGGAGAATACGGCGGAACGGGTGTTGCATACGCGTACGCGATACGCTGCGGCTTGCCGAACAGAGGCAGGAGGATGAGCGCAGCAAGAACCGCGCATTGCAGAACGATGGAAATCGCGAGCGCACGGCGGCGGACATGGCGCTCCCGGCTGCGCTGTCCGGCATCGCCTTCGACAAGACATCCGCGCAAAGAACCAAGTCCTTCTTCTTCTACATCTTGAGAAACGTTTTGCGGTTCGAGAGACATCACACACCTCCACAGAATTTGCTGCGAGTGTTGACCCCGACCAGGTCGAGGTCACTCAGAACGGCATTTCAGAGATTTTGCGGCGCCGATTTCCTGGGGGTTGCTCTAGATCTCCAGGAGACCAGCGCCGCGCTCGCAGGGATGTGAGGTTGCGCGCGTCCTCACTGCGTTGGACACCGAGCATGGGCACAAGTTCCCACGGTCTATCGAAAGTACGACCTCGGCAGTCAGGGGAAAAAGCTTCCAAACTCCACAAACCACCAGTAACTGTATTGCAATAAATAAGTTGCAGACGCCGTATCCGCGCGTCGTTCTTATGCATCTTATTCCTTGTGGACGTGGATCTGAGGAGGAAAGCCCCGATGGACCGGCATAATATAGAAACAGTAGGAGTTCGCCGCACGGGCTGGGCCGCTCTGGACCGCGATCCGCAGCAGGACACGGTGGAATTCATCTGTCCGCACTGCGGCGCGCGGGACAAAAAGAACGCCCGGCGCGAGCGTGCGCTGTATCATTTCACGGATGGTTTTTTGCAGGATTTGCAAGGCGAAGTGACGCAGTGCCATGCCTGCAAACAATCCTTGCGCGTGGTTCCGATAGTGATGTTGCACGATCAGGATGAAACTCGCCGCTTCGAAGCTGTTTTTTCCGATGAACAGCTGGTTAGTTCTCTCTAATTCTGCCCTTCATTGCAGAACAAGAGCGGGGCACCCCGATTTGCTCGGGGCGCCCTGCCGATCACATCGTCACGAATTAGTGGCGATCGTGGTCGTGGTCATCCCAATCGCGATCGGAACGCCAGCGATGGCCGTCTTCGTCCCACCAGCGGTGCCGTTCGTTCCAGCAGCGTTCCCGCGCTTCGTGCAATTCGTGCCGCGCATGCTCCGCCTGCTTGCTGTTCCAGCCGTGATGCTCCACGGCTTCGTGGACTTTGTGGTCCGCCTTGGCGATGCGGCGCTGGCAATCACGGTCGCCATCCGCGAGTGCGCTCGGCGCTCCGGTAAAGGCCACCAGTCCAACGAACGCCACAGTAGCGAGCATTACCTTCCCGAAATGGTTCTTCCCTCCCATTTGAAGTTTCATGTTCTCTCCATCCTCCCGTATTCTCCCTGGCTGGAATGGGGTTAGGTCCTAAGTTGTAAAACACCGTAACGGAGAGAATGTAGCAAGCGCTGGTCCATACGATAAGCAATTGAAAATAACCAATGTGTAGGTAGCTGAGGGTCAGTAAGCCTGCAAAAACGGGTCGGCATCCATATGGTATTTCTCGAGCCCCGAACGGATGTAGTCAAACGCTTCGTCCACCGTATCAGCGAACTGGAGCATCTTGTACTCGTCCTCGTTAATCATGCCCCATCGCACCATGGCCTTCCAATTCAGGACTTCATCCCAATACTTTCGGCCGTAGATCAAGATAACGTTCTGCTGGGCAAGTTTTCCGGTTTGCAGGAGAGTCAGCATTTCCCAAAGCTCGTCCATCGTCCCGAAACCGCCTGGAAAAACGATGAGCGCCTTGGCGATCTGCGCAAACCACAGTTTGCGCATGAAAAAGTATTTGAAGTTAAAGCTCAGCTCCGGGCTGATGTACGGATTCGCAAATTGCTCGTGCGGCAGTTCGATCGAGAGCCCCACGGACTTTCCGCCTGCTTCATAAGCTCCGCGATTCGCCGCTTCCATAATTCCCGGCCCGCCGCCGGAACAAACTACGAATCGCCGCGGCTTCGGTCCCAGCGCCAGCGACCAGGTTGTCAGCTTGTGCGAAAGCTGCCGTGCTTCTTCGTAATAACGCGACATCTCCAGCAAGTTCTTCGCGTGACGCACGTCCGCGCGGTGCTTGACCCGCTCTGCCGCGGACATTTTCTTGGTATTCTCGTTTTTCAGCCGCGTGGATCGCTCCTGCGCGGTTTCGCGTGATTCAATGCGCGCCGAACCGAACATCACGATGGTGTCCACGATCCCCTCTCTCTTGAGCTGCACCAGCGGATGGATGTATTCGGCCAGAATGCGGATCGGCCGCGCCGGTACACTGTTCAAAAATTCTGGATCTTCATGCGGCGCTTTCGGCGCGTGCTGGGGCTTCAGTTCTTTGCCGTCGAACATCGGTCTTTTCTCCACTTGAGCGAACCTTGATTGTAGGAATCGCAGCGGCTTGCGGCAACGTCTTCCGCTGGACATGCGTCGAATCAAGTACAGTGTAGTGTAGGGGCTTTAGCCCCTGCAGGTGTTGCACTGAATTGGGCGCCGGCTAAATCCTGTGGTATCAGGCAATCCGAATGATCCGAATCGCAGGTGCCTCCCTAACTCTGACGCTTCTCCTGGCTCTGGCTGACGCTCCTGCCCGCGCGCAGGCCCCTTCTGGGCCGATTGCACCCAAACCCGGCGCCGAGGTGCAACAGCCTCCCAAGAACACCCAAGCCAAGGTCAAAGTGCAAGTCGCCCTGGTAAATACGCCGGTGACTGTGCGCGATGGCCGCGGCGACATGGTTCACAATCTGGAGGCCCACGATTTTCACATTACGGACAATGGCGTAGCCCAGCAGATCTCCCACTTCGATCTCGGCGGTGACCCCATCTCTTTGGTGATTCTGGTCGAGACCAGTTCGCGCATCGCACCCCTCCTGCCGGAGATGCGCAAAACCGGCATTCTCTTCACGCAAACCGTGATGGGGCCAACGGGCGAAGCCGCCGTGGTGGGTTTCAACGACTCCGTGGACAAGCTCCAGGATTTCACCACGAACGGCGACCCGATCGAGAACACAATTGCCCATCTGGGACAAGGGACATCGGGCTCGAAGCTCTACGATGCCATGGCCGTGGGCGTGGAAATGCTCTCGGGACGTCCCCAGGCGACCGCGGATAAACCAGGGCGCCGCCGCGTGCTGATGATTCTCTCCGAAGCCACCGATGCCGGCAGCGAAGCAAAGCTGGGCGAAGTGCTGCGGCAAGCGCAGCTCGCCAACGTGACGATTTACAGCGTCGGACTTTCCACTACGCGCGCCGAACTCCAGGCCAAACCAAAGGACACCCGGCCGCAAATCACTCCACCCGGTACATTTCCGCTGCCTCCGCAGCCTGGCATCCCGCAAACCCCCACCAGCGAAGAAAACCGCTACGGCAACATCGACCTACTCGCACTGGCGGTATGGGCCGTGCAGCACGTTCACGATCAGGTGAAAGACCACGCGCTCGAAGTCGCCGCCACGGCCACCGGCGGCGCCCACCTCTCCACGTTCAAGGACCGCTCCATCGAAAAAGCCATCGACGAAATCGGCGGCGAGCTGCACTCGCAATACACCATCAGCTATGCCCCAAGTGGCTCGGATGCCGCTGGCTACCACGAAATTAAAGTGAATGTCCTTCGCAACGACGCAAAAAACTTGAAAGTTCGCGCCCGCCCGGGCTATTACCTCGCTACACCAGAAAGCTAAAGTAGCATCAGCCTTAAGCAATCTGCTTCCAGAAGTTGGCGTCGCGAGACGCGATTAACGCGTCTTTGCGCGCGTTCCAGCGAAGAAAGTGGCGCGTGTGCGTATGTTCGGTATGAGCGTCGCGGCTGGCCCACACTTCGTGCAGCAGGAGTGCGCTGGGCGTATCAACGCAGCGGTGCAAGTCGTAGCGAAGGCAGCCATCTTCTTTGCGCGAGGGACCGGCCAGCGCGCGGAGTTCCGCTTCGAGCAGCGTCTCCTGGCCTTCGCGAGCACGCAGAAGGACGGTGAGCGTGACGGAATCCTTTGGAAGCTTCTCGTTTCCCCTTGAGCGTGTTCTGCGTGGGACTCTCTTCTTGCCGGAACGCCTGCGTGCTGCCCTCTTTGCTTTGCGTTTGGCCATGATGGCCGGGATTCTAACCTAAACCGCCCAACGTGCAAGCACTTCCACCTCGCCAGCTACCCAGAGCAAGGAGAGGGCTCTCCGCGGCCAGTCAGAGCGGATGTGGTATAATACTTCCAGGTCAAGCTATGACCCGGTTCAAGAAGCGGCAGCCTCGGCTGCCGCTTCCTATTTGGGGTGCGCTGAAGCCTGATGAAGCTATGTCGCTGCTTCTGGTCTTCAGACCCGGAAGGATTCAATTCATCTGGGACCTTGCTTTTTTTCGTAAATGGAGCAGGCCAACCCAGAATTCTGTTAACTCCTAAGTTCTTTAGATGCATCACTTGGTGACCATCTCGTATGTGTTGCAAATAAAGGACTTACTTAGCACTTAAGCCCTTTAGATGCAACATTTACAAAAAAGAGGGGGGGCGTATCTCAGCCTAATTTGGAACTAGCCCGCTCCAACCGTGCTGACGGCTTGGCTCAGTCCTCTTGCAAAAACGCGATGTCGACCGGCGACGGAACTTCGACAACTTGCCCGGTAGGCGTCAGGCCGCCCGTCGCGGCATCAATCTTGAAAACGACAATGTTGTTCGAGAACTGGTTCTCCGCCAGCAGGTATTTCCCGCTCGGGTCGATCGCGAAATGCCGTGGCTCCTTGCCACCCGTGGGAATCCCCCCGGCCGGCGATAGGGTTCGGTTTCCCGGATCGATGGAAAGAATCGCAATGCTGTCGTTTCCCCGGTTGGAGACGTAGAGAAACTTTCCATTTGGGTGCACGGCGGCTTCGGCCACGTCATTCCGGCCGGAGAATCCCGGTGGCAACGTCGACGCCTTCCCAATTTCCTTGAGCGTCCCTTTTTTCACGTCGTATGCAAACGACGTCGCTGTCGAGCTCAGTTCGCTCACCGCAAAAACAAAATTCCCATTCGGATAAAACACGGCGTGCCGCGGTCCAGATCCAGCTCTCAATCTGGCGAAGGCAGGCTCATTCGGCGTGAGCGTGCCGCTCGTGGCGTCGAACTTATAGACCAGCACTTCATCCAAGCCCAGGTCTGCCACCAGCGCGAAGCGGTTGTCCGCTGACGTCTCAATCCAATGTGCGTGCGGCGCTTCCTGACGCTCCTTGTTCGGACCCGTGGCGCCCTGGTCTTTCACGAGCGCGGTGTGTTCTCCCAGCCGGCCATCCGCCAAGATCGGGAAGACCGCAATCGTCCCCGAGCTGTAGTTGGCAACGAAAAGGTACTTGCCGGTTTTGTCGAACGACAAATAACACGGGTCCTCGCCCAGCGAAGGAATCTGATTCAGCAAGGTGAGCTTTCCGCTCTTCGCCTCGACCGCGAAAGCGCTCACGGCGCTGGACTTACCCGCTTCGTTCGCCGCATACAAAAATTTCCCGCCGGGATGCACCGCAACCCACGACGGATCCCGCGTCTCCGCCGCAATTCCGATGGCGCTGAGTCCTCCCGTCGCCGTGTCGAAGCGAAAGGCGTAAATGCCCTTGCTGTTCGTCTTCGTGGTGTACGTCCCGACGTAAGCCAGGTATTGGCCTTTAGCCGTGCCGTTCTTCGCCGCTGGCGCCGAAGTCAGCAGCAGTAGCGGCGCGGATACCACAAACAAAATCGCAAGTAATCGTCGTGTGATTTTCATGAGGGTGAAAATTCTAACACCGCCGATCACGTGAGAACGAATAACAAGAGGACGCATAGCCTGTGAATAGAGGGGAGATTTTGTAGGGGCGCAGCATGCTGCGCCCCTTCGGCAGAGGCTTACTTTTTCTCTTCGTCGTTTTCTTCCTGCAGCACAGCGGCGGCGGCGACGGAGTCGTCGTCATCGAGCCGCAACAAACGCACGCCCTGTGTCGAGCGGCCGGCTTCGCGGATTTCGTTCGCGTGAACGCGGATCACTTTGCCGTTGTGCGTGATGATCATGACGTCGGACTCTTCGGTCACTTGCAGCGTGGCCACGACGTACCCGTTGCGGTCCGTCGTTTTCATGTTGACGACGCCCTTCCCGCCGCGCGACGTGATGCGGTACTCCGCAAGCGGCGTGCGCTTGCCGAAGCCCTTTTCCGCGACGGTTAGCATCAGCGTCGTCAACGACTCCTTGATCTGCTCGTTCTCGAGTTCCTCGAGATTCTGCGTAGTGGTCTTGTGCTCCTTCGCGATGATCTCGAAGTCCGGCTGGACCGCGTCCATGCTCACGACGTAGTCGTCCTTGTCGAGGTCCATGCCGTTCACGCCGCCGGCGTTGCGGCCCATCGGGCGCACTTCCGTTTCGCGGAAGAGAATCGCCTGGCCCTCGTGGCTAGCCAGGAAAATCATTTTCTTGCCGTCGGTGAGTTTCGCGCCGATGAGTTCGTCCTTGCCGTCCAGAGTGACGGCGATGATGCCGGTCGAGCGCGGGTTGGAAAATTCCGTCAGCGCCGACTTTTTCACCGTGCCGCTCTTCGTGGCCATGAAGACGAACTTGTCCGCTTCTTCCAGATTGCGCGCCGCCACCAGCGCGGTGAGTTTTTCGTCTTCCTGGAATTTAACCAAGCTGGAAATTGCCTTGCCTCGCGTGGCCGCGGCCGCTTCCGGCAGCTCGTACACCTTCAGCCAGTAGACGCGGCCCTTCGACGTAAACAGCAAAATGTAGCTGTGCGCCGAAGCGATGAAGAGATGCTCGACGAAATCTTCTTCCTTCGTCTTCGCGCCGATGCGCCCTTTGCCGCCGCGCGACTGATGCCGGTACGTATCCGCCGCCGTGCGCTTGATGTACCCCGCATGGCTGACGGTAATCAGCATCTCCGTATCAGCGATCAGGTCTTCGAGCTTGATCTCATCGACCTTGTCGACGATTTGCGTGCGGCGATCGTCGCCGTACGCTTTGTGCACTTCGCGCAGCTCGCCGACAATGACCTGCTTGAGTTTCTTGTCGCTCGCCAGAATCTCGCGCAACTCCGCGATCAATTCACGAATAGACTTCAACTCCTTGAGAATTTCGTCGATGGAAAGCTGCGTCAGCCGGTGCAGTTGCAGTTCGAGAATGGCGTCGATCTGCGCATAACTGAGGCCGAGCGCGTTTCCACGGCCAGCGGCTTCGATTTCCGGCGCTCCCTGCGCGCGGTACTTTCGGCCGTCCAGCTTCACGCCCTCAATTTTCTTCGACTTCCCGCTTTCCGTGATGGTGACGTCCTGTTCGCTGAAATACTTGAACAGGTTTTCCTTGGCGTCCACGCGGCTGGAAGAACCGCGAATAATGCGGATCACGTTGTCCAGGTGGTCCAGGGCAATCTGATAGCCGAGCAAAATGTGCTCGCGCTGTTCGGCTTTCTTTAGCTCGAAAATCGTGCGACGCCGGATTACATCGATGCGGTGCTCGATGAACAGCTTGATCATCGCGATCAAGCCCAGTTCGCGCGGCTGCCCGGCAACGATGGAGAGCAGGATCATGCCGAAGGATTCCTGCATCTGCGTATATTTGAAAAGATTGTTCAGGATGAGCTGCGATTCTTCGCCGCGCTTCAGCTCGATGACGATGCGCATGCCTTCGCGCGAAGATTCATCGCGCACATCGGAGATGCCTTCGAGCTTCTTGGTCTGCACCAGTTCGGCGATGCGCTCGATCAGCCGCGCCTTATTCACCTGATACGGAATTTCCGTGATGATGATGCTTTCGCGGTCTTTGGTGGTTTCTTCAATCGCGGCCTTGGCGCGCATGGTAAAGCTGCCGCGGCCCGTTTTGTAAGCGGCTTCGATGCCTTCACGGCCCGCGATGTACGCCCCGGTCGGGAAGTCCGGGCCCGGCACAATCTTCATTATTTCTTTCAGCGTCGTATCGGGCTTTTCGATGAGCAGAATCGCCGCGTCCACGATCTCGCGCAGGTTGTGCGGCGGGATGTTCGTGGCCATGCCGACGGCGATACCGCTCGCGCCATTGACGAGCAGATTCGGAATGCGCGACGGCAGCACCACTGGCTCTTCGCGCGTCTGATCGAAGTTCGGAATGAAGTCGACGGTTTCTTTTTCCAGGTCGGCAAGAATGTCTTCTGAAATTTTCGCGAGACGCGCTTCGGTGTACCGCATGGCCGCCGGCGGGTCGCCGTCAACGGAGCCGAAGTTTCCCTGCCCGTCGACCAGGGGGTAGCGCATGTTGAAATCCTGCGCAAGACGCACCATCGCCGGGTAAATCACCGCTTCACCGTGCGGGTGATAGTTGCCGGAAGTGTCGCCGCAGATCTTGGCGCACTTGCGGTAGCCGCGGTTGGAGGCCAGGCCGAGATCGTTCATGGCCACCAGGATGCGGCGCTGCACCGGCTTCAACCCGTCGCGCACGTCAGGCAGCGCGCGCGCGATGATCACGCTCATCGCATAGTCGAGATACGACTTCCTCATTTCTGCTTCGATATCGATCGGAAGCAGTACCGATGTATTTGTTTCGTCCGCCATTTCCCCTCGCTGTAGCTGAAATTCTTCTCTGTAGGGGCGCAGCATGCTGCGCCCCTACAAGCAATATCTAACGTTTGGCCGCGTGTTCCAGCACGTAAGCCTTCACCGTGTCGAAGGCGTCCGCCGCATTCGTAAACGGCCGCGCCGCAAAATATTCTTCGAGTTGCCGCAAAAACACATCGCGCTCGTCGTCGCCTGTAAACTCAAGCGCCACGCCACGCTCGTTATCAGGCGAAGTTGTCGCCGTCGCGCGAAACCCGCTGCAACCCAATCCCCGCAGCCCAGGCAATGTCGTCCATCCCAATTGATAAAGCATCGGAATCTGGCTAAATGTCCAAATTCACGACTTCCAGCGCGTTGTCCTCGATGAACTTGCGACGCGCCTCAACGTTTTCGCCCATGAGCGTCGTGAAAATATCTTCCGCCGCGACTGCGTCTTCCAGTTTCACTTGCAGGAGGGTCCGCGTCTCCGCGTTCATGGTCGTGTCCCACAGTTGCTCGGCGTTCATTTCGCCCAGGCCCTTGAATCGCGTGATGGTGAAATCTTTCTTGGCGTCTTCGACGACGTAGTTGAGTACGTCGGTGGCCTTTTCCTTCGTCACCTTGTCGCCATTGCGCGCCACGGTGAATGGCGGATGGTTGAACTCCTCGATTTGTTTAGCCAGCCCGCGCATGCGCTTGTATTCCGCCGTCGACGCCACCGCCCAATTGATCTTCTGGCCATGCGGCGGGCCAAACTGGATTTCGTACAAGCTGTGTTCTTCGTCGAAGATGATTTTGCCTTCAAGTTTTAGCTTGGTCTTCTCCAGTTGCTTCAATAGTTTTTCCCGCGCCTTCTTGTCCTCGAAGTCCGTCTTCTTCTCGAGGCCGCTTTCGGCCAGTAGTTCGACGAGCGCGTGTTCGCGCAGCCTGCGGCCAAGTTTTGCCGCGGAGGCTTCATACTCCTGCACATTCAGCAAGAATGAAGTCAGCCGCGCGCCCTCAAGATTCACGCCTTCCTTGGCTTTCACGACATGGTCTTCCGTGGCGCGCTTCATCAGCTCGCGCGCGAAATCACGCTCGTCGCGAATATATTTTTCCGTCTTCCCGCGCTTCACGCGGTACAGCGGCGGCTGCGCGATGTAGATGTGCCCGCGCTCGATCAATTCCTTCATGTGGCGGAAGAAAAACGTCAGCAGCAGCGTGCGGATGTGGCTGCCGTCGACGTCCGCATCGGTCATGAGAATGATTTTGTGGTAGCGCAATTTTCCCGCATCGAAATCGTCTTTGCCGATGCCGGTGCCCAGCGCCGTGATGATGGCGCGAATTTCTTCGTGGCCCAGCATCTTGTCGTAACGCGCCTTTTCAACGTTAAGAATTTTGCCCTTGAGCGGCAGGATCGCCTGGTACTTACGATCGCGGCCCATCTTCGCCGAGCCGCCCGCCGATTCACCCTCGACGACGAATAGTTCGCACCGCGCGGGATCGCGTTCCTGGCAATCAGCGAGTTTTCCCGGCAGGCCGCTCGAATCCATTGCGGACTTGCGGCGAGTCAACTCGCGCGCTTTGCGAGCGGCTTCGCGGGCGCGGGCCGCGTCGATGCACTTGGAAATAATGCGGCGTGCCACGGTCGAATGTTTGTCAAACCATTCGCCAAGCTTCTCGTTGACGAGTTGCTCGACATCACCCTTGATGTCGCTGTTGAGCTTGCCTTTGGTCTGTCCTTCAAACTGCGGTTGCGGCAGGCGCACGCTGACCACCGCGACGAGACCTTCACGAACGTCATCGCCCGTGATGGTGACTTCGTCTTTTTGTTCCTTCAGCATGCCTGCCGACGACGCGAAGTTGTTGATCGAGCGCGTCAGCGCGGAGCGAAAACCGGAAAGGTGCGTGCCGCCGTCGACAGTGTTGATGGTGTTGGCGAAAGCAAAAACGTTTTCACCATAAGTATCGTTGTACTGCAGCGCGATTTCGATTTCGACGGTACCGCGCTTCCCCTCGATATAAACCGGCGAATCATGGAGCGTGGTTTTTCCGCGATTTAGATGCTTGACGAACTCCGTGATGCCGCCGGTGAACTTGAATTCCGCGGTCTTTTCCGTGCGCTCATCGGTGAGCGTGATCTTCAAGCCCTTATTCAGGAAGGCCAGTTCGCGCAAGCGCTGCGCCAGGGTGTCAAAACTGTAGACGGTCTTTTCGAAAATCGTCGGGTCGGGATGGAAGGTAACTTTCGTCCCGGTCTTGCGCGTCTTCCCGGTCTGCTTCAGCTTGTTGGTGGGTTTGCCTTTTTCGTAATTCTGTTCCCACACCGCGCCATCGCGCGAGATCTCCAGTTCCAGCCAATCGGAAAGCGCGTTGACGACAGAGACGCCAACGCCGTGGAGACCACCAGAAACCTTGTACGTGTCGCTGTCGAATTTTCCGCCGGCGTGCAGCACCGTCAGCACAACTTCGGCTGCGGGGCGTTTCTCCGTCGCATGCATGTCCACGGGAATGCCGCGGCCGTTGTCGACCACGGTGACGGATTCGTCGGCATGCACGGTGACGTTAATCTCATCCGCATAACCGGCCATTGCTTCGTCGACGGAATTGTCCACCACTTCCCAAACGAGATGGTGCAAGCCCATTTCGCCTGTCGAGCCGATATACATCGCGGGGCGCAGGCGCACGGCCTCCAGGCCGCCGAGAACTTTGATCGATTTCGCGTCGTACTTGTGGCCGCCCTGCGGCGTGCTGCTCACGTTTTCTTCCTTATCGCCCATGTCTTCTCCTGGCGTTGCGATTGCCGACGTAGACCTGCAGCGCTGAACGGACCCCGAGCCATTCGGAGCAAGCGTCCGCGCTCAAAACTCGTTTTCTGTGAAGCAAGCAAGGCGTGTTTGCGGAATTTTCCGTGCGTCGCCTTACCCTGTGATTCCGGTTTCGCCGGGCGAATCCGAAACTCGTAGGGTTCCTGCTCCATCCCATCTCGCGCAGCGAGACGTGGCGAAGACTCATGTTTCTCCAGGTCAGTGGCCCCGAGCTCCTGGCGCGAAGCCCAATTTCTGGGTCACTTGTGCCTGGCGGACGTGTCGATTTGAAGGAGACCAAACAGCGAATCGACAACGCTTTCAGTATAACTGAATCGAGGGGGGATTCTCAAGGCCGGAAGGGGCTGAAGAGTGCTCCGTAAGGTATTTATTTTGTACTATTTAGGGTCGCCTTTGCAGACTTGGCGGACTTCGAGCGATACTCGAATCTTGCGTGAAATCCGATAGGTTTTTTCGCCGGAATTGGCGTTTCCAACATCTGCCGAATGGCCTCGAAAACCGCCTGAAATCTTGCATCGTACCGCTTTTCCATCGCGTCAATTTTCCGGCGCAATTCCTCGTGCGTTTTGAGCATTTCGCGCAGCCGGACGAAAGTTCGCATGATCGCGACGTTCACTTGCACGGCGCGCGAACTGCGGAGCACGCTGGAAAGCATTGCGATGCCCTGCTCTGTGAAAGCATATGGAGTGTAGCGGCGGCCGCCTTGCACGCGCTTTGAGGTTCCCATCTGGAACCTCAAAATCTGCATTTCCTTGGATGAAAGTTGGAACATGAAATCGAAAGGGAACCGGCTGGCGTTTCGCTTCACTGCTTTGTTCAGGTTTTTTGTCTCGACACCGTAGAGCCTGGCGAGATCGGCGTCCAACATGACCCGGGTGCCGCGCACAAAGAATATTTTCTGACTGATAAAGGCGCTAGGGATGATGGATTTCTGCGAGGCCATCTGCATGGGAGCACCTTTTGAGGTTCCAAACTGGAACCTCAAAAAACAGCGCCTCGCGGCTTATATCGTGGCTTCAGTTAAATCAAGTCATATATAATTCATTGATAAAAAATGTGCCGGGTTGTGCTGTTCTTCACGCAAGAGTTCAGATACGCATGGGCATGATGATGTAGCGGTAGCGGTAGGACTCGTCGGCGAGCGGGCGCATTTGCCCGGCGGATTGTTCGTCCTTCAGCTCGATGCTGATGGGGCCATCGGCCGCGGCGCTTAGAAA
>Ga0207086_1170_pt1 | contig 13716 bp, 15 predicted proteins | sample Alteio_BWMinHeat_54_FD_153540 | JGI IMG/M metagenome (GOLD analysis project Ga0207086, IMG submission 153540) | Enriched cells from forest soil in Barre Woods Harvard Forest LTER site, Petersham, Massachusetts, United States -... | ecosystem: Environmental > Terrestrial > Soil > Temperate forest >... | reverse complement strand
GGGCCCGCGCCTTCCTTCGATCGCGAGCGTCAGGTGCGCAAGCACATCGGGGACTACACTCTTTTCTTTACCGGCATGTTTCCGGAAAGCATCAACCACTTCCGGCTGCGCCGCAACCGGGTGGAGAATTTTGTGGATTGGATGAAGGCCGGCAAGGAGAGCTACTACATCGTCTCCAAGTTCGAGCATTTCGAATACACGAAAGTGGCGCCACTGTTTGCCAGCCTGTCGAGCCATTTCGAGCAGTGCGTGTACGGGCTTAACCAGGTGAAGAACGATCTGCAGGAGATGCAACACCCGATTGTGCGTCGCACGCAAGAAATTCTGATGTAGCCGCGGGAGGCTCTCCCGGCAGGACCGGCGAGTAGCCCCGGAACTCAAAGCGCAAGCCAGTGGCCTCCGGCAATTCAATCACCTGCTCGATGTCGAATTCCACCAGGCGGTGCGCACCTTCAAACTGCTTCATCCGCGGATCGTCCCAGAGAATACTCGCTCTGCCCGAGAGCTGCAGGGCGCTTCCCGACTGAAAATCAGGGAAGAGCAATCCAGTTCGGGGATTTGAAATGATGTTGCCGAGCGTGTTGAACATGTTATTGCCGCGATAATCCGGGAACAGAAGACGCTGCTCGTTCTCCACGCATACGAACCCCGGTCTGCCGCCTCGATGAGAGGCGTCCGCGCCCGAATGCGGGTGGGCGGTCGCGATGAACAGCGTGTCCGCGTGTTCTATCGACTGCCGCTGTCGCTGGTCCAGGGCTTTGCCAAAGCGCGCGGGAGCTGGAGAAACGTCCCGATCGCCGATCACGGTGCGCGCCTGAATGTACTGCGGACAGTTGCCGTACACCTGGTGGGCAGTGAATACGATGCGGCCGTCGGGACGCGCTTGGGCTGTTCCGTTCAGTCGAACCCGGTGGCGCGCTGCGAGATGAATCACGATCATTCCTGTTTCTGAGTGCGTGGCCAGATTCGCCAGCAATGGATCGTCGCGATGGGAGTATCCGCCGATCTCCAGCGTGCTTTCGTTTATTGGACGGAGAAAGCCCGGTGGCCCGGATCGCATCGATGCCCAAACGCGCCCTTCCGCATCCATGGTAGAGAGCACGGCAAGTTGTTGCGCCGCGAGGAAGCGCTGCACGCCGGTGGGCATCGCAGCGCGATACATCGCATCCGCAGGCAGACCGTCCGAGCCGACTCCGGCACGGTTCTGCACTTCCAGTTCGCCTTCGTGGTAGGAACCGTATTGATTTGTCATCGGACTTTCCGGTAAAAGCTCAACGCAGCATCTCCCTGCACCAGCTTGCGGTAACGATGCAGCGACGCGAACTTTTCTCCGGGATCGAATCTCTTTGGATGCTCGGCGATGACGATAGTTTCGGTTTTCAGCAGTGGTGACTGTGCCAGGGCTGACAGCACCCGGGTGTATGCGTCTTCCATTTCGTAGGGAGGGTCCAGGAAGACAAAGTCTGCAGCTCCGCCCGACTCCAGCGCGGGCAAGGCTCGAATCGAATCTTGCTTCAGGATCTGGAAACCTGTTCCGATCCCCAATGAGGTGAGATTTGTTTTTATAAGCTCCGCAGAGCGGGCGGCTGATTCCGCAAAATACACCATGCTGGCGCCGCGGCTGATCGCCTCGATGCCGACCGCTCCTGTTCCGGCGTAAAGGTCGAGCCAAACTGTGTCCTCCAGAGCCATCGGGTTTCCCGCGGTAAGCACGTTAAACAGAGTTTCACGCAGACGATCAGCGGTGGGACGCAGGTCCAAACCCGGTAGTGACCGTAGCTGCCGGCTTCGATATTTTCCTGCGATCACTCTCATGCTTTCACGCGGCTAGGCAAAGCCTGGCAACTTCAGCCCCAGCACTTTCGACTACCCGAGTCGCACCTTCGAGCCATGTCACGACGTCTAAACTATATAGAATAGAGGCGGGAGAGGCGTTGCAGGTTTTCGGATGAGAAACTGGTCCATTCCGGCAGGCAGGATTTTCGGAGTCGAACTCCGTATTCATCTGACGTTCTTTTTCCTGCTCATCTTCGTGTGGTTGACCGAGGCGACGGCGCATAGTCCCGCCAACCCCGGCCGCGGCCTGGCGCTGGTAGGGATCATTTTCGCAAGCGTGGTGTTGCATGAATTGGGGCATGCGCTGGTAGGCGTGCGGGCGGGGGTTCCGGCCAAGGCCATCATCCTGCTGCCCATCGGCGGAGTCACGCTGCTCGATGAAACCCAGCGTCCCATCGAACCGGGCGTCCTTACGTGGAGACGGGATATCCGCATCGCTTTAGCAGGACCCTTGGTCAATATCGTGATCGCCGTTGTTGCGGGCAGCGTATTGCTTGTATTGGCGCCCGAGATTCATTTCTGGACGAAGCCGTCCATTTATTCGGGAAACTTGCCTGGCAGCCTGGTCTGGTGCAACCTTTGGCTGGCGCTATTGAACTTGTTGCCAGCGTATCCGATGGACGGGGGCCGGGTGCTGCGAGCCTTGTTCAGCCGCCGCATGGATCCGGTGCGGGCCACGCGCCGTGCGGTTTCGATTGGCCAAGCCTTCGCGACTTTGTTCATGCTGGTCGGCATGCTGTGGAATATCTGGCTGACCATGATTGGTTTTTTCCTTTTTATTGCGGCGCAATTGGAGGAGCGCTCGGCGGTATTTCAGTCCGTGCTCGAAACTGTCCGGCTGGAAGACATTATGCTGACCGACTTCGCCACGCTTTCCCCGGCCGACACTTTGGAAGATGCGCTGGAGAAAGCCGTGCACTCCCTGCAGGATGATTTCCCCGTCATCCGGGGCAGCGACATGGTGGGCGTGATCTCGAAACAGAAAATTCTGCAGGCGCTGCGCGCGGAAGGCAACGGATACGTGCAGGCGGTGATGAATCGCATCTTCGAAGTGGCACAAAAGAAGGAATCGCTAGCCTCGGCGTTCCGCAAGCTGACCGCGCGCAATCTCAGCATTATTCCGGTGGTTGAGGACGAACGACTGATCGGCATCGTCACCCTGCAAAACCTGATGCACTCCATGGCCCTGCTGGCGGAAAGCCGCAAATTACGCAAGGCGGCTCTGAACTCCTAGAATCTGGTACGGACTTTCGCGGATACAACGGACCAAGGTTGCGAATCCGTGCAGATCCCTGGCGGTCTGCTCCAAAAGCTAGAACCGAAACACCAGGCCAATCGAAGGTTCCGCCATGTGGCCGTTGCTTCCTGTGAAAAAACTAACGGCGCCCCCGGAAGCAGTAGTCACCTTGAAGTCTGGGGCACGATAGACAAATCCGCGATATTGCAATCGGACCGCAAATCGCGGAGACAGCCGGTAATCGACTCCGGCTCCGTACAGGAACGCGAGTTCGGTCTGTTTGGTTGCATTCAGATTGATCTGCACACGATTGGGGACGTTCTTGGCGAAATCAGGAAGAACCACCCACGTGCTCCGAGGATTAAAGCGGAGGACTCCGCCACCCACTAACACAAAAGGCTGGAACCTACCTTTCTGCAGTGGGCTGTAGACATAAGCGCCGCTGTACTCGCTGATAGTCGTCAGGACATGGAAGTCGAAGCCGGTCTGGTACACCTGAGAATTCTTAGCGCGGCCGTAGTCGAATATGAACGAGTGTTTGGGTTTGAATTTGAAGCGAAAGGTTCCGAAATAGTTCGAGCCGGCGGTTGCGCTTTGCTTGATGCCATTTCCGTCGGATTCTTTGGTGAAGACGCCCGCGCCGTTGAAGCTGGCGTCGAAATGACCCGCGTCCTGACTCAGCGCCAGCGACGCAAGCAAAAACACTACCGCGGCCAGTACCCATGCACTTCTAAGCATTCGCTTTCCTCTCGACTCTGTTTTGACGTCTGCCTCTCCCCGCAAACCCCGGTGCTCCCCGAAGCACCTATTGTTTTGGCAGAGGCTTATGAATCTGCAATTGTATCGTGAACAAACCAATGCTTGTTCCAAGCCGGGACAGGCTCGCGCCAGGTTACTTGTTGCGGGTAATTCCTCGCCCGGTCCCTGACATATGCGCTATTCCTTACTATTATGTAAGTAGGCCTGACAAATACATCCCATGGCTCTCGCCAGCCTCACCTCAAAAGGCCAAATCACCATACCTTCTCAGGTACGTCATGCCCTTGGGCTGGAGGCGGGAGATCGGGTGGAATTCGTGGAGCAGGGAAAGGGCGAATTCGCCATCGTTGCCGCCACGCGTTCAGTGCGGGAATTGAAAGGACTGTTTCAAGGCAAGCGAAGCAAGCCGGTATCGATTGAAGAGATGAATGCGGCTCGACCGGAATGCGGTTGGCGCCGCGGGGATGAAGCTGCTCGGATGATTGAGGAGTTGCCGTGTCGGGAGAGCTGGCAGCAAAGGCCCGGTGATAAGATGTGATGAAGGGTGGGAGAGGGAGCATGAGCATAGCAGACATCCAGCGAGAGAAGTTTAAAGAGCACATCGTTCGCGACAGCCAAATCTGCGGCGGAGAGCCCGTGTTCAAGGGAACGCGTGTGACCCTTCGCACCGTACTGGCAAGTCTTGCCGGCGGCGATGCGGCTGAGGATGTGCTGGCCGCTTTCCCAAGTCTGAAACCAGAAGATGTCCAAGCGGCGATCGCATTCGCGGCGGCGTCGGCGGAAGAGGACCTCCCGGTTCCGGCCGTTCCCGACGTCCGATGAAACTCAAGCTCGACGAAAACCTGCCGCTGCAGATTGCATCCAGTTTGCAGACTCTCGGACATGATATTCATACAACCGGTGAGAAGGGCTCTCGGGGTGCAAAGATTCTGACCTGTGGACGGCAGCCCAGCGCGAGGGGCGCACTTTGATCACGCAGGACCTCGACTTTTCCGATGTGCGACGCTTTGTTCCTGGCAGTCACCACAATCGTCCTGATCCGGCTGGTCTCGCCCAGCCGCCATAGATTGTTAAGCCGTGTGGAAGAGGTATTCCAATACGAAAACGTCAATGTATGGCCTGGCTGCTTTGTGGTCGTCACCGAGCGCAAAGTGCGAGTGCGCACACCGCCAAAACAATCGTAGATAATTGCCTTGAAGGCGGGGATGAGTTGCCCTACAGATCCGGCGCTTCCTGCGCTGCGCCGAACCACTCCTCCACTACTCGCAATTCCGTCGTCTTGCGGTAGTTCGGCAGGCTGTCGACGAACACTCTTCCATACTGCTTTTTCAAAATCCGGTTGTCCAGGAGCACGAGCAGGCCACGGTCATTTAGCGAGCGGATGAGCCGCCCGAATCCCTGCTTCAATGTGATTACTGCGGCAGGCACTTGATACTGAAAGAAGGCGTTGCCTCCCTCGGCATCGATAGACTTTACCCGCGCGGCGACCACCGGGTCGCTGGGGACCGCGAAAGGCAGGCGATCGATGATCACGCAGCTGAGTTGTTCTCCCTGCACATCGACGCCCTGCCAGAACGATGAGGTCGCGAACAGGACGGCGTTTGGGGTCAGGCGGAATTCCTTCAGCAGCGCGCTTTTCGGCGCGTCTCCCTGCAGCAGCATGGGGAAATCGAGTTCGCCCAGCAAACGTTGGTATACATCATTCATCTGCGCGTAGCTGGTGAACAATACGAACGCCCGGCCGCGTGTGATCTCGAGCAGCCTCCGGATGCGGTCTGCAGCCTTAGCCGCAAACTGCGGCGTGCGGGGATCGGGCAGATCGGGAGGCACATAGAAGAGAGCCTGGTTTTCGTAATCGAAATGCGAGGGCAGGACGGATTCCCGCGTGTGCTCCAGGCCCAGACGGCGCCGCATGTACTCGAAGCCCCCACCAACCGCGAGTGTGGCCGAGGTCAGCACGGCGCACTCCAGCTTGTCGAACAGACACATCTTCAGAATCGGGGCCACATCAATCGGCGTGGCCTGCAGATAGACGTTGAATTTGTCGCGTCCACCGCGGCGGCGCTCGATCCAGAACACGGTATTGGGATCTTCCGATTCCATCAGGAAACTGAACTGCACCTCCAACTCCTTGGCGCGTCGGGCAAAGTTGAAAACTTCCTCCGGCTTGGACCGAAGGTTTTCCAGTTCCGAATCCAGCCGCCGTAACGAATGGTGCAGAGCTGTAAACTCGTCACCGTTTTCCTCCAGAAACTCGCGGCGATTCTCAAAAGAAAAGCGTCCTTCACCCTGAGGCAGCAGTGCAAAGAAAAACATCGAACGCTCCCGCAGGCTCTTGAGCGCGCCCGAAATCGCGCCGGAAAGCATTTGGTTGCGCTGCAGCGACGCTTCCACATCGCGGCATAGCTCCTCGACCCGTCCATTGCTGACGGAAACCCCAAAGTAGCTGGCCGCCACGTCTTCGAGTTCATGAGCCTCGTCGAAAATGACCGCGCCCACCTCTGGCAAGATGCCCGCATCGGGCGCGTAGTCAGATTGCTGCTTGATCGATAGATCGGCGAAGAACAGGTGATGGTTCACGATGATGATGTCGCTCTCCATCGCCCGGCGATGCATTTCGGTGATGAAGCATTTGTCCCATGAGCTGCACTTCTGGCCGATACAAGCGTCGGAGCGCGCATCGATCTTGTGCCAGAGCGCGCTGGCCTCAGGCAGCTCCGCGAGTTCAGCCCGGTCTCCGGTCTGCGTGGTCTTCTCCCACGCGGCGATGGCGCGATAGTGCTCGATCTCCTCCAGGCCGCTCAGCACCGGCTGGCCAGTGAGATCGTAAAGTTTCTTGCGGCACAGATAATTGTTGCGCCCCTTCATGTAACAGACGTTCAGGCGGCCCTCGCCGTCGGAAAACAGCGCTTGCTCAAGAAAAGGAATATCCTTGTGGAAGAGCTGCTCCTGCAGGTTCTTGGTGCCGGTGGAAATAATCACGCGCTTGCCTGAGCGAATTACGGGGACGAGATACGCCAGCGTCTTGCCCGTCCCGGTGCCGGCTTCGACGATGAGATGACGTTTTTCTTCGAGGGCTTGTTCCACGGCTTGCGCCATCTGCAGCTGTCCGCGGCGAAACTCGTAGGCGGGATGAGTGCGCGAAAGCACGCCCCCGGGCGCGAAGAACTGGTAGAGGGAAACGTCATGTTTTTTGACGCCAGGGATACTGGTAGAAGCGGGCTGAGAGGCTGGAGCCACGGAGTCTCTATAATAAGCCACAGCGCGCGCGGAAGCGGCATGTGTGGGGACGGGGCAGAAACCCGTGCCTACACAACCTTGATAGACCTTGACCCGAATCAACTCCAACTCGATGAGCGCCCCGGCCACGGTTGGCGTTCCCACCATCGCCATCGTTGGCCGCCCCAACGTTGGAAAGTCCACGCTGTTCAATCGCATCGTCGGATCGCGGCGGGCCATTGTCGGCGATGAGCCGGGGATCACCCGCGACCGGCTTTACGGCGAAGCTCACTTCCGCGGACACCGCCTGCGCATCGTGGACACCGGCGGAATCGAACCGGACGAAAAGGATTTCATCCCTGCGGAAATTTTTCGTCAGGCCAAAGTCGCGCTGGAAGAAGCCGACGCCATCATTCTGGTGGTGGATGGACGCAGCGAACTCACCGCGCCTGACCTCGACCTTGCCCGCTTGCTGATTCGTGGCGGCAAGCCGCTGTTTCTGGCGGTCAACAAAATTGATAGCGACAAACAGCAATCGCTGACCGATGAATTCCATCGGCTGGGGATCAGAAAGCTGTTTCCGATTTCAGCCGAGCATGGCCGTGGAGTGGACGACGTCCTCGAAGCGGTCTTTGAGTCCTTGAAGCTAGAGACCCTGCACGTCGATGAGGGAGCGGTTGCACCGGAAGCCAAGGAGGCAGACTCGGAGACTCAGGATGCGTATGAAACCGAAATCGTCCCCGAGCCCAAAGAGATCAAAGTTGCCATAATCGGTCACCCCAATGTCGGCAAGTCCACTCTGCTGAACCGGCTCACCGGAACTTCCCGCGCCATCGTCTCGCCGATTCCGGGTACAACCCGCGATGCCGTCGATGAGATCGTCGAGGTCCATGGCAAAAGTTTTCGGTTCATTGATACTGCTGGAATCCGGCGCAAAGGAAAAACCCATCTGATGGCGGAAAAGCTTTCCGTGGTGATGGCGCGCAAGCACCTCGAAGCCGCCGACATCGCGCTGCTGGTGATTGACGCCACCGAGGGTGTCAGCGCGCTAGACGCAACCATTGCCGGCTATGCCCACGAGAGTGGGCGATCGGTCATCGTCATCGTGAACAAGTGGGACCTGGTGACGAGTGGGCAAAAGAAAGCGGGGCGAGAGTCGAAAGCAGCGCGTATCCGCGAAAGCAAGAGTCCGGCCGATCGCGAGGCCTATGAACAAAGAGTCCGTTACGACCTCAAATTCCTGAACTATGCTCCGGTGCTGTTTGTTTCCGCAGCCACGGGCAAGGGCACGGAGAAAATTCTCCCCATGCTGGAAGAAGTCGCCGCCGAGCGCCGCAAACGCATTCCAACCGCCGAAATGAACCGGTTCCTGAAATACGTCGACTTCGAGCGAGCCTCAGTCCCGGCGCGTCAGCAGGTCAAAATCTATTACTTGACGCAAGCCGGAGTGTCCCCGCCCACGTTTGTCCTTTTTACCAACCGCAAGGTGAAGCTGCACTTTTCCTATCAGCGATTCCTGGAAAACCAACTCCGAAAAGCTTTCGGATTCACGGGCTCGCCAATTTGGATCAAGAACCGCGCGCGGGACTAACCCCCGAACGAGCCCGGCTTTGCATCCATATTGATGATGGTTGCCAGCATGGTGGCAATCAGTTTTTCCTCACCCGCGGTCACGGCAAAAGCATCGGCGGTGCAAACGGCAAGCCTCTTTCCGGCGCGCTTCACCGATGCCCGAGCGACAAACAATTCCCCCGCCCCCGGCGCCAGAAGGTTGACTTTGAACTCCACGCTGAGGACGTCGGCCTGCTCCGGAGCGACGCTCAAAGCCGCATAGCCACAGGCGGAATCCATAATGCTTGTGACCGCGCCGGCATGTACGAATCCGTTTTGCTGCGTCAATCTGGAACTGAAAGGAAATCGAATCTCAACCCGTCCACGGCCGACCGAAATCATCTCCGCTCCAATAGTGGACATGAAGGGCTGCCGGCCAAAACTGTTCCGCACTTTTTTCTCAAACGCTTCCACGCTTTCCCCCAGGGCAACTTTCTAACAGCTTGCCATGGAAGCGTACCACCACTGGTTACTGTTCTTTGGTCAGCAAGCCAACCCGATCCACGCCAGCTTCACGGGCAATGTCAATCACGTCCGCCACATATTCAAAGTCAACGTCGTCATCGCCTCGAACAAAGGCTACCCGTTCCGCGCGAATCTTGAAGATGTCGTGGAGCCGGCTTCGCAGGTCCTCCCACTTCACGTTTTCCCGATTGATCTGGAGCGCCGGCGGCTGGTTTTGTGCGCCCCAGACTACCTGGATCACAATCGTCCTGTCGATGGGGACGGGCTGACTCCTGTCATCCGATGCAGGTTGTGGAATCTGCGCCTCCAGACCCTTGGTCTTCGACATCGACACCACCACCATGAACACAATGATCAGCACCAGCAAAATATCAATCAGCGGAGTAACGTTGATTTGTGGAGTAGACGGACCACCGCCTGCCATTGAGAATGCCATGGAAAATTGCTCCTCTCGGGCACGCGTGTCTGAGAACATTTGACACCCACCTCCGCGGGTAAGTTCCAATGAGAAGGCCAGACTTGGCGGCGTACGCTTGCGCCCAGTTGCTCCGCCATGCATCATGGGAGTGAAGCCGCGGCGCCCAGGGTGGCGCTAAGCCAGCATGCATCTTCTACGGCACGAGCAAATCCTGTTCGGTCTCTTACTTCTCCTCCCCGCCTGGGTCCCCGCCCTCGCGCAAGATAACTACGAGATCCAGGTCTACTCCTACGACACGGTTCCGCCGGGAAACACGATGGTGGAACTGCACTCAAACTTCACGGTTGAGGGCAGCAAGACGAAGATCGACGGCGTGTTGCCCACGAACCACGCTGAACACGAAACCGTGGAAATCACGCAGGGTTTCAACGACTGGTTCGAGACCGGCTTTTACATTTTCACCAGCATTCAGCCTGATGGCGGCTGGCAGTGGGTAGGCGATCATATCCGCCCGCGCTTTCGCGTCCCGGAGTCCTGGCACTGGCCGGTGGGGGTGAGCTTGTCAAACGAAATCGGATACCAGCGCAGCGCGTTTTCTTCTGACACTTGGACCTGGGAAATCCGCCCCATCGTGGATAAGAAGATCGGCCCCTGGTATCTGAGCTTCAATCCCACGCTCGACCGCTCGTTTCATGGAGCCAGTGTTCACCAGGGTGTGGTTTTCTCCCCCAATGCGAAGGTCAGTTACGACTTCACCAAAAGAATCGCGGGCGGACTGGAATACTACGCTTCCTACGGGCCGATCACAGGCTTCAATCCACTTCACGATCAGCAACAGCAGTTCTTTCCTTCGATTGATCTCGATCTGGGGCCGCAGTGGGAGTTCAACTTCGGAGTTGGCGTGGGCGCAACCGCTTCCACCGATCACCTGATTATCAAGTGCATCCTCGGGAGGCGCTTCTCCTGGACACACGCCCACAACAAACCGTGATCGTCGCCACCCTATGCGATCGGACCTGGTTCTGGCGGCAACAACGGTGGTGGCAAAGGCGGCATCTGTGGAGCCACTGGAGGCGGCGGATGCAGCAGCGCGTCCAGCGGCGGATAGCGTGATGCGAAGAAATAGATGGCATACGCAGGAAAAAACACAATCGCCGGCACCGAGATCAGAGAGACCACGTACAGAAGTACCGCGAGCACTATGCATCCCAACACGACCGCCAGCGTAATCGTGTATAGGTTCCAAGTCAGGCCGGCAGTCTTTCCCGCCATTACAGCGATGACGCCGAAGCCGCCGACTGGAATCAGAAGAATTAGGATTACGCTCAATGTAACAATGCCTACAACCACTGCAGCGGCTAAGGCCATCACGATCTTCATACCCACATATCCGGCGTAATTGCCCCTCTCTGATTTCAACATCGGCAACAGGCGCCGCCACCCTTCCATCGCACTGACGTTCTCCAGAGCCATTTCCGGCACCACAAAGTCTTTGGTCAGAACGTGAACCACAAGGGAGAGGAATATGACGCCCGCCACAACAAAGAACAGGAGCATACCGCCCAGGACAAGTGGAATCATGTGCTGGCTTGGATCCTTGAGCCAACCCGCGGCCAAAGCGAGCGCCGCAGGGATTCCAACCAGGACAATTAGAGCGACCAAGGTCGCGAGCATGAAGAGAATTTGCCAGACGAAGTAGCGCAGCCCGGCCCCGTGCCGCCGGCCCCAACCGCTCCGGATTTCGCAGCGTTTTGCGATCACACTATCAAACAAGATGAAGCGCATCACGCTGCTTACGTAGAGGAAGAGTATCCAGAAGACTAAGCCAATCACGATAAGTAGCGCGATCAACAAGGCAAACGCGATGGGGTTAACGTGAGGCAGCGGGAGATGTCCACTCCCAGTGTGCGGCCCTGAAAAGCTGCTTCCATGGCATCCCCCAGAGCTCAGTTCTCCGGCCAGAAACCCCACGAGTGCCAGCTTCGCCCACTGCGCCGCGCGGAACGGCCGGAGAAGTTGCTCTTTAGTGTGCTCGATGGCGGGACCGACGGCATCGACGGCAGAAATCGGCAAGCAAGCACCTCGCGAAGTCTTGAGCAACTGGCAGCAAGGTACCTCTAACCGGGAAAGGGGTCAATAGGATTCGTGGATGAACCGCGCTCGGAGCGGAGCGAAGCGAAGGATTCATGACAATTGGCCGCGGCAATCTCATTTGCGGAAACCCGTTCTTCTACTCATATCGCAGCGCTTCTACCGGATCCAGCTTTGAAGCCCGCAGCGCCGGAACCAGCCCACTGAGCACGCCGACCAGCAGCAGGACCAGCGTGGACAAGGTCACCGTCATCAACGAGATTTGCAGATGGATGTCACCCTTGCCGGACTCGTCTTCAAACAGTGGCCCCATCATTGGCAAGGTCCCCACGGCCGCGGCGATGGCATAAGACAGCAATACACCGATCACACCGCCCAAGAGCATGATCAGCAGGGTCTCGGCCAGAAACTGAAACTTGATGTGACGTTTCCTGGCGCCCAGGGCGCGGCGCAGGCCAATCTCACGAATACGTTCATCGACTGAAACCAGCATGATGTTCATCACTCCGACGCCGCCAATGCCGAGCGTCAGTGTCCCAATGAAGGTGAGCAGCACTTGCAATCCGATGGTCAACGCGTCAATCACGGGGCGAAACTCGTCGCGGCCGAACATCTGGATCGCCTTCGGATCGGTCGGTGAAAACTGCTGCCGAGTCGCCACCGCAGCCAGCACCTGCGCCATTGCTTTCTTTTCAAACTGCGGAGCTACCGGCGCAAAAATCATGACCGCGGCGTCCCGCGTATTCCAAAGATCGCCCGCCGCCGAATACGGGATCCAGACTGATTCGTCGTCACTGCTGAAATAATTGCTGAGCTGGATCTTGCGCGCCATGATGCCAATCACGGTAAAGCGCACGCCGCCAATCGTCACCGTTTCGCCCACCGCCGGACGCCCGCTGAACAGTTGCTCTCGAATGCGTCCGCCGAGAAACGCCACGCGCCGCCGCTCCAGTTCGTCGCTGGCATTAATCCAGCGCCCCTCTGACGGCACCTCGTTACGCATTTCGCCGTATTCCGGGCAAACACCGCGAATGGCAGCCGTCCCGACCATCCGGTCCCCATAGGCAATTCCGGGGCGGTGCACGGTCTCCAGGCAAACATGCCTCACCAGAGGCGCGGTTTCCTTAACCATGTCCACGTCGGCCTGCTCGAAGACGACTTTCTTGCCGGCCCGTTGTCCGCCGGGTTGTTCGCTGGTCTGCTGCGGCCAGCAGATGACCGCGCTCTTGCCGAACGCATCGAAGCCGCTCACCAGGATTCTGCGGAAGCTGCTGCCGTAAGCGATGAGCAGCGTGACCGTCGTAATTCCCCACACGATCCCCAGCATGGTCAGCAAGCTGCGCGTGGTATTGCGCTTGAGTGCGATCCAGGCTTCGCGAATGATTTCGATCAACAAGAGTTTCCTTTGTGTACCTTCGTGACCTTTGCGGTTAAAGCTTTTCTATCCTCCCGCTTCAAATCTCAGCGCCTCGATAGGATCCACAGAAGCCGCTTTCCGCGCGGGATACAGCGCTGACAGCACCGCGATCGCTCCCAGCAGCCCACACGCGATCAGCCCTGACCTCCACGTCGGAAGAAGCCCTGCAAAGAAGTCGGGCATCGGGAGTAGATCGACTAGCGAGCAGATACCGTAAGCCACGCTCAAACCAATCCCGCCGCTAAGCACCGCGATCAGGAGCGCTTCCAGGAAGAACTGTCTCAAGATTGTATGAGCCGGCGCACCCAAGGCCTTGCGCACACCAATCTCGCGTGTGCGCTCGCGCACCGCCACCATCATCACGTTCATCACTCCCAGTCCGCCGAGAAGCAGCGTCACCACGCCGACTGCGCCGAGGAAATACTTCATGCCGTCGGTCATCTGCCGGAACGCCTGCGCCTCCTGTACCGTGTCCCAGACGGGGCAAGCCTCTTTGTCATTCGGATCGAAATTGTGCATGCGTCCCAGCGCCGCCCGCACTTCGCGTTTGCAGATCTCGTGCTGCTCTACGGATTTGGGCGTGACCAGCAACTGGTCAAACGTGTGAGGAGTGCCCGGAGGTTTGTCAGGAAAGTCGCGCCGCATGGCGCCGAAGGGAACGAA